>Ga0101944_10000466_pt1 | contig 117713 bp, 113 predicted proteins | sample DewCreD2012metaG_FD_75245 | JGI IMG/M metagenome (GOLD analysis project Ga0101944, IMG submission 75245) | Hot spring sediment bacterial and archeal communities from British Columbia, Canada, to study Microbial Dark Matter (Phase II) - Dewar... ...
TGACTGCTGAGGAAATGGAACAGATCATCCAGGCATTGGAATTGATGACCGAGCGGATGAAAGAGATTGAGCCGGTTTAAGGCCTGTTTATAAAAAGGGATTGATCAGGAGGTACATTAATGTTTCGGATTCTTAAGTACTTGAAACCCTTTGCACTGCCGTTGATTCTGGCAATTCTGTTATTGTTTGTGCAGGCAAATGCCGATCTGGCATTGCCGGATTATCTTTCCAGAATTGTTAATGTCGGCATTCAGCAGGGCGGGGTGGAAAATGGTCTGCCGCAGGCAATACGTCAGACGACCATGCAGCATCTTGGGCTGTTTTTAACGCCGGATGAGAAGGAGCAGGTGCTAAAATCTTACCGGTTGGTGGATCAGACCGACGCCGATTTTGCGTCTCTTGTCAAAACCTATCCGCTACTGGCAGAAGAACCGGTCTATGTGCTCAGTCAGACCGATGCAGAGGTTCTCAAAAATCTGGAATTGCCGGTAGCAGAGGGTTTGCTGATCATTTCGGGAATTGAGCAGGTACTGAAAGATCCCCAGCAGGCTCAAACCCTTATGCCGGGTATGTCTTTTGACCTTTCCCGTCTGCCGGCCGGCATGGACCTGTTTACATTGATGGCGAACCTGCCGGAGGCACAGCGCAATCAGATCCGCCAGGCAGTCAGCCAGCGATTTGAAACCATTGGTGGAGAAAAAGCCCTGGTACAGGCCGCCGCGCGGTCGGTTAAAGCGGAGTATGATGCGCTGGGAATGGACACCGGGCAGTTACAAACCAATTATATTCTGCGGGTAGGCGGGCAAATGCTGCTCATCTCGCTTCTTTCCGCGGCGGCTATAGTACTGGTGGGTTTTCTGGCTTCGCGGGTAGCCGCCGGGCTGGCGCGTAACCTGCGCCACTTGCTGTTTGAACGAGTCATGCGCTTTTCCGGGGCTGAGATTGAAAAATTCTCCACCGCCTCGTTAATTACCCGTTCGACCAATGACATTACCCAGATTCAAATGGTCATGATGATTCTGATTCGGATGGTCTTTTACGCGCCCATCATCGGGATTGGCGGCATTATTCGGGCGGTGAACAAAAGCGCGGATATGTGGTGGATTATTGCTGTGGCAGTGATTTCACTGATCGGCCTGATCAGCGTGGTGTTTGCCATTGCTACCCCAAAATTTAAGATTATCCAGAGTCTGGTTGACCGCCTGAATCTGATTGCCCGTGAAAATTTGAGCGGGATGATGGTGGTGCGTGCTTTCAACCGTCAAAAGCACGAAGAACAACGCTTTGAAGAAGCAAACTTTGATTTGACCCGCACCAGCCTGTTTGTCAACCGCGTTTTTGTCATGGTTATGCCGTTCATGATGATCATTCTCAACGGAATTTCGGTGTTAATTCTGTGGATTGGGGCGCAACAGGTGGCCCAGGCGAGTATGCAGGTAGGCGATATGATGGCCTTCATGCAATATGCGATGCAAATTGTATTTGCCTTCATGATGCTCTCGTTTCTGTTCATCCTGTTCCCGCGTGCCGATGTTTCTGCCAACCGCGTTGCGGACGTGCTGGAAACGGAAATAACGGTTGTGGATCCCCCCCAGCCAAAATCCTTCCCGCAACCGTTTCGAGGACGAATTGAATTCAAGAACGTGTCCTTCCGTTACCCGGATGCAGAGGAAAATGTGTTGTGTAACTTGAATTTTGTGGCGGAGGCTGGAAAAACCACTGCCATCATCGGGACGACCGGGTCGGGAAAATCCACAGTCGTCAACCTGATCCCGCGCTTTTACGATGTTACCGGTGGAGCCATCCTGATTGATGGCGTGGATATTCGCGAGGTGCGCCTGAGCGAACTGCGCGATAAGATTGGCTACATTCCTCAACAGAGCAACCTGTTCAGCGGTACGATTGAGAGCAACTTGCGCTATGCCAATGAAGAGGCTGCTGAAGAAATTCTCAAACAGGCGCTGGAAATTGCTCAGGCGAGTGATTTTGTGCTGACCAACCCGGATGGATTGGAATTGCCCGTTTCTCAGGGCGGTATTAACTTTTCGGGCGGACAAAAGCAACGCTTGAGCATTGCCCGAGCCCTGGTCAAACGTGCCCCGATTTACATCTTCGATGATAGTTTTTCGGCGCTGGATTACCGCACGGATGCCCGCTTGCGTCGGGCTTTGAAACAAAGCCTGAAAGAAAGCACGGTGATTATCGTTTCTCAACGGGTGGCGACTATCAAAGATGCCGATCAAATTATCGTGCTGGATGAAGGTGAAATCATCTGCCAGGGTACCCATCAGGAATTACTGGAAAAGTGTGAAGTTTATCGAGAAATTGCCCTCTCGCAATTGAAGAGGGAGGAGGTGCTGGCATGACTCAACCCAATCATCTGACATCGGGCAATGGAAAACCCAGGCAATCGGAAGGCGGCGCGATGCGTCCGCCTTCCGCAGGGCGCGGCCCCATGGGCGGCGGCCGCGGACCTTTTGGCGGACATATGATGATGGGAAAGGTTGAAAAGGCGAGAGACTTCAAAGGAACCCTGCGCAAGTTACTGCATTATCTGGATCCTTTCAAAATCACGATCATCATCGTGATTCTGCTGGCAGCCGGCTCAACCGTCTTTGCGATCCTTGGTCCAAAAATCCTCGGCGGCGCAACCACCAAGTTGTTTGAAGGTTTGCTGGCGCAGTTGAGCGGCACCGGCAGTATTGATTTTGCGGGTATCGGGCAAATTCTGCTTACCGTGCTGGGGTTGTACCTGTTTTCCTCTGTCCTCAGTTACCTGCAGGGCTGGCTGATGACCGATGTGGCCATTACGGTAACCTATCAGCTGCGCAAGCAGATTATGTCAAAAATCAACCGCATGCCGTTCCGTTATTTCGACGGCACCACGCATGGTGAGGTACTTTCCCGTCTGACCAATGATGTGGATACCGTCAATCAGACCCTCAATCAGAGCTTGACCCAAATCATCACATCGTTTGTCAGTGTAGTGGGCGTGCTGGTGATGATGTTGACCATTTCATGGCAGATGACCCTGGTAGCCTTGCTGATTGTGCCGCTTTCGTTTGTGGTCGTAATGATGATTGTCCGAAATTCCCAGCGTTTCTTTACTCAACAACAGGAGTATTTGGGAAATGTGAACAGTCATGTAGAGGAAATGTTTGGCGGGCATGTGGTGGTCAAAGCCTTCAATGGGGAAGAAAAAAGCATCCGCAAGATGGCTGAGTACAACAACCGCCTGTATGGGGCGGCGTGGAAGGCGCAGTTTTTCTCCGGCATTATGATGCCGATCATGTCCTTCATTGGAAATCTGGGGTACGTTGGTGTAACCATCCTGGGCGGCTGGCTGGTGATTCGCGGCTCAATCACGGTGGGCGATATTCAGGCCTTCATTCAGTATGTCCGCTCGTTCACCCAGCCGATTACCCAGCTGGCGAACATCTCCAATGTCTTGCAGCAAACCGTGGCGGCTGCCGAGCGGGTATTTGAATTTCTGGAAGAGGAAGAGGAAGTTGCTGAAACCACCTCTCCCGTGCACCTTGAAAAAGTGCGCGGCGAGGTTGAGTTCCGGGATGTCCACTTTGGATATCTACCCGAAAAGCCGGTCATTCGCGGTTTCTCGGCACACATTCAGCCGGGGCAGAAAGTTGCCATCGTTGGACCAACCGGTGCAGGCAAGACCACCATTGTCAAACTGCTGATGCGTTTTTATGATGTTCAGGAGGGCGAAATTCGGATTGACGGGGTGGATATCCGCCGCTTCAGCCGGGAGGACTTGCGCCGCATGTTCGGGATGGTGCTGCAGGATACCTGGCTTTTCAACGGTACGATCCTCGATAATATTCGCTATGGGCGCGAGGATGCCACCGAAGAAGAAGTGATTCGGGCTGCCAAAGCCGCTCATGTGGACCACTTTGTGCGGACCCTGCCGGAAAGTTATCAGATGGTCATCAACGAAGAAGTAACCAACATCTCTCAGGGCCAAAAGCAATTGCTCACCATTGCCCGCGCCATTCTGGCCAACCCGCCGATGCTGATTCTGGATGAAGCCACCAGCTCAGTAGATACCCATACGGAATTGCTGATTCAAAAGGCGATGGATACCCTGATGCAGGGGCGCACCAGCTTCATCATCGCTCACCGGCTTTCCACCATCCGCAACGCGGATCTGATTCTGGTGATGCGCGATGGCAACATTGTCGAGCAGGGGACGCACGAGGAACTGATGGCCAAAGGCGGTTTTTATGCTGACCTGTACAACAGTCAGTTTGAGCCGCTGGAAGCGGAAACTGCCCTTGCCTTGTAGGAAGGATTAGACCATTAAGAAAAGAACTGCACGCCATCAGCCGCGGCGTGCAGTTCTTTTTATACAGGTAAATTTTTCCTATTGATAACGCATCATCAGGGCTTCCAGATCTTCATCCAGCGCTTGCAGGTCTTCCTCGTGTTCAACTTCCTGAGAAAGAATGGTCAACACCATGTTGTAGGTGACCGGATCTTTGTCCTTCACGATTTCCAGCAGTTTGGTGTAAACCCCAATCGCGCACTGCTCGCCGTGGATGTTTTGCGCCAAAATTTTCTTGACGAATGGATCGGTGGGCGCATCATACCCGCAATTGCTTTCCTTGAACCAGTTTTCCGGGCTGACCAGCGGCGTGCCGCCCAGCTGGATAATGCGCAACGCCAGCATGTCGGCGTGGGCCAGTTCTTCGCCAGCGTGCAGCAACAGCTCGGCTGCAACGGCGTCTTTCATCGGCCCCCGAACGATTTTTGCTCCCAACCAGTACTGATAATAAGCCAGCCATTCGTCCGCATAGGCTTTGTTGAGCAGGGTGAGCAGCTCGTCTACATTCATCCCAACGATTTCACGCCCTTTGGTTCCCATGATAACCTCCTGAATACGGTACTTGAACTTGGATTTTATATTTCATTATAGGACGGATCAAAACAGGGGGATTAGTGTCAAAAGTCACTTTGGAAATGTTTGCAAAAATCAGGAAGAATATCCGGATTAAATGGATATCCAGCGCTTTCCAGAACGGTGGAGATTCCATATAATAAGCCCGCCTTCGAGAATGTTTTGATACCGGATAAGAGGTTTTCCTATGCAATATTCGACTCCAACAAAAATTTCTGCGGGGCAGATGCTGCGGGCCTTGTTTACGCCTGCCAAATTTTCCCGCAAAACCTTACAGGAATATCTGCTGGTGGCGCTTGGGGCATTCATTCAAGCGCTTTCCATGCGTTTGTTTCTGGTGCCGGCTCAGCTGGTCAGTGGCGGGGTGAGCGGTGCATCGCAGATCATCAATTTCTTCACTGGTTGGCCGATTGGTTTGATGGTCTTCATTGGCAATGTTCCCCTGTTCATTCTGGGCTGGCAGTATCTTGGCGGAGCACGTTTTGCCAAACGCACCGCGCTGGCAATTGTACTGTTCTCTCTGTTCACGGATGGACTGGTCTGGTTTATTCCGGCGGAAGGGGTGACCAGCGATCTGGTGTTGGATTGTCTATACGGTGGGATTTTGCTGGGGGTCGGACTGGGGCTGGTGTACCGCGGACAGGGTACCAGCGGCGGCAGTGATATTTTGGGGCGCATCCTGAATCACCGCTTGGGAATTTCCATCTCTCAGGCCTATCTGATCACCGACACCGTGGTGGTACTGGCCGGTGGTTTTGCTTTCTCGTGGGAGAAGGCGCTGTACGGTTTGCTGGTAATTTACGTCTCCGGGCTGGCGGCCGAGGCGGTTTCGGAAGGCTCCGGGGTATTCCGCACCGCTTTGATCATCACGCAATACCCGGATAAAGTAACCAGCTCAATTATGACGGTACTGGAACGGGGCGTTACCATTCTGCCCGGAACCGGAGCATATACGGGTGCCGAACGGCCGGTGCTTTATTGCGTCGTCACCCGCTCGGAAGTCAACCCGCTAAAGGAGCTGGTGCGTGAAATTGACCCGCACGCGTTTATGGTGATCGGTCAGGCGCATGAAGCGCTGGGAGAAGGTTTCCGTCCGCTGGTAAAGGACTGAGGTTTATTGCCTTAAGAGGAATGCCAGAACGAGCAGAAATTGGGCCAGGTGATAAGTGACCATAATCATGACGCGGCCGGAACGTGTGGAGTGGATGAAGCGCTGATTTGCCAGCGTCCAGTCTGAAATGTAGAAGAACAACGCCCCCAACACTGCCAGCCCGTTGGCGGGGAATTGCCATGCCGGATTCCAGAGAGTGGTAGAAGCGGAGTACACCATCGCGCTGATTGCAAGGATGTAAAACGCTATTGCCCGGCGCAAGGTTTTCCTGCGGTTTTCAGCCGGCAGCGCAGCCGAAAAGCGGCGGAAGGCCGAATACGCAATGGTCAGCAAGATCGCAGCGGAAAGGAAGTTATACGCAAGCACCGGTCCGGCGGGATCGTTGAAAGCGACGATATAAGTCAATTGGGCCAGTAAAAAGGCAGCCAACCCGGCGAGGAAGAAACGAGGCGGCAGGAGCAGAAAGGTGTCACCTGCCAGCGAAAAGATTAACCCCACTCCAAACCAGCCGGAAATTTGCCATCCTCCAGATAGGGTGTAGGCGGCGATCAAACAGAGCATGGTCCCAGTTTTGGTCAGCCACCGCCAGTGGTTCTTTGCAATGAATACAGCCAGCCAGTCGAATCCGGCGAGGATTGCAGCAACAGCCAGCCAGATGGTGTTCATGTTCACTCTTTTTTACGGACGTACCCCAACCAGCGCAGAGCATCCGGCTTGTTGCGCCAGTTGGGGTTAACCTTGACCTTTAATTCAAGGAAAACCCGCCTGCCGCTCATCGCTTCAATTTCCTGCCGGGCGCTGCTGCCAATTTTTTTGAGCATTTCGCCGCCTTTGCCGATCACGATTCCCTTGTGGGATTCGCGTTCCACGAACAACGTGGCATGGATGTACGCGCCTTCTTCGCCGCGCTCGGCGTATTCGTCAATTCGCACGGCTATGGCGTGAGGAACTTCCTCGCGCAGGTGAAGCAATGCCGCTTCGCGAATCAAATCGGCGGCGATTTCCCGCTCATACAAATCGGTGATCTGATCGGGGTCAAACAGCGCTTCGCTGACCGGCAGACGGCTGATTAAGGCCTGCATGAGTTCATCGCGCCCATCTCCGCGGGTTGCCGAGAACGGAATGATTTGCTCAAAAGAATACAGAGCCTGATATTGACTGGTGCGCTCGCTCAGCGAGTCTTTATTGAGCAGGTCAATTTTATTCAAACCAAGCAAAACTGCGGGTAAACCGTTCATGGATTTTAACCGCTCTGAGATGCGGTTATCTTCAGGGGTGGGTGCAACTGAAGCATCCACCAGCCAGAGGATAACGTCTGCATCTTTCAGCGCGTCTTCTGCAACCTGATTCATGTACTCACCCAGTTTGTGGACCGGTTTATGCATACCGGGGGTATCCATGAAAATTAATTGGGCCTCCGGCAGGGTCAAAATGCCCAACTGGCGCTGCCGGGTTGTCTGTGGACGGGGAGAAACGGCAGCAATTTTCTGTCCCATCAGGGCATTCATCAGGGTTGATTTTCCGACATTGGGACGCCCAATCAATGCAATGTAACCAGCCCGATAGGGAGAGGGTGGGGTATCACTCATTTTGACCAGCCTCCGTTGGAATCCTTCTCAGATGAATGCGTGAATTGACAATGGCCACCCCGCTGATGATTAACCCACCGCCCAGCAGAACGCGCCAGTCCAGTGTTTCCTGTAAAAAGACGACCCCTAAAATTACCCCAACCAATGGGAAGAGATAGGTGACCAGCGTGGTACGGGTTGGCCCAACTTCTTTCAACAATCCATAGTATAGCACAGTGCCGATGCAGGTTGCCATGATCCCAAGCCAGAGGATCGCCAGCCAGGTCATCGGCAGGCGTGGTAAGGTCAGGCTGCCCTCCAGTCCAATGGCAAGTCCCCAAACGGTCAGGTTGGCAAAGAAATTTTGACCGAGTGCCTGAACCACAGGGGCAAGGTCAAAGGTGCGCCGGCGGGCAAAGATGATTGCAACCGCATACGAAAGAGAGGCTGCCAGAACGCCCAGCTGCCCCCATCGTTCGCCGGTCATGGCAGCGCCCAGTTCGTCGGAAACCAGCACTACCACCCCGCTAAAACCTGCCAGCAATCCAATTGCTTTGGGCAGGGTGATGCGGTCATCCTGTACGAAAATTTGCGCCAAAAGCATGGTAAAAAGCGGTGCGGTCGAATTGAGAATGGCCGCCATGCCGGATGTGACGTGCTGTTCGCTCCATGTGATCAGCAGGAAAGGCAGCGCGATATTAAAAATCCCTAACACCAGAAAATCCCAACCGTTGGCAAGTCTGGGTAAGCGCGGGCGGGTGATCAGAAGCAAAATAAGCAGCCCGGTTAACGCCACGCTCAGCCGCAAGGCGGTGAAGGTGATGGGGGTAAGTTCTTCCAGACCGATTTTTATCCACAAAAAAGTGGCGCCCCACACCACCCCAAGGTAAATAAATTTGAGCCACGATTGGATGGTCAAATACGTTTCTGCCTAGTAGTTGGTGGTCTGGTCAATGAGCCCCCTTTCGCGGGCTTGATGGTCACAATAACGGAAGATGAAAATGCTGGCAACCCCAAAAACGAGTGAGGAAATCAACAAAATGATCAACAGGTCGGCGTTACTCAGAGAAGTAAAGGTGGGAAAGGCTTCCGCAACGGCGCCAACCAATGAGCGGCGGATCAGTTCCAGCCAGTAGGTAATTGGTAACAGATAGCCAACCGGACGCAGCCAGGCCGGCAGCACTTCCAGCGGGAAAATTGCTCCGGTAAACAAGAACAACCCACCTGCGACGACATCGCCAATGTAATAGGAATGGCGGGCGGTCATCAGAGTAATACCTGCCAGAATCAACCCGCCCAATGCCAGCATGAGAATGCCCAAAAACAGCGCTATCAGAAAGAGCGGCCAATCCACACGCGACCAGTCCAGCGGAACATTCAGGAAAAGTACCCCGGCGGCGATGGTGATGACCACACTAAATGTGCCGACGATGAATTTGGCAACCGCTCTTCCAAACAAGTAAAAGGGGATATTCACCGGGGCAGTGTAAATATACTTCAAGGTGCGGTAATGTTCGCGGTCGTCAATAATCGTCCACGAAACGCCGGTCAGCACAGCCGGCACATACTGGTAAAAGGCGTTGCCAAGGTACAGGTATGCGAAAACCGGGGAGGCGAAGTTTCCCTGAGTGACGATGGAATACATCAAGACCAGAATCGCGGCCCCGGCAACGGGTTTAATGATGGAATAGGTGGCAAATAAAAATGGATCGGTCCAGTTGGATTCAATCTGCCAGCCAAGCCATGAAGCAGTCAGAAAAGAGCGCAGGTTAACGGATTTTCGCATGGGGGGAACCCTTTCATCGGCGGTTTTCGGTCAGGCGGCCTTCGCGTACGGCTAATCGCTCAATGTAAGCCAGCAGAAAACGGGCAGCCGTCACAAAAACCACCGAAAGGAGGATTAATACAATGATCTCGGTTTCCACGCTCAAAAAACCCAAAGAGGGGCCACTGGCAAAAACCAGTTGTCGCATGGCGTCCAGCCCCAACGTGAGGGGGATGACCGAGGCTGCGGCGGCAGCCCAAAACCCCATATTTTTGACCGGGAAATACATGCCGGAAACCAGGTAGACCGGTTCCATTGCCAAATTGGCCAGGTGCCACGCTTCGCGGCTGAGCAGCAGAAAGATGGAAGCGGTCATCATTCCCAAACCATACAGGGCAATCATACTCAGCGAAAAGACGGCAATCAACTGCCAGAAAGAGGAAACGGCGTAGGTAACCTCAAAAATCAGGCTGCCTACGGCAATGATGGCAATCGCCCGCAGCAAGGTGGCGAAAAGACCGCCTACGGCCATGCCAAGCAAAATTGCCATCATCGGTGCCGGAGAAATGATGTAGAGTGCCAGATTGCCCTGTTCTTTTTCCCAGTACAGCTGACTGGACATACTCCACAAAACGTTCATCCAGAAGGCGGTCATTGCACCGCCGACGACCACAAAACCGACATAATCTTCCGGAGCACCGATGGCGCGGTAGACGAATACATAAGCCGCTACGCTGAGTAAGGGAAGAAAGACATCGAAAAACATCCACGAACGCTCGCGCTGCATGCCGACTACTCGTGGGTATGAGCGTCCAATCACGGTCATCAGGAAAAGCTGCCAGCCACTGCGTTTATGTTCAATCGGCGGGAACAGCGACATTTTCCACCTCCTCCATGCGCTGACCGACCAGCTGGACGAAGACATCCTCCAGGGTGGGCTCGCGTTTTTCCAGGCGCGAAATGCGGGCATTTTGGGCTGTCAATTCTCCGATGACTTCAGACAGGACGGATTCCTCTTCCAGCGTGATCTCCAGCCGCAAAGAGTCCTCCTCCGGGAATTGATGAAAATGCTTAATCCCGGCGATTTGCAGGAAGGGATATTCATCGAGTAAGCGCGGGGCAGCCACCCACACCTGAAAGAAAACCTCATGGCGCAGGTTTTGTTTCAATCTTGCAGGAGTATCACAGGCCAGTACCCGCCCTTGATTGATGATGGCAACCCGGTCGCAGAGTTCTTCAGCTTCCACCATGTAGTGGGTGGTCAGCAGCAAGGTGCGATGCGGATTCTCGTCCATCCAGCGGCGGATGAAGGAGCGCACATCTCGCGAAGCACCGACATCCAGCCCAAGAGTGGGTTCATCCAGAAAGAGTACTTGCGGGTCGGTCAGGAATCCGCGGATGATATTCATCTTCTGGCGTAAGCCGGTGGAAAGATCCGAGGATTTGGTATTCAAGCGATCGGCAATGCCCACAATTTCCGCCAGCATCTTAATGCGCCGGTTGGCTTCCTGGCTGGGAATACCGTAAAATTGGGCAAACATCCACAGGTTCTCGCGCACGGTCAGCAGACCATAACCGGAAGTTTCTCCACCCGAAACCATGTTGATGCGTTTGCGTACCTCGGCGGGGTGTCTGGTCACATCAAAACCGGCTACCCATGCCTTTCCGCTGGTGGGCGAGAGCAGGGTGGTCAGAATTTTGATTAAGGTGGTTTTACCGGCGCCGTTCGGGCCAAGCAGCCCAAACAATTCACCTTCATGGATTTCCAGATTGACATCGGTGAGGGCAACCAGTTCGCGCTGTTTTTCTTTTCGGTTGTTACGGATTTTATAGATGCGTCCCAGATTTTCAGTTTTGACGGCGGGGGTTAGGCTCATGGGATTTTCTCCAAATCAGACCTGTTTCGTTAAGTGCTTGTAAGGCTAGCGTAGGTCAAGCGTAGGGTTTGCGTCAAGCAGTGGAACAAAGTTTCCTGTATTATTGTAATCGAAAAGGGCGACTTCTCTTCTTCTCCTCCTTAAAAAGCGTGCCGGGGTCGGCGTCCCCGGCACGCTGTGATTCTAACATAACCGAACAGGGGACGTTCCCGGAATATAGAATATAAATTCTATTTTGTCAAGCATTTGATCAGTCTTTTCAGACGTTCAAGAAAAGCTCTGGAAGACCAACAGATACAGAATCGAAATTACCACCAATGAAAGCAGCATTACCGGAAGGCCGCGTTTGCTCCAGGTTTGACTGGTGATCGGCAGACGGGTTCTTTCGGAAAGACCGACGACCACCACATTGGCAGTTGAACCGATGATAGTGCCGTTGCCTCCCAGGCCGGCACCGAATACCAGTGCCCACCATAAAAAGGATGGGTTTGAACCGGGTAAAATCAGATGCTGAATGATCGGGATGAGCGTGATGGTGATGGGGATGTTGTCTACAATGGCGGAGAGGAGCGCTACTGACCATAAGAGGATCAGCCCCGCCAGAGCGGGTGAGAGCGAAACCAGTTGAACAATGAGGTTGGTGAAAATATCCAGTACTCCGGCCTGCTGAATGCCGCCAATCATGACGAACAAACCGGCAAAGAATAAGAGAATCTCCCATTGAATTCGCTTCAATAGATCGCTGATATTTGGGCGAATCCACATTAAGGCAAGCGATGCTGCTGCAAGGGCAACCAACGCTGGCCGAATTTTCAGCAGTTCTTCGAGGAAAAAGAAAACAATCGCCAGCACAATGACCGCAATCACTTTACGGGAAGTCGGCTGGTCGGTATAGGCTTCCTGAGGATTGAGGGATTGAATCGCCTCGGCGTTGGGAGAAGGCTGGCGCAGATCCCCCCGAAACATCCAGCTCAACATTGCAAATGCAGATAACCAGACGAAAATAATCAACGGCAAACTGTGGATGATGAAGTCCACGAAGGTAAAACCGGCTGCGGAGGCGATCAGTACATTAGGCGGATCGCCCACCAGTGTGGAAATGCCGCCGATGTTGGAAAGGATGGCTTCCGAAATGAGAAAGGGTTGAGGTGAAAAACCGAGAATTTCACAAATTAAAATCGTGACCGGTGCAATCAACACAACGGTCGTGACGTTGTCGAGGAACATTGAAACCAGCGATGTAACCAGTGACAGCAAGAAGAGGAGCGAGGCTGCTCTTCCTTTGGATTTTTTGCCAACCCAGACTGCAAGGAATTCAAAAAAGCCGGTTGGTTCCAGCATGGCAACCAGCAGCATCATGCCAAAAAGCAGCCCCAGGGTGTTGAAATCAACTGAAGCGACAGCCTGTTCTTCGTTGTAAAAACCGAACATTAAACCAAAAGCCACCATCAATACGGCTCCAAAGACTGCGACAATTGTTCGGTGAACTTTCTCGCTAAAGATCAGAGCCAGACAAATTGCAAACAGCAAAGCGGATACCGCGGACGATAGTGTCAGGGTCATTGGCAGCAACCTCAAGAAATCCAGAAAGAAAGCAGGGCAACTCCAACATCAACATGAGATGCAATTCCGACCAGACGACCTTCATTATCTACAACAGGAAGATCACGCAAGGCGTGTTTGTGCAGCAACGCAGCCGTGCGAAACAAACCGGCATCTTCGTGGACTGATACGGCTTCAATCATCAATTCTTTGATGTCCTTTTCAAAAATTGCCGGGTCGGGACGCTGGTTTTCGACAGCGCCAAAACCGTGCAAAAAGTCAAAATCGGTGACCAGATGAATGAAATCCGGCATGCCCAGGTCAATGACATCCTGCAGGCGTAAGATTCCGACCAGATGATTACTCTCATCTACCACCGGCAGGGTGCCAATGTGGTGATCCAGAAAAAGTTGAATTGCCTGACGAATGCTGGAATTGACCGGGATAGAGATAACTTCTTTTTTCATCCAGCGGGATATATGAAGCATGTTACCTCGCTTTCTGGCTGGTGGTGACAAGCCCAGGAAAGGGGAGAGGGCAATCCCATTGGGGAGATTGCCCATTCCTTTCGAGAATAGTGTATCACTTTTGAGGTGCGAGGGTTAACTGGCTGCCAGCAGCAATCCGAACAAGTATCCTGCGGTCATACTCATGATTGCTACCAGCGAAACATAGACGGCGGTCTTTTTCTTCCCCATCACACCACTTAAGACCAGAATGGACTGCAAAGAAAGTTCCGGATCGGACAGCAGATACGCCAGCAGCGGGCCGCGAGCCATTCCTAAATCAAGGAACATTCTGGCAACCGGTACCTCCACCAGCGTGGGGAAGTACATGAACACACCGAATAAGACGCCTACGAAATTGGCCATCAAGGTGTTTTGACCGGCAATTGCCTGTACCCATGCCGCCGGGATGATTTCTTTGGCAATACCCGCCAGAAAGACACCCACAATCAGCAGGGGAAAAATCTGCTTGACAAACTTCCAGGTTTCCCAAATCCAGCCGCTCAATTCATCTTTTGTGAATGAACGGCTGACCACCGCACCCAGGGCGGTCAACACCAGCGCTTCGCCGATCAAACGGCCGTTGATTCCTATGATGATTGAGCCAACTTCCTCTTTAGGGGCTGCTACCAGAATTGTCACTGCGATCAAGCCAATGGCTGTATAAGTCCAGCGGTTGAAGCCGGAGAAGATATTTTCGAATCCCTTCCAGGCTGTAATGCCAATGAAAACCAGCAGGAGGATTAATACGAATCCCTGGAGGCTCAGATTGACGGCGTTGAGGGCATCGCGTGTTCCTTGCGTGACGTTAAAAGGAAGCTTAACCTGAGCGTAAACATTAGTCAGCAGGTCAACTTGCAGAGTGCCGATAATGAGCACGGCAACCAGCAGCAAAAAGACCACCCAGACCGCAGGTTTGACATCAGCCTTTTGATCGAACATTCCCGCTTCTTCCATTTGCAGCGAGCGGGCGCTTTCCTCTTTCCGGAAGACCCACGCCATAATCAGACCGATGATGATGCCAAAAGTAATCGAAAGGATCAGGCGTGATAAGGCAATATCAAATCCGATGGCTGCGCCGGTGTAGGTAATGGCGAGGATGTTTATTGCGGGACCAACGAAAAGAAAAGTAATCGCCGGCCCTAAACCTGCGCCCCGACGCCAGATGCCGGCAAAAAGCGGCAGGATGGTGCAGGAGCAAACCGCCAGAATAAAGCCGCCAATCGCAGAGGCCGGGTAACTGATCCATCTGGAGGCTTTGGGGCCAAGGTAACGTGTGATGGTTTCCTTGGGAATCATTGAACTCATGTAACCGGCAATGACAAATGCCGGAACAAGGCACAACAGCACATGCGCTGCCAGATAATCCAGTAAGCTGGTCCACCCGGACCAGAACAATGAAAGAAGAATGCTCCCAATTGGTTCCATGTTGATTTTGCTGCGTCCCTTCTCTAATAATATTCAATCCATCGAATGTCTTTGAGTCGTGCAAAGGTAGAGGTTAAATTCTGCCTGAAAATCCACCTTAATCGAGTTGATTCCCCGTTATCTTAAGGGCAGCTTTTTGGATAACACCCGAAGATGAAGTGTCCTTTCGCTTACATTTTGGGCATTCGCAATCCTCGGCCTGCAAAAGAGGTATTTCTTGACTCTCCCGCGGGAGGCACTGGCGCGATAAATCCAGAATTTGCAAGATTTGCGGATGGACGATGCGGTAAAAAATGTTCCAACCTTCGCGGCGGTCTGCTAAAATGCCGGCTTCCCTTAAGACGGCGAGTTGCTGAGAGAGGTAGGCCTGCCGGTAACCCAAAATGGCTTCCAGATGACAGACACATTCTTCTCCATTGCGCAAAATTTCCAGGATGGCAATTCGCGCAGGGTGAGATAAAGCCTTAAAAATTTGGGCAGTTGATTCGAACTGGTTGATTGCAGCGGGTGTCATGCTATTACATTCAACTCCTTGAATGTAATTGTAAGCCAAGCAACCACTTTGTCAAGCGGACAAATGTCACAAAAATCGCTTGATGGATAGTCGTTTTATCAATCTACCGTCAGGGTTTTGCTCAGGTTGCGTGGAAAGTCGGGGTCATAGCCGCGTGCAACGGACATGTGATAGGCCAGCAATTGCAAGGGCAAGACGCTGAGCAGGGATGATATTTCTGGGCTGGCTGCTGGCAGTGTGATGACATCGCTGGCGTTTGCGCACAGGCGGGGATCTTCCTGCCCAACGGCAATAGCCCGCCCTCCGCGGCAGGTAACCTCGTTGATGCCGCTGACAATCAGCGGCACGTCATCCGGCCCGGCAACGAACAGCACCGGATAGCCTTCACTGACCGCAGAAAGCGGACCGTGCTTAAATTCGGTGGAAAGCATTCCTTCGCAGTGAGCGTAGGTAATTTCCTTCAACTTGAGTGCGCCTTCCAGCGCCATGGGGTAGGTTGCCCCGTACCCCAGACAGTAAAGATCGTTCCATCGGTTGATTTCGGTGGTAATAGCTTGAATTTGGGGTTCACATACTGCCAGTGTTTCTTCCATCAAGGCAGGGATTTGCTCGAGCAGGCCGGTATCCTTTCCACCCAATCGGCAGGCAAGGTATAGAAAAGTAACCACCTGATTGGTGAAGGTTTTGGTAGCCGGAACACTGATTTCATAACCGCAGCACAGCGGCAGCCAGCTGGCAGTGGCTTTGGTAAGGGTTGAGCCAATCACGTTTGCCAAACCCAAACAGGTCATTCCACGAGAATCAGCGGCTTGCAGGGCATTCAGTACATCCTTGGTTTCTCCGGATTGACTGACAAAAATGCCGACATCCTGCTGGTTAACGGCTGGCAGGTACTGAGGGATGAATTGAGGCGCCAGTACCGGAATTACCGCCCTGCCGGCCAGTTGGGCAAAGTACACCGAACCTGCCAGACAGGCGTGGTAACTGGTGCCGCAACCGATGAAATATACCTGCCGGGCGTTGCGTATGGCATCCAATACGCTCTCCACTTCAGCACTGCCGGTCAGCATGTGCAATACTTCGCGGGCAACCTGTGGTTGTTCGTGAATTTCTTTGAGCATGAAATGGGGATAGCCGCCTTTTTGGACGTCTTCCATGGTTTCGGTTACCAGTTCTGGTTCACGTTCGATCGGGCTGCCATCGCTGACCGAGCGCAGTTCAACCCGGTCGGCCCAAAGGGTGATGATCTCGCCATCCTGAATCCGCAGGATTTTACGGGTGAGCGGCAGGATGGAAGGCAGATCGGAAGAAACGCAAGTAAACCCTTCCCCAATTCCAACCACCAAACCGGAGCCCTTTTTAATGGCGTAGAGTTTGTCATCGTTGATTTGTCCAACCACGTAGGCATAATCACCTTGCAAATCCTGATAGGCGCGGCGGATGGCTTCGATGAAATCAAATCCACGGTCAATGTAGCGTTCTACTGCATGAACACAGGACTCCCCATCATTGTGAGAGCGAACCGTCATTCCCTCTGCCATGAATTGCTGACGCAATTCCACATTATTGACCACATTACCATTGTGAGCGCCGACCAGATCTCCATCCGAATCGAGATGCGGCTGGGCATTGACCTGCGAAGGCGCGCCAAAGGTAGCCCAACGCAGTTGGGTAATGCCGCGGCTGCCGGTCATTTCAGCAAAATTGTAGCGTTCGGCAACTTCATCCACTTTGCCAACGTCTTTGCGCAGGTCAATGCGGCTGCCGGAAATGGTTGCCGCACCCACCGAATCGTAACCGCGGTAGGTCAGACGGCGGGCGGCTTCAATCAAAACAGGGCCGAGGTTTTGCTCTTTTTCGGTGACAATGCCAAAAATACCGCACATAACAATCCTTTTGGTTGAAAGATGGTTTTGAGATTACACCCCGCCAAGTTTATCATAAACCTGCCAAAGCGCAGTGAAGATGAGCTTTCTTTCAAAGAGGAATTTCATGTTAAACTAAATTCAACTTCCATATTCCATCCCATTTTCAGGAGCGTCCTCATGCTGTTGTGTGTGGATATCGGCAATACCAACATCAAGATGGGTCTGTTCAACGGCGATCAGATGTGCTGCCATTGGCGGGTTGCTACGGACCGCAATCGGCTGGCCGATGAATATGCCGTTTTGCTGCTCAATTTGCTGGCAACTTCCGGTGTGAGCGTCACGGATGTAAAGGGATGTGCGGTCTCTTCGGTTGTACCTGCCCTGACGCAGGTCTTTGAGGAGATTGCTCATCGCTATTTGAAACAGGAAGCGTTGATGATTGGAGATGGGGTTGATCTCGGGATGCGCATCAATACCGATTATCCCTCGGAGGTCGGCACTGACCTAATTGTCAATGCGCTGGCTGCCCGCCATTTATATGGCACGCCGGTGATTGTCGTGGGGTTTGGTACTGCAACGACCTTTTCGGCTGTTTCGGCGGAGGGTGATTTTGAGGGGGTTTCCATTGCACCGGGCATTCTTACCAGCAGCGATTCCCTGTTCCGCGCAACGGCAACCCTGCCGCAGGTGGCGCTGGCCCACCCGCCGGCAGCCATTGGCAAAAACACGCTGCAATCCATGCGTTCTGGAATTGTGTTCGGTTTTGCGGAACTGGTGGACGGCATGGTTAAACGCATCCGCCGGGAGCTGGGCGGTGTTGCACGCGTGGTGGCAACTGGCGGTTTGGCGGAACTGATTGCGCCGGAAAGTCAGTCCATTGAGGTGGTTGAACCGAATCTAGCCTTGATCGGCCTGCGCCTGCTCTACGAGCGCAACTGCCCGCTCTGAAGCAACCAGGTTGCGGCGCAGAATATCCGTAATGGTCAAATTGTGGCGGGCTGTCAATTGTTCGTTAATCATCTCAATCTGTTTGCGGGGCGAGTAGAACACCTCACTCCATCCGTAGCCGGCGCAGGCCGTATCGGCAATCCAGTTACCGGCATCATCTTGCCCCCACCATTCACGGTAGGCTCGTTCCAGGTCGGGGCGAATGTGCAATTCGGGGATGTTGAAGTGGGCAGAATAATAATAATCGGGAGGCAGAGCGTTGAGTAAGGTTTCAAAGCTGTGCACCCGAATGTGGATATTTTCGCTGCCGTCGCATTCGGTGATGCGGCAAAGCCCGCGCAGGGTGGCAAATGGCGCAATCACTTCAACCCATTGAATGCGCGGAAAACGTTCCTTGATTTTGTTGATCACCTCGCGCATCACCAGGCCGCTGGCAATGCTGTCGGCAATGAAGGCTACCGTGATGTTTTCGTGTTGGATTTTGTTCAGGTCTTTATCCTTGAATAAAGTCATCTCGACTTTACGGCTGAAAACCGGCACATTGCTGTCAAACACGTGGTGGGCATCCAGAATTACCTCATCGCAAAGATAGCCGGAGTTGGCGTAAATGGCTTCGGTGACCTGATACTTCAGTCCCTCGCGAGCAATGGGAAAGACGGCAATCTGGGTTTGCTGCTGGCTGGTAAACAGGTTTTGAAAGATGGGAGAACCCAGCATGGCTTGAATAGCCTGACTGATGAGAAAAGAGCGCTGCGATCCCATGATCAACTGACCGGGCAGGGTCAGGGTTTGGATAGATTGGATTTCTTCGGGTTTGAGGCCGGTCAAGGCCAGTAAATGAGGATTGGGTTTGGTGGTGTGGGTGTAGATGAATTGTGCTGTGGCCGGGTTGTGATAGAGTACCATGTCAATGGATGTTTGATTTTCCAGAATCATCCGGCCGGGACGGTAAAAGCCGCTTCCCTGATTACCGATGGGGTAGGGAAGCGGCTCGTTCAGCAGTAATTGCCCTCTGGAGCGACCGGGATCATCCTCCGAAAAGTCAAATGGCAAGATAAAATCGCTCATAAAACACCTCCAAAAATCCGTGCCTGACAGCCCGGCTGGATCAATTTATAAAAAAGCAGGTCTGGGGCATTCGCTTTTTGGCGATTCCACAACCTGCCCGAATAATTTTATCTTACTTCTATAAAAAAGTTAAGCCAGATGCAGCGGTCAAAAATTTTTAAGAAAATACCCCCTCAAAAGAGAGGGGGCTATGATAGGGAACTTCTCAATGTTTCACGAGTCGAATTGACCAACTTCTTCACCATTGACCAGCACCGTATAGCTGCCGCTGGGGAATGAACCCAAAGAGTAGGTTGCTTCAAAGGGCTGCAGCATTTGAATGCAGACTTGCTCCGGGTCAACTACTGAATACACTTCAACAAGTATTCGATTGGCTTCATCCGGTTGGTTGACTGCGATGCGCAATTGGTGGCAGGGCGTGGGGAGATTGCCGGTCAACACCAGATTGATTTGGACAGGGTAGCTTTCCAAAATCAACACATCGGTTGAGTCAAGAAACGCTTCGCCGCGTTGTAAGGCTGCATCGCTTTCCAGCGGTTGATAGGGGTTAACCTGGGCGGGGGTTTCGCCTGCGCCTTCGGTTGGGCTGACTACGGGTGAATTTGGATCTGCTTCAACAGATGTAGCGCATGCACTTAGCATGAACATCATCCCAACACTCAGTAAAAGTAATCTAAACATTTTGTCCTCCATTTCATTGTTCTGTGATGGTATTATGACGCTGAAATTCATTCAAAAGTTCCCCTCCAGAAATTTTTTATGATATACTGGACAAAATTAGTATAAATACAAACCAGCGATGATCCTGAAATCCACTATTGAGTTTACCGTTGATATGCCGGTCTATCCTGAGCGTTTCTACCGCGCCTGGCTGGATTCTTTTGAACATGCCCAATTTACCGGTCAACCGGCTAAAATCCAAGCCCAGACGGGGGGAGTTTTTTCTACTCTCAATGGCAAAGTAGAAAGCCGTATTAGGCTGCTGGTTGCCCATTCCTTAATCGAGCAGAGCTGGAAAGTGGAAGGTTTGCCGCTGGATGAAGATTCCCGCATTTCATTAACGATTCAGCCCACCTGTATGGGTTGTGAAGTGCGGCTTCGCCATAGCGGCGTGCCAGTGACGCTGAATAAAGTCCTCTTATCCTGGTGGGAGGAACAGTACTTTCGGCCAATGAGAACCTATTTTGAGGCAATCGTGGGGGATTATGTGGCAGATATGGGGGATGGGTAAACCTTTTCAAGAGGTGAAAAATAGGAATCACGGCTGACCTGTTTCCTATTTTGGGTCACAATTCACTGGCGGCTATTTTACCGGGGGAAATCCGGTGATAATATGGAAATAACTCACATTTCTCAAGTGGAGGTTTTTTTTCATGAAAATTGTCACCGATCGAGGCTGCGATCTTTCACCTCAGCAACTGGAGGGGTTGCCTCCGCTTTACTATGTTCCGATGAAATTAACCCTGGCCGGCAAAACCTACTCCAGCGGGGAAGACCTGACATCCGAAGAATTTTACCGCTTGCTGGAAGAAACCGGAGAGTATCCGACCACCTCTCAACCTGGGGCAGGGGATTTTGTTGAACTTTACCGCCGGCTGGCTCAGGAAGATCCTCAAATTCTTTCCATTCACATTTCTTCGGGTTTGAGCGGTACATTAAACTCAGCTCAGGTGGCAGCCGGAATGGTACCGGAAGCTCAGATCACCCTTTGGGATACCATGACGCTTTCGGCCCCAGAGGCCTGGCAGGTTGAAGCGGCAGCCCGGGCGCTAAAAGCGGGTTGGGAGTTGAAAGAAATTCTTGCCCTTATGGAAAAGGTGCGCAGCCTGACGACCGGCTTTTTTACGCTGGACACGATGAAATACCTGATTCATGGCGGGCGGATCAGTCACCTGAAAGGACTGCTCGCCTCGTTATTGAATATCCGTCCGGTGATTTCGGTTTCAAAGGAGGACGGACGGTATGTGACAGTGGCGCAGGAGCGGACATTCCGCCGTGCCATCCAGCGCATGGCACAGGAAGTGGTCAAGATGTATCCGAATGTTCCAAAATTGCGCCTGCAATTGATTCATGCCCATAACCCGGAGGGCATGGAGATGCTGCGCGAAGCCATGGAGAACCTGGTGGGTTGTGATTGGCTGCCGCCGGTTACGGTTGGGCCAATTTTAGGCGCGCATACCGGCACTACTTTGGTGGGAATCAGCGCTGCCCCGGCAGAATTGACGGATCTGCTTCCCTGATACTGCCTTACGACAACCATTCGCAAAAGTCTGTTGTTTGATATCCGGCCTGAAGTGGTCAATTACAGGCCGGTTTTCATTTTCTAATGGATTTATAAAATTTTCGGACAAAAAGCGGTTTCATAAAATACCACTTTGTTGATAAACTTATCAAAATAAAGATCGGAGCCGTGATGAACATTGTTGTGTGTGTGAAAATTGCGCCTGACCCTGAAGATTTGGAAATTGGCAGCGACGGGTCGGTTTCCACCGCCCATGCAGAGTGGAGCATCGGTGGTTTTGATTTGCCAGCTCTTGAAGCAGGGGTACGCCTGGCTGAAATTCACGGCGGCAAGGTGATTGCTCTTTCGGCCGGTCCTTCCTCCATCAACCAATCCAAAATTAAGAAAGACATTCTCTCACGCGGTGCCGATGAACTGGTGCTGGTTGTGGATGAAACATTGCAGGATGCTTCCACCGCCGAAACTGCCCGTGTTCTGGCAGCAGCCATCCATAAGATGGAAGATGTCCAACTGGCATTCTTCGGTGAGGGGTCGGCCGACCTGTATTTCCAGCAGACCGGTGCGCAGGTTGGAGAACGATTGGGCTGGCTCTGCCTGAATGCTGTGCAGGATGTACGGTTTATCGAGCATGGAATGCTTGAAATCCAGCGAACCCTGGATGTGGAAATGCAGGTGCTGGATGTGCCATTGCCGGCGGCTCTATCGGTAACCTCGGATATCTGTGAGCCGCGTCTGGCCTCGATGCGCGCAATCTTGCAAGCATCCAGAAAGCCGGTGATTGAATGGTCATTGGCCGATATAGGCATTGAAAATCTGGCTGCCTCGGTTGAAATCCTGGCCGTTCAAGCGCCTCCGCGCACCAGCCGAAAGGGAGTTGTATTGGGTGGTTCGGTCGAGGAAGCAGTCAGGTCATTGCTGAATAACTTGAAAAAAGAAGGCGTGCTTTAGGAGAGGGCCGATGAGCGATCAAAATCAAATTTTTGTCATCAGTGAAGAGGTGAGCCTGATTGGTGAATTGGTCAGCGCGGCACGCCAGTTGAACAACGATGGCTTTTCGACCATTGCGGCAGTTGTGATCGGTGATCAATCCGATGTCCAGCGGGTTGGTTCGTTTGCGGTTGACCAGATTTACTGGATCGAACAGGTGCCAGAAGGTTACCTTGTTGAAGATGTCTTTCTGACTTTATGGGAATTGGTAAATCAACATAAACCAACTGTTGTTTTGATTGGAGCAACGACCAGCGGGCGGTTAATTTGCGGCAGGCTGGCTGCGCGTTTGGATGTCAGCGCCATAACCGACGTGCGCTCTTTTGAACAGGTGAAGGATGGGTTGGCTGCGCGCCATATGATATTCGCCGGTGGAGCGGAGCGACTCGAACGTCCACGAAGGCTGCCGGTGCTGTTTACCATTGCCAAAGGGCAATTTGAAGCGGACATTGTTCAATCGCACACAGCCCCACAGGTGATTCCTGTGCCATTCCGATTGCCCGAAAAACGGGCAATTCTGCGCGAACGCAAAGACCTGCCACCCCTTTCCGTCAACCTGGCTGAAGCCAAACGCGTTATTTGCCTCGGAAGGGGAATTGCTCACCAGGAAGATGTGGCTCAGGTAGAGCAGCTGGCGCAGGTATTGGGTGCAGAAATTGCCTGCACCCGTCCCCTCTCTGAAGGGCTGGGCTGGCTGCCGCGTGAACGCTATATTGGCATTTCCGGGGCTTACATAAAATCTGATTTGTATCTCGGTTTGGGGGTTTCGGGTCAGGTGCAGCATACGATTGGAATTACGAATGCCAGAGTGGTCGTGGCGGTCAACCGAGACCCCGATGCCCCCATCTTCAAACAGGCCGACTATGGCATTGTTGCCGATTTATACGAGGTCGTGCCAGCCCTGATTCAGGGGTTACACGAAGCCTGAGGTCTTGAATGAGCGGTGATAAACTGGATGTGATTGTGGTGGGGGCTGGTGTGGCTGGTTGTACGGCCGCCCTCTTACTGGCCCGTCAGGGATTGGAAGTGGCGCTGATTGAACGGGGTCCTTCTCCGGGCAGCAAGAATTTATCGGGTGGGGTATTGTATGGGCGGGTTCTTCATCAAGTCATTCCCAATTTTTGGGAAGAAGCGCCGGTCGAGCGGTGGATCACCAATAATGTCGTTGCGTTTCTTACGGATGAAGATTCGTTCCTTCTGGATCACAAGACACAGGCATTCAACCAGTCTCCATACAATGCTGTGAGTGTGCTGCGTTCCAAATTTGATCGCTGGCTGGGGGAGCAGGCAGAAGCAGCTGGTGCCATCCTGGTGCCGGGCATCAAGGTGGAGCGCCTTTTGCGGGATGGCGAACGAATTGTGGGAATTACTGCCGGGGAGGATGAGATGTTCGCCGATCTGGTCATTGCCGCCGATGGGGCGAATTCCTTTCTGGCACAGGAGGCAGGATTACGCCCACAAATCCCACAAGAGCATGTTGCGGTTGGAATCAAAGCAGTGATTGCCCTGCCGCAGTCGGTGATCGAAAATCGCTTTCGCCTGGATGGCAATGAAGGCAGTGCCTTTAATATCGTCGGTTCTGCCACACAGGGAATTGCTGGCGGCGGTTTTCTTTATACGAACAAAGAAAGCCTTTCGATTGGACTGGTTATTCAACTGGCGCACCTGATTGAGCATCAGAAAAAAGCCAGCGAGATCTTTGACCAATACTTAGGCCACCCCTGGGTTGCCACATTGGTGAAGGACGGTAAAGTGGTGGAGTACGGGGCGCATCTGGTGCCGGAAGCCGGATTGAAGATGATGCCGCGTCTGTTCACGGACGGCATGCTGGTGATTGGCGACGCAGCCGGTTTGACCGTCAATAACGGTTTTTGGGTGCGCGGTATGGATCTGGCGATTGGATCGGCGATGGCAGCCGCCGAAGCGGCGGCACAGGCGTTTCGCAACAAGGATTTCAGCGCGGCAAGTCTGGCGTTCTATCGCCAAAAACTGGAAGAAAGTTTTGTCATGGCGGATTTAAAAACCTTTTCCCGCGCCCCCCACTTAATGCAAAATGATCGTTTATACACAGCCTATCCTCAACTGTTGAGTGAGGTTTTCCGGCAGATTTATCAACAAGACGCCCGTCCGCATCAACCGCTGAGACAGATTGCGCGCGAAGCGGTGCGGCGGGGTAACCTTTCTATACTGGACCTGCTGAGAGATATTTGGAACGGAGGTCGGGCTTTATGAAGCGTTTAACGGTTACAGAAAAACTAGCTCAAAATAAATATGAACTGGATGATGGACATCCGCACATTGTTGTCCACAATGAGGTTTGTGAAGCGGAGTGTAAAATTCGAGCGTGTTTGTTCGTCTGCCCGGCAGAAGTCTACAGTGAGCAGAATGGCAAAATTGTAGCGGATTGGGCCGGCTGTCTGGAATGTGGCACATGTACGGTTGCCTGTCCCCCGCAGGCGCTGCATTGGGAATATCCACGTGGCGGTTTTGGCATTATTTATCGCTACGGCTAAGCGTGGAATGAAACCTGGATAGTTAAGCATCTGGGGGATGGTCTTGCTTTTTTTCTGGTAAACTGGTCACGGAAAGCAAACCAGCAGCAATTACCAGATGCAAGGAGGAAGTATGCCCGCCAGAAGAGCCATGCTGTACGTGCCAGCCGATGATGAACGAAAAATTCACAAAGCCGCCAGCCTGGATGTGGATAGTATCTGTCTGGATATCGAAGACGGTGTGGCGGTCAATCGCAAATCGGCTGCCCGGCAGAACATTGCCTCAGCCCTGAAAACGGTCCATTTTGGCCGCTCCGAGCGGCTGGTGCGGATTAATTCTTTAGGGTCGGGATTGGCAGAAGAGGACTTGCACGCTGTGCTGAATGCTCACCCGGATGGGATTGTAATCCCGAAAATTGAAGGGGCTGATGAGGTGAAATGGGTCTGCCAGCGCATTGCCGCCGTTGAGCAGGCCAATGGGTGGGGACACGGATCAATTGCCTTACTGGTTTTGATTGAAACGCCTCAGGCGGTCTTGAATTTGAGAGAAATTTGTACGATAGATGCACGCCTGCAAGGTTTGATCTTTGGGGCAGAGGATTTTGCGGGGAGTATCGGTGCTGTGCGCAGTCTGGCTGCAACCGAATTGTTATATGCGCGCAGCGCGGTCGTTTTGCATGCTGCCGCCTTCAATTTGCAGGCGATGGATATGGTCTGGTTGGACTTGCAGGATTTGGAAGGGCTGCGGCAGGAAGCGCTGTCGGGTGCGGCGATGGGATTTACCGGCAAGCAGATCATTCACCCAAATCAGGTTCAGGTGGTTCAGGAGGCGTTTACTCCTTCGGCAGAGGCCATAGAGTTTGCAAAGCGGGTTGTCGAAGCAGCTGAAGCCTATCAGCAGGCAGGCAAAGGGGCATTTGCCCTGAACGGAAAAATGGTGGATGCCCCGGTCATCAAGGCTGCTGAGCGCATCCTTGAACGTGCCAGGGCTGCAGGAAAAGCAGTGTAACCCGGTATCGTGTGCGTTTACAGCCTGCGCACAACAATGAGGGCAATATCATCTGAGCGGCGGGCAGCACCGACAAAATGCTGTACTTCGTTCAGAATGGCGCGGTGGACTTCCGCAGCAGAGTGGCTGGCGTAGGCCAGGGCTACATCCAAAAGGCGATCTTCACCGAAAAAGTCGCCTTTTTCATTTTGCGCTTCGGTGATTCCGTCAGTATACAGGATCAGCAAATCACCGGGAGAAATCCGGATTGTTTTTTGTGTCCAGCGTGCCTGTTCGGATACCCCCAGGGCCATGCCGGTAGTTTTCAATTCGCTCAGTGAGATCTTACCTTTGCCGGAAACGCCGATCAGGAAACCGGGTGGATGTCCGGCGTTCGCGTAAGTCAACCTGCCCGTCACGGGTTCTAAAATACCAAAGAAGGCGGTAACAAACATATTCCCGCGGGTATCCGAAAGGATGCGCTCACTGACCGCACTCATCGTAATTGCTGGAAGGGTGGGAAAACGTACCGCGTATGTTCGAAAGAGTGTACTGCTCAAAGCCATGAACAGAGCCGCCCCCATCCCTTTGTCAGAAACATCTGCCACTACAAAGCCTATTTTGTGATTGGAAAGTGGGATGAAGTCGTAAAAGTCGCCGGAAGTTTCTCTGGCTGGCTGTAAGGCAGTTACAATTTCCCAGCCATCGAGATGGGGTGATTCTTCCGGCAGAATATCAGCCTGAATTTTACCGGCCATGGCTAATTCCCGGTTGGTGAATTCTTCGTTGTCGGCTGCAGCGGATCGGGCAGCGGTGAAGGCTTCCTCCAAATCTTTTTCAAAAACAGTGAAGTTGGTGTGGCTGAAAACTGGATGCGGCATTTCTTCTTTTTCGATTGGAGGAGAAGGGTCGCGTTCGACCTGCATCAAAGCCGCTTTGAATTCTTCTTCGTTGACATCCCGCGAAAAGAGATAAAGCGGCACCGAGCCAAATTCTTCAAGGGGCAAGGTTTCTTCGGGACAGTCGAGCAGCAGGACGATTTTCATGGCTGGCCACAGGGAGTGAATTTCGTTGACCAGAAAATGGGCCTGTTCGGCTGAGCTTTTGAAGTCGAGCAGGACAAGGGTAGGCTGAGTTAATTTGCATAATTCGACAATTTCAACCACACTCTGAGCCTCGCCGACCAGCTGGAAATCTTTGATGCTCATGATCAAAGAAGAGAGACCCTTACGGTAAATTGCCTGATCAGAAGCCAGAGCAACACGGGTAGCAGATTTCAGAGGGTTCATTCATTCCTGCCTTCAAAAAAACGCCAACACCGAAGAAACATAATGTCCCAGAGGATGGCTTGTATGCCGTGCTGTACAGGTTCATTATAACGGTCAATTGCCAATTTTGTCCTCTCCAAAAGGGGGGTATCCTGTCCGTAACGAACAATTTTTAATGAAAGGAAAGCAAAAATTGATATAATAAATTGTATTAGTCAATAATTATTTCCAGAGGAGGTGAATCACTTAAAAACATCATGCTTAATTATGCCGGTCGGGTTATTGATTACTGTTCCTTTCCCGTTATTTGATCAGATTTGGAGAAAAAATGAAAAAAACAGCCTCTTATATTTTGACTTTTTTGATAATTCTCTCCCTTGGGGTTGGTCTATTGCCCAACTCAACCGTTCAAGCCAGTCAGCCAAAAGTTGCTTTTTGGCTGACTGTTTTACATAACAATGACGGAGAGTCGGACTTAATCAATCTTGGAAGGGGGTTAGAAGATTTTGGCGGTGCGGCGCGTTTCAAAACAATGGTGGATAGATTGAAGTGGGATGCCGTCCACGGTAAGCCGCCGGTTCCTTCTGCCCCGCGCAGTGTGGTGATGGTCTCCTCTGGCGATAATTTTTTGGCTGGGCCGGAATTCAATGCCAGCCTTGAAAAAGGCGTGCCATTTTATGACAGCATCGCTATGGACTTAATCGGATATGATGCGATTGCGCTGGGCAATCACGATTTTGATTTTGGCCCGGATGTTCTGGCAGACTTCATTCAAGGTTTTTCGGTATCGAAACCGCCTTTCCTGAGCGTCAATCTGGACTTCTCGGCTGAGCCGCGCCTGCAGGAATTGAAAAATCAGAAAAGGATTGCAGCCAGCACAACTGTAAAAACTCCCGCCGGACGGGTTGGCATTATTGGCGCAACTACTCCAATGCTTCCATACATCTCCAGCCCGCGCAACGTGCGTGTCAATGATATGGTTGCCGAAGCAATCATGGCAGAAGTTCGCCGGCTGGAAGCAATGAAAATCAACAAAATCATCCTGATCAGCCACCTGCAAAGCATTACCGAAGACCTTTCAATGGTGCCTTACCTGTCCGGAATTGATATCATCATCGCTGGCGGTGGCGATGAGGTGCTGGCCAATCCCGGGCAAGTGCTGGTACCGGGTGACGAAACCCGTATTTTTGGCTCCTACCCCTTATGGGCAACCGATTCCAGCGGTGTTCAGGTGCCGGTGGTGACAACCGCTGGTAGTTATTCCTATGTGGGGCGGTTGGTAGCGGGCTTCGACAAAGCCGGCAATCTGGTCATGATTGATGAGTCTCAAAGCGGCCCGGTGCGGGTTGCCGGCGGCAATCAACCGGATGCAGTTCCGCCCCATCCAGAAGTGCAGAGCAGAGTGGTTGAGCCGCTGATTGAGGCACTCAATGAAATGAGCATGAATGTGATTGGGGTCTCCGAAGTGCCATTGGATGGCACAAGAATCAACATTCGCAGCCGGGAAACGAATTTAGGCAATTTGACTGCCGATGCCTTGCGGTGGCAGGCTGCTCAACTGGCGGGCTTGTACGGGGTGAGTGTGCCGCAGGTGGCTCTCCAAAATGGCGGCGGTATTCGGAATGCCTCCGTTATTCCGGCAGGCAACATTACCGAATTGACCACTTTCTCGATTTTGCCCTTCCCCAACTTTGTTTCAATTGTGGAAGGAATATCCAGAGATCAGTTCAAGCAAATTTTGGAGAATGCCGTTTCGCGGGTGGAGTTTGGGGATGGACGTTTTGCCCAGATTTCCGGTTTCCGCTTCACCTGGGATCCGGCTGGTACCGCTCAGATACTGGATGCAAACGGCAATGTCGTCACGGTTGGTTCGAGGGTCAGGGATGTATTCCTGGATGACGGCACCCAGATTGTTGGAGATGGCAGTGTCATCCCCGGGCCGGATTTGACGGTAGCGACGATTGATTTTCTGGCGCGGGGTGGTGATCAGTATCCCTTCCGGGGGGCTGCCTTTACTACTGTGGGTGTCACTTACCAGCAATCCCTTCGGAATTACATTCAATCTGGTTTGGGCGGCGTAATTACCGCTGCCCAGTATCCTGAAGGCGGCCAGGGGCGGATTACCCGTCTGCCTTAAAGCGTGATTTCGCCCTAATTTTTTTGAGGCCACTTAACCGGCTCACTCCCGTTGGGTAAAATGAAACAGGAGTGAGCCGCTAATCGGATGATCGATGTGAAATTTCTCAATAAGCCTCCAAGTATTTTGTCATGGACATGGATGGTCTTGCCTGTTCTGCTGGCGTTTGTGTTTCATCCCGTGCGGGGACAGTCTCAACAGCCGGCGGAAATTTGTTCCATGCCGTTTCAACCCGTGGCGTTACCCCTGACGGAACTGGGGGGGGATGAGTATGTACGGATGGACGGTCAGGCAACCGGTTTTAGGGGCGGATTGTATCCGAATGGAAGCAACAACCGCCCGCCGCAGCACGAAGCCGCCGGTTTGGATTTATCCCGCCAGATTCAACCGCTGACCACCGACGGGCGGGTGGATGATCAAAATGGGCGGATTTTGTTTATTTCGATTGGCATGTCCAACACTGCAACCGAGTTCGGTGCTTTCAGTCGGCTGGCTGAGCAAAAAGCGGAACTCAATCCGAAGGTGGCGTTGTTGAATGGGGCCTTACCCAATCAGATTGCAGAGCGCTGGAGCAACCCTGAAGAGATAGCCTGGCAGGAACTGGATAGGCGAATAACCGGTTATGGGTTTTCCTCCCAACAGGTGCAGGTTGCATGGGTTAAGCTGACCAATACCGGCGGGGGAGATTTTCCACAGAAGGCGTTAGCCTTACAATCGAACTTGCAGGTGATTGTCCAGCATTTGAAGACGAAATTCCCCAATTTGAAACTGGTGTTCCTTTCCAGCCGAACACGTTCTTATACTTACTGGCGGGGGTTAAGCCCGGAGCCGCTGGCCTATGAAACCGGTTTTGCGGTCAAGTGGTTGATTGAGAAGCAAATACAAGGGGACCCGCAGTTGAATTTTAACCCGTCAAATGGGGAGGTCAAAGCAGCTTATCTTTCATGGGGGCCTTATCTTTGGGCAGATGGGGAGAATTCCCGAAAGGATGGGTTCACATGGCTGGCAAGCGATTTGACAGCGGATTGTACACATCCATCTACTCAGGGCGCGGAGAAGGTAGCCCAACAATTGTGGGAATTCTTCAGCACCGATACGATCAGCCGGGATTGGTTTCTATCCTCGAGTATGGTTGCTTCGCCCATAAAAACAGGCGATTTGACCGATACACCTGGCATCATCCGGGCTACTCCCTCAAAAACACCTGAACAGAGGAAAGTAGAAATATCCTCGACCCTGCCGGACAATACTCCTTCTTTAACCCCTGCACCACCCACTCCGCAGCAGGCTGGCAAGATCGAAGAAAGTCGCACTGCTGATTCCTTTTCTTTTGAAATGGGACTTTTCCTTCTGGCGGGGCTGGTTGGCGCGAGTATGGTGTTGGGATGGTTGCGGGGTAGAAAAAGAAAATAAATCCGCTAAAAACTATAAAAAAATTATAAAGAACTTTTTACTGATTTTCAGGTATGATGAATTCAATTATTTAGATAAAAAATATTGACAATTTGATATGCGTATTGATTTCCAATCTTCACTTCATCGGTTTTGAAGAATTGGATTTTGGCAGGTTGACGTGCACTTTCGATTCATTGGGTGAACATCTGAACCGTTGTCGAAACAGGGGGAGATATGCCCAATTTTGAAGTGCACGAAAAGCGCTCAATTTTTAAAAAAGGATGGCGTGTGATTGCCGTGTTTGATCGCTCAGGTGTTCGGTTTATCGTATCAGTGCTCATTTTTGTATTCGTTGTCGGGGGAATGACGGTTGGTTTTGCTCCTGATCTGGTTGTTCGGGCGGATGGTCTGGCGGGGTTTGCATTATCGTTTGATGGTGCTGATGACATGGTCAACCTTGGCAGGACGGTTGATCTCTTTCCAGATGAGGGGTGGAAGCAAACCAAAACGGTCAGTTTATGGGTAAAACCGGAAGGAGCAGCCGATTGTTCGGTCATCAATGGTATCCTGCGCATCGAACCGGCACAGTGCGACAATATCTTTGGAGATTTTGCACGCTGGTGGGGCATCAGCCGCGGACCGACTCAAATTTGGGTGTGGATGGCCTGTTATGATCCGGCTGATCCCACCACCTATCCTCCATCTTCGCCAATTCGCCTGATTCAATTCGGATACACCTTGGATGAGTGGATGCACATTGCGCTGGTGCATGGCAATGGTTTCCTTTCAGCCTATAAAAACGGCTCTCTGATTGGTTCGGTGAACTGCATTGCAACTGCCCAGCCGCCCGCTCAACCGGTGTTATTTTTTGGCGGTATGATCAAAGCAGACAGTCAGAATCAAAATCATAGTTTTTGGGGATTTCAAGGACAAATTGATGAATTACGCATCTACTCGACTGCGCTGAGCCAGCAGGAAATTCAGAACACAATGATGACTGAGCTGAACGGCAACGAAGCTGGACTGGTGGCGTATTACAAAATGTCTAATGGCAGCGGTTTAATGGTCAGTGATGATAGCGGCCATGGGAAAGATGGTCAATTGATGGACGGAACGACGATTGTAACGGGAAACGGGACACCGCCTTTGTGGGTGGTTTCCGGGGCTTTTGACAATATCCCCCCGACCGTGGTGCCGTCGCCAACTAGCACATGGACATTTACACCTTCACCATCGCCTTTACCGCCAACAATAACGCCAACCAGAACGGCAACATTCACCCCTGGTGTGAATCCAACCTTCACCTCTTCCCCTTCACCTGTTCCGCCGACCATTACCGCAACCCGAACAGCGACTCCGACCCGAACAGCGACCCCAACATTTACCTGGACACCCGAAATCCCAACGGCTACCATGGCCAATACTCGAACGCCCCGTCCAACATTTACAGCTTCACCTTCTCCAATTCCTCCAACGGTGACCAATACCTGGACGCCACGGCCAACGCGTGTAGCACCGACTCAATCCGACATCACACCAACGCGTACGATTGATCTGAACATGGATAATTTTATATTTCTTCCGTTGGTGAGAAAGTAGTTTTGATTTGTTGAATCGAATCTCAAGGTGTTGGGCTTTGTGTAACCACCTTAATCTTTACCCAAAAGGCCTTATCACCGCGGCTGCCCAGACCAAAGACGACCCCCTGCGGGTTCTGCAATTTCCAGTAACTTTCGTATTCGCGCGGTTGTTCGGGGGCTTTCATGTTTACAGAAATATCCACCAATCCATCCGGCGGAACATTCACCGGCAAGTTGAAACTTGGGGGTGCTCCCAGCACATTCCCGGAATCGAAAACCACTCGATAACTGGTCGTCCAGGTGCAGGAACCGGTATTTTTCAACCGCCAGGTTTTAATGAAAGTCTGCCCGGGGGAGAATTCGCTGCCATCCGGTACCGAAACATCACTGACAAATTCAGCGCGCTCGCAAGGCGCTGGATTTTCAGCAGGTGAAGGGGTTGTGGTCATTCTGTCAGATGGAGGTGTTTCTCCCCCTGAAGGGGGGGAGGAAGGTATCATCTGGGCAAACTGGGTGGTTAATGCCGCGACGGTTTGGGCCGCGGCGGTACTGGCAAAATCGCCGGTAGGGGTGAGCGCCTGCCCGGCTTTGGGTAAGTTACAGCCGCCCGTGAAAATCAAGGTCAGGACAGCTGCTAACCCTATAATGATTTGAGGGTAGAGGTTTGGGGTTGAACTTTTCATTGGGTTGCTGGTTTAAGCATAGCCATAAAAACGCCGCCCGTCAAGCGAGCACGGGCGGCAGACAGACCTGGAAGGGCCGGTTTTTATTTCCTGACCATGGGGAGAAACAGGAAGTTGTTCGTGTTGGGGTCGAGAGTGCGGGTTGGGGTGATGCTCGGCTGAGGGGTAAAACCCGGCGGTAGACGGGTTGGAGTTGCGGTAGGTGAGGGCGTACTTGTGAAGGTGGCGGTGACCGTAAAGGTGGGTGGCAGGGTGGGTGTAGGGCCGCTGCCAAACAAGTCGGATGTAACCCAGAGCGGGTAAGTTCCCGGCGGGTCTTGACCTGCTATGTGAACAAAAGTGCCGTGATTACCGTTGCCGCTGTCGTCACTTAATGTCAGCCCGCTGCCATCGCTCATTTTATAGTAGGCCTTCAAGGCAGACTCGAAAGGAGATGATAACTCATTGTAGATATTGGCTCGGATTTCTTCACCGGATAATGCCCGGTTGTAAACCCGCACCTCGTCAATCAGTCCTTTGAAGAGATATTTCCTATCGGGAGGGGTAAATCCACCGCCAATATGCAGTACGGTCTGATCGGCGGGTCCGCCATCGAAACCAACACTATTTCCACTCTCGCGGCTTCCCGCCAGAAAGCCAAAGCGGTAGGCGTCTAAGCGATTATTATGATGAACCAGGGTGATATGAATCCATTGGTTGTTTTCGTAAATGATTGGGATTACGTCAAAGCCGCTGGTGGGACTGTTATCGAAATTCCAGACCCAAATGCGATCCTCACCGTTTAAAATTCCGCGATAAATGCCCCAAAAACGCGGGCGGTCACCCACAATTAATTGACAACTACCCGGGTCTGGCCCGGTACATACTGGGGACGGCTCAAGCGGTTTTACCCAAACGCTGATGCTTTTCTTGGACTGCCAGCTCGAATCACCAAAGATTATCACTTCCTTTTTCGTAGCCACATAATTAGACCAGCCGTCAAATTCCAGAGCATAATTTACCGGGTCAGCATAACCAGGAGAAGGTTTTTGGAACAGCATGCCCAGAACCATCAAGATCAAAATTGTGAGAAACAAAACTCTTTTTTGGTGGTGATTTTTGGATATTAACATCGTTAAATTCCTCCCGCTACCCCAACTTACCCCCACAAACACCGATGATTACCGTGAAAAGGAGTTGATAAATCTTTAATTAATTTTATCAGGTTTGTCAACTAATAAGTTTTAGAAAAGTTTGAGAATTGTGATGTTTTCCATCCCTGATCCTTAATCTTTTCAAAGAATGTTCTCAAGCCTGCCACTTTCAAGTAAAATTAGCGGGATGAAGTTCACCGCCTGCCGCATTCCGGATGTAATTCTGATTGAGCCGCGTCTGTTTGGGGATCAGCGCGGTTTCTTCATGGAAACCTACCAGCAAAAAGTATTTGCCGAACAGGGTATCACTGCTCAGTTTGTGCAGGATAATCATTCCGGTTCGCGCCGCGGCACGTTGCGCGGATTGCACTACCAGATTCAGCAGGCACAGGGTAAACTGGTGCGGGTGGTGGCCGGGCAAATTTTCGATGTCGCGGTTGATTTGCGGCGCAGTTCACCAACCTTCGGTCAGTGGGTGGGGCAAGTCCTCTCAGCCGAGAATAAACGCCAGTTGTGGATTCCCCCGGGTTTTGCACACGGTTTTTATGTGTTGAGTGAATGGGCTGAAGTGGTGTATAAAGCCAGTGATTTTTACGCCCCCCAGTGGGAGCGTACCCTTTTATGGAACGACCCGGCGGTGGGAATTGAATGGCCGCTGGAAGGCAGCGCAGAGCTGCTCATTTCTGAAAAAGACCGCGCTGGTTTACCTCTGGCGCAGGCCGAAACCTACCCATGATTTGATGGAGGAGCGATGCAAAATATTCTGGTAACCGGCGGTGCGGGCTTCATCGGTTCTAATTTCGTTCATTACCTGCTGAAGGTTAATTCAAGCGTCCGGATTGTCAATCTGGATGCATTGACCTATGCCGGCAGTCTGGAAAACCTGAAAGGATTGGCGGATGAAAGCCGTCACCTGTTTGTCCAAGGGGATATTTGTGACCGCTCTCTGGTGGAGCGACTGCTGCATGAACATGAGATTGATACGCTGGTGCATTTTGCGGCCGAATCACATGTGGACCGCTCCATTCATGGTCCCGGTCAGTTTGTTCAGACCAATATTGTCGGCACCTACACCTTGCTGGAAGCCTGCCGTCAATACTGGCTGAAAGAGGGCTTTGCTAATTCGCATACGGTGCGTTTTCACCACGTTTCGACCGATGAAGTATTTGGCTCGCTCAAACCTGCTGATCCACCCTTCCGCGAGGATACCCCTTATGCCCCCAATTCACCCTATTCCGCTTCCAAAGCGGCCAGTGATCATCTGGTACGGGCTTATTTTCACACCTACGGATTGCCGGTCACCATCTCCAACTGTTCCAATAATTACGGCCCCCGTCAATTTCCGGAAAAGTTGATCCCGCTGATGATTCTCAATGCGCTGGAAGGCAAGCCGCTGCCGGTTTACGGGGATGGCAAACAAATCCGCGATTGGCTGCATGTGCAGGATCACTGTGAAGCGATCTACCGCATCCTGGAAGAGGGTAAGGTCGGTGAAACCTACAATATTGGCGGCAACAATCAACCCACCAACCTTGAAATCATCCAGCAGATCTGCGCCATTCTGGATGAACTGCGCCCTGAATCACCCTACCGCCCGCACTTTCAATTAAAACAGCATGTTACCGACCGCCCCGGTCACGACCGGCGCTATGCAATGGACATCCGAAAAATCGAAGGTGAGTTGGGCTGGAAGCCCCGCTTTGAGCTGGCCAGCGGCTTGCGTCAAACGGTTGAGTGGTATTTGGATAACAGCCAGTGGGTTGCTGCTATTCGTCAACAGCAGGAATATCAGGCCTGGCTGATGAAAAATTACGCTGAACGAGGAGAAGCAAAATGAAGGGAATTATTCTTGCTGGGGGAAAAGGAACCCGTCTTCACCCACTGACCATTGTAACCAGCAAACAATTGCTGCCGGTCTATGACAAGCCGATGGTTTACTATCCTCTTTCAATGTTGATGCTGGCCGGAATCCGCGAGGTGCTGGTGATCAGCACACCCGAAGATTTACCTTCCTTCCGGCGTCTGCTGCGCGATGGCGATCAGTGGGGAATGAAGTTCAGCTACGCCGAACAGGATCAGCCGCGCGGGCTTGCAGATGCTTTCCGGGTTGGAAGGGATTTTGTCGGCAGTGATTCGGTCTGTCTGATTTTGGGGGATAACATCTTCTTCGGTCATGGCTTGCCGGCGGTGCTGAGATCCATGGCGGCGCGGGTGAGCAACGGCGGCGGTGCGGCAATTTTCGCCTATCCGGTGCAGGATCCATGGCGTTATGGTGTGATTGAATTTGATGCGGATGGAAAAGCCCTCAGTTTGGAGGAAAAACCGGCTAAACCCCGTTCGAACTATGCCGTGCCGGGCATGTATTTCTATGATAATCAAGTGATTCGGATTGCGGCTGAATTGAAACCATCCCCGCGCGGTGAACTGGAAATCACGGATGTGAATTTGACTTACATGCAAATGGGGCAGTTATATGTCCAGGAACTGGGGCGCGGGGTGGCCTGGCTGGATGCCGGTACGCATGAATCCCTGCTGCAAGCGGCGGCATTCATTCAGACGGTTGAGGAGCGGCAGGGGATGATGATTTCCAGCCCGGAGGAAATTGCATACCGAATGGGCTTCATTGACCGTGAGCAGCTGCGCCGTCTGCTGGATGAATTGGGCAACAGTACTTACCGCTCCCGGTTGGAAACGCTTTTGAAATAACGGCTTTACCTTTCCATTGCCAGTTTCAGGGCTTCATCCCAGCGAGGCAGGCGCAAGCCAAAAGTCCGGTAAAACCTGGAGCAATCCAGCGCAGTAAAGAGCGGGCGCTGCGCCGGGGTGGGAAAATCGGCAGTGCTGGCGGGCAGCACCTGGCGGGTTTTTTGTTCCTCTCGTTCTGGATCCAGTTCAAGGATTTTTTGCACCCATTCCAACCGACTGGCAGATCCATCTCCGGCCAGGTGATATACGCCGCGCGTCTTTTCCAGATAATCGAAGAAACGGCCGTTGGACTTTGCCAGCGCCAGGCTGATCATTTGAGAAAGCAACCGCGCCCAGGTGGGCGATCCGACCTGATCCTCCACAATTTTGAGGGTTTCCTGTTGACGACTCCAGGTCAGCACGCGGTGAACAAAATCATTTGCCCGCCGGCTGTATAACCAGGCGGTTCGCAGCACCCAGCAGGCAGGGGCCTTGGTGAGCACCTCCTGCTCTCCGGCCAGTTTGGAGCGGCCATAGTGATTGACTGGATTGGTGGGGTCTTCTTCGGTGTATGGGCGGCTCTGGCTGCCGTCAAATACGTAGTCTGTGGATACATGAATCAGCCCGCAGCCGAGGTGTGAAGCCAGCCGTGCCAGTTGTTCCACCGCATGAAAATTGATTTGATCGCACAATTCGGGTTCGCTTTCGGCTTTGTCCACATTGGTGTAGGCGACAGCGTTGACAATCAGTTCGGGTTGCAGGGACTCGAGCAGTGAAATCAGTTCGGCCGGACGGGTAAAGTCAATTTGTGGATAATCGAGCGCGGTTACTTTACCGAGCGGTTGTAGATCGCGGTTTAATTCCCAACCGAGCTGTCCGATTTTACCCAACAGAACGATGTTTGATTGTGCGGCCATGAAAATCACCTTTTTGCAGCGAGATTAATTGAGGAAATTATAACATTGCGCCTGTCAGAACGTTTTGATGTGGTTCGTAGTAAAATCATGACAATGAGCAAAGGTGATGGGTATCAATCTCCGTTCAGCTGGCGGTACGGCTCCCCGGAAATGCGGCAAATTTGGGGGGAGGAAGAAAAACGCCGTCTCTGGCGGCGTATCTGGCTGGCGCTGGCAGAAACGCAGGCCCACTTTGGGCTGGTTGGTGAGGAGCAGGTAAACGACTTGCGCCGTAACGTGGAGAGGATTGATCTGGCGCGTGCGCAGGAAATCGAAGCCCAAATTCACCACGATTTGATGGCGGAATTGAAAATCTTTGCCGAGCAATCACCGCTGGGAGGTGCAATTTTGCATCTCGGCGCTACTTCGATGGATATCGAGGATAATGCCGAGGTTTTGCGTTTGCGCGCGGCCCTGGATTTGCTTTTGAAACACTTGAAAGGGGTGCTTTCCCTGTTTGCCGAACGGATTGCCCAGACGGCTGAACTGCCGGTGATGGGCTTCACCCATCTGCAGCCGGCTGAGCCGACCACCCTGGGCTACCGGCTGGCATTTTACGCACAGGACCTGCTCACGGAGTGGTGTTCTCTGCGCCAGTTGAGAAATCAGCTGCGCGGCAAGGGATTCAAAGGCGCGGTTGGTACGGCGGCCGCCTATGCGGATTTGATCGGCCTGGAAAATCTGCCGGCATTCGAGGAAATCCTGAGCCATAAACTGGATTTACCCTTTTACGCAGTGACTTCGCAGGTTGCGCCGCGCATGCAGGAATACCGCCTGATCAGCCAGCTGGCCGGAGTGGCAGCGGTGTTGAATAAATTTTCTTTCGACCTGCGCTTTTTACAATCACCGCCGTTGGGGGAGTGGCAGGAGCCATTTGGTGAGCGGCAAGTCGGTTCTTCGGCGATGCCCTTTAAGCGAAATCCGATTCTGGCGGAAAAAGTGAATTCACTGGCGCGTTCGCTGGCGTTGATGCCGCAAGTGGCATGGGGTAATGCCGCCTTTTCGTTGCTAGAGCGGACGCTGGATGATTCTGCCAACCGCCGCTCGCTGCTGCCGGAGAGTTTCCTGATTGCAGAGGAAATGCTGATCACCACCCGGCGCATTTTGAAGGGCTTGCGGTTTGACGAGGCAGCCATTCAACGCAATTTGTACCGCTATGCGCCCTTTGCGGCAACCGAAAGGGTGCTCATGGCGCTGGTTAAGCGGGGCGCAGACCGGCAGGCAATGCACGAGCGCCTGCGCGGTCTTTCACTCGCCGCGTGGCAGGCGGTTCAGAACGGACAGGAAAACCCGCTGCTGGCATTTTTATGTGAGGATGAGCAGATTGGTGCTATTCTCGGCAGCGACCAAGTTAGACAGCTGATGAACGTAGAGGCTTATCTGGGAATTGCCGGGCAGCAGGCGCGCCGCATGGCGGAGCGAATCCGCGAGGAAATCGAGGAGAAAGCAGAGGAGCAAAAACCATGAAACAGGCAGAAATTGGGATATATGGATTAGGGGTGATGGGCTTTAATCTGGGGCGCAATTTTCAACGCAATGGTTTTCGCGTAGCCGTGTACAACCGTTCGCCGGAAAAAGTGCGTTTATTTGTTGAGCAGCCCGCCCCCGGTGCGACCCCGTTGGGCGCTGCCAGTTTAGCCGAATTAGCCGCTATGCTGGAAAGACCCCGCCGGCTGCTGCTGATGCTGCCAGCGGGAAAGACGGTAGACCAGGCGATTGAGGATGTGTTGCCTTATCTGGAACCGGGCGATATTCTGATTGACGGCGGTAATTCGTATTTTCTGGACAGCGATCGGCGCAGTCTGAATCTGGCTGAGAAAGGGATTCACTTTATTGGGATGGGCGTTTCCGGCGGGGAGGAGGGTGCGCTTTGGGGTCCGAGCCTGATGCCGGGTGGTTCGCCGGCGGCCTGGCAGGTATTACAGCCCATGTTGATGGCAGTGGCTGCCAAAGCCGAGGATGGGGCTGCCTGTGTCAGTTACATTGGCCCGCGCGGGGCCGGTCATTATGTCAAAATGGTTCATAACGGCATTGAATACGGCGATATGCAGTTGATCGCCGAAGCCTATGAGGTGCTGCGGCGGGTGTTGGGTCTGACCGCAAGTCAGTTAAGTGGGATTTTCAACCGGTGGAATGAAGGTGAATTGAAATCTTTTTTGATCGAAATCACTGCCAAAGTGCTGGCAAAGGTGGATGAGGAAACCGGACAACCGCTGGTGGACCTGATATTGGATGAGGCTGAGCAGAAAGGCACCGGAAAATGGACTGCCCAGAACGCGTTCGATATAGGGGCGGCAGTGCCGACCATTGACGCAGCCGTTTACAGCCGCATCCTTTCTGCAATGAAGGCGGAGCGCGTTCATGCCAGCACAATTTTCAGCCATGCCGCGCCATCCTATACGGGCAGCAGCGAGGATCTCATTCAAGCCGTGCGCGAGGCGTTATATGCCAGCAAAATCCTTTCCTACGCGCAGGGTATGGCGATGCTGCTTCTGGCTTCAGCTGAGTACGATTACGCTTTCAATCTGGCAGAACTGGCGCGCATCTGGCGGGCGGGCTGTATCATCCGTGCCAGCCTGTTGAATGACATTACTGCTGCCTATCAGGAAAATGCCAGCCTGCAAAACCTGCTGCTTTCGCCCTACTTCAGCGAGGCAGTTAACCGCCGTCAGCAATCCTTGCGCAGGGTTGTCATGGTTGCGATTGAACAGGGCATTGCCGTACCGGGCATGTCCGCTTCGCTGGCCTACTTTGATGCCTACCGCAGTGAACGGCTTCCGGCGAATTTGATTCAAGCCCAGCGGGATTTCTTTGGAGCGCACACTTACCGTCGGGTTGACAAAGCGGGTGTTTTTCACACCCGCTGGGAAGATTGAATCCCCATTTGTGGCGCTGGCCGGTCAGTTTATTGCAATACGTGCTGGCGGTACCAGTCAATTGTTGCGGTTAATGCCTCTTGCAGAGGGGTTGCCGTTTGACCGAAGGCGTTGGTGTATTTGCTGCAGTCCACCACAAAAGGTTTTTCAAATTCATACATCATTTCCACTGATTCGCGTGCTTCGGGAATTAACAAACCGCCAATTGCCATCATGAATCTTCCCATCCCGCTGATTTTTGGAGGCTTACCCAGAATTTCAAAAATCATCTCACCCAATTCGCGTTGAGTTACGGCTGGGGCAGTAGGGACATGCCAGGCCTGTCCGTAGGCTCGATCTTCTTGTGCCAGCCTGACCAGCGCCTTGCCAAAGTCTTTGATGTAAGTATAGCTGTGAGGTAAATCGAGATTTCCGACAAAACTTGTGGTTTTACCCCGCAAGGCAGGGACGAACACTCGTTCACCCAGGGTGGAAGCCAGCACACGGGGGCCGAAAAAGTCCGAAGCGCGCCCAATCACGACCGGCAGTATGCCTTTCTGGTGGGCATCCAGCGCGGCCTGTGCCATCCTGGCCCGCAGTTGACCTTTGCGGGTGGTGGCAGCGTAGGGCAAATTTTCATGGATAGGTCCATCAACCTCACCGTACATATACAGGTTTTCCCCGATGATCAGACGTGCGCCAGCCGCGGCGCTGCCTTCCAGAATGTTTTGCTGTAGAGATGGAAATTTTTCCACCCACTGGTGATAGGGCGGCTGGGCGCATTGATAAACATAGCCGGCAGCATTGCAGGCTCGAATTGCCTGTGCCCGGTCGTAAATATCGGCTTGCACAACCTCAACCTGATCAGGTACTTCGGCTTTACCGCTGCGGTTAACCACCCGTACCTCAGCACCTTGTTGGAGCAGTTCATCCACAACCGAAAGCCCCAGCGGTCCGCTGCCGAAAACAACATGAAGGGTAGAATTTTTTGACATGACTTAACTCCTGAAGAAAATGATTACAAAATATGAACAAGTTCACGAAACAATGCTGGCAGTTCACCGCAGGGGTTCTTTACAGATTCATCAAGTCCATCAAGCGTTCGATTTCAAAGCGGTAAAATGCGGCTGGATCGCTGACCAGCGGTTGAATATGATTGAAAAGTTCCAGCATAATCATCCCATGAATGTGATACCAGCCTACGATGCCGATATACACCACCTTATCGGGCAGGAAGGGTTGAAAATCCTGCATGGACTGTGAAAAGCGAATCTGTACCTGGGGCGGAAGGTTTTCCAGAAAGTTCGGGTATGGGCGGTTTTCCTGCCGGTAGGCGCGCTCCAGAATGCGTAAGATGGGAGCAAAGACTTTGCCGGCCGTTGGGGCGGTGACCGCTTCCTCGGCCTGATAACCGGGGATGGGATTGCCAAAGATTAACTGAAAATCCACCGGGTGATCCAGCGCCCAGCGCCGGTAACTGAGCAAAACCTGCAGCAAACCTTCCCGCGCCGGCTGATCGCCAAAACGGGCGGCGGTTTCTTCCAGCGCTGCGGCTAAAGCCTGATAGGCATCCACAATCAGCGCAGTGATCAGGGCATCCCGGCTTTCAAAATAGCGGTACAATGCCGGCCCGCTCATGCCCATTTGTCTGGCAATTGCGTTCAGCGAAAGGCTGGCAGTTCCGCCTTCCGCCATTTGAAGGCGGGCAAGGCTTTTGATTTCGTCCATCGTGATTTGGCGGAATTTTTCTCTTCTGGTCATAGTGTTTCATCTTTGTTATAATATATAACTTATGTTATTATATATTGCGTAATTTGTCAAGGGATATTGGGGCGGAATTGGGAAAACCGGCTGGTCAATGTTGGAAAATGTGTTAAAGGTACATATTTCATCGGCTAAAGAGTTCACAACGGGGGTAAAATAGTGGCTGATTGGGCTTACAGGAAAAAACTGGCCGGCGGTACGTCAAATCCCTGCCTGTACATCCCCAAAAACATCGCAGCGATTTCAGACGTGGCGGGGGTGGGACGGAAATTAGTCCGTCCCTTCAATACTCATCAGCGGAGGCAACCTTGAAAACCCATATTGCTGATAGGATACTTTCACAAAAACGGCGGGAGTGCATCCTGCCAGCGGCTTATCCACTCGGTTTCGAGATGAACAAAGCCATCTCCGAATTCGCCACCGATACCGATACGCAAATTCAGGTTCTTGAAGAGGCGGCTCAGCGCTTTGGAGGAGCATTTCTTCTGCCGGTTTGGGATCGGATGATTGAGGCCGAGGCGTTCGGTTCGCCGCTTAATATGGATGCCAATACCCCTCTCGGCGCGGCTGCTGCGACCGTTCTTTCTCAGCGGGATGTGGATGCGTTGATTATCCCCCGGCCGGGTCATAAACGGACTACGGTAACGCTGGCAGTGCCCCGCCTGCTCAAAGAACGCTTACCTGAACCAAAGCCGTTTGTTCTGGGGATCATGAACGGCCCGCTGGCAGTTGCCCGCCAGCTGATTGGGGAGGACGCCTGGGATGAAATATTGAATGAGCAGCCGCCGGTGCTGGATGCGCTGTTGGATAAAATCATGCGGTTCTTACCGGATTATGCCCATGCCTTTTCTTTCAACGAAGCCGATGGGGTCATTCTCAGTGAGCCGCTGGATGAAAGCCTGACCGCCGAACAGCGCGAGCGCTTTTCACTGCGCCATATTCAGCGGCTGGTTCGGGAGGTGCAGAATCCGCGTTTTGCTTTTATTCTTCATAATTCACTGGCGGATTTGGAACAGATCAGCCAGTTGGCGACCAGCGGTGCATCGGGTTACTGGCTTGGCAGCCGGGTGGATTTGGCGGCTGCTGTACACCGGCTGCCTGAACAGGCGCTTCTGATCGGTAATCTGTCCATAAACCAGATGACAGAGGCCTCGCCGCAGGCGGTTCATCAGGAAACCCTGAATTTGTTGAATGCGATGCGAGACTTCCCCAATTTCATCCTTGCACCGGAGGATGATTTACCGCCCCACACTCCTCTGGCAAATCTGCAGGCGTTGATGGATGCGTTGAATGAGTACAACAGCGGCGTTTAGCCGCTGGACTGACGGCGTTTCTGTTCCACAATTCCCCCGCTGGCACCGCGGTCCGTTGTGTTCTTCAGAAACTCAGCCGTACTGATTTCCTCAATTTGCGGTGTCAGGATGGGCAGAATCAACAGTTGCCCGACTGCATCCCCGGCTTCAAACACGAGCGGTTCATCGGTCGGATTTGCGACCTTGACGAGAATTTCACCCTGGTAGCCGGCATCAACCACGCCTGCGCCCAGCAGATGATTGCTGCGGCCTTTCGGTTTCAGTAAACCGACAAATCCGGCGGGAATTTGTACGCCGATGCCGGTTGGTATGATGCCGAACTGATGCGGGGGTATCTCGACCCTCTCTGCGGCATACAAGTCCATGCCGGCATCTTCGGCATGTTTGCGAGTGGGCAAATGGGCGTCCGCCCGCAGGCGGGCAATCCGGATTCGCTCCATTTTTCTAAACCGAAGCAGGCGGATTATTTACCGCGCCGCATGCGCAGCCACGCGCTGGTGATAAATGCCAACGTGGTAAAGGCGGTCAGGTAAATCTTGGTGAAATCTACCACCGGTTTGACCTGAACACCCTGCTCATTGGCGACAATCACCGCTACCGGCCGGGCAAAGGTCTTACCGCCCCCGCCGCCGCCTGAACCGCTGCCCTTGTTTTCCTCGCTAACGCCTGCACCGCTGCCAATTCCAAAGCCCATAATGCTGACTACTTCGGCTGCCGGCAGGATGAGGTTGCCCTGATGTTTGATGGTTTCACCAAAAACGGCGTTCACATCCGCGGTTGCCATGAATTGATCCATGGTATCCTGAATGGTTTCCAGGGCTGCAGATGCCAGCGCGTTTTCGTTTTCGGGGAGGGTGGCTTCGGATGTGTTTTCAGTTTCAGAAGCGCTCATTGGTTAACTCCTTTTATAAATCAATTTCAGCAAGAAGAGCAGGAATAACCCGCTCAGAATGATGATTACTTGAATGATGCGGGTCAAATCATGTACAGGCAAAAATTGGGTTTCCCCCTGCGGGGTTTGAACCTGAACCCCGACCGGTCGGTTCCAGATGATGCCGAATTGGGCGGAAGGTACAAAGCGGAAGGCTTGTGCAACCGGGCTGATCTGGTAACCGCGCCATTTGACCGGTGGACGGTTTGTGTTTTGGAGAGTCATTTTCGTCTCCTTTAGTGGATATATTCATCATTATACCGGCAGAGGGGGGAATTTGGCGAATTTCTATCCCTTCAATTGAATGGATTGCAGCAATGTATTGGGCTGCGGGCGGTCGGTCGGGTCGTGGCTGTAATAAGCCAACACGATTTGACCGTGCTGATCAAGGATAAAATCACCCCCCAATTGATGAAGATCACCGCCGGTGGCGATCAATTTTTCACCGCGCAATAATTTTTGGGCATAAAACCACAGGGTCGGCAAATTCCAGGTGCGGCGGATGGAACGCTGCAGGCCAAAAGCCTGATACAGGTTTTTTTGCGGGTCGAGCAGGATTGTAAAATGAATCTGGGTTGTTTCCCTCCAGCGATCCAGCCAGTGACCCTCTTCAAAAGTAACAAGGGCAATGGATATACCGTTTTGTTCAAATTCGGGCTGAGCGCTTTGCAACTGCAAAGCATGTTCGCGGCAGGGAATTCAACCCAGATGGCGCAGAAAGACCAGCAGCAGATAGGTGTTTCCGTGCAGTAAGTCGGAAAACGAGTAGATTTTGCCGTCTGCTGCCGGCAAAGTGAACGGCGCAATCCGATCCCCCGGCTGCAGTAACTTCATGTTTTTCAGGCTTCCACGCGAACGCCGCGCCAGAAAGCCACGTAATCCTTAATCTGGCGGGCAGCCTCTTTGGGGTTGGGGTAATACCAGGCAGCATCCGGGTTACTTTGTCCGTTGACCACAATGGTGTAATAACTGGCTTCACCCTTCCACGGGCAGGTGGTATGGGTTTCGCTCTTTACAAAATAATCCCAGTTGACGGTAGACGGGGGGAAGTAATGGTTGCCTTCAATGATGATGGTTTGGTCGCTTTCCGCCAAAACGGTATTGTTCCAGATTGCTTTTGCCATGCTGTTTTAACCTCTTACTTGTGATTGGATGGTGAATGGAATAGTTTTTCCCCAGCGCGAATGGGTACGGACAACCGATTTTCTGGGGGTGTCAGCGGACAAGACCAGTCATCGTTATAGGCGCAGTAGGGGTTGTAGGCCAGGTTGAAGTCCACAATAAACCGGTTTTGTCCAAGCCCTTCCGGCTCCAGATAGCGTCCGGCGGGGTAGGTTTCTAGGCCTGCCAGGCTGTCCACGAACGGCAGAAAGTAGCCGTATTGATTACCGTACAGCGTTAATTCGACCTTTTGCCCCTCCACTTCAAACGAAAAACGTCCCAGGCGGGCATACACCTGCACATCGCCGGTATTGGTGAGAATTTCCACATTTTTCCGCTCTGCGAATGGTGTCAGGGTCAGCGTGAAACGCAGGGCGGGGTTGGGTGGAAAATAGTTTAACCCCTGAAAGACAGCCTTTTGATCTTCCCGCAGGGGGCTTTGCGGGTGAGCGGCGAAAAATTCATCCTTTTCCCGGCGAGTGGCTTGATAATCCATAACAATCTCCATCTTATTTTTAACCGAAACGGGTCTTGTTTGCAGGATTCCGGGCTTCAAAACCTTATACACTGGTTTCGCACAGTAAATTTTTTCCGACTTTTTTCGAAGTAGACAGAGCAGAGTCCACGTTGTTCTGTCTTTTCAGACATGGCAGATGGGCAATATCTTACCTCATCCTGAAGATGCGTGAGATAAAAGCCTCTCCATTAATGGGTAAAAAACCGATGTTTTCTTAAGCAACGTCAATTTGGGATAAATCATTTTTACATCAACTTTCGAATTTTCGTCCCCCTCCCACCTCCCCCAAAATCGCAAGGGCGATTTTGGGGGAGGTGGGAGGGGGTAATGATCACTGCTTGCCAGGTTTTGATCTTATCCCGAACTCACGTTAACCAGATTTTTGGCGATGTTCAGCCAACCAGCGGCGGATTTCGGCCGGCTGCCATGTATTCAGCACCTGCGACGCACTCACCCATGCCCGCCGTGCAACCGATACACCGTATTCCGCCAGTTCCAGATCCGCTGGACTGTGCGCATCGGTGTTGATGCTCAACAAAATACCCAGTTCGATAGCCCGCCGTGCGTGAACCTCGTCCAGATCCAGACGAGAAGGATTGGCGTTGATTTCGAAGGCAACGTTTTCTTCTCGGGCAGCAGTCAGGATGACTTCCCAATCCAGGTCGGCTCCTTCGCGGTTGGGCAACAGCCGTCCGCTGGGGTGACCGATGATATCCACGTGCGGGTTGCGAATGGCACGCAGCAAGCGGGCAGTAATTTCCTCGCGTGGCTGGCGCAGGCTGACATGCAGGGACGCAATGACAATATCCAGTTCGGCCAGCACGTCATCCGGCAAATCCAGACTGCCATCGGCTTTAATTTCCACTTCCGCACCCTGCAAGAGGGTGAATTCATCGCCCAATTCGGCCTGCACGGCGTCAATTTCTTTCCGCTGCTGGCGCAGGCGGTCGGCATCCAATCCGTTGGCAATTCCCAAGGAGTGGGTATGGTCGGTGACGGCCAGTACCTTCAGGCCGCGTGCCTGAGCGGCTTTGGCCATTTCACGTATACTTAAAGCTCCGTCGCTCCAGGTGGAATGGCTGTGCAGGTCAGCGCACAGATCCGCCGGGGTGATCAGCTCAGGCAGACGGTGATTCAGCGCCGCCTGAATCTCACCGCGGTCTTCGCGCAGTTCAGGGGGAATCCACTCCAATCCCAGGGCCTGATACAGTTCAGTTTCGCTGGAAAAAAGCTGCTCCTGTCCGTCGGGTGTGGTAATCCCATGTTCAGAAAGCGACAGTCCTCTGTGCTGCGCCAGTTCGCGCAGGTGCACGTTGTGTTCTTTGGAGCCGGTCACAAATTGCAGCAAAGAACCAAATTTTTCTTCTGGCTGCAGCCACAACTGGATATTGAGACCGTTGCTCAATTCAATGCTGGATTTATTTTCACCGTGCGCCAGAACACGGACGACCTCGGGATGATGGACAAAAGCGTCCATGATTGCAGCTGGATTGTCGGCGGCTGCCACGAGGTCGAGATCGCCGATGGTGGGCTTCCAGCGACGCAAACTGCCGGCCAGTTCAGCCTGCCGTATGCCGGGAAGCGCACGCAGCCAGTTCAGCCAGCGCAAGCCGATTGGGCGTACTGTGCCAAGCAGCATGCGTTTGCTGCGCCGGCGCAACGCCTCGATGCCGGCCAGGATGCGCTGCTCGGACTTTTCGCCTATCCCCGGCAGGCGGCGCAAGTGACCATCACGCGCAGCTGATTCAAGATCCATCAGCGAAGTAATATCGGCCTGTTTCCAGAACAGCGCCACTTTTTTCGGGCCAACATCCGGTATTTCGAGTAATTCCAACAGGGTAGGGGGGACTTCCTCTTCCAGCCTTTCCAGAAAACCCAATCTGCCGGTGGTGAGCAGTTCCTCAATTTTTTCGGCAATGGCTTTGCCAACGCCGGGAATTTCGGTCAGCTTGCCCTCGCGGTACAAATCGCTGGCTTCGCGCGGAAATGTGCGCAGACTTTCTGCCGCGCGCCGGTAGGCCAGGGTTTTATAAACCACCTCGCCGTTGATTTCCAACAGGTTGGCGATGCGCTCGAAGATTTCCGCCAGTTGCTGATTGTTCATGCCAGTTATTATACAATAGAGCTATGAACACAATCCAATACCTTGATATTACCCGTCCAACTTTACTGATTGACCCGCATAGGGTACATGCCAACATCCAGCGCATGATCGAAAAAGCCCGCCGCGCAGGGGTGCGTCTTCGCCCCCATTTCAAAACACACCAGTCAGCTCAGGTGGGGGAGTGGTTTCGCGCCTATGGTGTACAGGCAATTACCGTTTCCTCGCTGGACATGGCAGCCTATTTTGCCACTCATGGCTGGGGGGATATTCTGGTGGCGTTCCCGCTCAATCTGCGTCAAATCGAATTGGTGCGGCGGTTGAGTAAATCGGTCCGGCTTGGCGTGCTGGTGGAATGCGCCGCGCATGTGGAAGCCTTAGCCGCCGCAGTGGATCATACTGTTGATGTATGGATTAAGATCGACAGCGGAAGCCGCCGCACCGGGCTGGCATGGGATGACCCTCAGCAGATTGTTGATTTGGCCCGCAAAATTCGCAACTACCCGGTTTTACACCTGCGGGGACTACTGACCCATGCCGGTGAGACTTACCACAGCCAGCATCCTGCTGAAGTGGTGCAGCGCTTTCAGCGCAGCAACCAGCGCATGAACGAAGTGCGCCAATTATTGGAACAGAACGGCATTAACGGCCTGGAAGTATCGGTGGGTGATACACCCGGCTGCAGCCTGAGCAATGATTTTGAGGGGGTGGATGAAATCCGCCCGGGGAATTTCGTCTTTTACGATGCTCAGATGGCTCGGCTGGGAGCCTGCCGGGAAACGGACATCGCCGCGGTGGTCGCCTGTCCGGTGGTGGCCACACACCCCGAACGGGGTGAGGCGGTAATTTACGGCGGGGCAATTCACTTTTCCAAAGACGGCCTGCAAGAAAACGGGCAAACCCTGTACGGCTGGGCGGTACTGCTCACTGAGGAAAGCTGGTCGCCGCGGGTAAAGCAAGGCGCTCTGGTGCGCCTTGCTCAGGAGCATGGCATTGTACACCTGCCTGCGGATGTGCTGGCAACCCTCTCGGTGGGAGATTTAATCGGGGTGATTCCGGCGCACGTCTGCCTGACCGTTTCGGCGCTGGGGGTTTATCGCACCTTGCAGGGCGAATGGATTGAGACTCTGGTCAGGGCATAAGCACCAGCGGCACAGGGGTGAATACCAGTACAAAGACGATCAGAGTGAGCAGTCCCAGGCGTTTGCGGCGCGCATCCAGTTCGGTGATCTGGTCAAGCGGTTCGGCATAAACCCGCCCAAAAAGAAAAATCAACACGGCCCACAGCCACCAGCCAGCCCAGACGAAACCCAGCAATCCCAACGCCAGAAGCACCAGCGGGTAGATGCGGCGGGCACGTTCGCGCCCGAAGAGCACATACAGCAGATGTCCGCCATCCAGTTGACCGGCAGGAATCAGATTCAGGGAAGTGATCAGAATACCACCCCAGCCGGCCCATGCCACTGGATGCAGCAAAACATCCATTCCACCGTAGGGCAGCGGTTGACCGGTGAAGAAATAACGCACCCAGAAAAGGAGGGGTGAAAGTCCGCTGTAATCGGCTGGGGCAGGTAAAAACTGACCGAATACCACAAATTTGAGCAGCAGGTAGAGGATGGAATTGCCTTCCAGTTGAGTCTGTCCCAAACCGCTGCCCAGCGGTGCGGCTGGCAACGGAGAGAGCTCGGAAAGCGACAACCCGATCAGCACAACCGGAATGGCCACAATCAGCCCGGCCAGCGGCCCGGCAATGCCGATATCCATCAGCACACGCCGGTTTTTGGGCAATTCTTTCATATTGATAAAAGCGCCCAGCGTTCCAAACGGGCTTAGCGGGAAGGGCAGCGGCAAAAAATAAGGCAGACTGACGGCTGCTCCGTGCCGTCTGCCAACCAGATAATGCCCAAATTCATGTGCGCTGAGAATTGCCAGTAGACTGATGGCAAACGGCCAGCCTCCGCTGATCATGGCCCAGATAAATTCCACAGCGTTGCCGGGCATTTCTTTCAGGCTGAGCATTCCACCGGTAAACCAGACGCTGACCAGGGTCAAGATAAAGAAAATCAGGTTTGTGCGTGGGTTGGACGAGCGCGGCGCCTGACGGCTGGTGACCAGGATAACCGTCTGACGGTTGTTTTCATAACGAAAGAGGGGGGTCAAGCCAAGCGGTGCAACGGCCTCTGCCAGCCGATCATAGGCTTCGGCGGTATCCGGTAGCAGGATGCGCCCGTGGTACTTGATGACATACCCTTTGCGTTCGTCGCCATAGGTCGTGTCTTCAATGAAGAAGATACGGCGGACTGCCAGTTCAATTCGTTCAAAAAGCAAGGGTTGGTCTTCCATGGACAGGATATTCCTCGTGTAAATACAGATAATGTTCAAGGCGGGAATGGATGGGAGTCGAACCCACCGCGGCCCGCAACGCGACCCGCCACCGGTTTTGAAGACCGGGGAGCCCACCGGGACCCTACCACTCCCGCATTTAAGCATACTCCAGCGCGGCTTATTCGTCAAACCTTCTGATCAGGGTGAGATGGCTTTCTCAAAGTCGAAAACGGTCAAACAGCAGCCGGCGGGTGCTAACCGATGTCTATTCGGAATAATCCACTGATGCGTCCAATCGAGCGATTTTGCCCCCTCCTGCGCCTCCCCCAATATCGCCAAAGCGATATTGGGGGAGGTGGGTGGGGGTGTTTTGCCAAAATTTAAGGTTCGATCCAATGTTTCAGGGTTGTCGAGGAACTTTGAGAAAACCATAATCAGGGTGAGATGACCCAATCAAAAGAGTCCACCAGGTTCACATTTTGAATTTCTCCAAGCACATTCTCGTTGCAATCCAGTGCGCGGGCATGGTAGAAAGCGGGAGCAAGAAAGAACAACCGTACGCTGCCGGGCAGAATGCTCTCCACTTTGCCGAGATGATCTTCTCCCCATTCTTCCGTTTGGGTGATGTACAGGTAGCAAATTTCATGACCGGTTTGGTTTGTAACGCGGAATGGGAATTTTCCTTCACCACCAATCAGGACCTGGCGGTTCTGGTTGATTTTTGCTTCGGAATATACCGTTTCCTCACTGCAGGTGCGAACCAGCAGGTCGTACTCACCCGCTTCAAGGGTGAAGCTGCGCCTGGCGCCGCCTGAAATCATCTCGCCTTCCGGCAGTTGATTTTCGCCAAAATCCGCCTGATGCTGGGGAGAGATGTACACCTCACAAATTGGCAGGCTGCTCTGATTTTCAATCTCAATTTCCAGCGGCGTGGTCTGACAGGCGGCCGGGAGGAAAAACCATAGGCTGATTGTCAGCCACCAGCGAACCGAGAGAACCTTACCCCTGATCATTGAGCAATGTTGCCTAAAAAAAGTAGGGTAAAAGCGCCTGCATCCCTTCGCGCGCGGAGAGGAACAACCCTCCGCTCAGCAAACCCAGCGCCATGCCGGCTACTACATCGGATAAATAATGCATACCGGTGAAAATGCGCGAAAGGCTGACCAGTAACGCCCAAACCACCACGCAGGCTGCCACCCAGAGGGGGGCGTTGGCTGCGACCACCGAGGCGATCATCACCGCACGGGCAGCATGACCGGAGGGAAAGGAGTGTGGATCGGTGTTGCGGTAGATACTGCCCCATTCTCCCGGAGGGCGGCTGCGGCGGACGAGGAACTTGATGCTCATCACCAGCACAGCCAGCAGCAAAATATCCAAAATTAAGAAAGCAGAAAAACCCCGCCAGGCGCTGGAAAATAACCAAACCATACCCAGTCCAAGCAACCAAAACCATGAATCACCTGAATGGGCTAAAAACGCCACCAGTTTCCAGCGGAAAGATTCATCCACCTCCATTCTTAAACGATTGGACAAATCAACATCCAGTTGGATCAATTTTTGCATCATTTAAAGAAAACCCCGTAACCTGTATTCCAAAATCCCAAAGGGAGTATACCTTGATTGGGAAAATTTGACCAGCAGCCACCTTACTGATTTGTCAATTCCAAAGCCGGGCACTTCCCGTATAATTACCTTGGATGCAGCCCTCTTTTGCCGGAGAAGCAGCCTGAACGGGGAGTCTTGTTCAAGAATCAGCAGCCTTTCAAATGGAGCCGGACGTCGAATGAAAAATTCACCTTCTCTCCTCTTATTAAGGAAAAAGTCCTTTTTGGGTTGTGTTTTGCTGATGTTGATCAGTCTGTTGGTTACGGCCTGTCAACCGCTTTCGCTGCAAGTCGAACAGGTGCAGGCTTCGGTCAATTTACAACGGATACGTGCTCAGGATTGTTCCTACGGGGGGGCAATCCGTGCAGTTGAAGCATTGGATTCTTACAAGGTTCGGTTTACCCTGTGCAATCCCGACCCGGCTTTTGCCGCAAAACTGGCCTTTCCAGTGTTTGCTATTCAGGATGATGATTACTTAAATGAACATCGCGGCGACTCCAAAGAGATGAGCCGTCAACCGAATGGCAGCGGCCCTTACCGGGTGGCGGAATATGTGCCGGGGGTGCGCTTGACCCTCCAACCCAACCCGGAATACTGGGGATTGCCACCGCGGGTTGAGTCGTTGACCTTTCGATGGGCATCCACTTCGCTTTCTCGGTTGGTAGAGGTGAGTACCGAAAAAGCCCACGTCATGGACTCGCCCGATCCCAATTCTTTTTACAGCATCAATCAGGATAGTTCTTTGAGTTTGGTCTTTCGTCCGGCGCTGAATGTGGCTTTCATCGGAATGAATAATCGCTTTGCGCCATTCAATGACGCGCGGGTGCGTCAGGCGATCAGCATGTTGATTGACCGCGAGCGGATTGTCAACACCATTTACCCGGTCGGTACCGAAGTAGCCGATCAGTTCATCTCCCCGGTGTTTCAAACGGGTTACACACCGCTTTATCAGTGGCTGCCTTACGACCCACAGCAAGCGTTAGATTTGCTGCGCCGTGCAAACTTTGATTTTGAACAGGAATTAACCCTTTCGTATCCCTCCCAGGGCAATGAGTTACTGCCTGATCCGCACCGCATAGCCCAGACAATTCGCTCGCAGTTGCTGCCTTATGGAGTAAATGTGCGTCTAAATCGCATGGATGCTGCAGCGTTTGAACAATCTGTTCGGAGTGGTAACGAGGCATTCTTTCTTTATTCATGGTATGCTGATTACGCTGACCCGGACAGTTTATATTCCACGATTTTCAGCTCTGATGCTCAATTACTCGGAAATGTCTATCCGGATGTCCAGTTCATGGCAAAAGAAGCCGGGCGCAGCAGCGACCCCGATCAACGTCAAAACCGCTATAACCGGATCAACGAAATGTTGCGAATGCATGTGCCTGCTATTCCTCTGGCGCATGTGCGCACGGCGGTTGTGTTTCGTCAGGAGGTAGAGGGGGTTTCTGTCAATGCCTATTTGGAAAACCTGTCCGAAGTGATTACGCCTGGACGGACGCTGGTCTTTCTCCAATCTGCCGAACCGGAATCGCTCTGGCCGGCGGATGCAACCCAATGGACGACCTTTCGGGTAACCAATTTGTTGTATTCGACACTGGTGGAAAACGAATTCAACGGGATTGGTTTGCGGCCGGGACTGGCTGAATCGTGGTCCTCGAATTCCAACGCTACCGAGTGGACTTTTAACCTGCGCTATGGTGTGCGTTTTACCAACGGCGCACTGCTGGATGCGAACGATGTGGTGGCTTCCTTTGCTGCAATTTGGGACGCCAGTAATCCAAACCACAAGGGCGACAGCGGTGAGTTTACTTACTTCCGGCGCTTCTTTGGCTCGTTCCTCAATCAGCCTTGAGTCTAATCTATTCTTCTGAAACCAGGCTGACCTGAAAGCAAAGATCAGCCTGGTTTTGAAACTTTTTCATGTCCCGGGGCGTCTGCAATTTGGAAGTCTAAACTGCCATCAGCAATTTCGATGGCTGTTTATCCCTGTGAATTGTGGTAAAGTAAGATTAACGTGAGTTCGGGATAAGATCAAAACCTGCCAGGCGATGCCAATAACCCCCACCTGCACCTCCCCCAAAATCGCCCCTGCGATTTTGGGGGAGGCGGGAGGGGGGACGAAAATTCGAAAGTTGATTTGAAAATCATTAATCCCGAATTGACCTAAGATTAGTTCGCCAATGATGTGGAAGACGGTGATGGAGGCGCCCCAATGAGAAACGATGCTCAACCGACTTTCGTTCGGGTGGTGATTAGCCTGTTTGTGTTGTTTACAGTGGTGAGTCTTTCCTGTAATCTGCCTTTTGGAGGAAATCGGGAGCGTCCGCTTACAACCACACCCGTTGAGCAGCCCACCTCGCTGCCACGACCTGAGGAAGAGTTGCCTCCTACCGTTTTGGAAGTTCAGCCGGAACCAGGTAGTATTCTCACTTCCCGCGACGGCATCCTCCTCACCTTCGATCAACCCATGGATCGCTCCTCGGTAGAAGGCGCTTTAACCGTGCAGCCCGTGACCGCAGGACGTTTTGAGTGGCTGGATGACTCTTCGGTGCGTTTTGTGCCGGATCAACCCCTGCCATTGAGTACTCCTGTCACCTTTACGGTACAGACAACCGCAAAAGACAGGAGCGGAAAGAACCTTGCCCGCTCGTTTTCTTTTCAATTTCGCACCGCGGAATCGGTGCGAGTCACCGAACGCATTCCCCAACCGGATGTTCAGGAGGTTGACCCTACCACGGTTGTGGCGGTAACCTTCAACCGCCCCATCGTTGAATTGGGTGAAGTTGGCTCAGCGCTGCCGGCTGCGTTTACTTTACAACCCGCAGCCGAAGGGGAAGGCCGCTGGCTGAACACCAGCACGTATGTATTTACCCCTCGCCCGGCTCTGGAAGGCGGAAAGACCTATCGGGTTGAGATGAACACTGAGTTGACCGGTGTGGATGGAACACCGTTGACCGATGCCGAGGCGCTGAACTGGCAGTTCAGTACGGTTAAACCGGCACTGGTCGGTTTTGAACCGGACCTGGATGGGGCTCAGCCGTTGGATGTTTCGATTCGCTTGACCTTCAACCAGCCCATGGACCGGCGCAGTGTTGAGCAGGGTCTGCGTTTGCGCGGGCAGGATGGCAGTCCGGTCGGCGTGGTTTATGAGTGGGCGGAACGGGATACGGTGGTAACCCTGCAGCCCCAGGGGCTGCTGGAACGAAATCGTGAATATGTGATTGAGATGGATCGGGTTGAATCACTGGGCGGCGTAGCCATTGATGAAACCTTACGCCAATCCTTCCAAACGGTAGGCCAGTTTCAGGTTGTTTCGACCAAGCCGGCAGCTGGTGAGGAGTTGGAAATCTACGATGATTTTGCCTCGCTATTGGTGGAATTTTCTGCTCCTCTGGCACGCGGTCAAAATCTCAAGGAACGGGTCATCCTTGAACCGAAAATCAGCAATGATTACATGTACAGCGATGAACAGGCCGGTTTCTTATATCTTTCCGGTTTTTTCAAAAGCGGTCAGACGTATCGCTTAACTTTGAAGGCAGAATTACAAGACCGCTGGGGTCAGGCGCTGGGCAGAGATTACACGCTGACCTTCAAGGCGGGCAGTCAACTTCCCTCACTAAGAATCCCGATTCTGAGTGCGTACTCCACCCTGTATTATGCCCTGCCGGGCGATCAGTACCTGCCGGCTTATGCCACCAATCTTGAAGTGTTGAATATCCTTCGGGCGCGGATGACTTTAATGGATGTCATTCGGGCAGTTGAACGTACTCCCTCGGTTGATTCTTTTGCGGTGGAAGAAAACTGGCAGGTCAATTTGAATCTGCCGCAAAATGTCAGTCAGGGGATTGAAATTCCATTCAAAGGCGACAACGGTGGTTTGGAAACCGGCCTGTACGCCTTTCGCATCAGCTCACCGCAGTTTACCCAAACCTATCAAACCGTAAACTTGCTCATGGTTGTCAGTCCAATCCAGGTAACTCTGAAAGAAAGCCAGCAGGAGGTCGTGGTTTGGGCGGTCAATATCCTCAACCGTCAACCGGTGAGCGGGCGCGAGGTAACGGTTTATCAGGGCGGGAGCGGGTTGGTGTTGGGCAAGGCACGCACCGATGATCAGGGTATTGCGCGCATCTCCCTGACCGAAAGCAATCTTTACCGCACGTTGGTGGTCACTGTGGGAAATGAAGGTGATCCTGATTTTTCGCTGGCAACTTCGGAATGGAATGCCGGAATTTACCCGTGGAACTTTGGGATCAGCAGTAATTTTGACCAGCCCAAGATCAAAACCTACGGTTACACCGACCGTCCCATTTATCAGCCAGGTCAAACTGTGCATTACCGTTACATTGTTCGTCAATGGAATGACGCGCGCTATCCGATTTCGGATTTGAAGGAAATTACGGTGAATTTTTATGGAGCATACTCGCCGGAACAGGGAAATCCGCTGCTTGAAAAACAAAAATTAATCCTCTCGCCTTACGGGACGGCTCACGGTCAGGTACAACTCCCTGCCGATGCCCCAACGGGTATTTACACCCTGCAAATTGAGGATCAACCCGATTCGGTGATTGAGTTTCAGGTGGCCGCTTATCGAAAACCGGAATTGGATTTGCAGGTTTCGTTCTCGAAGCCGGCTTACCGCATTGGAGAGGACATCCGCGCTGAGGTTGAAGCAAATTATTTCTTTGGAGCACCGGCTGCTGGCGTCAATGTCAGCTGGTCTTTGTATGCTCGCAATGCCGAAGCAGACCTGCCAGGCGGTTATATTTCCGGGATGCTGGACACCTTCTGGCTCGACCCCGAATGGTGGATGCGCATGGAATTACCGCTGGGTGATTATCTGTTGGGCGGCAGCGGTGTTACCGGTGCGGATGGGCGCTTCCCATTGACCTTTTCAAGTCAAACCCTGAGTTCACTGCTCGAAGAAAACCGCCAGAAAATACTCACTCTCGAAGTCACCATGACGGATGAAAGCGGATTTCCTGTATCTCAACGGGTGCAAACCGTTCTTCATCCTTCGGCGATTGTCATCGGCATTCGCCCGGAGAGCTGGGTTCAACCGGCGGGCAGCCCCTTCGTCTTTTCCGTCCTGACAGTCAACTGGCAGAATCAACCGGTTGGGGGGCGCACGCTGAGCGCATCTTTCGACCGGATTGAGTGGGTGCAGGAGTGGAGCGAGGTTGAAACCGGCGCGGTTTCCTACCGGGAAGTGGTCACACCGGTCAGTGGTGCAGATCTGCGTACCGGCAATAACGGTCTGGCAACGCTGGAGTTTACCCCGCAGGAAGTGGGTATGTATCGCCTGGAAGTTCGCGGGGAGGGGGCGGTATCGCAAGTGCTGGTTTGGGTGGGAGGCTCGGGTTCCGCCCCGTGGCCGCGCCTGCCAAACCAACAAATTCGAGTGGAAGCCGACCGGAAGGAATATGCTGTGGGTGACACAGCCCGGGTTTTCATTCCCAATCCGTTCAAAAATGCCGCGATGGCGTGGATCAGTATTGAACGGCGCGGGGTGATCACGTTTCAGGTGCTGTCGTTGGCAGAAGGCGGTCAAACGGTGAACCTGCCCGTTGAGGAAAAATTTGCACCGAATGTGTATGTTTCGGTGACCATACTGGGAGTTAACGAAAGTGGCAGGCCGGATTTCAGGCAAGGCTATCTTGAGTTGAAAGTAAAACCGGAGGCTTTTCAACTGGATGTGCGGCTGATTGCTCCTGCAAACCGCTTTGAACCGCGGCAGACGGTCGGGCTGGATTTGCTGGTCAAGGATCAGCGCGGCAATCCCCTTCAGGGTGAATTTTCTGTTGCGGTGGTGGATAAGGCAATTTTTGCGTTGAGTAATCCGAATGCTGCCGATATCGTCACTGCATTTTATGGCGAACAACCGTTGGGGGTGTTTACCAGCCTGTCGCTGGCTGCTTATATCGGCCGAATTCCTCTGCTGCCGCGTGGCCTGGGCGGTGGTGGAGGCGGTGATGCTCTCCAGTTTTCTCTGCGCAGTGATTTTCAGGATACCGCCTTCTGGGCAGGAGCCGTTGAAACCGATTCCAGCGGCTATGCACGGATTGAGTTTGCCCTGCCCGATAATCTAACGACCTGGGTGGTGATGGTGCGCGGGCTGACCCGCGATGCGCGAGTCGGTGAAGCATCCCGTGAAATTGTGGTCAGTAAAGATTTACTGATTCGCCCGGTGCTGCCGCGGTTTGTGGTGGCCGGCGACCGGCTGGAGATTGGGGCGGTGGTTCAGAACAATACCGACCGCCAACTGGATGTCACCATTCGACTGCAAAGCAGCGGGTTGGCTCTGGAAGATCCGGCGTTGGAACGACAAGCCCTTCAATTGGCGGCAAACAGCCGCCAGCGGGTGAACTGGTGGGTCAAAGTAGAAGATGTTTCCTCCGCATCCCTGATCTTCGCTGTGGAAGGCGGCGGTTTGCAGGATGCGGTCATGATTTCCGGTGAGGATTTACCCATCCGCCGCTACACCACTCCCCAATCCTTTATGACCGCGGGAATCCTGGAACAGGCGGGTGAAGTACTGGAAGTTGTCAGTTTGCCGCGTTCGTTTACCCCCAGCAATGGCAATTTGGGGGTGGAATTGTCTCCCAATCTGGCGGGGAGTGTGCTGGCCGGTCTGGATGGGATGGAGGATTATCCAGATGATTTTGTCGAGGTAATCCTTTCCCGATTGTTAGCCAATTTGAGTTTGTATCAGTTGAGCCGGGAGGTCAATTTTGCGACGCCTGACCTGAACGAGCGCTTGCAACAAAATATCCGCCGCGACCTTGACCGACTGATTGGTAAACATCAGACCGACGGTGGTTGGAGTTGGTTGGCAGGAGAACCCAGCGACTTTTTCCTGAGCGCTTACGGCTTGTGGATTCTGGATCAGGCGAGCGCAGCCGGTTTTGTGGTTGAGCCATTCCATATAATGGATGCCAACCGTTTTGTAACCGCCAGTCTGTATACACCGGAGATGGTACAGGAAACCTCGAAATTGGATCAACTGGCTTTTGCTTACTTTGTGCTCAATCAAAACGGCCGTCAAAATCAAGTGCCACCGGAATTAGTCCGCTTACGGACACGGTTGAATCCGTGGGGCCAGGCATTCCTGGCTATGGCACTCAACGCCGGTGGGGACTCTCAATCGGCTGAGACAATTCTTGCCGATTTGCAAGGCGCCGCCATTCGCTCTGCTAGCGGGACTTACTGGCGGCAGGCAGAAGACTCGTTGTACCGCTTTGCAAATACCTATGCTTCCACTGCCATGGTGCTGATGGCGCTGCTTGAGATTGACCCGGCCTCACCGCTGGTCGGGGATGCCGTGCGTTACCTGACGCTCCAACGCGGCGGGCATGGCTGGGTGAACAGTTTTGGCAGCGGCTGGGTGCTGGCAGCTCTATCTCGCGCCGTTCGGGCAACCGGTGAATTGCAGGGTAATTACTCCTTTTCTGCCGTCTTGAACGGCGCGGTGATTGCCAGCGGACAGGCGAGTGGCGCACAGACCTTCAACCCGGTGCGTGGTAGTGTCTCGGTGGCTCAACTGCCCTCAAACCGCAATGCGCTGCGTATTCAACGCGGTGCCGGTAGCGGACGATTGTATTACCGCGCGGTGTTGGAGGTGGGTCAGCCGGTAGAAACGGTGCAGCCGATGGATGGAGGAATCGTCCTCAGTCGGGAATACTATCTGGAAGGGGCTGACTGCGGGGTAGACACCTGCCTGCCAGTCACCAGTGTCAACCGTTCGATGAGCAATCCGGTCGTGCAGGTGCGCCTGTCCGTCACCGTGCCTCAAGACCTAACCTATCTGGTGGTGGAAGATTACATTCCTGCCGGTGCGGAGATTGTGAATACAACCCTGCAAACTACCCGGCAAGGCAGCGAAGTGGAGCAAATGATGTTTGTGAATCAGGATCGCTTCAGCCGCGGCTGGGGATGGTGGTACTTTCATGAACCGCGCATTTTTGCTGATCACATCCGCTGGGTGGGGGCATATGTGCCGGCCGGGACGTACGTGCTGACATACCGGTTTATTCCTCTTCAGGCAGGCGAGTTTCGGGTGCTGCCAGCGCGGGCATATGCCTATTACTTCCCCGATGTTCAGGGCAGGACAGGCGGTACCGTGTTCAAGATCGAATAAAGAGGCCGAACTTAATCAGTTGGTGGCGTGGAGAGTTCATCCAAAATGGTGGAGAGCCGCTCCAAATCCGCCAGCAGATTTTCAAGCGTTTCGCGCCGGGCGGCTTGCGGCATTTCGGATTGGGTGGACTGCGAAGAGGACTTCATCAGCAGGCTGCCAAGCCGCTCGGCTTCTTCTGGCAATAATTGACCGTCACGGACCAGTTGATCCAACCGCTGCGATAATTCCTGATTGACCAGCTGATCGAAATCAACACGACCGAATAGAGAGGCCAGCAGGGTTTGCCAGTTTTTTTCACCGAGATCGATCCAGCGGTCGAACGGGTTGGGCGGCAGCCAGCCGCCCAACCGCTTTTCGGCGCTGAACAAGGCCTGTAACATTACCAGGGTGGTCAGGTCAACACCACTGTCATGGTCAATGACCTGAATTTCCTCCCCTTCCCGCAATAATCTGGCAATCTCCGGCAGGGTGATATAACGCCGGTTGACGGTGTCATATAATTTGCGGTTGCTGTAGCGTTTGATGTGCAGCATCAAGAACCGGTCTACTCGCTGCGTTCTTTGCGTAATTCTTCAATCTTTTTGCTCAATTCAGCAATTTTGGCGCTGAGTGCTTCAATATCCGCTTGGGTGACCGGAGCTGGGCGACTTTTCTGAGCAGCGGCACGGCGTTCCTGTTCCAGTTTCTCGCGTTTCTCCATGATCTCTTGAATCATTTTTCGCGCATCTTTTTCGGCCAGTTCGCCTTTTTCTACCAGACGGTTGACAAATCGCTCAATTTCTTCCTGAGCCAGGGCAGCGGCACCGATGCCTGCCAGCAGGATTTTGCGGGAAAGTTCGGTGAATCCGCCGCGACCGGCGACATCTTCCACAAATTCGTGTTCAGTTCGTTTTGCCATTTCGACCTCCTTTTGATAACGCAATGCGTTATATCCAATATAACGCATTGCGTTATGATTGTCAATAGTTGATTCACTCACCCCTGTCCGGTTAAGGATAAAAAGAATCTTACCTGAGGGCTGGTCAATTAGCAGCAATTTTCTTTATTGACTTTTGGGTTAGGAGGTATATAATCGAATTGTTGATAAAAAAGGTAATATTATTCTAAAAATAACGCAGCCTGTAATAAGTGATTTTACCCAAAGCAGACACTCAGCCCTATGGTTTTGATGGATAGGATCGAGTAGTTTTTATATTTAAGGCCGGAAACGTATTTCCCCCGGCCTTAAAGGAGGTCTTATGAAGATTTGAAAGTCATCCTGGCCATATTGGCCTGTTGGTTTTCTTAATCCGATTCGATTGGTCAAGAGGAGTATCTGATGAAATCACGTGACAAAAAAGAGGAAGAACCAACCCAAGAGGAACCATTCTATCCTCATCCTTCTTCGGAAGAAGTCCAGGAAGAAATTTCACCCGAAAATCCATGTTCTCCACCCACCGGAGAAATAACCAAACCCAAAGGCGATTGTCATTGCGGGGGACGTTCCCGCAAGACCAAAGAAAAGGAACAGATTACAGAGATTTTGAAACGGGTACCGGGAGTCAAAGTGGACGATTTCCGCAAGCCCAAACAACGTCCCGGCACAAAAGCAGATTGCCTTTGCTGTGATTTACCAACTGTAGATGCCATTGTGCCCTTGATGGCAGAGATTTTTAATCGTTTTACGAAAGGCGAGGGTCCGCGTCCCGGATTTGAGGAGATGATTTATACGGCGCTCTCGCGCCTTAGCAAAAAACAAGTAAAGGCGCTCGAAAAAGGATTTGAGGGCTACGAAAACCTCTCGCCCCGTCTGCGTAAATGTTTGTTCGATGAACGATTGGCGGATAAAGTCCGCGGTGATGGAGTTCAGCCTGGGGATGTGATCGAGGCTTTTATTCTTGAAGGGCTGGCTTACACGGCTCAAACCCTGATGTCCCATTCAAAGGGTGTGAAAGGTCCCGGCCAGGTCAGAATCTGGGATGCAGTTCTACCTCCTACTCCTAACGGTTCTCAACAGCCGCGGATTTTCAGCGGCCCATGGCCATGGTTGACTGCCATCCGGCCGGATGTAGGCGATTATAAAGAGTACGGCAGTGTGGCGAGCTTTCGCTCTTCATTGGAAAATGTTTACACGTTCCAACCTTATCAAATTGCCAAAGATTGTAGCGTTTCGGTAAATGTCAACAAACCGGGTGAACTGATTGCCAATTGCACGCCAAAAACCCCACCGCCCCCTCCGCCGGGAGCCTTGTTTCCTAACTTTTGTGAAGGGGGGCAGGAGTACACCTTCAACGGGCAATGTCTCCAATTTCCAGTAGTTGAACCCGGTGCCACCCTTTGCTTGAGAGGATTCAATTTCATAACCGAAACGGTCAAGGTATGGTTCGTGAATCGGGATACCGGCTTAAAAATTTCTCTCGACGCACCAGTTTTTGGAGATTTGGAAACACCGGTAAAGGATGAAACTGGTCATACCATTCATGATTGGCGGGTATCTGATTCAGTGGTGGTCAATGTTCCTAAAGAGCATCCTCAACAACCCGGCGCCCCTTTTCCGCCCGGCCTTTATGATGTGTGGATTGAGGTAAATAATGTGCTTTCGGCAGTTTATGCAGGCGGCGTTGCCCCCCGGCTAAAGTCCAATAAACTAATCCTTCAAATTGAACCCGATCCCAATATCGCCTTTCATTTTTGGAGCGAAAACGGCCGTTGTTACGAGGAAACGGATGGTCTGGGTTCAGATGAAATCTGGTTTGACGCATGGGTTGCCCACTTAATACCGGCTTCGATGCCTTCTGGAAAACATACCCTTGCGCCAGTGAAGCATGTTGAGTTTAATCGGGACGCCTGGGATGATATGGACTCAGGAGAAGACTCAGGCGCCTATAGCGCTGATTTCTGGAACGGTTCCTTCAATCGAGGGTTGATGGCAGCCGGTCTGATTGGCTTTGAGGTGGACAGCGAGTCGGCGGCTAAAGAACAATTGCGGGATTTTGGCTCGGCCTTTGTTCATTACCTTGAAAGTGTCTGGCAAGGAGCCGTTGCGATGGAAGGCACGGCTGCATCCATCGCAAAAATGATTTCGTTGACATTGACCCAGGGATTGATCGTTCTGGCGGTTGTTGCGGCTTTGATTCTTATTGTGGGGCTGTTCTGGGCTGCCTGGGCACCAGCCGACCGGATAGCCGTGGATTTGATCACACTGGATGCACGCAAAGCCTGGAATTTGACCAGTCCAAAGGGACAACTACCCCCCGTTGAGCGTTACAGATTCGAAGAAGTATCCACAAGTCATAATCCAAAACCCAAAGCCCCTGACACTCCGGCAACCGTTCGATATGTAGTAGAGCACCGTTATGTTACCCCGGAAGATGGGGAGGATTCGGATTACGGCGTTACTTTCCAGTTGACTCGCATGTAAACTGTTGTATGGTCCCTGAACGGCTTTGCAGCCATTTTGAAGCTGCAAAGCCGTTTTGTGATTAAAAGCGGGGGTCAGGAATTTTTTAAGTTAATTTTGTGATGAAATTCACATGACATTCATCAAAAATAATGATATACCTATACCAGCGATCGTGTTTCCCCTTTTACGTTGTTAATCAGGTGTGGTCAGGCAGATTTTTTTAACGGCGCGTCGGCAGACATTTCAATCTTAAGACTCACTCCACGGAGGAAAAACCATCATGCTCCATCTCTTAACGGCGGTCGGGATTCTGGTGTGTGCAATTCAGGCCATCCGCTCCCGGCGCTTGATTGTTTCAGCGCTGTGGCTGGCAGGCACTAGTGCGCTGGTTGCGCTGGAATTGTATTTGCTCGGCGCGCCTGAAATCGGGGTTATCGAATTGAGTGTCGGTGCCGGGCTGGTGACGGTTTTGTTTGTTTTTGCTATCAACCTGACCGGCGAGGAAGCCACCGATTTGAAGGGATTGATCAAAGAGCCGCTGGCTGTGGTGGTGACCATTCTAATGATTGTTCTGCTGGGGATTTTACTGGTGCCGGGGGTTGACCGGGCTGCACCATCTTTGGGTGAACCAGCCTTAAAAGCGGTATTGTGGGGCAATCGTCAAATGGATGTGATCTTGCAGGCGGTACTGGTGTTTTGCGGCGTGCTGGGGGTTTTGGGTTTGTTAGGCGAGAAGGAATCAACCCCGACAGGCCAGACTCATTCGGAGGAGAAGGGATGATTCTATCCGTTCCTAATGTGGTAATTCTGATGGTGGTTGGGCTGCTGGGGGTGGGTATCTATGCGCTTTTGACCGTTCGTAATTTGATTAAGGTTGTGGTAGCGCTGCAAATCATGGTCAAGGGAGCAATGCTGGCACTCGTACTGGCCGGCCGTTTGCAGGGCCAGGAAAACCTCGGGCAGAGCATGGCTTTAACCGTGATCGTTGCCGACACCATTGTGGCGGTCGTTGGGCTGGCATTGGCCGTGCAGGTGCGCCGGGTGGTTGGCAGTCTGGACTTGAGAGCGTTGACCACGCTGCGGAGGTAGCCTATGGCGATGACCTGGCTGATGCTGACAATTGGCTTACCGTGGCTGGGGGCGCTGGTCATCTGGCTGGTTGGTGACCGGGACGAAAAATTTACCCACCTGCTGGCTGTGGCGTTTTCGGTTGCCGCGGGTGGGGCAGCCCTGCTTCTATTACCCTACGGCAAAGAACGGCTGTTATTTGCCATTCCGATGGGAGGGGTTTTTGGCGATTTCACCTTTGTGGTGGATGGATTGGGTGTATTTCTGGCCGCCATTGCCACAGTCGTTGGTTCGCTGGCGGTGATTTTCTCGGTGGATTACATGCACGGTGAACAGCAGCTGGCCCGCTACTACGCCTTTGTGCTGTTTTTCATCGGCGGGATGGCCGGGCTGGTGCTGACCAGCAACCTTTTGTTGATGTTCTTTTTCTGGGAAATTACAGCCTTATGTTCGTACGCGCTGATTTCCTTTCATAATGATGACCCCAAAGCTGTTGCCGGCGGCATCAAAGCGCTGATCATCACTCAATTCGGCGGAATTGGCTTGCTGGCCGGGGCATTGCTTTTATATGCTTACACCGGAAGTAATGATTTTCAACCGCTGCTGGAAAATCCGGCCATCGTGCCGGCAGGGGTATTGGCGTGGATGGGGTTTGGCTGTTTGATAGCGGCGGCGGCAAAATCGGCACAATTCCCCTTCCAGACCTGGTTGCCGGATGCGATGGAAGCCCCTACACCCATCAGTGCGCTGATTCATGCAGCCACAATGGTCAATGCAGGGGTGTATCTGCTGGCGCGCTTTTACCCGGCGTTTGCCATAGTGCCCGGCTGGCGTGAAGCGGTGATGATTTGCGGGATTCTTTCGGCGCTGCTGGCAGCCATGATGGCAATGGTTGCCACCGACCTGAAACGTGTGCTGGCGTATTCCACCGTTTCACAGTTGGGCTTCATGGTTTATGCGGTTGGGGCGGGGGGAGTGTTTGCCAGCCAGTTTCACTTGCTCAGCCATTCTGTTTTCAAAGCGCTGTTGTTTCTGGCGGCCGGTGCAGTCATTCACTCGATTGGCACACGCGATATGCGCCAGATGGGCGGTCTTGGTCAGCACATGCCTTTGACGAGGGCGGTGTTTATCGTGGGTGGTTTGGCGCTGGCAGGTATCCCAATTTTCAACGGTTTTTGGAGCAAAGAGTTGATTCTGGAAGCGGGCCTGCACGGCAATCCGCTCTGGTTATACGGGTTGATGGTACTGGTTGCCGGATTGACGGCGTTTTACACTGTGCGGATGATCGCAATGGTCTTTTACGGTGAGGCACGCACCGGTCTGCATGTTCATGATGCCGGCAGTGCGATGAAGGTGGCCCTGTTGCCGCTGGCAATTGGCAGCCTGACCACCTGGTTGCTGGCCGGGCCTTTTGGTCATCTGCTGGCAGAAAGTTTACCGGCTCATCATCTGGAAGTTCACAGCACATGGGCTATGGTCGAGGAAGTCATTGCTGCGCCGGCGACTTATCTGGCATTGGGGGTGGTGGCAATTGGCTTGCTGGCTGGCTGGCAGCGTAAGCGTTTGATCCCGCTCGGTCAGGCACTCGGCGGAGTGAGCAAAGCGGCAGCCGAGAGTTTTGGTTTCGAGGCGATCAACCGCGGGGTGGTCATTGCCACCCAAAAACTGGCAGAAGCGTTGCGGGTTACCCAGCCGGGTTTGTTGAACTGGAATGTGTTTGCGATTGTGTGTGCTTTGCTGATTTTGCTGGCAAGTCTGGCCGTGGGAGGGCGTTGACATGGAAGCGGGCCTGGCATTTCTCCTCGTCGTTGCTTTACCCCTGCTGGGGGCGCCGCTGATTTATTTGATCGGCCGGCTGGTGGAAAGAAAACAGGCGGGCGTTAATCCTTCGCGCTGGGTGGCTTTGGTGGTGCTGCTGGCGGCTTTTGTTCCTTTCAGCCTTGTGGCGCAGATGCTCTTCACGCAAGGGATGGTGATTTCGTTTTCATTGGGGGTGATTCGGCTTCAAATGGATGGGGTTGGTGCGCTGCTGGCCGGTCTGGTGCTGGTGCTGGGCAATCTGGTTACTCTGTTTTCAGGCCCTTACTTGAGCAAGGAGGAACATCAGGAAAAATTTTACGCCCTGCTCAGTATGATGATTGGCGGAATGATTGGTTTGGGCTGCACCAGTGACCTGTTCAACCTGTGGGTCTGGTTTGAGTTGATGGCCATCGCCTCGTACCCGCTGGTATCATTTCACCGCCATTCACCGGCAGTCCTGGAAGCGGGTGTCAAATACCTCGTGCAAAGTGCGGTCGGCTCAGCCTTTGTGCTGATTGGAATTGCGCTCGTGTTCGGGCAGACCGGCAGCCTGGCCTTTGCCGGTATTCGCGCCAATGCGCCGCTGACGCCGGTCATGCTGGCGGCGGGCGCTTTGTTCCTGATCGGCTTCGGGGTCAAAGCCGCCCTGGTGCCGTTGCATACCTGGCTGCCGGATGCTCACTCGCAGGCGCCCAGCGGAATCAGCGCCATGCTTTCGGGTGTCGTCATTGAGGCCGGGCTGATTGCGCTGTTGCGCGCATTGGGGGCATTGTTCGCGGTCAGTGATTTATGGGGGGTCTTCCTGCTGGGTTTTGCTGCCCTGAATATGCTGCTGGGCAACCTGATGGCCCTGCGTCAGACGCAGGTCAAACGCCTTTTGGCGTTTTCCAGTCTCAGCCACATGGGTTATATTCTGTTGGGGATTGGATGCGCCTTTGCCTTTGGGGCAAGCAACGCGGCTGCGGGCGGTTTCTTCCACATATTGACGCACGGCTTAATGAAAGGACTGGCATTCCTTGCTGCCGGGGCGCTGCTATATGCTTTGTACCTTGCGAACGGCAAACATCAGCCTTTGATGGTTGAAGATTTGGACGGCGCGGCAAACCGCTATCCCCTGGCGGCATTCGGTCTGAGTGTGGCGCTGCTGGGTCTGGGTGGTATTCCCCCACTGGCTGGGTTTATGTCCAAGTGGCAAATTTTTGTAGGTGGTTTTGAAACACGCCAGACCTGGGCAATTGTGCTGGTGATTTTTGCTGCTCTCAACAGTGTCCTTTCACTGGCCTATTATGCCCCATTGATCAACCGTATGTACCGGCATCATCCTTCTACAACGATTCAAACCGGTCAACCGGTTTCGGTGTGGATGAATGCGGTGTTGATTGTTCTGACGGTGGGCGTAGTCATATTGGGCTTTTGGCCCTCGCTGGCAGGCTGGTTGACTCAACCCGCTGCCCAAAGTTTGCTGGCTGCGTTGGGCGGTTAAGGAGCTAAAGGTTTATGGAAATTCTTCTCTCTCCTCCACTGGCATTTCTACTCTACATACCGCTGGTATTGATTATCGAACGGCTGGGAAAAGTGCTGGCAGGGCCGGAAAATCCCTCTCCCATCAAAGAAAGCGCGTATGGCAGCGGTGAAGAAGCGCCGGTTACCGCAGCAGCGCCGGGTTACCGCCCCTTTTTCCTGATCGCCTTTTTCTTTGCCATTCTCCACCTGGGGATGCTGGTACTGGGTACCGGCGAGTTCAGTGCGGCGATTCTGCCGTTTTTGCTGGGTTTGATTTTGGCGATGATTGCATTATTATTAGGATAGGTTGAATCGGATTTGGGTTCGCAGAGGAGGTTTGAATGGGTGTTGAGTTGAGCAAACCATGGCAGCAGGCGCTGGATAAAATCCGTACCTGGGCGCGGGTCAATTCCCCGTGGGCGATTCACTTTAACAGTGGTTCGTGCAATGGCTGTGATATTGAAATCCTGGCAACCCTGACCCCGCGCTATGACGTGGAACGCTTTGGAATCAAGCTGCAGGGATCTCCCCGCCATGCCGACGTACTGATCTGCACCGGGCCGGTATCGCTGCAAGCCAAAGACCGCCTGCTGCGGATTTACTGGCAGATGCCCGAACCAAAATTTGTCATCGCGGTTGGTTCGTGCGGGCTTTCCGGGGGCGTATTCCATGGCTGTTACAACATCGTTCATGGCATTGATGAGGTGCTGCCGGTGGATGTTTTTGTGCCGGGCTGCCCACCGCGTCCGGAGGGCATCATTTACGGTGTGGCGGTATTACTGGAAGCCTTGAAAAGCGGAAAACGCCCGGAGCGCACCATGACGGTGGAATTACCGGCAGGTTTAGAAATGTCACAACCGGAGGTGGGAAAATGAGTGCGACCGAGCAAATCCTCCAAAATGCGCAAAATCTGCTCCAGCCGTTTGCCCAGTCCTTTAATTCTCCCGAACCGAACCGTTTGGATGTTTTTCTGCGGCGGGAGAATCTGCTGCCGGCAATCAAAGCCTTGATAGAAGCCCGCTGGGGCTATCTTTCGACGATTACAGGGATCGACCGGCCGGCTGCAACGGTTGAAGCGGGGCAAACCCCCGTGGAAGGGGAAATTGAGGTGCTGTATAGCTTTTGCTCCGGCGCTGCGGTGGTCAGTTTGCGGGTGCGGGTGCCCTATTCGGATGCAGTGCTGCCGAGCATTTGCCCGCTAATCCCCTCTGCTACCCTGGGAGAACGCGAACTGATGGAAATGTTTGGAGTCAGGGCGGAAGGCACACCCGATACCAGCCGTCTGATCCTGGCGGACAGCTGGCCCGAAGGGGTGTACCCTTTGCGTAAGTCGTTCGTACCCCCTGCCAGAGTTAGTGGTGCAGCCGAAGGAGGTTAAAATGACATTTGAACCGCAAGGTGAAAATCGTTTTATTGTGCCAATTGGCCCGCAGCACCCGGCCTTGAAGGAACCCGGGCACTTTGAGTTTGTGGTGGATGGTGAAATCGTTACCGGCGCCAGTGTGCGTTTGGGCTATGTCCATCGCGGCATCGAAAAAGGTGCAGAAGACCGCACCTGGACGCAGAACCTGTACCTGATGGAACGGATTTGTGGGATTTGTTCGCACATTCATGCCACCGCGTTTGTGCAGGGTGTTGAAAAACTGGCCGGTGTCGAGGCACCCCCGCGGGCGCGTGCCATTCGCGAAATTTTTGCTGAACTGGAGCGGATTCACAGTCATATGCTGTGGCTGGGGGTGGCAGCCCATGAGGGTGGTTTTGATGCGCTTTTCATGTATTCGTGGCGCGACCGCGAAGTGGTCATGGATATGCTGGAAATGCTCAGCGGCAACCGCGTGCATTACTCCGCCAACCTGATTGGCGGGGTGAAGTACGATATTCCCCTGGAGATGATGGATAAAATCCGCGAGGGATTGAATTATCTGGAAGAGCGGCTGCTCCATTATCTGGATGTGGTCAATAACGACGAAACCTTTATAGGCCGCACGCGCGGAATTGGAACGATGACACGCGAACAGGCTCAACTGCTGGGCGCGGTTGGACCGACTGCGCGCGCTTCGAATTTTGCCTATGATGTGCGTGTGGATGCGCCTTATGCGGCCTATGCTGAATTTCCGGTGGAGATGGTGGTAGCAAAAGAGGGTGATTTACACGCCCGCTTTGTGGTGCGAATTTTGGAAACAATGGAGAGTATCCGTGTGCTGCGCCGGATTTTTGACAATATGCCGGAGAGTGAACTGGTGACGCGGGTACCGCGTCGTATTCCGGCTGGCGAAACCATCAGCCGGGTGGAAGCGCCGCGCGGGGAGCTGTTTTACTTCATCGCCAGTAATGGCGGCGAAAAGCCGGAAAGGGTTAAAGTGCGCACCCCCAGTCTGTGCAATTGGGGAACGGTCATCACGCTGGCAGTTGGCCACAAACTGGCGGATATGCCGATGATTCTGGCGGGTATTGACCCGTGCTTTTCGTGCAACGACCGTCTGGTGATGGTCAAACGCAATCGGCAAGACCCGCAAGTGTGGACGTGGGCAGATTTGAGAAACTATGGGATAGAGTACTACCGATGAATTTGACGATCCATCCTCTCATTGTGCTGTTGTTCTTTCCGGGCGGTTTGTTTTTGCTGGCCAGTGGACTGGTCTTTCAATGGGCTGACCGTAAACTGGTAGCCCGTTTCCAAAACCGGGTCGGTCCACGTTTCCTTCAGCCGCTGGCCGATATGCTGAAACTGCTGGCAAAGGAAGAAATCATTCCAGCCGGCGCACATCGCGGGCTGTTTATTGCTCTGCCGATCATTGCACTGGCTTCGGCATTGACAGCGGCGTTGTATGTGCCCATGTTTGGAGTGCAGCCCTTCTTCTCGTTTCAGGGTGATCTGATCGTCACGATTTACCTGCTCAGTGCGTTGACCATTTCACTGGGGCTGGCGGGGGCAAATTCGGTAGACCGCTTTTCGCTGGTAGGCGCAACCCGCACGCTGACTCAGTTGTTTTCTTACGAAGCCCCCTTTCTGCTGGCAATGATCGGCCCGGCGCTGGCAGCCCAAAGCTGGCAAATCAGCAAAATCAACGCTTTTGCCGGGGAAACCACCTGGTTTATTGTTGCACAACCGATTGGTTTTCTGGTTGCGCTGGTGGGCCTGATGGGTAAACTGGAATTGCCGCCGTTTGATGCTCCCGAAGCGGAAACCGAAATCGTCGCCGGCGCATTGACCGAGTACAGCGGGCGCGGATTTGCCCTGTTCCGCCTTGCCAAGGATATTGAACTGGTGATCGGTTTGACACTGGTAGCGGCTTTTTATCTGGGTGGGGTTTCCAATCCGCTGGAATTTCTGCTCAAAACCGGCGGCTTGCTGCTGGTGATGGCCTTACTGCAAACCGCCTTTGCCCGCCTGAGGATTGACCAGACTGTGGGCTTGTGGTGGCGGGTTGGCGCCTTAATGGGGCTGGTACAAATACTGGCAATTCTGGCCGGCATTTATATCCGTCAATGGTGGTTGTGAGGGTGATACGATGAGCTTTGGTTCCATGATCGAAGACCTGATTAAGTCCTTGTTCAAAAAACCGGTAACCCGTAAATATCCATTTGAGCGGCATCCGGCACCGGAGCGGTTTCGCGGTACATTGCATTGGGATCCGGAAAAATGCACCGGCTGTCAGTTGTGCGTCAAAGACTGCCCGGCAAATGCAATTGAATTGATCGTCATTGACAAGGTCAACAAACGATTTGTCATGCGCTACCATCAGGACCGCTGTATTTACTGTTCCCAGTGTGTTGTTTCCTGCCGGTTTAAGTGTCTTGAATTGAGTGATGAGGAATGGGAACAGGCGGTTACCGAAAAGCAGCCACTGGAAGTGTTTTATGGGAAAGATGAGGATATCCGCTTCCTCCTGGAACGTGCAGCTGCGCAGCCTGCTGAAACACCTTGCGAGTGAGGTTGCAAGCCAATCAAACGGTGAAACGCTCAGAATCGCAGTAGTCGGAATTGGTAATGAGTTCAACGGAGATGATGCGGCGGGGGTGCTTGTCGTGCGCACCCTGCAAAAGAAACTGAATCACTTGAATCATCTCCTGCTGGTTGAAGGCGGCACAGCCCCGGAAAATTCCACCGCAAGGCTGCGCCGCTTTCGTCCTCATCTGGTCTTGATGGTGGACAGCGCGGAAATGAATCAACCACCCGGAAGCGTGATGCTGGTGGCGTTTAACTCGCTGGAGGGTTTGAGTGCTTCTACTCATACTCTGCCGCCTTCGGTACTGGCCAATTTTTTGCAGCGAGAATTGGGCTGTCAGGTGGCACTGTTGGGTATTCAACCGCAGAATCTGGAATTTGATGCCCCGCTCAGTGAACCGGTCAAACGATCCGTGGCGCGGGTAAAGCAAAGTTTGATCCGCATGCTTGGGCAGCCCTCGTGATACAATTTGGGGTATGGAGAGAACCGTTCCCCGCACCGCATCCGAAGAAATTGATCTGTACTTGCGAACGATTTACTCCCTGCTGCGAACCTCTGCAGAAGTGCAGATTCGTTCGCTGGAAGAAATTCACGCTGCCACTAACTCTTCGCTGCACCCGAATGCCCGCCAGGTCAGCCCGGATACGTCGGCATTTATTTACAGTTCGCTGCGCCTGCCGGATTGTATGACCGAAGTGCGTTCGGTGGTACTGGGGCAGAGCGCCAGTGTTTTCCAGCAGCATGGATATGACCTGGTTGAAAAATGGCAGCCGGTTTCAGCGCGGGCACGTCGGCGACGTTGTTTCTTCAACGGCCGGGATACGCTTGCCTGTTACATCGCCAGCCGTTCGGATATTGATGACATTATCCCGACTCTCACGGCCTATCAAATTGAGTGGAATAAACTGCATCATTTGCTGCAACGCTGGCAGCGGCCGCTCAATGCCCGCACGCTGGCAAAAGATGAAGATGCCTTCCGCCAGCTGGCCGAAACGCTGGAAATGACCGTGGAAGACCTTGAACGGCTGCGTACGGTGTGGGGCAAGGACTTTTACGCCAACTTACAGCGCATTGCTCATAAACGCTGTCGTATCGGAGTAAGGTTATTGAGCGGTTCACTGGCGGATTACCGCCGTGCCACCCGCGCATGGTGGGATAACATTGAACGGTGCTGTCCGCAGCTGGGTAGCCGGCCGGTTTACTTTGTTTCCAGCAATACCCACTCGCTGATCAATTTGTTGAGCGGGTTTGCCCTGTTGCACCGCGAAGAACTGATGCGCTTTTTGGAGCGAAAAGAAAACGAAGAGTTGAAACGCGAGTGGGAGAGCATCAGCAATGGTCAGGTGCCTTCCAGTCAGGAAAACTTTCTCTATTATGTCTTGAAGAAGTACCAGCAAACCAGCGAAGGCCGCGCGCTGATTCATGCTCAGGCAATGGATGAAACTCATCTGGGTATCCTTCGCATTCCCAGCGAACATTATTTTGATGTTGAGGCACAGGTAATTGAACTGCGCCGCTTAAACCCTGCCCGACTGGATCCGCGCGTGCGGCGCGACGGGCTTGAATGGCTGGAACGCAGTGATGCTTTGATTCTGAACATTGACTATCCGTTAGGAGTAGCCGCCTATAATCTGCTGGTCAAGATTGCCGAGCATGTTCATCCCATTTTGGGCGTTTACATCATGGGCAAGGCGGCAACGCTGAATGGGCGGCTGGGGGATGTGATGATTCCCAATGTGGTGCAGGATGAGCATTCAGAAAACACCTTTTTATTCCAGAATGCGTTCAATGCCTCGCATGTGGCACCTTATTTGCTGTATGGCACCGTGTTGGATAACCAGAAAGCAGTCAGTGTGTATGGCACATTTTTACAAAACGCGCGCATAATGGATGTGATTTACCGCGAAGGTTACACCGATATCGAGATGGAGGCCGGCCCATATCTTTCCGCGGTATACGAAATGTTTCGTCCCAAACGCCACCCGATTAATGAAGTGGTCAATTTATATGAAATTCCCTTCGATTTGGGTATTTTGCATTATGCCTCTGACACGCCCCTCAGCAAAGGCAAGAATCTGGGGGCTGGCACCCTTTCTTACTTTGGAATGGACTCCACCTATGCAACCAGTGTTGCCATTCTGCGGAGGATTTTTGAAAAGGAACATGACCGGCTGGCGAAGAAATAGCCGTTTTCATATATACTTTAAGGTATGCAGGTCAATCGCAACGACATCATCGAATTGTTGCGCGGGTCGCATCTGTTCATCAGCCTGAGCCCGGAGCAAATTGAAAAGGTTGCCGACCGGGTTGAGGCGTTTCTCTATCAGGAAAAGCAGGTCATTTTTGAACAGGATGCACCGGTGGAAAGTTTTTACTTCCTCCTCAGCGGGCGAGTGGAGCTGGTGCGCCATGAGAGAGATGAAGAGGTAAAAATCATTCTCAGCGAGCAGGACTATTTTGGCGAGGAAGCGCTGGCAGACACTCCACCGCCGCGCCTGGCAACCGCCACGGCCCTCACCAATGTGATTGTGCTGCGTTTCAATGGCGATTTGATCGAAGAGCTGAAAAAAGAATACCCCAAAGTAGATGCCGCTTTTCGGCTGGTGGCTGCCAGTTACCAACTGGCAATGCGCATCCGGATGCCGTGGCGCGGCCCGCGCGAGGTGGTTCATTACATTGGCCGTCATCATCCCATTTTTCTGGTTCTGCGCCTGATTTTACCGGTCATTCTGGCGTTGTTGACAACGATTGTCACTTCTTATCTGGATGTGGTGCTTTTTCGTGGGTCGGCACTGGGAATGGGATTACTGCTGCTGGTTGTAGTGGTCAATGTTGCCTGGCTGGCGTGGGTGATCATTGATTTTTACAACGATTATTCGGTGGTCACCAATCGCCGGGTGGCTTATTTGCGAAAAATTCTATTGATTTATGACAGCCGGCAGGAAGTGCCGCTGGATGCAGTACTGGCGGATGATGTACGCACTACTCAATTGGGGAGAATTATCGGCTATGGCGACATTGTCGTAAGAACTTACACTGGGGAACTGATCCTCTCCCGCCTCGCGCAGCCCTACCTGATTGTGAACTTGATCAATGAAATGCGCGAAAAAGCCAAAGCCAGCCGCAAACGTGCGCGGCTTGAGTCCATTGATCAAATCATCCGCCGCAGACTTCAACTGGGTGCGGATGAACCGATTCCGCAGCCGACGGCGCAGGAAGTAAAAGCGGTTGTCAAAAGCGGTAAGTTGACCCAATTCCTGTCAGATTTGTTCATGCTGCGAGTGGAGAAGGACGGCGCCATCATCTACCGCACCCACTGGTTTATCCTGCTTAAGAAAACCCTATTACCCCTGATCCTGTCTTTGGTGGTTCTGGCAGCCATGATTTCCATCTTTTTCGGTGTCATTCCGCTGCCGCCGGTGTTAGGGCTGGTTATCGGCGTTTTATTCCTGCCCATTACCCTGATCTGGCTGGTGTATAACTATGTGGACTGGCGCAATGACCGCTACATCATCACCCGCGATACGATTATAGATGTTTATAAAAAACCACTGGGCACTGAACAAAAACGTTCTGCGCCGTTGAAAAACATCCTCAGCATTGATTTTGAACGGCTGGGATTGATTGGTTTGATTTTGAATTTTGGTACAGTATACGTTCGTGTAGGCGACTCGACGTTAACTTTCAACAATGTGATGGCCCCCTCGGAAGTGCAGCGTGAATTATTCCAGCGCTTCATGGAATTCAAACAGCGCGAAGAAGAAAGGGCCGAAGCATCCATCAATGAACAGCTGGCGGATTGGATTGAAGAGTACCACCGCATGGTGCAGGGGAAAGTCAACGGTAAAAATCCGACACAATTGGGTGAAAATTCGTAGTACAATTTACAGGCAATTTAATGATTTTTTTGAGCAGGTAAAAAACATATGGCAGTTCGAGAAATTGTGACCGTGCCGGATGAGGTATTGCGACGCAAAGCCCGCAAGGTGACGGTATTTGATGCAAATTTGCAGAAATTAATTGATGATATGGTGGAAACCATGCGGGAGGCGCCGGGGGTTGGTCTGGCTGCCCCGCAGGTGGGTATTTCCGAGCGGCTGATTGTGGTGGAATACGCCGAAGATGACGAAGAAGAAAATGCGCCGAAAAAATTGTTTGTGGTAGCCAATCCGGAAATTGTCAAAGCATCGCCAGAAACCGAAAAAGGGATTGAAGGTTGTCTTTCAATACCCGGCCTGGTAGGGGAGGTGGAGCGCCCCTTGCAGGTCGTCATTCGCGGTCAGAACCGGCGTGGTCAGCCGGTGCGGATTAAAGCAAAGGGCTGGCTGGCGCGCATCTTCCAGCATGAGATTGACCATCTCGAAGGTATCCTGTTCACCGACCGCGCCACGCGGGTCTGGAAACCCACCCCCGAAGAAGAAGCCAACCTGCTGGATTAGTCCAGTTCAAGCCGCCTTATTCAGACGCGCTTATGCACCTGACCCATCTCTCGCTGACCAATTTTCGTGCCTTCAGCCGCCTGGATATGGAGGTGCCGCGCCATATTTTACTGCTGGTGGGAGATAATGCCCAGGGCAAAACCACCCTGTTGGAGGCAATCTACTTTCTGGCAACTTTCACTTCGTTTCATGCTGCGCATGACCGACAATTGATCAATTTCATGGCAGAGGAAGAAAATTTGCCGTTTGCACGGGTGGTAGCCGACTTTCAGCGCGGGGGCAAGGCACACCGCCTCGAAATCCGCCTGATTCAGGATGCGGTAGGTGCCAACGGCGCACGCCTGCGTAAAGAAATTCTGGTGGACGGGGTCAAGCGCAGTATGCAGGAAGCCATGGGCTGCTTCAATGCGGTTCTGTTCCTGCCGCAAATGACGCAAATTCTGGAAGGCGGTCCAGACGAGCGCCGGCGATACCTGAATCTCACCCTTTCACAGATTATGCCGGGCTATGCTCAGGCGCTGACCGAGTATGTACAGGTGGTTGCCCAACGCAATGCTTTGTTAAAACAACTGGCTGAGCGCGGCGGGGATGCTGAGCAGCTGATCTACTGGGATACTCTTTTGGCGCAACGCGGCGCATTTTTGATTCAGGCGCGCATCCGCGCCTTGAATGAACTGGAACGATTGTCGGCGCGCATTCATGACCGCCTGACCGAAGGCAGAGAAGTACTGCGCCTGATTTACCGCCCCGGCTACGACCCTGCAGTTACCTCGCGGACGCAGTACAGCCTGCCCATCGAAACTACCGTTGACCGCAGCGGCTTCACCGAAGAGGAGATCCGCGAGGGTTTTCTTACCCGCCTGAGGGCAGTCCGTGCTGAAGAAATTCAGCGCGGGGTGACCACCGTGGGCCCCCATCGCGATGAGGTGCGTTTTACGGCAAACGGCATTGATTTGGGCGATTTCGGCTCGCGCGGTCAGGTACGTACGGCATTAATGGCGTTGAAACTGGCCGAAGTGGCATGGATGCGGGAGAAAATTGGGGAATGGCCGGTGCTGCTGCTGGATGAAACCCTTGCCGAGCTGGATATCCAGCGTCGCGCGGATTTGCTGAACGCCTTGGGGGAATGTGATCAGGCTTTGCTGACTACCACCGATTTGAAGCTGTTCAATGCGGCATTTGTGCGCCAGTGCGCTGTGTGGCAGGTGCAGGCCGGCTGTGTTCAGCGGGTTGATCAGCCCGTTTGAATTACTGAATCGGACGGCGGGCAGGTAAACCAACCCGCCGCGGGTAACCCGGCGGGGTAGAAGCCACTTTGTCCACAACGACCAGGTAGCGTTCTTCGGCGATGCCCGGCACCAGCACCGGAATGATCTGCTGGAGTTCTCCTCCCAATAAACGGATGGCTTTTTGCGCGGCAACTGCTTCAGCGTGGGCGCTTTCGCCCTTTTGTGCCAGCATTCTGCCGCCCAGAGAAACCAGCGGAAGAAGATATTCGGCTAAAACGGGCAGGTTGGCAACTGCGCGGGCAACCGCCCAGTCATACTGTTCACGGTGGGCGCGGTCCTGCCCCAATGCTTCAGCACGGGCTTGCAGCAGGGTCACATCTTCCAGGTCAAGGGTTTCAACCATGTGGCGGCAAAATTCCAGTTTTTTGCCAACCGATTCGACCAGCGTCAGTTTCATGCGCGGGTAGATGATTTTGAGCGGAATGCCGGGAAAGCCGGCCCCTGTGCCAATGTCAATCAGGCGTTCAGGCGGGCGCTCGCGAAAAGCGAGGATGCAACTGAGCGAATCGAGAAAGTGCTTGGTGCGAATGCCCTCCCGATCCCGAATGGCGGTTAGGTTCATGCGGCTGTTCCATTCCAGCAGTTCGTCCTCGTATCGCTGAAAAGCGGCAATCTGCCGCGCTGTCAATTGAATCCCCACCAGTGCTTTCAGGTCTTTGACCCACTTTTCCATATCGCGGCAATTATACCGGATGGAGTCGGGCTTGGGTTAATTTTCGGAGAAATCAGACTGGCGGGTTTTTCGGCTGACGTACGGACAAACTGAAGGCTGCCAGCGAGATGAAGAAAAGGGGCAAATGCAGTACCCCCATCCAGAAATTGGCGGGGATAAGGACAAAGTGGGTCAGCAGGTTGAAAAGGGCGATCAACAGCCCAATGAAGCCACTCAGACGCAGTAATACACGATTCACCTGTGGATAAAAAAGCACCAGAAATCCTGTGTAAACGGGCAGCATCATGCAGCCCGTCAATCCGGCTTCATTGGTGAAAAACAATGCTGGATCAAGAAGCAGCCTCATTGGATCGGTCTGAATCGGCATCCAGAAAGCAAGCAGCATCATGGGGAACAGGATCAAAGCCCGCCGTGGCAGAGGTCGCAGTGAAAAATCCGAGCGGGGCTTGGTTGCTTCTGCCAGCCAGGCGGCTGCAATGATGCCGAACAGGATGATGTTGCCGGTAATGATGACCATTCCATACTGGCTGGTGATTGCGCTGTTTTGAAAGATGGCGATGCCAAGTAAATTGAGGCCAGCGTACAAGGCAAACCAGCGGTATGCGCTGTGCGGCCGAACCAGCAACCACGCCGTCAACGCAATGGGGACAAGCTTGAAGAGCGGAAAGAGTGAGGGCAGGGAGTAGATCAACGGCTGAGCAAGTACGCTATTGATGACCTGTGAGGTCTGGCGCGGGTCGTAGGAGGTTTGGGAGTAAAGCGGCAGGAAACTGATCAAAATGATGATCAACAAAAACCACCAGCGACGGCTAAGTTTTTCAAGTCGGCTTTCGGGATTTAGAATCATGGGTTTCATTGTGGCAAACTCTCCTGCAAGATTGCTTTGATTTTACGAAATGTCAAACCAAACCTAAACCGATGAATGACATATCGTGATAATTACAATTCTCATTCAAAATTATTTGGGGAAGGTGCAAGCAAAAAAACGCATCTCATCAGGTACAATTGGGATATGCACCGATTTTTTGTGCCGCCTTCCTCCTTCAAGGGAAGTATGATTCATTTCCCGCAGGAATGTGCCCGTCAGATGGCGCAAGTCTTGCGTCTTAACCCGGGGTGTAAGGTGATTGCGCTGGATGGTTCAGGCAGGGAGGCGGTAGTTCAACTGGACAATCTATCTTCCCGCGAGGCAAGCGGGATTGTATTGGGCTGGCAGAAAAATGAGCGTGAACCCGTCCTGCACCTGACGGTGGGACTGGCATTGACCCAGCGGGAAAAGTTTGAATGGACGCTGCAAAAAGTGACCGAAATCGGCGTGTCTCGAATTGTACCGCTGGTCACGCGGCGCAGTCTGGTGCAACAAACCGCCCAGGTATTGGAAAAGGTTGCCCGCTGGCAGCGGATTATTCAGGAAGCCGCCGAACAATCCGGGCGGGGAATTGTGCCGTATCTTGATCAACCAACCCTGTTGCGCGATTTTCTCTTGCTGGGACGGGAATTTGAGATTGCTCTGATTGCCTGGGAGGGTGAAACCGGACGGTTCATCAGCCGTGTGGTCCATCCGCAAGATGGAAAGAACCGTGCCGGCTTGTTGATCGGACCGGAAGGCGGTTGGGAGAAGGAGGAAGTCGAGCAAGCCGAACAGGCTGGCTGGCTGCCGGTCAGCCTGGGCAAACGTATTTTGCGCACTGAAACAGCTGCCATTGTGGCAACTGCTCTGCTGCTAGACCGTTATGAAGCCAATCAATCCGGAGGAGAAAATGAGCAAACGGTTGGGTAACTTGCTATTCATAGGGGTATTGATGGGAATTGCTGCCTGTACAAGCGGTACACCACCCCTGCCAACAGCAATCATTCAACCGCTGCTGGTCTCACCCACTTCGCCGGCTGAAAGTTTGGTGATGGAAACGCTGCCACCACCGCAAACCGCAGCAGTTCAACCAACTTTCACCCAGCCGGTTATCCTTGAAAAAATGAGTCATGAGGACTGGTTTTACAACTCGCCGGACGGTCAGTGGACTGTCCAGGTCAGTGCGGCGTTTCCGGTGACGGCGGAAGGTTCAATCAGCGGTGAAAATTATCGCGTTTCGCTCTCGGTCTTCCGTGCGGATGGCGGACAGCGGTGGAAGATTCTGGATGAGGAACGTCCTTTTGGGTTGGGTTATACCCTGCCGGCTCAGTTTCACTGGCAAAGGGATGGCAGCCGGCTGTTTTACACAGAACACGGAATTCCAGATGGCAGTCCAACCATTTTGGGGTTTGACTGTGGTTTATTCCGTACCGACCTGCAAAATGGCGAAACGACCCAATTGACCGCTGCGTGTGGTTCGCTGCGTGCCGCGCCGGATGGAGAATCTTTCGCTGCATTGCAGGGCGGCCGTTTGCTGATTCATCGGATCAGCGGCGAAGTTATCCGTGAAATTTCTTTTACGGATTTTCTTGGACTGGGGGAGCAGAGCGGCTGGCTGGCGGGTGGCCTGGTCTGGTCACCAGATAATGGACGGCTGGCCTTCAGTATTCTGCAAAACATGGCGGGCGCGGCGGAAATTCAAACTTCTTTTGTGCTGGTTGATCTGGTGACTGGATCCGTGCGCTTTTTCTTACAGAATCAGCCAGGGCAATACCTGCCGATTGATTGGCAGGAAAGCGAAGTGCTGGTCATTATGGATACTTTTGGTTTGCGTTACCGGCTGAATATCCGCACCGGTGAAATTGTGCCGGCTGGCTGAATGGCTTTCAACCCGTTGCGCGGCGTGGAAGCAAATTCTTCAACCAGTTTTCGCTCTGCCGCCCTCTGCCAACGAAGCGATTGCGTTCATCAAAAACGAGCCAAAGCGGGGGTTGGCTGCCTGAAAAAATTGGCACGGGAACATCTCTGCCTTTGAGCCACTCATCCAACAGGTCGCTTGGCAGGGTTAAGCGTCCGCTTTGAAAAAGGTGGGCAAAACGATTCGTCCACTCGTGCGCGGGCTGCCAGCCTTCGGGTGTTTCTTCGAGAACCTTAAGACCCAGCATTTGACACGGCAGATCGTTGAAATATTCCAGAAATGCAGCAGGTACAGCAAAAATGGAAGCCGCGCTGCGCCACAATTCCAGATGATAGGTTTCCAGAATGGTCAATAAATCAAAGCCGTAGGTGGTCTGCAGCCAGTCGGCCAGTTCCTGTACTTGGGGGCGGGGCAGGGGCTGCTGACCAGTCTGGTGCAAGGGGCGGGTTGGTTTCGGCTCCGTGGGCAGACCAATTTCGCCGGTACGCGTCAGCCGGGCGGCAAAAAAGCCGGAGGTTGAAAAACGGTGCGGCCAGAGGCGCATAGCATTTTGAACCTGTGGGTGAAAGGTCTGTCCGAAGGCGTCGGCCAGCGCCGGCGCAGGGGCGGGCAGACGAGCGGAGATTTCATCTACCTGCACACGATTGGGAAAGCGGCGTAACACCTCATCCAGCACGGCTTCGTCCTCCTGAGGGGCAAGTGTGCAGGTGGAATACACCACCTGTCCGCCGGGTTTGACGGCTGCCAGTGCGGAAATGAGCATGGCGGTTTGGCGGTGTGCCAGATTGGTCTGTTCACGGGTGGAGATGGGGCGCATCGGGTGCGATTCGGTTGGACGCAAGGATTGCATACTGCAAGGGGCATCCAGCAGCACCCAGTCAAACATGGCTGGAAACCAGCGCCCAAACTTTTCGGCAGGGAAGCGCGTAACTGCTGTATTCACCGTGCCCCAATTTTGGAGCACCAGCCGTAAAGGGGTGATGCGTTCCATTCCGGCGTCGTTTGCCAGTACCAGTCCGCGGTCCAGGGTGCGGCTGATCAGGTGAGTGGTTTTACCGCCCGGCGAGGCTGCCAGATCAAGGATCAGCGGGCGGGGGGAAGCCGGCAAGTCGAATAATTCTGCAGGCAACATCGAGGCCGCATCCTGAATGTAATAATGCCCAAAGCGGTGTTCAATGGTCTGGCTGAGCGGGGTGTGCGCTTCATATACCTGCCAGCCGGTAGGGCAAAAAGCAACCGGCTGCACCTGCCAGCCGTACCATTCGCACCAATCGTTGACCGCCTGTGGTGAGGTCTTAAGGGTGTTGATGCGAAAAGCCGGCCGCAAGGGGCGTTCCAGTTCAGCCAGCAGTAGCTGATATTCTTCTGCTGAAAGCAACTCACCAAATTGCTGCAAGGCCGTCTGCCGGGCGGCGATGGAGGGCTGAGGTTTGGGAGAAAGGGTTTTCTTTCGCCGGCTCATGATTTTCGAATACAAAATATCAGTTCAGTCTCAAATCGTATTTCTTCAACTGCCCATGGTTGACCGCTGAGCAGGTTGTCCATCAGCCGGCGTTGTCGCTGTTCCAGATTACGCGTGCCTTTTAAACTGCTGATCGGCAGGGAGACCAGCAGCCAGCGCACTTGCAGCGCTTCAAAAAACGGCCGGCATGCCCCGCGGCGACGCTGCTCAAAGCGGTGAGCCTCTTTGAAGAAAAAGGCAACGTCCGCTGGAATTGTCGGTGGCTCTACCAGAATATCCTGGTGAAAAGCAAGGCGGGGACGACCGCTCAATTCAAAAAACAGGTTAATCAACTCCACCCGCGGACGGTGCAGGTCGTAAGCATAATAGCGGATGGAAGGGGGTAAATTCATCCACGGCAGGGCAAAGGGCTGCATACCACAGGCCAGGTCAAGGACGCTTTGGGGAAGGCCAGTTATCTCCCACAGGCGTGTGTAGAAATTATCCAGCCAAGCAATCCGCTCGCGGGTGGAGGCGTGGCTTGCCAGCATGGACAGGCAAAAATCCCGAATGGACTGTGGATCACCACTGGCAAAGGCGGCCTGCATGGCGGTTTGTGATGCGAAATAATCCGGATCGCCAAGATAGAGGGCTACAATATTGTGAAGCTTCTCGCGTACGGATTGCAAGGCCTTGTCTGGATTTGACTGCCGGGCAAATTCCTCAACAATCAAATCACGCAGCAGGGCTTCTGGTAAATCCAGCATGTGGTATTTCCGCATTGATCGCAACTTTGCAATCCAGACTTGAATATTCTCTTCCGAAAGCGGGGTTGGATTATTCATCCCGTCTGACGATCCCCTGATTCCATGCGTACACGGCTGCCTGAGTACGGTCTGCCAGGTGTAGTTTGGAAAGAATGTTGCTGACATGGCTCTTGACCGTTTTTTCACTGATGAACAAGGTTTCGGCAATCTCGCGGTTTGATATTCCGCTGGCAATCAGACGCAGGATTTCCATTTCGCGGTCACTTAATTCGGAAAATGGGTTGAGCGTTTCGCGGCGCGCACCTTGAACTTCCTGTACCAGTCGAGCAGCAACGCGCGGATGAAGGACTGCCTCACCTCGCGAAGCTTTACGAATTGCATCGGCCAGCTCATCGGGTTTTGAATCCTTAAGAATATAGGATAGTGCGCCTGCCCGGACAGCCGGAAAAATATGTTCATCCTTGTAGTAAGAAGTGAAAATGATGACCTGGGTATGAGGACTAATGGTTTTTACCCGCCGGGTTGCCTCCACGCCGTCCATGTCCGGCATGATCAAATCCATCAGTAGAACATCTGGCACGCTATGGGGGAGAAGTTCGAGCAATTGGACGCCATTTTCTGCCTCACCAATCACTTCAATGTCATCCTGGGTTTGCAGAAAAGCGATTAAACCCTGCCGTACAACGGCGTGGTCGTCCACAATGATCACCGTAATCGGATTGTGTGGTTCACTCATGCCTATTAACCTCGTTTCGCGGTTCAAACCTGAGCGGTAAATGAGCGGAAAGACGGGTACCTTGTCCGGGTGAACTTTCGATCTCAAGCCTTCCACCGATTTCTTCAAGCCGGTCTTGCATACTTTTCAAGCCAAAACCGGGGGAATTTAACCCATGCGGATCAAATCCGCGACCATTGTCCTGCACTGCCAGAATTACCTCCCGACTATCCCCCCAGAGAGCAACATTGACCTGAGTTGCCCCGCTGTGGCGGCTCACATTGGCAAGTGCTTCCTGCACGATTCTGAAGAGGGTCAATTCCTGACTGAAGGAAAGTTTCAGGTTTTCGGAATGAGAAAATTCAATGGCAAGGTGATTTTGTTGCTGCCATTGTTGCAGGTAATCTTTCAGTGCGGCGGTCAAATCCTTTTCATGCAGAGCAGCCGGACGCAGTTCCAGTATCACATTGGTCAGTTCTTGCTGGCTCTGGAGTGCGAGATTTTCAGCCTGATGGAGCGCCAGTTTGGCGTCGTCAGGCCTGGTTTCGATCAAATTTCGAGCAGCGCTGATTTGAAGAATAGCTGCTGCAAGATTTTGCTTGACCGAATCGTGGAGATCTCGAGCCAGTTGATTTCGTTCTTCCATGGCAGCCAGCTGCTGCCGGGTCATCAACAGGGTTTCTAATTCGGAAGCCATTTGATTGAGCTGCCTGCCGAAGCGGGCAATCTCATCTTGTGCCGGATCGTGAATGCGCGGTTTAAAGTTGCCATCAGCCCAGGCGTTGGTTGTTTCGCGCAAATGGTCAAGGCGATTTTCTAACCAACGAGCAGTAAGAAAACCAAACAAAGTTCCAACCAGGACAGCGGGGATAATCAGAACCAAAAGAGCAGGTCCTGCCAGGCGAATTGCAGTCATCAGGAATTCACCAATCAGCTCATTTGCAAAAATGTCTGGCAGGAATCGAGAAAGATAGAGGTTGAACGCCAGAAAGAACCACCAGGCTGCCATTAAGATTGCCCCCAGGGTGACCAGCGTAAAACTCAGAGTAAGCCGCCAGCGCAGCCGGTTGAAAAAGCGGTTAATGAGATCTTTCCAGTGTTTCGGAGTATCCATGTCCGCTCAGTACCGGGGAATTGACTGGGTCGGGATTGGGATGAAGAAAAGGAACGCCAACAGCGCGAGGATACAGACCAACGAACCCAGTGCTACCCCGATCCACCCCATCACAATCCCGGCGCGGGCAATGTTTTCACCAGTGAAGATATCCGGTTTTTCTGAAATTTCTTTTTGCGCCATTTTGCCGGCGATGATTGCCCCAATCGAGCCAACCAGGGGTAAAACTCCCAACCCCAGGATGCCCAGCACCAGTCCGACAATCGCGAGCGGATGATACGATACAATTTGAGATTGCGAGGTTCTGTTCATGAAATTTGTTCTCTTTTTTGGTAAGTCATCAAGATTATTTTAACGCCAATTCGGGATAAATCATTTTTACATCAACTTTCGAGTTTCGTCCCCCTCCCGCCTCCCCCAAAATCGCAGGCGCAATTTTGGGGGAGGTGCAGGTGGGGGTGATTGGTATTGCCTGCAAGGTTTTGATCTTATCCCGGGCTCACGTTATTTTAACCTTTTTTGCTCTCATGACTTAATCCGATGGGATCAGGAATGGGTTTTGGATTCCTATAAGCAGTGTGATCACGCCGTATATTGGTTTGCGTTACCTGCGCTGGGGCAGGGACAGCGAAGCCGTTCAACTAGAAAAATGCTCGGGCATAGAAAACTGCTTGAAGTATGCGTAGAATCCTCAATGTCAGATGCATGCTTTGTTGGGTGCGTTACAAATGAAGAGATTATTTTTGCTCAACTTGTACACCAAAGATGGTTAATGTTGCTTTAGTTTGAGTCCCATATACTTGCGGTTTTCCTAAAGACAACATCCAGCGGTCATAAGCGGCTTTCCATAATCCATTCTCGTATCCCAATTCATCTGCTCGTTTTGCAAGTATATATGCCATTTCATAATGTTTGCTCTCTGTTCCATGTTGAAGTATTGTGGCGGCTTGGTACAGATTCTCTGGAGATAGGATTTCATCTTGTTCAAGAATCTTAACAACTCGCTGTGTACGTTCTTGATCGCGCTCGTTGAGTTTTATGAACCGCAATGCTAACCTATCACCCTGATCAGTTTTGTACATGTAGTTCAACTGATCGTTAAAATTTAATGTGGTTGATGGGACAGCAGGCAACGCATAAAGGTTTGAAATAACAATTCCTGCTATTCCAGATAAAAACAATAAGAGAGGCAGTTTTAAGGGTGTTTGCAATCGAAACACTCCCTTAACTAAGCGTGTTTTCAATAACACCCAAGAAGTACACCAAATTACAATCATTGCCAATGTTAGCCAGATACTTGAAACAACCAATCCATATGAAATGAATCCAGTCACTTCAAAGAAAAATGACAGAATAATGATTATCAGTATTGACAGCACGATTGAAAATAGATATTTTTTTGACATTTTTACTCCTTATGCAAAAGCATCTAATGATTCCTCAACCCATTCCTTTGGATTGAATTAAGGGCTCATCAACATTGTGGCAGGTATCATAAAAAGAAGCGCCAGAAGGATGATTATCAGCGGTAATACAACACCAATCCATCCGAGAATAACACCCGCTTTGGCAAGGCTTTCCCCGTCATAAGTATCGGGTTTTTCGCGAATTTCGCGCAGAGCAATTCTCCCCGTAACAATTCCGGCAATGCTGCCAATCAGCGGCAGGAAGCTGAACCCTCCCGCGGATAAGATCAGACTGGCAATGGCTAAAGGATTGGTCTTTAGTGTGTTCCTGATTTCGAATTGGTTTTCCATCGTTATTTCTCCTTTTGTGTGATGACCTGATGATAGCCGAATCCATCTCTGCATACATCCATCCCCATATGGATTACGGCTAGGTCTGCAGTCGGAATCAGGTGGCAGGAGAAAGCAAAAAAACCAGTTCGTTGGGGAAGTCGAAGGTCTGAAAATGGACTTGCCGGCCGCGGACCAATTCTTCAAAGTGCTGGCGGTAATTTTGACGCATGCCCTTGCCACGCCCCCCTATACTTTGGGCGGGGAAAGAAACCAGCAACACCTCGGCGCGAAGTTCATCCAGCACATGGTTGAAAATGGCTTTGTCCAGTTGTTCCAGACAGGGGATGGATTTGAGCAGCAGCGCCAGCTGAACCGGCTGTTGGGGGATATGGCTGGTCAGATCGCAAAGGGAGGCCTGCCCGTGGATGCCAAAGTGATCGAAAAACTGCTGGAGAAAAGTGATTTGATCGCTGTAAATATCGCAAGCCCAGATGCGGGTTTCGGCAGTGATGGGCAGCCATGGCAGCGCCAACGGGTTGAGGCCGCAGGCCAGATCGAGCAGGGAACGAAGCGGCTGGAGGGCTGTCAGTGTGTCGGCGTAGAACCGTTCCAGAAGCGGGAGCCGCTCACGGGTGGAGGTATGCAGCGCCATCATCTGGCGGCAAAAATCTTTTACCTGCGGATGTTGTAAGTCAAAGGGTAGTTGGGCTAACCGGTTTGTCCAATGCGCATAGTCTATAGGTTTATCGAGGTAGGCGCCACCGACCTGATGGAGTTTGTTGCGTACGGCTTTGACAATTTCGCGGGGCTGGCGGGTCATTCCTTTTTGACGTTCGATCAGGGTGCGAATCAGATCGGGGTTTATGGAAGCGTAGCGCGGGTTAGCGCGCACGGCTTGCAGCAGGCTCTCGGTATCCAGCGGTTCATTCATGGGACATCCGGCGGATGCGCTCGGTTAACTGGGTCATGAAGCGCAAATTGTGAATGGTTGCCAGCCGCAGATACAGGCTGTCGTTTATTTTGAAGAGGTGACGCAAATAACCCAGGCTGTACTGCTGGCAGGTCGGGCAGTCGCACCATTGTGAAATCGGGCGGTTGGAGCGGGTGTGGCGCTCATCGTTGATGTAAAGGTATTCCAACCAGTCGCCGCTCAATCCACCGTCTTGACCGGGCGGGTTGACAAAGGTATATAACCGTCCGTGGCGGGCATCGCGGGTGGGCATGGCGCAGTCGAAAATGCCGTAACCCAATCGCCAGCCAGTCAAGATATTATGAGGGTGTCCAATTCCCAACGCATGCAGAGGAAATTGAGGCGGTACCAGCTGGCGGGTGAATTCCAGTACTTCAGTCAACAGGCTGCCGGAGGAGTCCAGTGGCCAGCCGCCGAAGCCGTAGCCGTCAAAACCGATTTCCAAAAGGGCTTCAGCACAATGGCGGCGCAGGTCAAATTCACCGCCGCCTTGAATGACGGCAAAAATCAGCGGTTTTTGACCATCGGTCATTTTCTTTTGAGAAAGAAGGCCGTCAAATTCCCGGCGGGCTCGTTTTGCCCATGCTATGGTGCGCTGGACGGAAAGTTCCTGCTCTGCGCGCGGAGCATCCACATGGGTACAGTCATCCAGACAGATGACCACATCAGGGCCATAACTCAATTGCAGCTGGATGCTTTTTTCTGGAGTGAGGAGGAATTTACGCTGGCTGCCCTCCGGCTGAAAAGTGATTCCCCGTTCATCCATTTTGCCAAAACGCGGATTCTGGCGGATGAGTGAATAGGCTTGAAAACCCCCCGAATCGGTGAAAATGGGCTTGTCCCACGCGCTCATACGATGAAGTCCGCCCAATGCCTGAATAATGCCCGATCCGGGCTTTTGCATCAGGTGAAAGGCGTTCATCATCAGTGCTTCGATGCGGCAGGCATGCAGGTCACGCGAATCGACTGTGCGGACAACTGCCAGGGTTGCATCCGGCAAAAACACCGGAAATTGCAGTGCACCATGAGGGAGATGAAGATTCATTAAAAACAGGTTATCTTTTCGTAAAAAAATTCAGTTGATTTGAGATGTGCAGTATAATCAATCATACCATTAGTTCAAGCGGAGGTTAAAAAAGTAATGAAGACGATTGAAGCTATCTCCGCACAGGAGTTTGAAGAACAGGTACTTCAGGCCGAAAAACCTGTGCTGGTTGAATTTGGAGCGGTGTGGTGCGGGCCGTGCAAACGAATGGAACCGGAACTGGCCCGCTTACGCGAGGAATGGGGTGAGCGGATGCAGATTTTATCCGTGGATGTGGACGAGGCATCCGACCTTGCCATGCAGTTCATGGTGTTGAGCGTGCCAACTCTGATTCTGTTTCAGAACGGAGAAGCGGTTAAGCGGGTGAGTGGTTTTCAACCTTTTCAGCGTTTGAAAGAATCCTTTGAACCTTATCTCACCCTCCAGCAATGAGAATTCCTTGAACCGGGGAGAAGAGGACTGCCAGAAAAGGCAGTCCTTTTTTATCCTGATGTCGGTTTTCCGGTAGAATTACATTGTCAGGAGGAAGAAAATGAGCCCTTCAAAACGCATTCAGGCTTTTGGTTTGTGGAGCAGCAGCATCAGCCCGAAGCGCATGGCGCAGCGGGCGCGATTGGAGGATGTCCAGTTTTCAGCGGATGGGGTGGTGTGGCTGGAAAGCCGCGGGAAACAAGGTCAACTGGTGCATCAGCCGTCAACCGGCGCGCGGCGAGATTTGTTGTTTGAGCATTCTGCACGCGGTGGAGTGGGCTACGGCGGCGGTGAATTCACTACCGGCGGGCGAAGCCTGTTTTTTGTGCAACACGGCCGCCAAATCATGCGCTATGATCTGGAAACAAGGGTTGTGCGTCCGGTTACACCGGCCTGGGGCGCATTCAGCGCACCGACGCTTTCGCCGGATGGGCAGTGGCTGGTTTTTGTCCATGAGGACGGCGATCGGGCTGCTTTGGGGCTGGTCGAGGCGGACGGCGGCTGGTTGATTCGGCTGGATCACAGAGCGGATTTCTATATGCAGCCGGCCTGGTCACCGGATGGCCGGCATCTGGCCTGGGTCGAATGGGATAACCCCAATATGCCCTGGGATGCCACACGGCTGGTGCTGGCGCAATTGAGCGGTGATGTGCCACAGGTCAGTGGGAAGCGGACTGTAGCGGGAGAAGATGTCCAAGGCGTATTCAGTCAACCCTGTTTTTCACCGGACGGGCGCTGGCTGGCGTTTCTTGCCGGGACGGGGGAGTGGGACGATCTGGTGCTGTTTGATTTAACCAGCGGTGAAAGACGGGTGGTTTACCCGGCGCAGGGTTACCACCTGAGTACCCCAGCCTGGGTGCAGGGGCAGCGTACCTTGGGCTGGCTGCCGGACAGCCGGCGTTTGCTGGTGATTCGCAACCGTGCCGGGCTGGCTGAGTTGTGTCAGGTAGAAATTGAGAGCGGTAAGGTGCAAACCCTACCGGTAACGCCGTTTACCTGGCTGCGGCAGTTGAGCATCCACCCGTCCAGCGGTGAAGTTGTGCTTTTGGCTTCATCGCCGCGCCTTGCTGAGCGGGTTTTGCGCTGGGATGGGGCACGCTGGCATGAGGTTGCCTGTACAGATGCTTGGCTGCTGCCGGAGGAGTGGTTTTCGCAGCCGCAGGCAGTTGAGTGGCCTTTGCCGGGCGGCGGAGAAGCCTTCGGTTGGTTTTACCCACCGCAGAATCCGCACGCCGAGGGTGAGGGGCTGCCTCCACTGATTGTGCATGTTCACGGCGGGCCGACCTCGGCGGCTGTGCTGGATTTTCCGCGCGAGGCGGCATACTTCACCAGCCGCGGTTACGCCTGGCTGGAGGTCAATCACCGCGGCAGCAGCGGTTACGGCCGTACTTACCAGCAGGCTTTGAACGGTAGCTGGGGAGAAGCCGATGTCCTGGACACGGTCAGCGGGGCGCGTTACCTGGCTCAAAATGGCTGGGTAGACGGGGAACGTATGGCAGTGATGGGCGGCAGCGCGGGCGGTTTTAACGTTTTAAACTGCCTGGTACGGTATCCGGGCGTGTTTAAAGCCGGTGTGGCGCTTTATCCCGTCTCGGATCTGGTTGCGTTGGCGCGTGAAACCCATCGCTTTGAGCGTTATTACACCGACCGCTTGATCGCTCCGTTTCCACAGGGAGCTGCGCTTTACCGAAGGCGTTCACCGCTGTATCAGGCTGAACAGATTCGCGATGCCCTGGCGATCTTTCAAGGCGCAGAGGATAAGGCTGTGCCGCCTTCGCAAAGCGAGGCGATGATTAACCGCCTGCGCGAACTGGGTGTGCCCTACCTCTTCCGGCTTTATCCCGGTGAGGGGCACGGCTTCCGCGCTCCGGAAACGATTGAGGACTTTTACCAGCAAACCGAGCGCTTTTTGCAGGATTACGTTTTGTTCGGTTAGAAACGGCCTGCGTCTTTCAGCCGAGCGAGGCTTTCCTGAAGATACTCCAGTCCGCTTTCCAGCGGAATGGTGACTTTTTCTTCCTCTTTGCGCGCTTTGATTTCCAGTGTGCGGTTTTCGATGGTGCGTTTGGAAACCGTAACGCGCAGGGGTATGCCGATCAGGTCAGCGTCGTTGAATTTGACGCCGGGGCTTTCTTCACGGTCATCATACAATACTTCCAGACCGGCTGCCTGCATCTGAGTGTAGAATCGGTCCGCAAGCTGACGAACGGCTGCTGAGTCCTTGCCTCCCAGCAAAACCAGGTGTACCTCAAAAGGGGCAACACTGATTGGCAGTTTGAGGCCCTTCTCGTCGTGGTAGGCTTCTGCCAGGCACCCCATCAGCCGCCCAACGCCAATGCCGTAAGAACCCATCACCACCGGCTTGACCTGACCGGCTTCATCCTGAAAGGTGCAGCCCATTGCCTCGGAGTAGGTAGTGCCCAGCTGAAATATGTTACCCACTTCAATCCCGCGTTCGGCGCGCAGGGCCGCCTGACACTGCGGGCATGAGTCGCCTTCCCGTGCAGCGGTGAGGTCTGCGACCAACGGCGTGGTGTAATCTCTGCCGAAGTTGACGTTACGCAGGTGATAGTCTTCCTGATTTGCGCCAGCCACCAGATTGGGACAATGCGGGATCAAGTCATCTACCGCCACCAACACGTCGTGCAATCCAACCGGCGAGGCAAAGCCCGGCACTGCACCGCTGGCGCGGATTTCCTCCTCACTGGCTGGACGCAGATCAACCGCATGGAGCAGATTTGCCAGTTTGGTTTCGTTGAGTTCCATATCGCCGCGCACGATGGCCATCACCAGCCGTTCTCTGGACTGGTTGTTTTCGATCAGGGTGGCGGTGAGAAAGACGGCCTTGGCAGTTTTTGATTGGGGAATGTTCAAATATCGCGCCAGTGATTCGATGGTGCGGGTCTGGGGAGTGTGAACCTTCTCTATGGGGAGGGGGGCTTCAGGGGCGGGCCGGGGTTTGGTAAAGCGAGCAACCTGACGGTTGGCAGCATAACCGCATGAATCACACAGAATCAAGGTATCTTCGCCGATTGGGTTGAGGTACATGAATTCATGCGAAAGTTTTCCGCCCATCATGCCGCTGTCGGAAGCCACCGCAATCACCGGCAGACCGCAACGCTGAAAAATTCGGAAATAGGCCGCATAATGGGCATCATATTGTTTTTGCAGCCCGTCCCAGTCTGCATCCAGCGAGTAAGAATCCTTCATCACGAATTCACGTACCCGAATCAAACCGGCACGCGGGCGAGGGTCGTCGCGGAATTTGGTTTGAATTTGATAGATCAGGCGGGGCAACTGACGATGAGAACGAATTTCGCGGCGTACCAAATCCGCTACGGACTCTTCGTGGGTCATCGCCAGTACCAGATCGCGTTCGGCGCGGTCTTTGAAGCGTGCCAGTTCAGCGCCGATGCGATACCAGCGTCCGCTTTCTTTCCAGAGTTCGGCGGGTAAGACCAGCGGCAGGCTGACTTCCTGTCCCCCGATGCCTTGCATCTCCTCGTGCAGGATGCGCTCGATTTTCCGCTGGACGCGCAGACCCAGCGGCAGCGCAGCAAAGATGCCGGCCGCTACCTGGCGGATATAACCGGCGCGCAGCAAATAACCGTAACCGGGGGATTGAGCCTCAGCGGGGGTTTCGCGCAGGGTTTGTGAAAATAGTTCGGACATGCGCATGGCGGTTATCCTCTCCGGGGTTATTCCCAATCATCCGGTTCAAGGTGGACATAAGCGCGGTCAATTTCGGGCATGGCTTCCAGCCGGGCAATGATTTCGTCGGTGATGCGGTGCGATTCGGTCAGGGTGGTTTGCCCATCCACGTTGACGTGCAGGTCGGCAATCAGGCGCGGACCGGAGTAATCGGTCATCAGGTGATGAACGCGCAGCACGCCGGGGACGGAAGAAGCTGTCTCAATGATGCGCTGGCGCAGCTCCTCGGAAGCGCCGCCGCCAGTCAGAAAGTTGAGGTTTTCACGGGCAGCCAGAAATGCCGCGCGGAAAATCCATATTGCCACCGCAAAACCGGCAAGGGGGTCGGTGAGGGGGTGTACCAGTTTGGAACCAAATGCGCCAACAAAGGCTGCTGAGGAGGTCAGTACATCGCTGAGGTTGTCTTTGGCAGCCGTGTTGAGGGTGGGGCTGGTCAGCTTTTTGGCTGTGTTGCGGATGAAAAGGAACATGCCCACCTTGACCGCAGCGCTGAAGAGCAGGGCAGCGGTTGGCAGGCCGGGTTCAATTGCCAGCCCGCCCTGTTGAAAGCGCACAAAAGAAGCCCGCAGAGCTTCATAACCGGCAAATGCCATTGAAAAGGAAATGAGGGTACCCACCAGCGGCTCGAAACGGCTGTGACCCTGCGGGTGGGAGAGATCTGGGGGGCGCTGGGCCAGATACAGCCCCAACACCATCATCACCGAATACAATACATCCGAGATGGAGTTCGCAGCGTCGGAATAAAGGGCAACTGACCCGGAAAAATATGCCGCAAGACTCTTTACCACGGCCAGCAGGACATTACCGCTTATGGTCACCAGTAAAGCGGAACGATACAAACGGTTTTCTGCAGGTTGAGGCGTGTAATCGCGTACCCAGCGCATATCCTCTCCACATAAAAAAGACCTCAAAGATGCTCTTGCCCCTGCCGAACAAGTCGGCTGGCACCTTTGAGGCTGATGACAAAGTATGTTGAAGGCTGTGTGCTCCGCCTGTGAGGCTTAGTTTACCATAAAACCGGCTGAAAGAAAGGATTTCGTGAGATTGCCTTACGGCAGCAATTCTGTTGTAAACACCCTTTCAACTTCCAATGGCTGGATGATCCCTGCCTCAACCAGCATGTTAGTCAGGGCTGACCACTGTTCCAGCGTCTGCCAGCCGTAGCCGTGCTTTTCGGTGAGGGGATTTTTGGCGTCACGCAGTTCGGTTTCCAGCATGTAGCGCATGTGCTGTGGGTCAGCCTGTGGGCCGGTATATTTAAGAACGATCTCAACCGCCTCTGCGGGGTTTTCTTCGGCATAGCGAATGCCCTCCAGCGCAGCTTTGAGGAAACGGCGCAGGACTTCGGGTTGTTCTTGCAGGATGCTTTCGGTTGTGACATAGGTCAACCCCAGTGTGGGTACGCCGTAATCGGCGGCATCCCAGAGAGTCAATTCATAGCCCCACGAGCGAATCAGGTACGGCTCGTTGGACTTGAATAGAGGGTAGACATCCACCTTGCCTTCGGTGAGGATGCGCGGGTCAAAACCGACATTCACCAGTGAAACTTTATCGGCATCCGCGCCGGCCGCTTTGAGCAGGGCAAACAAGTCAGGCGGCGGTGTGCCTTTGTAGCCGACCAGTCGTCCTTCCCAGTCTTTCGGGGTTTGAATGCCGGAAGAAGCCAGGGCGGCGTAGGCCTGCTGTCCGCGCTGACCAATCAGGGCAATCGAAACCAGCGGCAGACCCGGATCGGCGCGGCGCTGCAGGAGAACGGCGGCATCCTGTGTAGTTACCTGAATTTTGCCGGCGGTGAGCAGTTGGAGATGCTCACCCTGCCCGGCGGAATGTTCAATGGTGACATCCAGTCCCTCTCGCTGAAAGAATCCCTTTTCTTTGGCGACATAAGCGCCCACAAACGGCAGGTTGGCCTGAGGTTTGTAACCGGCCATGAAGGTCATGGACATTAGAGGCGGAACAGTTGGGGGCTGCGCCGTCAGCGGTGGTGCGCATGCAGCAAGCGCCAATAAGAAAATCATCCACAAGAGTAAAAATTGCCAGCGTTTCATCATCACCTCTCACAAGCCAGTTTGGGATTGCCAGAAAATGATCCGCCGTTCCAGCCAAGCGGTCAGGCGGTAGAGCGACATGCCAGCCGCGGCGAGGATAAAAATGGCCGCAAATAGAAAGGGCAGGTTAAGGTTGGTGTAGGCCAGCCACATCACCCGCCCCAATCCGCCGGATGCGCCAGTCCATTCGGCGACCACCGCACCGATCAACGAAAGCGGCGCGCTGATTTTCAGGGCGGCAAATAAATAGGGCAGCGCGCCCGGCGCGCGTAAGTGACAGAAGATTTCAGAGCGTGAAGCGTGCCAGGAGTGGAACAGTTCCAGATGATGAGAATTGGTTTTTTGAAGCCCGCTGAGCACGTTGACCAGCACGGGAAAAAAGGTCAACAGCGCGGTGATGAGAATTTTAGGCAGCACACCGAACCCCAGCCAGATGGTCAGCAGCGGAGCGATTGCAACCAGCGGGGTAGATTTGAGCAAAATGGCCAGGGTCATAACGCCGTCCTCCAAACCCGGCAGCAAAGTGAGCAGCGAGGCAATCAGTACCCCTGCCAGCACGCCGAGCAGCAAGCCGGCAAAGGCTTCTCCAAGGGTAATCAGGCTGGCGTTGGCATATAGACCGGGCTGCTCGATCAGGGTTCGTAAGATGCGGCTGGGCGCAGGCAGCAAATACACCGGTACGGCCAGCAGTTTGACCATCCCTTCCCACAGGATCAGGAAAAGCAGCACAATCAGCGCGGCGGTTTGTCCGCCGTTCAAGCGCTGTACTTTCACACCACCGCCTCCCTGCTGTGATTCAGAGCGGCACGCAGCTGCTTGAGCAAGGCTTGAAAGACAATACTATCCTCTGCGCGCGGATGGGGCAGGTCAACGGGTATATCAGCGATGATTTGCCCGGGCGCCGCCGAGAGGACAATCACCCGATCGGCCAGCCGCACAGCTTCATAGATGTTGTGAGTCACCCAAAGGACGGTGGGTTGGGCAGGCTGCCACAATTCCAGTAATTCGCGGGTCAGCTTTTCGCGGGTGATTTCATCCAGCGCGGCGAAGGGTTCATCCATCAGCCAGAGGCCGGCATTTTGAATCAACAATCGTGCCAGTGCCAGCCGCTGCTGCATACCGCCGGAGAGGGTGAAAGGGTAGGCGTGGGCAGCCTGCTGCAGCCCAACCCGGCGCAAGGCTTCTTCCACACTCATCTGATGGTTAAGACGGGTTGCCAGCAGCCTGCGCGCCAGTGAGATGTTCTGCTCGGCGGTCAGCCACGGGAGTAGCGCCGGGCTTTGGGCCATCCAGGCTACCTGACGGGCGGCATTGGCCTGAGCGGGTGTCTTCCCATCCAGCCAGATGCTGCCCTGCGTGGGTTGAATCAGGCTGGCGATCAGCCGCAGCAGGGTGGATTTGCCGCAACCACTCGGCCCGATAACCGCAACAAATTGGCCGCTGGGAATGCTCAAATTCAAGTTGAGCAAAGCCGGGCGCGGCTGCGGGGTAAAAAAGGTGTGGCTGAGGGCGTTGATTTCAACATTCATGGGAGAGAGGAATCGCTTTTGGGTGAGGTTGCGGTCAGTAAACCCTTCCAGCCGCGCAAGGACTCGGGGATAATCTGAAAGACCTGCTGAATCTGATCGCTGGAAGGCGCCAGGCTGGCTTCCCCCAAATATCTTTGGGACAGGCGTTGCAACAATTCATTTAAGCGCGGGTCATCTTTGGCAAGCGGCAGAGGCACGGCTTTGCCGCGCGCCGAAACGCGACGCAAAGGCGGCCATGGTTCATCAATGGTGAGCGAGGTTTCGGGATTGTGGAGCAGGTACTCTGCCCAAAGTGAACCCTGCCAGGCAATCAGGTAAAAGGCTTTGCCATCCCACTCCTGCCAGACCGGAATGACGTGTGGTTTTCCATCAGGACGCAGGCAGGCCAGTCTTGCTGTCCAGGGGCCTTGTAAAAAGCGGCGGATCTCTTGCAGGGTCAATTGAGCTTCAGCGGTGAGCTGGTTAGGCGGTTGTACCTGATAGGGTGTATAGGTGATTGCCCCAAGCCGGTAGGAAAGGCGGGCGGCCAGCTCGCGCAGCTCGCCCAGCCATTCCGCCAGCAGGTTTTCTTCCCTCCAGCGAAAGGCCGGTGCACTCAGCAGCAGAGCGGCCTGCGGATGAACACCATCCGGGCAGACGGGCAGGGCCAGCTCGATGGTTTCGGTTGAACCTTTCAGAGAGTAACCGTTGCGCACGACTGCGGCAGCCGGCGGAGATTGGAATAAATCCTCGGCAGCGTTGGGGGTTTTGATCACGTCGCCAACGGGATAGGCGCTGCGCACGGTTTGACGGCTTTCCACCTGCGCCAGGTTCAACACTCCCTGAGCGGCCGGGACCGTGATGAGCAGGGTTTCCGGACAGGATTGGTGGCGGGCTTCCTGGTAAAATGCGTCCATCAGGTTTTGGTGGAACTCGCTGCTGGTGGTGCGCCAGACAGTCAAACGCGCACCGGCACGGTAACGCCCGCGGGGCTCGCTTTGTTCAAGGTAACCGGCGTTTTTCAGGGTGCGCAGCAAGAGGAACAAAGCCCCGCGTGAAATTCCCAACTGGGGCAAAATTTCCTGGGGGGTGAGGCCTTCCGGGTGGCTGAGGAACAATTCCACCAGTTTGAGTGTGCGTTCGGCGGTAGTAACCAGCGAATCGTTTTTCATTATTTTTTTTGTTCAATTATTTGGACTTAGGTATAATTTTATATACGATGTTCAATTTGTCAATAGTCGTCCATTCGTTTTTTTTCACCAAAATAGATAAAGTAAGAAATCGGATGGGTGGAGTATCCAACCAGTAAAGAAGTTGATTTGTAAGGAACATTACCATGTCATCCAATCCAAATAAGGGTATGAATCTCCGTCCTCAGATTGCGGTAGCCGTTTTGATTGGCGGTCTGCTGCTGTTGGTGTGGTTGTTGCCCAGACCGAATTATCCGGAGGTGGCCGAGCAGCGCCTGCTGGATGACCCATATTTGGGCAATCCCGATGCGCCGATCGTTTTGATCGAATACGGCGATTATGCCTGCGAGGCCTGCCGGTTGTGGCACCAGGCGCAGGTGCGGCAAGGACTGCTGGCCCGTTATCTGGATCAGGTACGGTTTGTCTGGCGGGACAATGCGAGACGCAGCACAGCCTCCATCAAAGCAGCAGAAGCCGGGCAGTGCGCTCACAATCAGGGGAGGTTTTGGGAATATCATGATCTTCTGTTTGAACAGGAAGAAGGGTTGGGGGTGGAGGCTCTCAAAAATTACGCTGTTTGGCTGGGGCTGGATGTGGAAAAATTTAACCGCTGCCTTGACGAAGGTCAAATGCGCCGCAAAGTGGAATTCGACATGCGGCGGGCGGGCGAAAATGGTTTCAGTGTTACGCCGGCCTTCTGGTTGAACGGCGAGAAAATCATTGGGCCGCCTGCGCTGGATTATTTGAGCGAAATCATCGAGGGTCAACTGGCAGAACGCCAGCCTTGAAGCGTCTGCATAGCCGACAATTTGTATGACAATTATCCCTCGCTAAAATTACAAGTGTTATTGACTGAGATTTTTGAATTCACTATAATAAAAGTACTTCACCCTGCAGTTTCATACGGTATTACCATCTTCATCCCAAAAATTTAGTTGTAAGACCCGTCCAGCAGGCGTAAAAGCCTTGCGGGTTGTTTTGTTTCCATTCCTCTCGGGTGCATCATCCCTGCCTGGAGGACTGGAAACCTTCCATTAATCCCCAAATTTACAAGGAGCAAATCAAATGAAACTTACTCCCCCAACCCCCGTTTCCGTGGATACGTTGACAATTGATATTGGCGAGGTGGAAGCCATTTTACAGGGTTATCCCATGCAGCTGCCGCCCTGGCCGGAAGCCACCTTCCAGCTCAAAGACGGCCGCACGCTCTATCTGCGCTCTATGACTGAGGACGATATCCCCACTTTGCTCGGTTTCATGGAGCGGGTGATGAAGGTTGAGAAAGATTTTTACGATATTGTGGGCGTGCGTGTTTATGGGGAAATTCTGGCGGTCAAACGCAAACGCATTAAGGATGCCTTCACCATCCTGGGTTTAATTGATGGTGAGTTCGTCGGTTTTGCCAACGGGCGTTTCTGGAACAAAGACCTGGCGATCAGCCTGCACACCATGGCTTTCTCGCGCCGCGGTCGGGTAGGCTGGGCAATGTACTATGCCAAGACCTACTACGCCATGGAAATCTGCAAGGCTAAGGAGTGGTGGTCCACTTTTGAGAGTTACAACGGCTGGCGTATGGCCGGACTGGCGATGGCGCAACCCACCAAACCGTGGCCGGAATATCAGCACGAGCTTGGCGGCGCCAAGGTCTTCTATGTCAATCAGGACCACTGGAATATTCAGCTCAAGCAATATCTGGTAGATGCGGTCGGCAACGACCTGAATTTCGATGTGCCGGAAGAAGTGCGCAAGGCAAACGCTGTACTGCGCGTGCCGGAAAATCTTGAACTCTAAGAATCGCTAATGGAGGCCGGCTTGACCCGTCATAGCAGGGGTCAAGCCGGCAGGAATGGATTTGCTGGTGGAATTTGTGCGGATTGACTCTGATTTTCTAAAGTGATATACTCAAATTGTCAGTTGTCCAACAATTCTTGTTACGGCCGGGTTTCAGCCGCAATCCGCTTTACCCGAACAAAACCAAACCAATTGCATATCCCAATCCGATACCGAAAGGCAATTCCTTTTCAGGCATCAGCCGAAAATGGATTTTCACCTTTATCCACCATTCGAAAATCAACCGGCGGGAAATCTTTTCCCTTCGGTTATTTTGATTTATCTCACAAGAAGGAGTAAACGATGAGTGTGATTAAAGCCGAAGTTCGCAGCGGTGTTTACTACGACTCAGCGGTTCTGATGCAATTACAGCGTTCACTGGCTGATTTGCCGGGTGTGGAAGACGCTGGCGTAATTATGGGAACGCCTACCAATAAAGAATTACTGGCGCGAGTGAATTTGATTACCCCGGAAGTGGAACAGGCCAAAGAAAATGATCTGGTGATTGTGGTGCGGGCTGGTGAAGAACGCGCCGTCAATGATGCCTTGATGCGGGTGGATGAATTGCTCACCGCGCGCAAATCCAGCATTCAACAGGATTACCGCCCGCGCAGTCTGGAAGGCGCCCAAGGCATGATGCCGGATGCCAACTGGGTGCTGATTTCGGTGGCCGGGCGTTATGCTGCCGGCGTTGCCCGCGAAGCCTTGCGCCTCAACAAGCATGTGTTCCTCTTCAGCGATAATGTTTCCGTTGAAGAGGAAATTTCTTTAAAAGCAGAGGCTGCTCAAAAAGGGTTGCTGGTGATGGGACCCGATTGCGGCACGGCGATGATCAACGGGATTGGCCTGGGGTTTGCGAACAAAGTGCGCCGTGGACCGATTGGGGTGGTGGCAGCCGCCGGTACCGGCTTACAGCAAGTCGCTTCGCGGATTGATCAATTGGGCGGCGGAATGACCTTTGGCATTGGCACCGGCGGACGTGACCTTTCCGAAAAGGTTGGCGGTGTAACCTTCTTGATGGGGTTGGATGCTCTCAGCCGCGATCCAGACACAAAAGTGATTGTGCTGGTTTCCAAACCGCCTTCCCCCAAAGTTGCTGATGAGGTTTTGCGGGTGGCGCGGAAAGCGGGCAAGCCGGTGGTGGTCAATTTCATCGGGCGGACGCCGATTTCCCGCAGGGTGGGCAATCTGTTCTTCGCTTCCGGGTTGGATGATGCCGCCGCGCTGGCGGTTGAACTGGCTAAAAACCCGCCCGACATGGGCGCGGAACCCGACCTGCCCATCCAGCGTTTTGCAGCCGGGCAAAAGTACCTGCGTGGTTTATTCTCCGGCGGCACGCTGGCCTACGAGGCGCAGCACCTGCTGACCGAATATGTCCCCAAAGTGTATGCCAATGCGCCGATCAACAAAGAAAACAAACTCAAAGACTCGCTGGTCAGTGTCGAACATACCATCGTGGATCTGGGTGAGGATGAATTTACGGTCGGGCGCCTGCACCCCATGATGGACAACGAATTGCGCATTCGCCGTTTGATGGAAGAAGCGGATGATCCAGAAGTAGCCGTGATTTTGCTGGATGTGGTGATCGGTTATGGCTCACATCCTGATCCGGCCAGTGAACTGGGGCCGGCAATTGCCGAAGCCAAAGCCAAAGCCGAAAAAGCCGGCCGCTACCTGGAAGTGGTGGTGGTATGCACGGGAACGGAGGATGATCCGCAAAAACTCAGCAATCAAATCCGCCAGTTAAAGCGCGGCGGTGCATGGGTGGAAACCAGCAATGAAGCGGCGGTGCGTTATGCCGGGCAGATTATTCAGGCGCTCAATCAAAAGGCAGAAGAAGCGCGTCCGGCAGTAAAACCGGTGGATCTGGAAGTGTTAAAGAAACCGGTCAAGGCGTTTAATGTCGGATTGGAGTCTTTTGCTGTAAACCTGACTGCACAGGAAACGCCGGTCGTGCATGTGGACTGGCGGCCGCCGGCCGGCGGTAACGAAAGACTTGCCAGCATTCTGGAGAGGATGAAGAAGATTTCATCCGATTAAGTATCCCGACCCAGTTATGTTGAACCTAATTTTGGAGGAGGATCATGATCAATATTGAAGAGGCCAATAAGAAGGCTGTTGAAAATATGATGGAAGCCAGACCGGTTGTCGTTGGCGTGGCTCCGGCGATGGATGTCATTCCGGGCATGAAGGATAATTTGCTGCTGCATGCCGGCCCACCGGTTACATGGGAACGCATGGCCGGCCCGATGAAGGGTAACATGATCGGTGCCCTTTTGTTTGAGGGCAAAGCCAAAGATGCCAAGGAAGCAGAAGCCATGCTGGCATCGGGTGAATTTGAATTTGCGCCGTGCCATGATTATGCTTCAGTTGGGCCGATGGCGGGAGTCATTTCCCCGAAGATGATGGTTTATATTGTAGAAGATCAGGTATTTGGCAACAAAGCCTTTTCCGGTCTGAATGAGGGGCGTGGCAAAGTCATGCGCATGGGCGCTTACAGCGACGATGTGATTCAGCGTATGGACTGGTTGAACAATGTTCTCGGCCCGACAGTGGATGCTGCCCTCAAATCCAGCGGTGGAGTTGACCTGCGATCGCTGCTTGGCAAAGCGCTACACATGGGGGATGACGGGCACAATCGGCTGGATGCAGCCTCCATTTTGTTCACCAGTCAGCTGGCTGCACATGTGGCAAAAGTGGCCAAAAACTCAGATGTAGCTTTTGATGTCTTGAAGTTCATGGCTGAAAATGCGCTGACCATCCTCAACCCGGTCATGGCGGGTTGCAAAACAGCCTCCATGGCTTCGCACGGCGTGGAAGGCAGCACGGTGGTTTCAATCATGGCGCGCAATGGCACCGATTTTGGTTTGAAAGTCAGCGGATTGGGCGACCGCTGGTTCACTGCCCCCGCCCCGCATGTCAAAGCGTTGTACTTTGCAGGCTTCACCGAAAAGGACGCCAACCCCGATATTGGCGACAGCGTCATTACCGAGACGACCGGCATTGGCGGTTTTGCCATGGCAGCCGCCCCGGCAATTGTGACCTTCATCGGCGGCACGGCTCAGGATGCCATTCGCACCACCCTGGATATGTACGAAATCACCACGGCCGAGCACAAATACTATACCATTCCCTATCTTGATTTCCGCGGCACACCCACCGGTGTGGATATTCGCAAGGTGGTGGAAAAACAGCTGCCGCCGCGCGTCAACACGGGTGTGGCTCACAAAGACCCCGGTGTGGGACAGGTGGGGGCAGGCGTGGTGAGCATGCCGATGTCGGCTTTTGAAGATGCCCTGATTGCTTTTGCCGACAAATACGGAATTTAAACCATTCGATCACAAGCGGAGGGAAACATGGATCGCGAAAAATTTATCAAAATGATGGCGGAAGCCAAATTGTATGACCTGACTCAGGGATGCAGCATCTTCACGCCACCGTTCCCCGGCGATAAAGCCCTGGAAGTACACTTCTTCAAGCGTGTGACCGGCGCCTACGGCGGCGGGGCAGGCGCAAACGGCCAGATTTTGAACTGGTCGAACACGGTAGGTACCCATCTGGTGGGTGAAACGGCTTATCACTCCGGCGGGCGGGCTATCTCCGACATCCCGCTCAGTGATTTGTGCGGCCAGGGCGTGGTGGTGGATATTTCCGATATGGTTTCGGATTACAGCCTGTACACCCCTGAGATGATCATGAAGAAAGCCGATGTCCGTAAAGGCGATATTTTGATCATCAACACGGGTTATCACCGCTACTCCTGGGATCAGCCGGATGTAATCAATCCTAAGGCGCAGGGCGGGGTTGAATCCAAAGAATTCGGATTTCTGGTGCGCCACCCCGGCCCCTCACCGGAATTCTTCCAGTGGGCACTCGACATGAAGTTGAAGTGGATCGGTGTGGACTGCGGTTGTGCCGAACACCCCATGAATACCCCCATCCGCCGGCTGCATGAAAACGAATTCAAAAAAGCCGAAGCCAAGTTGCTCAAAGAGTACGGCAAGACGTGGGATGAGATGTTCCCCCAGGACTGGTACTATGAGATGACTCATATCACCCTGCCCAAGAATCATCTCGTATTCGTTGAGTCGATTGTCGGCGAAATTGACAAGCTCAAGAATCAGCGGGCGTGGATTGCGGTGATGCCAATTCCCTTCATGGAAGTGGAAACCGCCTGGGCGCGGGTGGTGGCTTATCAGCCGCCGGCCTGGATGGAAGAAAAAGAGTTCTATGAGGCGATGGATCGCGCTCAAATGATTGATATGACCGTGCCGTTTTCGGTGCGCTCGCCCCAGTGGGCGAACTATGAGCCGTTGACGGTCAAGTACTTCAAGCGGGTGGGCGGCGCCCATTATGGCATGGCACGCAACGGTTCCATCTGTAATGCCTCAATCCATCTGGCAACCCACATGGACGGCGAAAAGCATTTCTACCCCAACGGACGCACAATCGGTGAAGTGCCGTTAGAGGAGTGGGTCGGCCCGGGCGTGATTGCCGATATTTCCAGCATGGTCAGCAATTCCAGTGTCTATTCGCCGGAGATGATTGAAAAGGTGGTCGAGGTACGCGAAGGCGATATTTTGATCATCAAGACCGGCTGGTACAAATACGGCTGGATCAGCCCGGACTCGGATGAGTTCCGCTACATGATCAAGCACCCCGGTCCATCGGCTGACTTTGCGCAATGGGCGGCGGAGAAGAAGATCAAGTGGATTGGGGTGGACTGCGTGGCAGCCGACCACCCGATGAACACCATCCAGCGCATCTGGCATCCCAAGACCTTTGAAGAAGCCAATGATAAACTCAAACGCGACTTTGGCAAATCATGGGATGAGATGTTCCCGCTCGACCAGTATTATCAGGATATGCACCTCAACCTGTTCCCCAAGAAGATCGTTCACGCCGAGAACCTTGGCTATCAGATTGCGGATGCGCCCAGCGGGCGTTACTACATCGGCTGCTTTGTGCAGAAGGCAATGGAAGCGGAGTCGATGTGGGGACGCTTTGTAGCCTTCAAGGAAGGATGAGTTGAAAATGGCAGCCCTCAAAAAGTTGCATTTTTTGGGGGCTGCCCCCATAATATTAATCTCCGATTAATGGTTGTGGATCAATTGGAAGTATCCCCATTTTCTAAATTTACTAAAGGACTTGTAGGAACCCTCTCGAGGAGGTAATGATTATATGAAACCGGCTCCATTTGATTACTATGCACCAACCAGCGTTGAAGAGGCGCTGGCTACCCTGCAAAATTTAGGGTACGACGGAAAGGTGCTTGCCGGCGGCCAGAGTCTGATTCCGGCAATGAATTTCCGCATGGCGCGTCCGGCTGCACTGGTTGACCTGAATAAGGTCAAAGAATTATTTTATATCAAACCAACCGATGACGGCGGGCTGGCTATCGGCACCATGACGCGGGATAGTCTGGTGGAAAAAGACCGGCTGGTCGCCGAACGTTTCCCAATTGTTCCATTTGTGGTCAAGCACATTGCCCATCCGCAAATCCGCAATCGCGGAACATTTGGCGGGGCAATTGCCCATGCCGACCCGGCGGCGCAGATCCCGGCTTTATCGGTAGCCCTTAAAGCACGCTTTCTGGTGCGCAAACAAGGCGGTGAGCGCTGGGTCAATGCTGAGGATTTCTTCATGGGTCCGTTTATGACCGTGCTGGCACCGGAAGAAATGCTGGCGGAGGTGGTTTTGCCGCCCATGGCCAAGGGCAGCGGTGCTTCTTACCAGCAGGTTTCCCGCCAAAAGGGCGGGTATGCGCAAGCGGCAGTCATCAGCGTGGTGGTGGTGGATGAGAATAAACGCTGTAAGGATGCGCGGGTGGTTTTGTTCAGTGTTGGCGAAACTCCCATTCTCTCTCAGGCGGCCAGCAAGATTCTGGTAGGAAATGTGCCGACGGCTGAGGCGATTGCCGAAGTGGCTGAGAAAATCTCCAAAGATGAAGTTGACCCCGGCACGGACATTCACGGCACGGCAGAATACCGCCGCCATCTGGTAAAGGTGCTGGTGAGGCGCGGTCTGACCGAAGCCTTCGAGCGAGCAAAGTAAAAAGGAGGATGACATGGCTCAAACAGTCAAAATTAATGTTACCGTGAACGGCAGGCAGTATGAGCGAGAGGTTGAGCCCCGTCTTCTGCTGAGCGATTTTATCCGCCACGATCTCGGGCTGACCGGCACCCACGTCGGCTGTGAACACGGTCTGTGCGGCGCATGCACCATTCTCATGGATGGGGAAGCGGTGCGCTCCTGCACCATTTTCGCCGTGCAGGCCGATGGGCATGAAATTCAAACGGTCGAATCGCTGGGCACACCGGAAAAGCTACACCCACTTCAAGAAGCTTTCATTGAAAAGCATGCTCTGCAATGCGGTTTTTGCACGCCTGGCTTTTTGATGACAATTCTGGATTATCTGGGAGACAACCCTAACCCCACTGAAGAAGAAATTCGTGAGGCGATTGATGGCAACTTCTGCCGCTGTACCGGCTATTTCAACATCATCGAGGCGGTGAAGCTGGCTGCCGAAAAGATGGCGTCTCATTAAAGGATGAAAGGAGAAGCAACCGTGGCAGGTAAATTTGTTCATCAATCCATCAAACGTATTGAAGATCCCGAGTTGATTACTGCCAATGTCCAGTTTTTGGACGACATTAATCTTCCAGGAATGCTTCATGCTGCTTTCAAGCGTTCCGACTACGCCCATGCGCGCATCAAGAGCATAGATGTCAGCGAAGCGCGTAAACTGCCGGGAGTGATTGGCGTTTACACCGCCGAAGATTTCGGCGATTACGTGAAACCCGGTCCTTTACAGGTGCCGCCCCCCACGGCGATCAAAGGCGCAACCTATGTTGCCCGCACGACCATGCCGATTGCCAAAGATAAGGTGCGTTACGCTGGCGAACCGGTGGCAATTGTGATTGCCGAATCGCGCTATATTGCCGAAGATGCCTGCGATTTGATTTATGTGGATTACGAACCGCTGGAGGCGGTGGTTGATCTGGAAAAAGCCCTGCAGCCCGGTTCACCGCTGGTGCATGACGACCTGCCTTCCAATGAGGCCGGTCATGTGCGTCAGGAACGCGGCTCGTGGGAACAGGCGGTCAAAGAAGCCGATCTGATTATCAAACGCAAGTTCTTCATCAACCGCAACGCCGGCGCGGCGATGGAAAATCGCGGCATCATTGTTCAATGGGATAAACAAGCCAAACAGATGACCATCTGGTGCGGTACGCAGTCGGTGATTGCACTGCGCAATCAGACTGCAGCACGGTTGGGGCTGTTTGAAAGCCAGGTGCGGGTAATTACCCCCAACACAGGCGGCGGTTTTGGGCCGAAAATCAACACGTCCCTGCCGGATGATGTGTTGATCACTTATCTTGCAATGAAACTGGAACGGCCGATTAAGTGGTTTGAAGACCGGCGTGAAAACTTTTTAGCCACCACCTCGGAACGCGATCAGGTTCATTACTGTGAGATCGCCGTCAAACGAGACGGTACCATTGTGGGATTGAAAGACTTTTTCTACCACAACACTGGTGCCTATAACCCGTACATGATGACCGTGCCGCTCAATTCTCAGACTCACACGGTTACCAACTACCGCGTACCCAACTTCCTGACCGAGTTTTATGTGGTTTTTACCAACCAGATGATCGTTACACCGGTGCGCGGCGCAGGACGGCAGTACGGTGTGTTTGTCATGGAACGCATGCTGGATGCGGCTGCCAAAGAACTGGGAATGAGCCCGGTCGAAATCCGCCGCAAGAATCTGCTGCCGGCCAATGCCTACCCGTACTACACCAGCATCATCGGGCAGGACTTTGTGGAAGGGGTGTTGGACAGCGGCGACTATCCCACTGCGTTTGAAAAGACTCTCGAATTGATTGAATACGATAAATTTGTCAACGAAGTACAGCCCAAACTGCGCGCTGAAGGCAGAAAGGTCGGCATAGGCGTGGCCTGCTTCAGCGAAGGCACGGGGGTCGGCCCCTACGAAGGTGCGCGGGTGACCGTGGGCGGAAACGGTAAAGTTGTGGTGACAACCGGTTACACCTCGCAAGGTCAGGCGCATTACACCACCTTTGCTCAAATCGTTGCCGATCAGCTGGGTGTGGATGTCAAAGATGTCAAGGTGATTACCGGAGATACCGGCTATTTTGGCTGGGGTGCGGGTACCTTTGCCAGCCGCGGTATTACTGTGGCCGGTACGGCCACGCATCTGGCTGCGCAGAAGGTGCGCCAGAAAGCGCTCAAATTAGCCAGCAAGATTTTGGAAGCGCCGGAAGAAGAACTGGAACTGGCTGATGGTGTGGTGCGTGTTGCCGATATCCCCTCCAAGTTCATCTCGCTCGGAGAACTGGCCATCATCGCCAACCCGATGCGCGGAACGATGGAACCGGGTGCCGAACCTGGATTGGAAGCAGTTGCCTATTATGGGCCTCCCTACGGCGCAACCGGCGCAGGCGCAGTGGGGCTGATTTTGGAAGTTGACCCGGAAACGATGCAGGTCAGTTTGGAGAAAATGGCATTTGTGCACGACTGCGGAACGCCGGTCAACCCGATGGTGGTGGACGGTCAGATCCACGGCGGTATTCAAATGGGTATTGGGGATGCCTTCTACGAAGAGCTGATTTACGATGAAAACGGACAGCTCGTCACGGCTTCTTTCATGGATTACCTCTTCCCGCAGGCAACCGATATGCCCAAGAAGCTGGTGCTGGGGCACATGGAAACCCCCTCGCCGCTCAATCCACTGGGCATCAAGGGTGTGGGAGAAGCCGGGGCGATTCCGATTCCCTCGGTATTTACCCAGGCGGTTGAAAACGCGTTGCAGGATACCGGTGTCGAGTTTGACCGCGATACGCTATCACCCAGCCGGATTTTCACCTACGTTCAACAGGCGAAGGGCGCATGACGCCCTTCGCCATGTCTGGATCATTGATCCAAACCCCAACCCTACTTTATCACGGATGGAGGAATTCTTATAATGAAACTGGAAGGCGAGCACGTTTTTAACGGTCCCCGCGAAGCGGTCTGGGAAATGTTCTACGATCCCGAAGTATTAGCCAGTGCATTACCAGGCACACAAAAACTGGAAATGGTTGCCGAAAATGAATACGAAGGCGCCATGAATGTGAGAATTGGCCCGGTTTCCGGATCATTTACGGGTAAGCTGGTCATCTCTGATGTTGTCGAACCCGAATCCTGCACCTTGACGGTGGACGGCCGCGGAACCCCCGGCTTTGCAAAAGGGGTTGGACGGGTGCAGTTCATTGATCAGGGTGATGGCACGACCCTTTTGAAATATGAAGGTGAAATGAACATCGGCGGTTCGCTGGCGAGTGTTGGTCAGCGTATGATTGATTCGGTCGCCAAGACCATGATTCGACAGGCGTTCGAAGTGCTGGACAAAGCCCTGGAAGCCCGCCTTGCTGCCAAAGCCAGCGGCAGTGAGGTTGTTGACTTCAAACCCCCGTCCGAAACGGAATTTGCCGCTGCCGTAGCCAAAGACATGGCGGGGGGTTTAACTAAAATACCAGAGGTTCGCTTGCTCATGTACATCATCCCTCTGGTTGCTGTGTTAGTCCTTCTGGCTGTTTTATTCCGAGGTTGCAGCGGTTGATACCGCTGAAAAAAAAGAAAGGAGGTGCTTATCGAGAAGCGCAGTGTGATCTTACTCCGGACAGCGGTTCGGATGTCCGCTTAAATCCCGCAAGGAGGAGAGGACGTTTCTGAACTCTGACACGGACGGTTGTTCCGGACCCAATTCCCAACCCTCAGTTTTCAATTTATTCTATCCAAATCTTTCTTCAAGGGAGGAAGACTTCAATGGCAACTGATGTTCAAAAACCAGCAGTTCTGGGTTATCTGCCACAGGATACCCCGCCGGTTGGCCGAATGATTCTGCTGGGTTTCCAGCACGTCATTACCATGTTCCCAGCGACGGTACTGTGCGCGCTGCTGATGGGTTTTCCGGTCAGCACTGTTCTGACGGTAACCGGTTTTGGTACGGTGGTGGCGTTGATTGCCTCTAAACTGGCGATCGGCAATTACATCCCCCTGTACTATGGTTCGTCCTTCAGCTACATTGCGGCTGTTACCGCCATTACCAAACCGACTTTTGGTGTACCGGCTGACCCGGCTCTGCTTTCGATTGTGCAGACCGGTTTCATCGCTACCGGCACAATCAACATTATTGTCGGTTTGATCATCCGCCTTTCGGGCGGTAAGGAAGCCCTCGATAAAGTGCTACCCCCCGTGGTGACCGGTTCGGTGGCCTGCACCATCGGTATCGGCCTCGGTAAAGCAGCGCTGGATATGTCCTCGGGTGTGGCGGGCGGCATTCTGACCGGCGACATGACCTGGTGGACGGTTTCCTTGATCACCCTGTTGTCTGCTTTCATCTTCTCGGTTTACCTGCAGGGCAAGGGCTTCATCGGCATGCTGCCGATTTTGCTGGCGGCTATTGTGGGCTACATTGTAGCGATTCCCTTCGGCCTGGTCAACTTCTCGCTGTTGGGTCAGTCGGCGCTGTTCCGCGCTCCGCAATTCACCTTCCCCAACTTTGCCAGCGACCTGACTCTGACGGTGATCTTCGGTGTGGGTGTCATGGCAATCGCCACCATCCCCGAATCCACCGCCCACCTGTATCAGATCAGCCTGTATGTGGACCATCTGGCGGAGGAACAGGGCCGCGAGAAACTGCGCCTCAACCGCTACATCGGCATCAACCTGATGATTGACGGTTTGAACGATCTGGTCAACGGTATCTTTGGTTCGACGGCCGGTACCAACTACGGCGAAAACAACTCGCTGATGGTGATCACCCGCAACTACTCCGGCCCGGTACTGATCACCGCAGGTTTGATCTCGGTGTTGCTGGGCTTCATCGGCCCGCTGGCGGATCTGGTTTCCACCATCCCGACCGCGGTATCCGGTGGTTTGTCCATCTACCTGTTCGGCGTGATCGGTATGCAGGGTATTGCGCTGATGCTGGCGGAGAAGGTCAACCTGTTCGACCCGAGACAACTGGCCATCGGTGCGACGATTCTGATCATCGGTATTGGTGGTAACATTGGCTACGAAGGCGGCTTCCTGCCGATTCCGATCCTCAAGGGTCTGTTCCCCTTCGGCTGGCCGGCGATTGCAACCGGTGCAGTGGTCGGTATCATCATGAATCTGATCACCAATGTCTGGAAACCGCCGGTGGAACGCCTTAATCCCAACGCCTAGTTTGGGGTGCTGGTGGTAAAAAATGGGCTGAACAGGGTTCACCCCGTTCAGCCCGACTGCATGGCTCCCGATGTCGTCACCCGGACATCGGGAGCCTTTTTAGAATATAATTAACGTGAGTTCGGGATAAGGTCAAAACCTTACAGGCAGTGAGGATTACCCCCACCTGCACCTCCCCCAAAACCGCCCCTGCGATTTTGGGGGAGGTGGGAGGGGGGCGAAAACTCGAAAGTTGATGTAAAAATAAGTTTTCCCGAATTGACATTAATTACGGAAATTATGATGAGTGAAGCGGATAAAATTCTCATAACCGGTGCTGGTGGTAAAACCGGCATGGCGGTGTGTGAAGCGCTGATCGAAAAAGGCGCGACGATTCGGGCGTGGGTGCGTCAGGAGGCTTACACGCTGCCCCTCCGCAAGCTGGGGGTGGAAGACTTCATCGTTGGCGACCTGCTGGATACTTCGCTGGCGGAGCGAGCCATGCGGGGTATCCGGGCGGTTTATCATATCCCGCCGAATATGAATCCGGACGAATTGCGCATAGCCGAAAATCTGATCTATGCCGCCCAATCCCGCGAGGTGATGCGGTTTGTCTATCACTCTGTGTTGCACCCCCAGGTAGAGGAAATGCCGCATCACTGGCAAAAAATGCGGGTTGAAGAGCGTTTGTTTGCCAGCGGACTGGCTTTTACCATTCTCCAACCGGCGGTTTATATGCAGAATCTGCTGGGCTACTGGCCATCCATTCAGCGGGATGGGATTTACGCCGTACCCTATTCGATAGATGCACCGCTCAGTCAGGTGCATTTGGGGGATGTGGCCGAGGCGGTGGCGAAAGTGCTTGTGGAAGAATCCCACGCTTATGCAATTTACGAGTTGTGCGGTGCGGAGGCTCTCTCAGCCAGAGAAGCAGCTCAAAGACTATCCCAACACCTTGGCAAACCGGTTGAAGCCGTAGAGGTTGACCGCGATGAATGGCAGCGTAAAATGCTGGCAGGGGGCATGTCTGAGTATGCGGTCAATACTTTGTTGAAAATGTTTCTTTATTACGAAAAATACGGCATGCGCGGCAACCCAAATGTGTTGAGGATGCTGCTGGGAAGAAATCCCACTATATTTGACGAATTCCTGGCCATGGAAATTCAATAATTTGATTGAGGAGTGGATCATGGATAAAAACAAGAGCCAGCACTACAACTTCTGCCACGAAGCCCTGCCCACTCTGTTTCACTCTCAAACCAAAGGATTTATGGAATATCTCGAACGGGATGGGTTGAAGTTCCTTAAATTCTGGTGGGATCATGTCGGGGAACGTCTGGATGATTCGAAATGTTCCTCCTTTGCCGGCGCCCAGTATGAAGTGCGCGAAGTTCCGGAAAAAAAGTCGCGGGTGGTTTTGGTGCGTTTACCCACCCCCACCGTGAATTATGAGTTTTACCTGATGGCGCTGGTGCAGACGCCCGAAAAACGCCTGCCGATGGTGCGCCTGCCCAATACCCGAGTCTTCGCTTTGGAGAAGGTTCCAACCGAAATGAGCGAAAGCGGGACGATGTTTGTTGAAATCACACCACGCTGCAGAATGTTACGGATTAAGGAAGGGCCAAAACCATCCATGCAGACCTTTTACAATACCGTTCTCAAATATGTCTGGAAAAAGGACTTTGGAGGATTGGAATGAAATTTGATTTTGGACTGGCAATCACTGCCGTGGCGATGTTGTTTTTTTATCTTCGTCTGGCAATGTTACGCGGCAAAAAACGACGGCTGGAACGCGAGCAAGCGCTCAAAGCCAAAAAGGCTGGCAAAGGCGCCAAAGTCAGTCTGCCCGACCCAAACAAACCCAGATACGAAATTCGCAGCTGGGTAATGGTGGGCGTGGCAGTGCTATTGATGCTGGTTGGTCTGGCTGCCCGTCAGACGGCTTCATTTCCGCAGGTGATGCAGGACTACTGGTGGGTGGGGACTTCTTTGGGGGCGGTATTGTTTTCTTTTTGCTTCAAATAGCCGTATGAGCGCTTTACCATCGGATTCAATTCGGATAACGATTGAATTTACCAATCTGGCAAAATATATCGCCGGTAAACCGGCGATTGAGGTGGAATTCCCGCGCGGAGTTACTTTCGGTCAAATCATCGAATGGCTGGCTGAGCAATATCCAGATATGGTTGGGATCATCATTCAGGAGGATCGAAAAGCACTCTTGAACTCCAACCTTTTCATTATTAATGGCGAAATGGCTCAACCAGCCTTTCAAATGGACGATTCACCGCAGGATGGGGATCGCCTGACGCTGGTGGCGGTTGCAACCGGCGGGTAATTTTCCGCGAGGTCACCAAATCTGGTTCAACGCAGAAAGAAGGACAGAATAATCAAAACCGCAAAGAAAGATCCCGCCAGAATTCCAATCCGTTTCAAGTCTTTAATGATGGGGGTGTAATCCGGGTTGAATTCGCCGGTGGACGAATAACGTCCGGTTGCAACCGGCGCGCTTTTGACGGTGCTTTCCCGGCTGATAGATTCGCTGCTTGAAACACGGCGTTTTTGTTTTTTACTCATTCAGAACTCCTCATCGAAAGTTATCGTTGTTCAACAAAATTGGCAGTTACCACAATCCGCTCGGTATCCACCATGTAGGGATAACAGGAAATCAGGGTCACCACCGCCTCGCGGGTGGGAGCAAGCACCTCAACGCGGGTTGGCTCCACAATTTGAGATTGCTGCACCACATAGACAAATGCCCGCTGGCTGGTGTAGATGATGATTTCGTCACCCTTTTTTAACTTATCCAGATCGCGAAAAATTTCACCAAAAACATCATTGTGGGCGGAAAGTACCAGATTACCCTTCTGTCCCGGATTGGGTGAACCGATCATCGTGCCGACCCCTTTTTTTAATTGTTCCCAGCCATCTCCCTGTACGACCGGCGCGTCCACGCCGATTGCCGGGATCTGGATGCGCACGGCCTGCTCGGGACTGGGAGTGGGTATCGGCAGACTGGCGAAAGTCTGCACCAGCGGACGCAGGTGTTCGGGAATTTCGGCATCGTTGGGGCGCACGCCGCCCGGTGAGTTGGGAGGGGTGTGACCGGAAGGCAGCACCACGGCTTGTATGAGGGGAGTGGGGGTGAAGGTAGGCTGCTGAAGGGCGGCGGCTACTTCCTCATTCAGGCTGCGAATCAGATTCATGCCGTTCAATAACACAAATGCCAGCCCAAGAACCGCGGCAATTTCAACAAACAACAGCAAACGATCCAACCAGCGGTTTCGTTTGGGGCGGGGGGCAGCCTGTTCAAAGTCGGTTTCCAACTCGTTGAGCGGTTGGGTGGTTTGGAATGCAGAAACACTCGGCTGTGGTTCAACCCTCACCACTCTGCCGGTACGGCGAAAGCGCTCCAGCCGTTGTTCGCGTTCGGCTCGTCGCTTTTCCACCAGGATTTGTCTCAATTCCTCAACGGTGAGGTCTTCAACAGATCGTCTGCGGCGCAAGGCGCTTGTTCCTTTCCTGTCCAGTCCCCAAAATTATACCTGATTTTGGCGAAGCGGCGCTTTCAAAAAACGAACCGTTTATGGTAAGATAACGTGGGTTTGGGATAAGCGCAAAACCCAACCAGCAGCGAAATGAACCCCCTCCCACCTCCCCCAATATCGCTTCAGCGATATTGGGGGAGGCGTAGGAGGGGGGCCAAAAATGCGAAATTGGATGCTGATAGGATTTATCCCGAAATGACGGTAGGATAGCCTTTATTCGGAAGGATGGATGGAAAACATGTCCGCTGCGCGCAGGTGCATTTTCATTCTGATTTTATTGGCTTTACTGGCAGCGCCTTCTGCTCAGGCTCAGAGCAGCACCCCTCTCGAAAGTCTGGTGATTCAGATTCTGCCGGAGTTTGACCGGCCGGATGTGCTGGTCATTTACCGGCTCACTCTGGCAGCCAGTGTCAGCCTGCCGGCGCAGATCAGTTTACGCATTCCGCGTGCGGCAGGCGCGCCTTACAATGTCGCCTGGGAGGACGTGGATGGTTTGCTCTATAACCTTGCCTATACTACCGAGGTGCGCGGCGAATGGCTGCAGATTACCTTCACCACCCCCTCGGCGAACTTACAGGTGGAATACTATGATCCCCGTTTGGAGCGTGAACAAACCCTGAGGAAGTTTACTTACGAATGGAATGGGGACTTCAAGGTGGAAAATCTGGTGGTTTCGGTTCAACAACCGGCCAACGCAGAAAATATGCAAGCCTATCCGGGTTTTGACGCCGGTCAGCGGTTGAGCGATGGTTTTATCTATTTCACCAACCCGGTGGGAAAAGTCGAGGCGGGAGTCACTTTCAAAGTCAATTTGCGTTATGAAAAAGCGGATGACTCGCTTTCGGTGGGGATGCTGCCGGTGCAGCCTGCCCAGCCGTTGGATGAAAATACGCCCGGTCGAACTGCGGCATCGGCCCTGCTGCCGGTCTTTCTGCTGGTGATCGGCGGGGTGCTGCTGGTTGTGCTGGTTTCATGGTTCTTGATCCGGCGTGATCGGGAGGGCAGCTCGCCTGCCCGTCGTTACCGCCACAAGCGTCCGGCAGCTGCCAGAATTGCTGAAGAAGTCAGTCCTGTGGTGTATTGCCATCAATGTGGTCGGCGGGCTGAAGCCGGTGATTTGTTTTGCCGCACCTGTGGCGTTAGATTGCGTAAGGAATAATCCTTGCACCTTTTGACTGGCGGGCATATAATCACCCCAGAAATGAATCAAGAGTATTCTGGAAAGATTAATGGTGTGGAGTAAGTTTCGTGCAATTTTCATCCCCTGAAATGGAAAATTTGACCCCTCCCGAAGCGGGCGAAAAAAGAAGCGGCTCGTGGCTGAAATCGGTTGGTGAAATCTTCCAGACCCTGCTGCTGGCGTTTGTGTTGTATTTTGCCATTGATGCGGTGGTTGCGCGGGTGCGGGTGGAAAACATCAGCATGCAGCCGACGCTCAAGCCGGGTGAATTTGTGCTGGTACATAAACTTGCTTACCGTTTTGGGGATATTCAGCGCGGCGATATTGTGGTTTTCCATTACAGCCCGCAGGAAGATTACATTAAGCGGGTCATCGGTTTACCCGGTGACAGCATAGAAATTGCAGATGGACTGGTAAAGGTGAATGGTTACGCCCTCAAAGAGCCTTATATCAATGCGCCCCCCATGTACAATGGTTCGTGGCAGGTGCCGGAAGGTAAAGTTTTTGTGTTGGGCGATAATCGCAATCAGTCATCCGATTCGCACACGTGGGGATTTGTTCCGGTTGAAAATATCGTTGGCAAGGCATTCGTGGTATACTGGCCTTTGGAAGAGATGAAGGTGCTGACGACTCAGATTACGGTGATTGCGAAAAATCAACCATGAAGTTTGACCGCAAGAAGATGCTCCCCTCTGAATTTTTTATCCCCTGCAGTGAATGTCAGGCAGGTCAGATGCACCGTACGCGGGTGGTCTATTACACCTGGTTGGGGGAGGATTTAATTACGGTGCCGGATTTTCCGGCCTGGGTGTGTGATGTATGCGGCAGGCGGGAATATGATCTGAATGCGCTCAATCAATTATCCCTGATCCTCAGTCCCAACGCCGGTAAGACTACTGTGCAAAAACGGCGGATTAACCCGAAGACCACCCCGCGGCCGAAAAGCAGGCGCGCAAGCCGCGCGGAATAAAAAAACGGGGCTGGCTTTTCAAAGCCAGCCCCTCGCTATTATCCGTCGAAACAAGAATTAAGGGGTTGTTTTGACCTTGCCGGCGATGATGTCGGCCTTGACCTGTTCGAGTTCGGCTTTCAGGTCATCGGAGATGCGGCCGGGCAGGAATTCAGGAATACCCACACCGTCGTTCTCCAGCGTACCGACATACAGCCCACCTTTGAAGGTTCCGTCAACCACTGCTTTGCTGGCAGCAAACACGGCTTTGTCCATCTTCTTCAGCACGGAGGTGAAGATGTTGTCCATGCGAAACCACTTGAAGCCGCCCTCCTTGAGTTTCGCCGCGGTGGCATCGTCGTAATCCGCCATGCCGCCGCCCTGGCTCAGGCCCACGAGGCCGGGGGGCACCGGGCCTGTGGGCCGGGATGCGTGGACGGTGACTGTGAGCGGGTCGCAGGCGCGTTGGCGATCAATGAGCACGAGGCTGGCCTCTCCGAAGCGGTCGCCGCCCTGGACTTTGCCATAGACCTGCACGTCCACCTGAATCCTCGCGCCGGCGACGGCATTGCTGGTGAGCAGCACGAGGGCGGGATGATCGTTGTCGAATCGGGCTTGCACCTGGCCCTCGAGCCAGACCTCGCCGCCGTCACCGCAATTCAAGCGCAGTCCCACGCATTGGCCGTTCACGGATTGGCCTTTGATCTCGGCCGGGATTTCCAACTCGCCGCGCAGCCAGCGGAACTTGTCGTCATTGGGCCAGGCATCGCCGGGCTTGATGGGCTTGGCTTCCGAGAGGCTCCTGGGCGGCTTGGATTGGCGTTGGTCGTGCGGACGATTGACCAGCCAGTCGGCGGACAGTGGCGTAGCGACCGCGAATGCCATTGCAAAAGCGAGGAAGGGAATACGATTTGTCATGGTGAAAGGGAAACCTTGAAGTCCTGGATGTGGTTGGGGACCACTTCGTAACGCGGAGATTTCATACCCGCTGCAGGCGCCGACGTGAAGAGGCCTGGCGGGCCAGGGTGCGCACCACATA
>Ga0101944_10000467_pt1 | contig 117699 bp, 124 predicted proteins | sample DewCreD2012metaG_FD_75245 | JGI IMG/M metagenome (GOLD analysis project Ga0101944, IMG submission 75245) | Hot spring sediment bacterial and archeal communities from British Columbia, Canada, to study Microbial Dark Matter (Phase II) - Dewar... ...
GCTGAATCGGGATGGCGTTCACGATTTCGCTCAATGGAATGCGTTGATTTCGGTCTTGCTCGTTCATCTCACTTTCTCCGTTGGGGTCGTTGTGGGGGTCAAAGTCGGTTTGGGGGTCGGGGTCTTGATCTCCGTCCACCACTGCGTCCGTTCTACCTGCGGAACGGGCGTATTGGTCGAAGGAAGCACGCCCCGCCATACGGTTGCGGTGGCCACCGCCTGCCAGCGTTCGCCGCTCATCCCCTCACTCACCAGCAGGATGACCGCCACCATCAGGACAAAAACCAAAAGCGGTACGAAGACTTTGCTCACAGCGTTATCCTCCCCAGTTTTTCGGCAATCTCCGCATCGGTCGGTTCGGGCACGTCCAGCATCAGCGGACGGAACAGAATCGGCAGTTGCATCTCACGGCTGTGGGCATACGGGAAACGCCCAATCACCATCCCGATATGCTCATCCGCCAGAAACCGCCGCCAGGGTTCGTCCACGAAGCCCTTTTCGCTTCTTGCAATCGCCGAAAGCACGATGTCCTTGTCTTTGGGGTTCTTCAAAAACCCCACCACGAGATTGTTGCAGGACGAGATAATGCCCTGCGGTATCAGGCTTGGGCTTTGGGTGACCACGCCGAAGTACGCCCCGTACTTGCGGCTGTCCCGGAACATGTTGCTGTACTGCTCACCCACCGTTGGCGCACTTCTGCCCTCGCTGGCGTCTCCGCCGCCTTCCAGCCCGGTGAAGATGATGTTGGCCTCTTCAAACACCATGAACAAATCCGCCTCGCCCCGGTTGATTTGCCGCTCGCGCCGGGCTACCATGTCGGAGTAAATCAGCCAGCCCGCCCAGCCCAAGAGCCACGCTTTGGCGAAGTTGTCCAGAAACTTGCCGCCTTCCAGCACCACCACGCCGTTGGGTCGGCCTAAATCCTCCACCGGTATCGCATCCTGCCCCGGCTGGAATTGCGCCGCCGGTGCGCCCCGCACCAGCGATTTCAACCGCCACAGGATACCTTCCAGCACGCCACGCCCCACCTGGTCACGGGGGTTGAGCGAGTCGTATTCCTGCTCGATTTCCTCGTACAGGTCGCCCAGGCCCACCCGCTTGCTGCGCTCCACCGCCACTCTTTGGCGGTCATCCGCCGAGAGGTCGCCCAGCGGTGTGCCTTCCACCAGTCCCAGGCGGGCGGCTTCCTCCGCCGAGACCCGTCCGTACTGCGGGTCTGCCCGCACCAGCGGGTCGTCCACCATCACGCCCACCCGCAGATACACCCGCCGCACCGCATCCAGCAGGCGGTGCTGCTGCTGTTTCTGCCCTAACTGCGCCACACTCCCGAAGATGTCCGCAAAGGCTTTCAGTTGCGTCTCCGGGTTGATGTATGTCCCGATTTGCAGCGGGTTCCAGCGCAAGGGTCTCACCCCATCGGGACGCAGTTGGCGGATGTCCACCCGCCCTTCCAGTCCGGGGGCATTCAGCAAACTGCGCCAGGCAAAGCCGAAGTCCAGCACCACCACCCGCATGTTCCAGCGGTAGGCAATCTCATACGCCATCCGCACCGCCGCCACGCTCTTGCCCCAGCCGGTATCCCCGGCAAACATGGTGTGCATCAGGCGGGGTTTGTCCAGTCTGACCGGCGCATTGGTCAGGTCGGCAGTGTTCGGGCTGTACTGGTGTCCCAGCACCACCTCGCCGGACATTTTCGGGTAGAAGCCCATCCCGTCCGGTATCGGGGCAATCACTTTCAGCGTGCCTTCCTGCAACAGGGACGGTGCGACATACGCCGCCACTTTGTCCGCCGGGAGCAAACTGGCATAGCGCCAGAACAGCCAGCCATCAAAGGGGTCTTGCGGGTCGTTCGTCCTCGCCTTGAACGGCACGAACGCCCGCGCCGCTTCCATGACCGCCTCCCTCTCCGCCTCCGGCGGTTCGGCGGTCAAGACCGGTGTGGGTGCGCCCTCGCCGTAGAAGGCTTCCGGCACAAGAGACGCCGCCGCTACCGCCGCCCGTTCCGAATCGGTCAGCAGGTAGGCACTGGTCACAAAGCCCCCCGAATGGGTTGCCGTGTTGAGCAGTCCTTCAAAACCGCGCAGGATTTCCGTCAGCCGTTCGGCCACATCGTCCTCCACCTGCCAGGTGCGGTTGACGTTGATCGCCGGGGCCAGCCCGTAGGTCAGCCCCGCCCCGGCGGTCTGGGCGCCGATATTCGAGCGGGTCTGTCCGTAAGTGTCCGATTCGCCGTAGCCCCTGCCAAACCCCTGACTGCGGGTGTGCGCTTCGCCGGTGGTATTCGTTTCGCTGTTCATGGTCGTGACCACCCGGCTGGTCGAGCGTGACCAGCCGCTGCTCTCCACCACCCCTTCCGAAGTGGCGTTGCCAACCGTCTGCCCCGTGCCACGACTCTCGCCCGTCCCGGTTGTCCAGCTCTCGCCGGTGGTATCCGCCCGCCCGTGCATCTCGCTGGTGGACTGGAAACTGCCCGATGAGGCAAACTGGCTCTGGCTTTGGGTCAGGTTCCACGATTCGCTCACGCCCGTCCCGCCGCCCAGGTCAATCTTGGCCACCCCCACGTTGATTCCGCCACCGGCGTTGACGGACTGGTTGAGGCTCGTCCCATGTCCCAAAGCCCAGCCGCTCCCGCTTCCCGCCGTCTGACTCGTTCCGCTCGAACTGCCCCATGCACTCGATTCGGTCTGGCTCTGCATCCGGCTGTGGCTCTGCATTGTGCTTTGGGCCTGCATGGTACTCTGGCTCTCCATCTGGCTCGTCCCCTGCATCACGCTGCGGCTGCCCGATTCGCTCTCCGATTCGCCCAGACTCACGCTCGACCCTCTCGTGACCGAGTGCGAACGGCTCTCGGTGTCCGCCTCGCCCCAGTTCTGATTCCAGGCTTCCGCCTGACTGTGGGCGTGGCTGTCTGCCCGTCCGCCCGCTCCCGAATAGCCGTGCGCCAGTGCGTTGAAAATCGGGATGCCCACCGAAAAGCCGATGGACTTGCTGCCCTTGCGCCGTGAGGCGTAATTGCTGGCAATCCGTGCCATCTGCTCCAAATCCCGCACCAGTTCCCCGCGCGGCACATGGTCGCTGACCACCTGAAAGACAAAGTTCTCCCGCAGTTTTGCCAGCCCTCTGAACAGAATCTCGTTCTGCTCGATGGCCAGGTCGTCCGCTTCTTCCGGCAGTGCGCCGTCCCGTCCCGTTCCCCGCCGTTTCACTCTCGGGTCGGGGTGGCCGAGTAACGCCAGCGGTTTCCTTGCGCTGGACAAAAACTCGACATACCAGCGGATGATGTCCAAATCCGGCGGTCTCAATTGCGATTGGGCAAAGCCCGCCAGGGTCGCTTCCACCGCTGCCGCGTCCCGCTCGGCTCTGCCAATCCCCGCCGCCACCGAATCGGCGGACACCGCCGCTCCGTACAACTGCACGATTCCGATGTGGTCGGGCTGGAAGATACCCAGTGCCGAATAGACAAAGTTCACTCCGGCGTTGTACAGCCCGGTGATGGCTGCCCACTGCTTGCCGAGCATCCCCTCACCCGCCTGCCGCCGGTTCTGCGGGTCGTCCGTAATGGCGGTCAGTTCCCGCAGGACGGCCACCCGGTAGTACCGCCGCCCGTCCTCGTCCACCAGACACCAGGCGGCGTGAAAGTGGCCGTTCCTGCTCTCGATGCCGTTGTCCAGTATCCGCAGCATCGCCTACCTCTGCTCCCATTCAAGGTTGTATAACCGTCCGCTCCGTTTCTCGTCTTTGAGAAAGATGGTCGTCAGCCGCGCTTGCGGGGGTATGATTTCCGTGACGATCTCATCCACCAGGCGATATTCCCGCGCTTGTTCCGGCAAAAGCGTCACCGTGCGGGACAAATCCGCCTCGACTTTTTCCAGTGTCTGGCCGGTTGACTCGGCCAGCACTCGACAGATATTGCGCTGGTCGCTTTCCAGCTCGGTCAGGATGTTCCGCAACTGGTCGCCGGTGTAATTGCCCTCTTCCAGATGGGTTCGGATACCGTGTAGTAAAAAGCGCGTTTGCGGCGTGGCCAGCCGCCTTTTCCCGGCGCAATACAACACCACCCCTATCGAATCCACTTGACCGATGTTGTATGTCCACACTTCTATCGGCAGCCCCCTCATCAAGGCGTACAGCGTCAGGCCGTATGAAACCGATCCGCCCGGTGTGGAAAGCAGCAAATGCAACCGCTCCACCCCTTCCAGTACGGCGTTTTGGAAAATCTCCACCAATAGTCCAAAACTTTCGCCGTTCACCGCTGAAAGAAACTGAATCCAGCGCTCTCCTCTCATCCCTTATCTCCGCTCCCTTGCCCGTTCAATCACCGTGCGCGGGTCTGCCCCGGTCGGGGCGTGCGCCAGCAGGTTCTTGATGAGCAGCCCCGCCTGCGCTACCGGCATCCCCCACAGCGCAAAAGAAGCCAGTACCGCCAGATAATTCACTCCGGCGATGAGATTGTCCGCCGGTTGGTTGTCCAATGCCCAGAACAACACCCGTGCGCCCAGTCCCACCAGGGCGTACAGAATGAGGTTCTGAATCGTCTCCCACGCCGATTCGTCCGGGCGGTAGTTGTCCACCCGCATCACAAAACCGCCCACGCCTGCCAGCCCTGCCACCAGATACGGCGCAGGGTTGGGCGCAAACATCGCCGCTGCCAGTGCCAGCCCGCCGGCGGGCAGCAGCACCTGCCGCAGCCGCCGCGCCTGTGCTTCCTGCAAACGCTGACCCACCAGCCGGTACAGCCACACCAGCGCCGGGATGAGCAGCACCAGCGCAAGATTGTCCACCGCCAGCCAGACCAGCGCCAGCAGGCCGTTCAAGACCCACACCAAAGGCAAGAGCAGCGTCTCCGGACTCATCCCGCCCCCTTACTTGATGATGGTGGTCATCATCAGGTAGGCGTCAAATTCGCCTGCCGGTATCTGGAACGAACGGGACTGCGATACCGGCGTGCCGCTGGTAATGCCCGAAAGCGTCATGGCGTAGAAGCCGGGGTCGCGAATCTGCACCTTTTCCTGCACCAGCGTCCAGCGGAAGGTGTTGGACGCATCGCAGCCCTGGCTGGCCCCGTACCGCCAGTTCCAGTCCGGGCGGATGAGGGTCGCCCCCGGATACCACTGGGCCAGGTCGTTCAAAATCCAGTCCCGGCTGGATTTTTTCAGGCTCGCCGAAGCCAGCACCCGCGCCTGTTCGCAGAAGGTCTGTTCGTGCAGGACGCAGTACTCGACTTCTTCTTCCTGCTCGACATACCGGTTGGGGGCTTTGCAGTTGACTTCGATGGGCGGCGGCAGTTCCACCAGGCTGCCGTTGGGGGCAATACAGCGTTTGTTGACCTCTTTGCGTTCTTCCAGCGTGTAGTACCGGAAGATGGTCGGCTCGATGGTCAGGCTGAATTGCAAATCCACTCCGCGCTTCTCCGGGTCTTGCCCGGTCACGATGGCGTAATTGGGGGCGGTCTTGACCGCCGTGCCGCTGATTCTGCCCTGCGTTACGCTCGGCGCACCGCATTTCTGCACCACCCTGTCCGGCGTGGGTGTCCTGCCGGGGATGTTGCCGTCCGGACACAGGGACGGCGGACATTGCCCCCGCCGCCGCAGTTCGTCTAGCAGGGCTTGCGGACAGCCGGTCGGTGAGTTCTGGCAGGATGAGTACAGCAGCATTACCCGGTAAAAGTTGTTGTCCTGGTTTGCGGCACGCCGCAGAATGTCAAAGAGATTCCACGCATCGCTTTCTTTCAGCGCAGACCAGGCGTCTTTGCCCTGAATGATCGCATCCGCCAGTTCTTTGGCGTAGGGCAGGTTCAGGGCTTGCAGGATACCTGCAATCACATCTCTGCCGCTCATGTTGCCCCCAACAATGTTACCAACCCCCCAGATTGCATAACCCAGCCCCGTCCCCACCGAACCGTCCGAATTGACCAGCCCCGACTCGCGCGGGTTCAGTGCCATAAAGAACAGGGTCGTGGCCGATGGCAGCAAGACGCTTTCCCCGCTCGGCAGGGCGTACATGTGGTAGGTGGCTGCCCCGTCATAAATCCAGTCCGGCACCCACGCAGGCACATCCGGCATCCAGTCCGCCGGGACTTTCTGCTCGCCCAAATCCACCACGCCCGGTTTGAGGTTGCCGTTTTCGTCAAAGAAATCGCCCCAATCCGCTCTGGCCGGTTGAACACTCACCGCCAGCAGAACAAAAAGCAAGACTGCATACACCACCCGCTTCATGGCTCAGCCTCCAATGCCTGCAATTCCTGCTCGAACAGAAAATGGTCGAATTTCCACTCGCCGTTCTCCCGCACCACCAGTACCGGTATCTCACCCCCTTTTTCCTCGCCGGTGTTCAGGTCTCGGATCGTCCCCGTGACCATCCACACCTGCCGCTCGCCCAAATCCTTGCGCAGTTCCGCCGACTGCACCCGGTACTCGCTGCGGACTTTCTTCTCCACCACCCTGTCCCAATTGGTGAACAGTTCCGCAAAGGCACAGCCGTTCTCGGTAGAGACCGCACACACCGATTGCAGCCAGGCATCGTAGCCGTTGGTCACATCGGTTGAAAACAACGCCGTGAGACCGGCAATGGCCGCTTCCCGTCCGTCCGGGACGGGGGTGGGTTCGGGTTCTGCCTGGGCGGTGTTGAACATCGGCAGGCCAAACCGCACGGCGGCGATTGCCGCAAAGACCACCAGCAGGACGACTAACGCTTTTTTGACGGTTGACAGTTTGATTTCCACGCTTCACCTCCGGTTAACACAAAACGGCTCTCCCTGACTGGGGAGAGCCGCTTAAATACAAACAGCGTTCTCACGTTTCGGGCTTCTCGTGCCCTCGGAGCCGCATGCCCCGTTCCTCGCCGATTATTCTACAAAGTTATTTTTCCGTTCGCAAGTGGTATTTTTCAGCCCCTTACAAAACTGCAAGGTCAGGGGGTTGCCGCCGGTCTTTGCGGCGGCGGTAACCGGCACGGACGCCCTAACGCCGTTACCCAATACCACCATGACTCGTTCTCGATTTGCCACCACCAGGCGTCCAGAAACGATAGATCGTCTGGTGCAATGATGCCCTTCGCGCCGCGAATCCACGTCTCAGCCTCTGCCGTGCCGGGCTGGGTGCGTACCACAAACACCCGCAAGAAGGGAATAACAATTTGGCGAATTGGCACAAAAATAATTGTGCCGCTGCAAACGTTCTTGCCCTCAAACATCTGTTCGTCAATCTTCTCCCACCCGGCGAAGCGGTCTTGCCAGAACTCCCGGAAGGTCATCCCTTCCGGCGGCAGTGTCCTGGCAAAGCGCGGGTCAATCTGCATCGGTTGATTGGCCTTGACGGCGTAAAAGTACCACGCCACCCCGCCAGCCGCCAGCGCCAACACCAGCGCGGCGATTATCGTCAGGCGCAGCACCACCTCAAAAACCAACAGCAGCGTCTTGAACGGCAAGACTGCCAGGTTGCGGGCTGCCAGTTTCAAACCTTTGCGTGTGATGACCGCCATAGACCTCACACCTCCCCAATCCAGTGCGCCCACCCTGCCCCCTGCGCTTGCAGGGCATTGACCAGCCGCTGGTCGGCGCTCCACAACTCCGCTCCGTACTGCTCCGCCACTGCCGCATACTGGGCATCGTAGGCTTTGCTCTGCCCCAACCGCTCCGCCCAACGCAGCGAGGATTTCAGTAAAGCCGGGGTCGGCTCCACCACCCGCACCCCCATTTCCAGCAGAATGTCCACCAACAGGTCGGCATCCTCCGGAGCCAGTTTGCGCTTGAACACGGCAAAGCGCAGGGCTGACACCACCTCGGCGTACCAGTGCGCCGGTGCGTACAACACTTCACCACTGGACTTCCAGTCGTCCAGACATCGCTCCGCCTGAACCGAGTAATCCTGAGTCAGCAGGACATTGACCACAACGCTGGCATCTACGACAACCCCCATTTCTCCTCCTGTTCCCGCTCGTGTTCCTCACGCACATCCCGCAGAATGTCACCCTCATACACACCGTATTGGGCGGCAGTGCGTTCGCGAATTTCCCGCAACTTTGCCAGCGTGCGGCGGAATTGTTCACTCTCCGCCCGGCGCTGTTCTTCCAGATAGCGGCGCACCAGTTCCCGCAGGATTTCAGACACGCTCTTGCCCTGTTCCTGAGCAATCTCGTGCAGTTCCACCTGGTCGCTTTTGTCCAGCATCACTTGCACTCGAATCAGTTCGCTCATCTCACACCTCGTTGTGTATAGAGTATTACACAACAAGGATTTTGTCAAGCCCCTTACCCGCGATTCCAGCGTTCCAGCCACAGGTCGCTGTCCGGCTGTTTTGCCAGCGTGGTCAGTTCGGTGGCCACCCCCGCAAAGCGGGGTTTGAGATAACGCAGTATCCCCTGCATCCGCTTGGGTGTCAGGGTGCATACCGCCACCCGCCGCTGGAAGTTGTACTGATTGATCCACTTCCGCACCCATGTGTTGTCCGCCCCGTCCCTGCGTTTGCGTGGATGACGCAGGGTCTCCACCTCGACATAAATCCGCTCGCCGTCTTTCTCGACCAGCACATCCGGCTCGACCAGCGGATTGTCCACCTCCGGGCAGACCTCCACCCGCCAGCCCCGTCTGCGGGCATGGTAGGCAAACAACAGGATGGCAAAGGCGTGATGGGCGTGTTCTTCGGCATTGTGCCGTTGTACCAGAATGTCCCACTCTGACCGGCGGATGGGACAACCTAACTCGGCGGCAAACACCACCCCACCGTCCGTCAGGCGTAGGACGGCATAGCGGGTTTTCCCGCTGCCGAAAAAGCGTTGCTCGATAAGTTCCTGTTCCAGCAAAACTTTTATCAGCCTGTCTGTTGCTCCGCCAGAGAGATTCATTCGGTATTGCAGTTCTCTTTGCAGCGAAACCCCCTCTGCCAGGATTTGCACGGCGGTTTCCATCCGCCGCCATAATTCAATCCGAATCGCCCTTGTGCGGGTTGAAAGTGTACCATTGCTCTGTGTCATAAGCGTACCGTGACCGTGTTCTCACAAAATCTTATGCGGGATATTATTGCGGCACCCCCCTATGTTTTTCTGGCATAATATCCCGCATAAGATTTCCCCGCCGCACCCGTCCTCACCCCGCCGAAAAACGGTATCCGCGCCGAATCTTGCGCCGGGCAATCCGCTCCGCCAGTTGGCGGGCGTGGGTCTCGTCCTCGCACGGGATACAGCGCCAGCGTTCATAGCCCGAACGCAGACTGCCCCACCCGCACACCACCGCCCAATCTTCCAGCAAGGTTGCCTGCACCCCCACCACATACCAGCGGTGGATATTCCGGTCAGGGTCGTTGCGGATGAGGCGCATACGGGCGTTTTACCGGTTGGGCAGCATCTGCGTGGCCAGCGGTACCGATACGAATGTGCAGAGAGACCCCAGCAGCAGTATCCCGCCCAGAATCAGCCCCACAACAGCCGTCCAGCGGCGGGCAGGCTGACGCAGGCCCACAATTCCGCTGATGACCGCTCCCAAGCTCAACACTCCCGCCGGAAGGGACAACAGCATGATTCGAGCGGGGCCGATTGAAAACTCCGCCAGACACAAGAACACTCCCGCCAGAAATGCCAGTATCAGGCTGGTAATTCCGGCCCGGTTGCTTGCAGTTGCAGTCGTGATCGTCTCGTTCATGGGTTTTCCTCACGGCTCGTACTTGCGAATCTCGGCATCGAACAGCAGGTACAAGAGGATTGGCATGTCCAGATACAGCAAAAAGCCGGGGTCGTCATCCGCCTCCGAACCATCCGGCAGCAGTTCCACCGCCACCCCCTCTTGATTCTCACCCCGCAGGTAGAGGATGTCGGTCACCCGCCAGTCCAAGACACTCTCGTTGACCTCCCCCTGTGGGTTGCCCGTGACCACATCCACCGCCCGTTTGACCGGCAGCAGGAAGCCGTTATCCAGTATCACCGCCGGAAGGTCGTACTCACCCCTGCCCCGCAGGATGACATCCCGCACCGTGCGTTCGGCAGCGTTCTCGTTCAGCCAGTCCAGCAGGCAGACCGGCTTGGCCTCGGCCACCACCCGCATGACGATACAGCCATGCTCCGGGCAGCGCTCGAACTCGTCCAGGTTGTAGTCATGTTTGCGAAAGGCAAAACTCATCCTATCAGTCTCGCTCGCCGTTCTTTTTCGCCCACATCTGGATAAATGCTGCCGGTGAAAGGACCGGCGGATGTTCCAAAAAGGTGAAATGATTGGGGTTACCTGTCACCAAAGCATCGGCAGCGCCGCTGATAGCCACCTCCGCAAACATTACATCGTCCATGTCCACCGCATCCACCTTCAAAATTGCCGCACTGACCCCCTCACCAGTGAAAATCAGGTATTCCATCAAGCGCTGCACATACTGCTTTTCAAAACCAAATCGGGGACGCAGCAACACGTCACGATATTCTGCCAGGATGCGATCATCATAAAGGATACGGATTGCACCCCCCAGGATCAAATCGAGTATCCGTCCTGGCGAACCAAACGGATTGAGCAGGGCGGATACCAGCACGTTGGTATCAAGGACAATCCGCATCTTCTCTCACCGTTCTTTGCGGGCGGCGCGGATTTCAGCCTCGATTTCTGCCTCGCTCAAACTACCTAGACCGCGCTCTCGGGCGGTCTCCCGCATGCGCCGGACGGCTTGCTGGGCTCGCAGTCGCAGGACGGTCTCCAGCACCTGTTCAACTTCACCGGATTCGACGGATAGCATCACCGCAAATGGTTCACCATCGCCGGTCACGATCAGATGACCGGCTTCTTTGAGCTTTCTCCGCAGTTCACCCGGGGTGTTACGCAACATGCGATAGGGCACAAAAGTCATTTCAGCCTCCATTTGTAGCAATAATCGCTACAAATACTCTACCAGATTTTCAACCGCTTGTCAATTCTTTTGGGCGGGCGGCTACGCCCGCACCAGGCACACTTGCGCCGGAGCGCCCCCGAACGCAGGCGGCTACGCCAAGAGCGCAGACGCCGCTAGGCGTCAAGCGGTGACGGGGCGCAAGGCGCACTGTGCCGTAAGCCAGGCCGTTAGGCCGTCCCCGCTGGTCGCTAGACCAGCCCGCCCTCCACCACCACATCCGCCAGCACCTCCCGCAAACTCACCTGCCAGCCGTTCACGGCTACCCGCTCCGGCAGTCCACCTTCGGCTTTGCGCAACTGCCTGATAACATTGACCGCCTGCTCCCGCAAGAGCGGCGGAACATGAAAGACCACCTCACGGGCAACCACATGCGCCCGCTCATCCGCAGACCACAGCCAGCCGTGGACGGTGGCGTGCAGGGCTTCGCGGTGCGCCCGTCCGGTGAGGACGAACGCCAGCGTCTCCAACGCCAGGTCGTTCTCGCACACCACCCGGTGACTGCCGCCCAGCACCGACAAATCGGTGGTCAGGACGGCCTCTACCGCCAGCACGCCCCGGATGGCGTACACCCGCCTCAGGCTCATCTGCCCGTCCAGAATCACCTGATTGTACCGCTTCATGCAACCTCCCAGTTTTCAAGATTTTACCGCTTTTTCAACCATCACCCGCCGAAATTCCAACCGCTCGCCGCCAAATCCCAACAGCAGTCCCATCGCCTCGCCCTGATACGCACGCAGGTAACGCCGTATCTGGTCAAAATCTGCCTGCTCAAAGTGCCCTGCCGCTTTGCACTCCACCAGCACCGCCACCGGGCCTTTCCGCACCACCAAGTCCGGGATGACCTCACCAACCACCTGCCCGCCATACCACACATTCAGGCGCGGCTGGTACTGCACCGTCTCCCCGCTTGACCGTAACTCGTGCAGCAAGGCCCGATGATACACCATCTCGGCATGTCCCGGCCCTAACTCCCGCTGCACCCGCCGGGCATGGCGGATGATCTTGCCCACCATCGGCAGAAACTTATCGGCCGTCATGTCCTCTCTCCCCCAGGACACGCTCCAACGCAATCACTACAATCTGCCGCGCCAGATTGCGCCCCGCATCCACCGCTGCCATGACCGCCGTCTGCAAGTCCTTCGCCAGCGGATTGCTCTCGTCCAGCAGGGCAGCGTGCAGGTCGGCCAGCGGTATCTCCTGCACTAACTCTGCCACCAGTTCACTGCCAAACTGCTCTTGCAGCTGCCTAATGCTCGACAAATTCGCCATACTCGCCCTCGATGTACTTGTGGCGATTGTCGCTGTACCTGTTGACCACCGGCGGCAACGTGCCGGAACGCAAGCCGGTCAGGAAACGCGCCGCCGCATGTTCTACGGGCTGACTCTTTGCCCAATCCAGCCAGGCTTTGAAGGCTTTGCGTTCACTGCGGTAATAACTCAGCAATTCTCCCGTCCCGCCACTCCAGCCAATCTTTCGCAGGTCTTCCAGCACGCTCTTGGGCAATTGCGGTTTGGCCGGTTTTACCTCAACCTTTTCCCGATGCGCTTTCACCTCAATCCGCTCTTCCAGGTCTGCTTGCTCGATGTCCAAATCCCACCTCGAATCGCTGACCGCTTTGACCAGCCAGCCGGGACCATCTGCCCGTCCCGCCTTGACTGCCATGGGATACAGCGCCAGGCACTTCTCGATCCGTTCCGGCGGAAAATTGTCCACCAAAAAACGGGCCGTTTTTGCGTAAATTCCAACTCTGTGCAATCGCACAAAAAGCATGCTTTTGGCCTCGTTTTCGGGCGTTTTTTGCAAAATTTTTGCGCGCTCGCTTAAGTTAAGCAAAGTTAAGTTTGTTGTTGTTAATTCTGAATCTGATTCAACAACATTAACTTTGCTTTGCTTTGCTTTAAGGGGCGTAATCGGTAGGAAATTACTACCGATAAATCTTGGCTTCAGTTCGTACACGTGCATGGTGTGACCGCGGTAACCGGTCATCTCAAAACGCATTAGCAATCCCCGTTTTATTGCCCGCTCAATGCCATCTAGCACCGCGGTTCGCGATAAGCCGGTCAATTCCTGAAACTCCGTCAGCGTGATTGGCTCGGCACCCCCCACTTGCATCAGCCGGGCTACCGCTGCAATCACCACTTTCAACTCCGCCAGACTCATCCACGGCAAGAGCATCACCACTTCCGGCGGCAGCACCACCGTATCCGGTATGCTGATCCCGTCCAGTATCGGGCCGAAATTGTCCGTATTGCCGTTATCAATGCTCACTTTTCACCTCCGGGAATCGGATTTCAATTATTTTCGTAACAATCGAAATTTGCCATTTTATGGGCTTTGTTTATCAGGGGGATATTGACATAGCCACCTATGAAAAACAAAGGGCTTGCAGGGCTTCCTGAAATGACAACGTCAGCGTCGCTGTCAGCGTCAACGTCAGCGGAACGTAAGCGGGAGGTCAGCGGAACGTCAGCAATACCGCTGACGTTGATTTTTCGGGCTATAAAAAACATCATAATTTCCTCGACCATGATGACTACCCTTCGTCCCATCGTGCCTGTGCATCCTGTTTTGGGTAAGGTGTCAGCCGCAGTACACCCTGTTCATAACGGTTTGCGCTGTGCTTGAGCAGCAGCCCAACCAGTTCCCCAACAGGAACATTGTACCTGTCGGCTTTCTCTTTGACCTGCTTGACTAACTCATCGGGTAAGCGGTAAGCCACACGGGAAGCCCATAACCGCGGCTCTTCCCCTTTCTGCCTACGCTTGCTTTTGCTCGGACTGACTGCCTTTGGAACAGGATTCCACCCTTCTTCAACCCAACCGTTCTGTTTCGTCCAGCCACTATCAAGCGGGTAAAGCGTCATACGTGTCCCTTTGACTTTGGGTTGAATCGTCAGGGTTTCCCGCTCCATGCAAAAGAGACCATACTCCAGAAATGCCCTTGCCACCTCATCCGCCGTCACGCCCACCTGATCGGCAATCGCTAATACTCTTGTGCTTACTTCCTCGGGCACACTCCGAAAGGTCTTGGCTCGATGTACCTTTTCCCACGCCCGATTACGCGGCTTCTTGGGACCTTTTATCAGATCCACCACACTGATCTGCGGCAACGCCAAAGGAACAGTCCCCCTTGTGTTAGTCTGTTCTTCTTCCTGGCTTTTGCCAGCCCAGAATGTTCTACGCTCTGCCATTCTTTTCCTCACTTACCACTTCAACACTTGATCCACTAAACACGCATATTCCTGTGCGGCTCGGCTTGTTGGGGCTTTTTCAAAAACAGTCTGCCCTTCGGCAATACATTCCCGAAATACCGTTGCTCGGTGGATCGGCGGTAATACCGTTTCACTAAATCCTGCTTTCAGGTCTTCCTCAATTTTTTTCGTCTCCCGCGTTACATCATCGTAGAATGTGGGCAGTATTCCACCCAGTGACCCCCGCCAGCCTTTGTTTTCTTTCAAATTCCGCATGATGCCTACGGTCTTGTTCAGTCCTTCCAGCGAGCCAAATTCCATCGCCACCGGTACAATCACAAAGTCGGATGCCCAAATCGCTCGCTCTTGCAACCCGCCCAATGATGGACTGGTGTCCATCACAATGTAGTCCAACCCATTGCGCATGAAAACCTGAATCGCCTCACGAATGAACGAAACCGGCTTATCCAGTGCAGATAGAGAGTTCTGCGCTACAGCAGTCTCCTGACTGCCCGGTATGATCCACAAATTCGCTCGACCCGTCCCCCTCACTTGTTGACGGAGGAGAATTAACTCATTTTTCTCTAACGGTTTGATGGATGACATCAGCAAAAAGAAAATACCGGGTTCCTGCTTGAGACCAAGATAACTGGCACTCTGCCCTTGCGGGTCAAAATCCAAAATCAATACTTCTTTTCGCCGCAGTGCCAAGCCGTGAGCCAGACTGAGGACAGTGGTGGTCTTTCCCGCTCCCCCTTTTTGATTCGCAATCGTGATGACTTTTGTCATCCATTCACCTCCTCGTTCAATCTCGTCAAGAAGCGTTGAATAGCCTTCCTATACTCAAAATTCGTTCGAATGCGTACTTTCCGCCCCGGAGATAACCCCTGCCAGCCCAGTCCAATCAAGTCCTGGTTTTCCATCGAAATCTCTCCGATAACCGCCTCTTTCATTTCGAATCGCTCGTAGTCCTCTGCCTCTAAATCATCATTCCTTACTTTGGTCAGCAAGATACTTACATTTTTTCGTTCGGCATCTTCACGAACACTTTCATACGCCGCCAGGGTATGCCCAACTGTCTTGAACGCTAAAAAATCTTTCGTAGTCGGAATCAGTAAATGATCACAAATTGCCATGCTCACATAGGTCGTGTGCGTGGGAAATGGGTGAGTGTCTATAATTACCCACTCAAATCCACTCCGGCTTAATAATTCCTTAAGTTCATCAACTCGCTCTCTGAATAATTCCCCTACTTTGATTATTTTTTCTACACTCGAGTCAATTAGCCACAGTCTGGGGCTAACAGAAGACAAGTGGTGAGCAAAATCTAATCCCCCTTCTAGCAGCTTCTCATAATCGGCGAGAGGAGAGATATACTCAATTTCAAAATATCTCTTTAGATGATTTGCCCGCCCAAAATTTAGCAGTAGTACCCGCGCCTCAAGAGAAAGATTGTAGGCAAACTGGATCGCCGTGATTGTTTTGCCGGTATTTTCTCGCAGGTGAGCAACCGTAATCACTTTTCCCATCATCCCGCCTCCCCGAACAAACTCATCTGCGGCTGCGCTTTCTTCTCATGTGTCAGCCAGACATCGAACGAGAGCAGATTGCTGGCCCGCTCAATCTCCAACCCGTCCGCTTCTTCCAACAGTGCCAGCAGCCACGCCGGGGCTTTCTCACTCACCCGCGCATAGCGGGGTCTCACTCCCTTGCGCTTCTCATACAACGCAATCGCCGATGCCAGTTCGTCCCTGTCCTCGATGCAATACACCCGCCATTCGGTCCTGTCCATATTAATCACCTCATCTGCCCTCTAATAACACCCGCATCTTGCTCTTGCCCGCTTCGGTCAGCCGCCATTCACCCGCTATCATCTCGATCAACCCACGCCGCTCCAGGCGTTCATACACCCCCGGAAAGGTCTGCTTCATCCGGCTGTGCAGCGGGGTGTGCAGACGCACATAGTTCAAGCAGCGCGCCTCAACCGGTGTCAGCCCCAAGGCCTTGCAGCGATACGGATTGAATTTGACCAGTTCGTTGTCCAGTTCCATTGTTCTGCCCTGTTCCGTTCTGTTCTGTCCTGTTCGCCGTTCTGTTCGCCGAACAATTCCACTCACTCCAGCGGGGCAGGGGAGAGGACTGCCCGGCGTTCTCCCACCGCATAGTACAACGCTTGCAGGGTCTCATACTCCCCTGTCAGATATGTCCCCTTGCCCGGCTGGGTCTCGACATAGCGCGACAACAGCCGCACCGCCTGCGTCCACACTTCGGCGCTCCAGCCCAATTCACGCCAGCCGGGAATACGGTTCGACTGCGCTCCAACCGTCTGAATGCTCTCCCGCAGCAAGCGCAGCACCAGCCGCTTGTGCGGGTCTGCCCTGCGCTGGATGAAGCCCACCAGTTTCCCGTCCACCGAGTAGGGAATCGGCTCGGTCTCGCTCTCATCCCCTTCATCCGGCAGCCTGGCAGGCAGGGCTGGTTGGATGACCTGCACCCGCACCGGCGGGGCGTTTTCCGCAACCAAGAGCAGCGTCCCCGCCCGGCTCTCCACCAACTGCCTGCGGCGTGACTGCCAGGCAATCCACTCGTTGCCCGCTCTCCACACCAGCACGACCACCACCCCACCCAAGGCCAGCAATGTCACCAGCAGGATGAGCAGCGCCAGTAATTGCAGGATGCCTTCCTGCCGCTGCGCTTGGGCTTCCCGCTCGGCCTGCCGCCGGACGGCTTCGGCGGTGGCCGTCATCTGATACGCCTGTTCAGCGATGGCAAGGGCCTGCTTTGTGGCTTCCAGGCTGACCGCCTGCCGGGTGGCTTCCAGCCTGACCGCTTCGGCGGTCTGCCGCAGGGAGGTTTCCTGTGCCGCCTGAGTCGCCCGTGCCTGCTCTTCGACCTGCCCGGCTAACGCTTCGGCAGCCTGGGCCGTGGCGCGCAGTGCCGCCGGGTCGGGCGGGGTATATTGCACCGGAGGTGTACTTACACAACCCGCCAAGAACAGCAAGACGATCACAGCGATCTGCTTCACCAGACCAATGCTCCTACCAGCAGGATAATCAGGGCTAACGCAAGCAGCGGCAGGCAGCCTGCCGCTGCGCGCCGCCATTCGGCCCGGCGGATACTCCCATCTGGGCTGCGCTCCAGCCTGTCCCAGCGCACCCGCCGGTCTATGGCCGGTTCGCCCTCGTAGTGCAGCACCACATCCACCGCTCCGGCTTCTTCTTCCAGCCAGCGCAGGCTGCGCCGTAAGTCCGAATCGTGACGGGCCATCTCCGCCCGGCCCGGCAGGTGCAGGTGGATGACCTCATCGCCGTATCTGCCTCCCAGCCAGCGGCCCTGCACCTCATCCACCGCCCCCATCACCCTCCGGTAGGTCTCGGCCGGGTCAAGGCTGCGCCCGTCCACATGCCGCTCCCGTGGCGGGGTGTACGGCTCCGCTTTCGCCCGCAGCCCCAGCGTGAAGTACAGCACCACTGCCACAAACAAGATCAATCCGAGGATACACCCGTCCATTGTCTCAACTCCACCGCGCTGCTGCTCTCGGCCCGCACGACCTTGCCCTGCCGAATCACCACCCGCTCGCCGGTCTTGACGTTCTCAAACACCGTCCCGCTCGGCCACGGGCAGGGTATCCGGCGGCTCTCCTCATCCCATCCCGGCAGGACGATGTCCGTCCAGCGGAAATGCCCGCCGTAGAAGATGCCCGGTTCGTCCCCCTTGCGGGTCGGGTCAACCACCACTTTCCAGTAATACCCCGGCGGGGCCTGCCACAGCCGCCTGGTCATGCCGTCTCCTTTAGATACTCCATTACCTGTGCTTCCAGATCCGGAAAAGTGCGCAGGATACCCCGCACAACATCCAGCGTTACCCGCCGCTTCCCACTGCGAATCTGCGACCACAGCGGACGGCTAACTCCCAATGCCCGCGCCAGGGCTTCATCCGTCCAGCCCAAAGAACGCTTCCGTTCTTCAACTGCCTCAATCAACTCTTGCACCTTCATCCTTGTCTTGTTACACTTGCAACGTCAAGATAATTCCTCACCGCGGTTGCGATCGTTCCCGCCGCAACCACAAAAACCAGAAGAAAAGGCTCCCCGATCCCTCTTGCTTCCCGAATTGTGCATGCAACGCCGAAGGCTAATGCAATCAGACTGATGACAAGCGAGGTTATCGTTGCTTGTTTAGCATCGCTCTCTTCCAGATTTGCCGACATCGAAGCCAACCATCCTAATATCGCTGCCAGTCCAATCGTCCTCCACCCCGGCGTATCTTTCAAAACTCTTTCGCCAATCAGGAGAATGTTGATGAGCTCTAAGGTCGAAAACAAACACAACATCAAGAATCGCCCTGCCTGGCGGGTTTTAGTCCTGGTCTGGTTAACTTTACTGGTCACCTCTATACTCTGGCTTTGGTTCGGTTGGTTATGGAACATCCCTTTCCTTCCAGTCCCTTCCATACAGGATTTTTTATACTTGGGCGCAATCGGGTTGTGGTTCTGGCTGTTTGTTTGCCTCAAAGGAATGCGCGCCATCCATGAAGGGTTACATGCCATTGCCGCCCATTGGTTTGGGGCAGAGGGAATTTCAGCCAAAGGCCCGAACGTCTTTGTGCGTATCTCTTCTAAAAGGGCCTGGACTATCAATGTTGTGTTTCCTTTCATCCTGCCGCTGTCCCTTTGCTTTCTTGTCTTGCCCTTTAATTGGCGCATTGCGCTAACCCTTACCCTATTGTTGTCGTTTGGTTCAATCAAAGACTTGGCTTCTCTGACCGTTGTGCTTGCCGAGCGAGGAAACTTTGTTTCTGACACCACCGAAGGGTTGTTTGTCTTCGAAACACTGCCGGAGCACTCATCACCTCATCCCTAATCGCTCTCCCAGTTCCGCCCACAGCGGGTCATCGGCAGGCAATCCTTCCAGCCGGAAGAGGATTTCAAACTTGCGCTCTTCCCGCTCACGCACTTCCGCTTCAAACGCAATTAACTCGTCCAGTTCGTCAGCCGTTAGTCCGCCAAACTCCGGATTGGCACAGTCCTGACAGACCCGCAAAGGCTTTCCGTCCGGCTCTCCCAGCCAGACCGCTTCGCCTTCGATTACATCCCCACAGTTTTCACAGATGGGTTTGTCCATCTCCCACGCTCCGCCCTTTCGACATCCAGTCGAACCGGATTTCAGGTATGCTGTTGGTTCAATCAATTTCAGGCTCTAGAACGGCAATTCAGCGCTGCTGTCGGTCTCTGCTTCCGCCTTGCCGCTGCCCAAAAACTGCACCACCTGGGCGGTCACTTTCAGACTGGCCGCCGCTTCGCCGTTCTTGCGGGTATAGGCTTCCACCGCAGGCACACCCCGCACGAACACCTGCCGCCCCTTCGCCAGATACTGGTGGCAGCGTTCGCCCAACTCCCGCCAGGCACTCACGTCCACCCACACGGTCTCGTCCTTGCGGGTCTTGACCGCCACCGGAAAACTGCACACCAGCACCCCGTCAGGGGTGTAGCGTGCTTCCGGGTCTTTGCCCAGATTGCCGATCAGTTGGATTTCCAGCATGGTTTTCGCTCCTCGTGGGGAAAAATGAAAATCGGCGTTCATACGCCGATTGAATTGCCGTAGAACATCTGCCAGGTCTCTTCGTTCAGCCATTCAAGGCAGTACAGGCACTCGTAACCGCCCTCGCCTTTCAGCCAGACATGCCGACAGGTCTCGCTCTGCCCCCAATAGCCGTAGCCTTCCAGCACCGCCCCGCAGTCCAGGCAGGTCAGGCCGTAATTGTCGCCAACTTTGTTTCGATGCTCACACATGGGAAATACCTCTGAGTGGTCATGGCTTGTGCGTGGTATCGAATACGCACCCCTCGCTCAACCTGGATAGTCGGTTGCCCATGCCGGTCTTTCCCGGCTGTCCCCCACCATTGCAGGCGGAGTAGTATTCCCGTCTCTCCGGGCCGTCACCCTGCCTGTTTCCCGGCGCTCATGTCTCTTGCCTCTCCGCTCACCACGTACAGGGTGCGCCGGGCTGCACCTGCCTCGCTAGCAAGGTCAGGTTCGCCAGTCCAGCCGGGTGGGATTTGCACCCACCGCAGGATCGGGGAACATCCTGCCCATCTGCGGCGGCTGGTTGGTTTGGAGGATCACCATGTCGCTTGTCAAGGTGCTGTTTCAGGCGGACGGGACTCGAACCCGTCAGCACGCACCTGCCGCCTGAATGGGGGGAAAGAAGTGAGCCAACACCGCTAAACAAAAACCCTGCCGGGGTCATCGCAGGGTTCTGTTCTCTCGTGGTATACTTCCTCACGAGGCGAGCAGCGCACTCTGCTTGCCTCAACCGTGAGCGTGCCACCAACACGGCTCACGGAACGCCCCGGTCGGGCGCACAACGCCCGGCGGGGCGTTGTGTTTGCGGGTGCGTTTTGGTTGAGGCAATTCATTCTTGGTTTGAGAAGGTGCTAGGGATAGTATAGCATTATTTGTAGGAAGTGTCAATAACTTCCTACAAATAAAAGAAAAAAAATAGAACGGTATTACCGTTCTACCCAATATCTTTTATAAAGCAAACAAGCCTGATTTAGGTTTATATGGTGTGCCGTCAGGATTAAAAATCCTACGACCTTGTCCTCTTGTCCGTTCATAAATTTTTGAACAATAAGCTACATCAGCCTCATCTAGCAAAACTTTTTTACCTTCAGCACCGAGTTTACGAATGTAACCTTTTCTGCACCATTCCGATAAGGTGTCTGCTGGTACTTTATACTGCCGTTCTGCTTCCCTTATCCAAATAGCCTTTCCCTTTAAGTGAGCATGCATTTGGTACTCCGGCAAATCCTCTTTACGGAGGCCCTTTTCCTGTATAGCTTCGCCTCGCACTTCTTCTTCACTCACGACCATTTCTCCAGCCACAACTCCTGCCCTGATTTTACCCTTCTCCACCAGCTCACGCAAGCGGGCTTCCTCCAGCCCGTACTTTCGGGCGGCTTCGGCAACAGGGAGAAATGTGGGGAGTGTAACCATGCCTGACCTTCCTGCTAAAAACACAAAACGCACCCAGGGATCCATCGGGTGCGTTGCGGAGTACAGGGATGGAATCCCTGTGGATAGGCTCCTCGACCAGGACTCGAACCTGGAACCTAGCGGTTAACAGCCGCCCGCTCTGCCGATTGAGCTATCGAGGAACGTGCCCTTATTATAAAATCAACCCAAAGGCATGTCAAGGAATCGCCCGGCTTGAGCCTGTGCCCCTGCTCATTCCCTCCAACCAATCCAGCGGGCAGTCTGGAGTGCATCATGCTCCACCCGCTGCACCCATTCCTTGCGCTCATCCTCTGACGAGGCTTCCACCAGATACACGGCATGCCGCCACACTTTGCCCCGCCAGCGGGTAATTGTGCCGGAGATCAGTCCTTCATCCATTCGCCCCAGGATGACATCCACAACCTGCATGACCGGCATGGCCGGTTCCAGAATTTGATCTTGCACGGCATCAATGGTAGCGGCAATGACGTGGTTGACGCGGTTATGATCGGTGCGGCGCATCGCCCGCCGGGCAGAACTCAATGCCTGCCACTCGGGCTGCAGCAGTTCTTCCAGCGTCAACACCAGGTCGTAGTTGATGTGGGCGTTGACCCCCAACAGCAAGTTTTGCAGCGGCGAATAATTCTTTTGGTTGGCTGCCTGGAATGCGACCTGCCAGACGGCAGGGATGTTTTCCTGCCGCTCTTCATAGGCTTGCAGGGCCATAAAATAATAATCCGCAAAACGGTGCAACAGGTGATTCACCCAAATCCCATCGGAAAATTCCTCGTGCCGGATAGCCTCCAGCATGTTCGTCGTCATCATTTGATAACTTCTTAAGAAGATTGCGCGCCGGTCATTGGTCCGCTGCCAGCGCTCAATCCGCTCACTCATTTGTTCCAGCACAGGATCATACACCCCGGTTTTCCTTTTGAACGACCATCCACCGCTTAAACTTTACTTATTTTATCAAATTTTTCGTAAGTCCTGGCGTCGGAAGGTGGGTGAATTCTTAATGTAGTAACTCGGTGTGATCGATCAGCTGGCCGCTTAAAAAGGCTTCAACCGCCTGATCCACATCGGTCAAGTCGGTCACCAGCGGTTTGATGTTCAGGCGCAGCATACTTTCGTAGGCAGGCCGTCCCATGCCGCCGCAAATCAGCACGGTGCAGTCGGCAATGGTCTCTGCCATTGAAACGTGCCGCTCATGGTGCTGATCGGCGGTTTCTGCATGCTCGTGATCATGTTCGTGATTTTCTTCCTGCTCACCGTGAAAATGACGATGCCCGAGTTTGGGGCGCAATTCGCGGTTGACCACCTTACCATCCTCCAAAGTCAACACCAGATAGTGGGTGGCGCGCCCAAAATGGCGGCTGATGGTTTGCCCGTCGTCTGTGATCAGAGCAATTTTCATGGTTAACTCCTTGGATTGTGAATTGAAGATGAAGTGTCTGTGCTGAAGATTTTCCCGCTCTCCGCCCGGCACAAAGATCAGCAGCAGCTGAGCCATCTGATCCTCCAGCGGATTGTGCCAGCAATGCGGCAGATCGGCTGCAAAAGCCAGGCTGTCCCCCTTTTTCAGTTCATAGGTTTGTCCGCCGATCCGGTATTCGACCATGCCCGAGAGGACAAAAACAAATTCCCACCCCGCATGGCTGATGTGCCTGTTCAACTCCTCGCCGCCCGGCTTCAGGTGCACCACAAAGGCTTCCAGTCCATGCTGTGCCAGACGCGCGGTCAGGTTTTGGATGAGCGCGCCGCCTGCACTGCGCTGCGGCCGGCGTTCAGCCGGTGTGTAAATCACTTCCTGCTCGGCTTCCGCGCTTTCAAAAAATTCCGTAATCCGCACCCCCAACGCCATAGCCAGCTGCTGCAAAGTAGTCACCGAGGGGGATGTTTTACCATTTTCAATCAGGCTGAGGGTGTTGATGTTTAAACCGCTGCGCTGTGCCAGCTCGCGCAGCGACAGATTACGGCTGAGGCGCAGCCTGCGCACCTGATTGCCAATATGTTCCTGCATCTCCCAATTTTCCAAAGACATCCCTGTACCTCGCAATCCTATTTTATCATTCTAATGGGAATTGAGTGTTAATTTTTCATATTTTGTTGGTAAATACAGGACATCCGACATTCTAAATGTATGTCATTTGTCATTGAAAATTGGTTACGGCTGTTTTATATTCGAACAAACGAATGTATTTATCTTGAAAAAACACGGGGAGGAAAATTCACATGAATCGCACGCTGAAAACCTGGTTTCCAACGGTTATTATTTTGCTTGCCATTGGCCTGCTTTTGCTGCTTTCTGCTTCCTGGTTTTTGAAGAATCTGGCTGCTGAAAATGTGCCCCCTCTAACTTTTATCAGAGATGGGATCCTCATTGTAGTTGGCCTTGCCGCCGGTTTTTTAGGCGGCATCATCGGCACGGGCGGTTGCAGCGTGATGCTGCCGATTTTGCATTTTTGGCTGGGGTATCCGGCTCAGATTGCGGTTGGAACCACGCTGTTTGCCGTCATTTTCACGGCCATCTCCGGTGGTTATGGTCATTTGATTCGCGGCAATCTGGATAAGCGTGCTGTCCTGTGGCTGGGAATTTCGGGCATTGCCGGCGTTGTGATCGGTTCCTGGTTGTTCACTTTTCTGGCTGCACAATCGGCGTTACTGGGGCTGATTTTAGGCGTGTTATTTTTGTGGCCGGCGTTGCGCATGATTTGGGAAGGCGTCCGGCAAAGCGGCCTGCCACCCAGGCAAGGGGAGCAAATCAACGCTCCCGCTTGGGGACTGGCGCTGTTTGGATTTGTGGTGGGCATAGCAACCGGAATTGCCGGTTTAGGCGGCGGCTATGCCCTGGTGCCGGGGTTGATTTACCTGTTTTCTGCCCCGGTGTACCTGACTATGGGCACTTCGCTGGCCACCATGATCCCGCTGGCGCTGGTTGGAGGCGGCCTGAAACTGGCCGGCGGGTTTGTGGAGTTGACCACCGGCTTACTGCTCGCCGCCGGGACGGTCATCGGCGCGCAAATTGGCGCAGCGGTGATCAAACGCTTTAGACCACATACCCTCAAACTGATCTTTGGGCTGTATTTTCTTTATGTTTCCGTCAAATTCATCACGACCTTTTTCGGCATCCGCATCTGGTAGAAGGCACTGCCAGAATTTTCTGCCGGGAAAAAGCCGTTCAGGGTGATTCAGCGCACCTCGAAGTCGAGGGTCTTATCCAGTTTGCCGTTCAGGTAGATTTCGACGCGGTACTTGCCCACCGGCCACAGGTTATTGTTGGAAAGGTTGAAGGTCACCACATTGCTGCCGCTGGTGAACTCGGTTTCATTGATGACAAAATTAGGATCCACCCCTTCCGCATCTACCGCAATCCAGACGGCTTTCAGGGTGGTATCCTCGGGCGCATTTTTCAGGTCAACGAAGGCATAAAAGACTGCATCCTGAGCGAAGGTGGTTACCCGTGTGCCGCCGTCCTCGCTGTCCGAAAGCCACGCATCACCGATATTGGCCGTGCTGGCGCTGAACTCACATGCCACCGTTGACAATACCAGCATCAACAGCCCCAAAAAGATCAACCATTTGCGACGCACCATGCTTTTTCTCCTCTTTTGGCTTGATATTGAAAATCCCCCTCAATCATTGGAGGAGAATTTTTCGCTTGTTAACATCAATCCGGGATAAATCATTTTTACATCAACTTTCGAATTTTTCGTCCCCCTCCCGCCCCCCCAAAATCGCCCCTGCGATTTTGGGGGAGGTGCAAGGGGGTCATTGGCATTGCCTGCCAGGTTTTCATCTTATCCCGAACTCATGTTATGATACAACCTTCTGTACAAAATTCAAGGGGGAGTTTCAAAATCACCCTTTTTTGTTTATTCAATCCTCTTCAATAAATTGTAAGCCGCGCAAACGCTGCTTGTGACGGCGGGCATTGCGGTACACACGAACGGCGCGATGTTCGACCTGATCTGTCTCTTCTTCCGTCCACTCCTCCTCGCCGATTGCCCGGCCTATTTTCTTCAATCGCTCTTTCAGGTGGGCTTTAGCCTGCCGCCGCAGGTTGACATAAAGCCCTTTTTCACGCCGGATTTTGCCCTCTTCCACAGCCAGCACATCCTCGCCGGTGTGAATGCGCCTGAACATGCGCTGTTCCGTTTCGCTCAACAGGCGGATTTTCACTCGCCGCTTTCCTCCGCCAGATATTCCTCAATCACTTCAAAGAACACCTTGACCACCTGCGGGTCAAAGTGCTTGCCGGCCTGTTCGCGGATGTACTCGAGTGCTCGGGCTTTCGTCCAGGCCGGGCGGTAGGGGCGGTCGCTGGTCAGTGCATCCCATACATCCGCCACCGCAAAGATGCGTGCTGCCAGCGGGATTTCTTCCCCTTTCAGCCCGCGCGGATAGCCGCTGCCGTCCCATTTTTCATGATGGCCGTAAGGGATGTCCAGGGCGGACCGCAGGTATTGGATGGGGGTGAGCATCTCATACGCATAACGCGGATGTTTGCGCATAATTTCCCATTCCTCATCCGTGAGCGGCCCGGGCTTGAGTAAAACGGCATCGGGGATGCCCATTTTACCGATGTCATGCAGCAACGCGCCGCGCCGGATATGCGCCATCTGCTCGGAACTCAGTCCCATCCGGCTGGCCATCAGCAGGGTCAGGTTGACCACCCGTTGGGTGTGGCCTTCGGTTTCCTTATCCCGCAAATCCAACGCGCGCGACCAGCCCTCGATGGTTGCCTCATAAGCCAGGGAAAGGTCAAGGTTGGTTCGCTGCAAATTCTCGAACAGCTGTGCGTTTTCAATGGCAATTGCTGCCTGGCGCGAAAGGGCTTCGAAAAAGGTTAACCACTCCTCCTGAGGTTCAAAGGGGGAACGGCTGAATACCTCCAGCACCCCCTTGACCTGCCCCTTTGCAATCAACGGCACACCGCAGTAGGAAACGAAACCTTCTTCTTCAATCCATTGCGGATGCAGGAAGGGCGGTTCGGCCGTATTCAAATCGCCGCAATGTACCATCCGCCTTTCCAGGGCCGCCAGCCCGGCCTGACTTTCTCCCAGATGCAGACGGGCTTTCTGGTAATACCGGGTGTTGAATCCGCGCCCGGCAGCATATTCGAGCATCAGTGTGTTGGGATTGAGCAGCAGCACCCCGGCTGCATCCATTTTCAAGTGCAGCAGAGTTTGCTCCAATAAAGCATCCAGTGAAAAACGTAAATCCAGGCTGGTGGTAATCACCCGGTCAATCGCCTGCAGCGCCTGCAACTGCTCCACCCGCCGGCGGGTTTCATCGTGCAGTTGCATACGCATTAAGGCGCTGGCAGCCATATCCGCCACCGAGCGCAGCAGACGCAAGTCATCTTCACCCAGAGGGCGGAAGCTGCCAATCCACAACAGCCCGTTGATGGTGTCGTCCGCGCGCAGCGGCACGCCGGCAATCGAATTGCATTCGCCTAACTGCTCAGGAAAATACACGCGCGGGTCTTGGCCGGCTTCATTGTTCAAATAGGTTGAGCCGCTTTGCAGGATAACGGCGCTCAAACCCTCGCCAGCCGGGATGATTTCGCCGGTTAAGATTTCCCAAATCCCAACCCCCAATTCAATGGTGACATCTCCGCTGATGGGGTTCACCGTTTCCAGCACCACGCCATCCACTTCCATTTGAATCATGATCTGTTCCAGCAATACCGGCAGCAATTCGCTGCGGGTGGCGGCTTTGCGTAATTCCGCGCTCAGGCGGGCAATCAATTCCAGCTCGCGCAGCCGCTGGCGGGTTTCCTCGAACAGGCGCACATTTTCAACGGTGGTGGCAAATTGGGCCGCCAGCGTTTCCAGCAGGCGACAGTGGGCGGTGGTATATACGCCCGGCTGATAACTTTGGGCCGAGATCATCCCCATCACCCGCTCTCCCTGCCGCAGCGGAACGGCCAGTACGGCGCGTACGCTTTGCGAGTCGCCAAAACGTACAGTGGGAACGCTGGACTGGGTCAGATCCTCGATTAAGAGAGATTTTTTCTGTTCAATTACCTGCGCGCTCAAACCGGCACCTTTTGCTACCCGTTTGGGCGGATAATGCCCGCCGCGGTCATACAGATAGACCGCGATGTAGCCCGTTTGCTGCGGGTCTTCCAGCACAATCGCAAATGCCTCGCAGGGCATCAGCTGGGCAACCGCCTGGTGAATGGTTTGGTAAACCTGCTCGGTATCCAGCCGAGTTGTCAACAGGGTTTGACTGACCGAATGGAGCACGCTCAACTCCGCCAGCTGCTGGCGGGTCTGTTCGTTCAAACGGGCGCGCTGCAGGGCATTGCCGGCCATGTCGGCAATGGCTGTCAGCAGGCGCTGTTCGGCCTGGCTGGCCGTGCGCCGCTGAGCGAACCAGATGTTCATCACCCCAATCACGCCGCTGCCGGCGCGCAACGGCAGAGCAATCCCACCCTGCAAGGGCTGCAGCAATTCCTCCTCGCCCGGCTTGAGCACCGTAACCGGGTCCTCGCGCCAGTCTTGAAAGGTGTACGCTTCACCGCTGGCAGCAACTGTGCCAACAACCCCTTCCCCCAAACGCTGGTGAAAGACCTTTTCCAATCCCTCAATCCATTCGCCCTGCGGGCTGAGCCAGGCGTGGGCTGCCAGTTCACTGAGGCTTTCATCCAGCAGGTAAATTGAACCGGCCTGCGCGCCAACCGAACGGACGGCGTGTTCCACAAAAATGTGAATCATTTCGACCACAGAATCGGATTGGGAAAGCGCGGCGGAAACCTGCTGCAGGGTTTGCAGTTCTTGCAGCCGCTGGCGGGTTTCTTCAAAGAGCCGGGTGCGTTCGATGAGCAGCCCGGCGGTGGCGGCAAAACTGGTCAGCACTTGCAAATCCTGATCGGTAAATGCCTTCTTGTGAGTACAATTATCCAGCGCCAGCACGCCGATCGGCTTGCCGCCGGCCTGCAGTGGAGCAGCGATGGCGCTTTGCACGGTCGCCATTTCGTGAATTTCTCCGTCGTAGCGGGTTTCATCCCGGCCGCGCGCATCCTCAATGACCAGCGGCCGGTTTTCACGAAACGCTTTTGCCGAATAGCCGGATTGGATTGGGAAGGAGGCGGCTATCACCCTTTCGTCCTGGTAGCCGATGGTAGCCCGCATGTGCAGCCGCCCGTCGGCATCTGCCAGCAGGATGGAGCCTTTTTCGGCAGCTGGAATGGCGTGGCAGGCAGCTTCCAACAGGTGTTCCAGCAGCGGCTGGAGTTCGCCCTCCTGCTGTAAAACGCTCACCATCCGGGATTGCGCTTCCAGTTCCAGCTGGCGTTTCTTCTGGTCGGTAATATCCTGGGCAGCGCCGTAAATCCGCACGACCCGTTTTTGATGTTCATCCCAAACCGGAAAACCGTGGTCGCGCAGCCAGCGCACCGTTCCATCCTTGCGCACAATGCGGAATTCGCTGGTATCCGGCTGACCGTTCATCAGCCGTTCGGCACGCCGCAGGGCAATGGGCATATCCGGCGGGAAGATGAGCGCCTGCCAGCCGCCGCGCGCCTGCGATTCTTCCGGCGTGAAGCCGGTGATGTGTTCAAAACCGCCGGCAACCCATTCCCGCCGCAGGCTGCCGTCTTCCATTACTTCAAAAGCATACGCATAATCCGAAATCATCTCGGAAATGGCGCGGTAGCGTTCTTCGCTGTGGTTGAGGGAGTCGACCGCCTGCTGGCGTTCGGTCACGTCCTCGATGGCCAGCAGAATAAAACGGGTCTTGTTGTCTTCATGGTAAATGCGGCGGGCATTCAGCAGCATGATACGCCTGCCGATGTTTGGAAAGTCGTGGTGCACTTCAAAATCATTGAAACGGGTGTTGAGCGGCAGAATTTCTTCCAGCAGGCGGCGCAATTCGGGGATATTCCACTGGCCGTTGCCCAGTTCGTACAACAGACGATTTTCGGTATCTTCAGGAGTCGTCTGAAAGAGGCGGTAAAAAGCCGGGTTGGCGCGCACCACGCGCAGGTCGCCATCCAGCACCATCAACGGCTCACGCACGGTTTCGACAATCCCTTCGGCAAAGCGGCGCGCTTCGTCTACCTGTCTTTGGGCGGCCCGGTCGGCGCTCTGGTCGCGGAACACCAGCACTGCTCCGCTGATGCGATCCTCCTCGATGCGGATGGGAGCGCCCGAATCGGCAATTGGGATTTCTTCACCATTCCGGCGGATGAGCAGGGTGTGATTGGCCAGCCCCACCACAATCCCTTCTCTCAACACCCGTTGAAGCGGGTTTTCTACCGGCTGGCGGGTTTCTTCGTTGATGATGCGAAAGACTTCTTCCAGCGGTTTTCCGAGCGCTTCGGCTTCCTGCCAGCCGGTCAACGCTTCGGCAACCGGGTTGAGCAGGGTTACCTTCCCCTGCCGGTCACAGGTGATGACCCCGTCCCCGATACTGTAAAGGACGGCACGCAGCGCCGCTTCGCGCTCCAGCAATTCCTGATAGAGCGTCAGCAGCTCGCTGAGCGGTACATTGGCAGTTTTAGACGAAGGATTACGGGATGCCCGGCTCATGCTTTTCGACCTGTTCTCCACCGCCCCCGTTCTTTCCTTCAGTGCATTTTGCCGGGTCTCGCCTGCCTTTGTCAAAACCGCCCTGAACGACGAAAATCCATTGAATTAGAAAGAGATTGAGGGGGCTTTTACTTTAAGATACCACAAAAACTGGACAATACAAGCGGCGGTTTGAAAATTGTAAACTCATTCGATGCACGATTAATTCTATACCCAAAATGCCCTCAACGGGCAGCGGCGTCAGCAGCTTTGATCCCTGGGTCATGCTGCCGCCTGATTGCGTCCACCGTCTTTGGCGCGGTAAAGGGCCAGATCGGCCTGGCGTAAGAAGTCATCCACGCAGGTCGTTTGACCTGCCTGGCTGACGAACACACCACAACTGGCGCTGATGGTGATTGAGGACAGTTCCCCGCTCATCCGGCAGGCACAAATCAGCGTTCTCAAACGCTCAGCGATCTGCATCGCACCGCCGAACTCCACCCCCGGCAAGAAGACGACAAACTCATCCCCGCCGTAACGGCCGAGTACATCGCCATGACGCAATCCGCTGTGCAGGCATTGGGCCACACAGCGCAATACTTCATCGCCGGTTTTGTGTCCAAAGGTATCGTTGATTTCTTTGAAGTGATCAAGGTCGAGCATTACCACCCCGAGGGGCGCTCCGGAAGCGGCAGATTGTTCCACCAGTTTTGCACCCCATTGCATCAAAGAGCGGCGGTTGAGCAAACCGGTCAGTTCGTCGGTGCTGGCCTGTTCATCCAGATGCTGAATGAGGCGGGTGGTTTCGCTGACATCGCTGATCAGGATTGCGCTGCCGCTGGTTTGTCCAAAGACATTCTTAAGCGGATACGAGCGCGCCTTGAAGTGACGCAAGCCGCCATTTTCATCCACCGCTGAAAATTCCAACTCCCCACCCGGCCTTTGCAGGCTGTGATGGGCAAACTCACCCAAACCGCCCTGGCGCGGAAATGGCTGACCGATTTTCCACCCTGCCGCTTCCGGCAGGTTGCGGGCGGCGTGGTTCATATCCAAAATTCGGAGTGAATGATCCAGTACGACAAAGGCATCCCGCACCGCATCCAGCGCCAGTTCACGCGCAGCGGGGACAATTTGAAACAACTCAAAGCGGAAGAGCGCAAGCCAAAAGAACAGCACGGTAATTGAAAGGGCAAGCGGCCCAGAGTCAATGCCGTAGGGGGTTTTACCGGCAGCATAAAAGAAGGTGACCACAATCGGGATGAGAGCGCCCAGCCCAAGCAGAGCCATCTGCGAGCGGCGGCGGCTCTCGACCCGGCGGGCATACCAGAACAAGAGCAGGGGTGAGATGCTGCCGGTCAGCAGCATGTAGGAAAGATGCACCCTGTACCACAAGCCGCGTTCAAAGATCAGCACGGGAAAATAATCCCCAGGCTCAAGACGGGGGGAAATGTAATACAACGAATGGTGTTCGACTGTCCACACCAAACCCAGTGTGATGAACGAAATCGCCAGCAGCCCGCTGACAACGGCACGGTGAACCGGCCGGTTTCTCACGAAGCGCAGGGTAAAGATGAGCATCAAAGCCGGCAGAAAAGCCAATCCAAGGTATTCAATGCGAATCGCCCAAAGCACATCCGTCAGATTGCTGCGGCTGATTTCGACGGCATAACCCAGTGAGTAAATCGCGATTGCCCAGGCCAGCAGCCCGAACTCTAAAGCCCCGGGTTGGCGGCGGCGCGCCTGTGCCCAGGCTGCCAGATAGGCGCACAGAACGCCTGAAACCAGCAGGAGCAACACAAGAACAAGGGGCGCTTGGGGGTGCAAAAGGCACTTTTCCGGCAAATCTAAAGAAAACGGATTAATCGCATTATAGAGCGATTGTGGAAAAATACCCATAAAATATGGGTAAAGATAACTTTCTGGGGTGGAATTATCCTGAGATCGGCATACGGGCAAAAACGGACAAGTAGCGAAATCAACCCCCTTCCCCTTCCCACAATATGGCAAAGCAAGTGCAGGAGGAGGCTGACAATCTCCAGTTTGACTTGGAAATGGGTTGTCCCGAACGGACATTGGTCAGCGCTTGCAGACTGCCGTCTGCCCGTTTTCGACTTTGAAAAAGCGGTGGCTTTCTCAAAGTTCCTTGACAATCCTAAAACTTTGTATCGAAACTTGAATTGTGGCGAAACGACCCCCACCCACCTCCCCCAATATCGCGAAAGCGATATTGGGGGAGGCGCAGGAGGGGGCAAAATTGCTCGATTTGACGTATCAGTGAATTATTCCGAATAGACATCGGTCAGCACCGGCCGGCTGCTGTTTGACCGTTTTCGACATTGAGGAAGCCACGTTGAGAAAGCCACGTTGAGAAAGCCGTGAGGTATTGACCTGCTCTCAACTCACGTTACAATCCATTTTATGCAAGAAACGTTGGCGGAATTGTATGTGGGTGCGGATGGCTGCCGCGCCGGCTGGGCCGCAGCCCTGCTTCAGCCCGCCCTGCGGAGTGTACGCCTGTGGATGGTTCCCTCTTTCCGGCAGTTGGTTGAGGATGTTCCTGCCGCCGCCGAAGTGTGGGTGGATATCCCCATTGGACTGACGGGCAGCGGCGCAACGCGCCGGCTGGATGAGGCGATGCGGGCTTCACTGAAGGAGCGCAAGAGCAGTGTCTTCCCGGCGCCTTGCCGTGCGGCGCTGGCTGCCCAAACCTACCCGCAGGCGCGGGAGTTGGAACAGCTGCACCATGCCCGCTCACTTTCGGCGCAGGCTTACCATTTGATCCCCAAGATTCGTGAGGTGGACGAACTTTTGCAAAATCAACCAGCCTGGCGCGCACGGGTGCTTGAATCCCATCCGGAGTTGTGTTTTCAGCGTTTGAATGGCGACCAGCCGCTGCGGCATAGCAAGAAATACCCCGCCGGTTGGCAGGAAAGGGCCGAATTGCTGGAATGTTACCTGAAAGGCAGTCGTGAGGCTGCTTTGGACCTGCTTGCCAACACGCGGCGCGCGCAGGTACAGCCGGACGATGTTTTGGACGCGCTGGTTTTGGCGGTTGCTGCCTGGCTTAACCGCGGAGAAGAGGGCGGCTACCTGCGCCAGAAGGAATCTCAGGATGCAGCCGGAATTCCCCTGCGGATTGCCTGTCCGCCGCTGCTGCGCTGCGGAGAGACGGCATGACGATCCAGTTCTTCCTGCTGATGGGCGTGGCGGGCTGCGGCAAGACGACGGTGGGACGCGCGCTGGCGGAGCGGCTCGGCTGGGCGTTTTACGATGCGGATGACTATCACCCGGCGGAGAATGTGGCCAAAATGGCAGCCGGTATTCCGCTGACAGACGAAGACCGCGCCGGCTGGCTGGAAAGACTGCATGCTTTGATTTTGGAATGCCTGCGGAATGACCGGCCGGCCGTGCTGGCCTGTTCGGCGCTTAAGGAACAATACCGCCGGGTTTTGCTGGCGGAAGCCGAAGGCGTGCAGATGGTTTACTTGCGCGCAGGATATGATGTATGCCGTCAGCGGCTGGCCGAAAGGCGCGGGCATTACATGCCGGTCAGTTTGCTGGCCAGTCAGTTTGAAGCATTGGAAGAACCAGCCGAAGCGCTGGTGATGGATGCCAGCCTGAGGGTGGATGAGATTGTCGGGCAAATTCTAACCGGCGCGGCAGGTTCAAATTCTCTTTTGGAACGGGGTGGGAAGATTGAACCGGGGTAAACACCACAACCGGCAAACGGATGTTGAAAGTCCGTCTGCCGGTTGAAGGAGTTTTCAGCAGCGCGCACTAACTCTTGATTAAGGCAAAGGCAATCGTGGCGTGGCGGTCATACTGTGATTGGCGACCGTAGCCATCGGTGGCGGTGGCGTGGGTAGAAAGGTTGACGGCAAAGGCAGCGCCGTCGTTGCAGGCAGTGCACGAACCGCCCAGATTACGCAGCAGGTGACTGGCAGTATTGGAGAAGGTGGCCGGCGGAGGAGGCGGTGAAGCCGGCGAGCTGGTTGAACCGCCAGCGGAGGCTACACCACCGCACAAACCGCGTGAAATGCCCAATCCCCACGTCAGGAAATTGTTGGGGTGGCGGGCAACGTACTCCACCGAAACCAGATCGCTGAGGGTGTTGAAGCGTAAAAAGCCGCACGAATCGGCTGTGCCGAGCGGGGTGCGTACATTTTGCAGCTGGGCAACCGTATCGGCATTATCCACCCGCACGCGGAACATCAACTGTCCCTGCGGGGTGATGTTGTTGGAAGTCAGCACACTGGTGTAGGTGTTGGGCGTGCTGAGGTCGGGCAGGACAAACTTAAACGGCCCGCTGCCGCCCAAATTTGAACAGGACACCAGATTACCACTGGCATCGAACATTTCCAGCAAGAGGGTGACCAGGCCGGAGCGGCGCGGGAGCACATCGTTGTAGGTGAAGGGGGGTAATTTGTTGCCGGTGCTGTCAAAGTAGGCAAACGGGCGGTCATAAGGATCGTTGATGTTGACCCAGCCGTCACCCGGGGAGGGGTCCGGCACTTCATAAAGATTTGTAACGCCATTGACGGTTTTCGGCCCCAGCACCACCGGATTCAGGTGAATGGTGAGCGGCGAGTAGGTAATGGTCATGTAGCGGTGGGTGACGGTCGCATCAATTTGGGTAAAGTTGGCGTCGCCCTCGAATTTGTAGGACCAACGGTAATAACGCACATTGCTGAGGGTCTTCAGGCGCGGGTCGAAGTTCATTTGCAAAGCCAGTGTGCCGCCCCACGGGGTTGTGCCGTTGACCAGACCGGTAGTCGAGGTGCTGATCAGCGGGTTGTTTTCCAGGTCGGTAATGTTGCGCAGGTCAATATTGCCGATAGCGGTCGGCCAGACGTACAGTTCATCACCGGGGATGGGGCGGTCGGGGTCTTCCAAACAGGCAACGGACTGTGGGTCGGTTACGGTGATCTGGATGGAAGGCGTACCATTGTAATTCCAGTAGGTGTTACAACCGATGGGAGGGCTGTAGATCAGCCGCTCGGTACCGCCGATATTCTGGGTTACGCGGAAGTACAGGTCGGGAATGTCGGATGGGCACCAGAAGCACAATTCTTTGTAAAAAGAACCGTCGGACTGGATGGGCACCTCTGCCAGCAGGCGTAAACAGTAAAAGAAATCCGGCAGGGCAATGCACAAATACGGTGCCAGCGTCACTTTATTCTCGATGATGAAACGCTGCAGCGATTCGCCCTTAAGCACAGACAGGCGGGCACTGACATCCGAAAGTGCGGCGGAAGTGATGGATGGACTGCTGGTTTCTTGCGGACGGGGAAGCAGGAATGCCTGCCGAAAAGGAGCCGGATCCGGCCCCGGACCGGGTGGGATGGGAGGAAATGGCGGATTGGGCTCCGGAAACGGAAAAGGAATCGGTTCTGGCAGGGGTGGGAAAGGCGGGCGGCGAAGCAGATCCAGCAAATCATCTCGCAGGCGCTCCAATTCCGGCAAGGGAAGCCGCTGCAGGTAACAGAGAAAATCCACTTCGTAGATTTTGACGGTTCCCTGGCAAATAGTGGCGTAGCTCCCTGCGGCGAATCGTTTGCGCACATTCCCGCGGACAATTACGCAATACCTCCACCAGCATAGATAGATGGCGCGGGAAATAGCAATTTCCAGTAAGGAGGGGCGCAGAGCGGGGATGACATCCTGTAATACGGCCTTGGCTTTGACCAGTTGTTGCAGCAAGTCCGGCGGGGAGATTTTTTCCTCGCCGAGCAGGTCGGGGCCAACATACAGACGATAATTTTGATCGGAAGGGAGGCGAAGGCTGACGGTTTCTTTGGTGAAAGGCTGCGAGTCGATCAGGTTGCCCTGGCGGTCAAACAAATAGACCCGGATAGGGGGTGTTTTTTCCCCTTCGGTTTTATCCGGGAATCGGATCTGGACACGCAGTGTCCGTTGTTTGTTCTTGCTGCTTTCTTCGACCATACAGAACCTCCTTTTGGAGAAAAGGTGTTATACCTTGACGAAGGTATAACATTGATAATATAGACTTACATTATCATAATAGCACTTAATATTGGAATAGGATACCGCGACTTTCACGATTTAACCGGAGCGAAAAAAAAGTAAAAAACGCGGGCACGCATCAACCCTGATTGAAAAACTGCGGTTGGTGAGAATGTCCACTTTTTCCACCAGCGGGGTGCGCAGAAAGTTTGTCTCAGTTTTGTATAATCTTTCTCTGAAAATTTGATAGATTTTGAGTGACCTTTGGGGGTAACATACGGTAGGTTTGGTTAAAAAACCTGTTCATTTTTGATCGCCGGAGGAATTGTATACGCATGCCTGAAAAAAGTGGGGCAAAATTTTATGACCTGCCCCCCGCCCAACGAATGGAATGGGTGGGTAAGCAGGCTCAGCTGAGCGATGCCGACCTGCGGGCGCTGAGCGGTGCAGCCGGTTTGACCCTCGAACAGGCCGATCACATGATCGAAAATGTGATTGGTGTTTACGGGCTGCCGCTGGGAATTGCGCGTTATTTTATCGTCAACGGGCGTGAGGTGCTGGTGCCGATGGTCATCGAGGAACCCTCGGTGGTCGCCAGTGCGTCCTTCATGGCAAAACTGGCGCGTTCCGGCGGCGGTTTCATCGCTCAGGCCGACCCGCCGGAAATGATCGGGCAGATCCAAATTCTGGGTGTTGCCGATACCCCAACCGCCCGCCTGCGCCTGCTGGAAAAGCGCGATGAATTGCTGGCCGAAGCCGCGAAAATTGATCCGGTGCTGACCGGTTTGGGCGGCGGCCCGCGGGGTTTAGAGGTGCGCATTATCGAGGAATCGCCGATTGGCAGCTTTCTGGTGCTGCACCTGATTTATGATGTGCGCGATGCGATGGGCGCTAACGCGGTCAATACCGCACTGGAGCGGCTGGCGCCGCTGGTCGAGCGGATTACCGGCGGACGGGTGCATTTGCGCATCCTGACCAACCTTGCCGAACGCCGGCTGGCACGGGCGCGGGTGACCATTCGGCTGGAAGAACTGGCCTTTGAAAATTTCAGCGCCGAGCAGGTGCGCGATGGCATCATTGCCGCGTGGGCATTTGCCGCTGCCGATCCCTACCGGGCTGCCACCCACAACAAGGGCATCATGAACGGTGTGGATGCGGTGGTGATGGCGACCGCCAACGACTGGCGCGCCATCGAGGCCGGCGCCCACGCCTACGCCGCCCGCAGCGGACGCTATACCAGCCTGAGCACGTGGGGCAGGGATGAACAGGGCAACCTGCTCGGCACGCTGGAAATGCCGATGGCGGTGGGAATTGTCGGCGGGGCAACCCGCGTTCACCCGGCAGCTCAGGCGGCCATCCGCCTGATGGGCGTTAAAACGGCCGGCGAACTGGCGGAGATCATCATTTCGGTGGGGCTGGCGCAAAATCTGGCGGCGCTGCGCGCGCTGGCAACCGAGGGCATCCAGCGCGGACACATGACCCTGCACGCGCGGCAGGTAGCCATTGCCGCCGGCGCAACCGGCGAACTGGTCAACCGCGTGGCAGAGCAAATGGTACGCGAAAAGGTGGTGCGCATTGACCGCGCCGAGCAGATTTTGAAGGAAATTCAAGGGGAAGCCTGATTGCATCCTCTCCTAAGGAAAGAGAAGTAACCAACAAGGAGTGTTTTTATGGAAAAACCCGAAACTCAAACCCTGACGCACATCCCGGCCCGCCCGGTTGGCATCATTGGTTATGGGGCGTATGTGCCGCGCTACCGCCTGCCGGCGCGTGAGGTGGCGCGTATCTGGAAGGGCGGCAAGGACGAAGCCCCGGTACGGGAGAAATCGGTACCCGGCGCGGATGAGGACGTGATCACCATGTCCATCGAAGCCGCCCGCAATGCGCTGGCGCGCGCCCGCATTCACGCCCACGAAATTCGGGCGGTGTGGGTCGGCTCTGAATCGCACCCGTATGCCGTCAAACCCAGTTCAACGGTGGTCGCCGAAGCCATCGGCGCACCGGTCAGCGTACAGGCCGGTGATTGGGAATTTGCCTGCAAAGCCGGTACCGAGGCGATGGTGGCGGCGATTGCCATGGTTGCCGCCGGCATGGGGCGTTATGCGCTGGCCATCGGCATGGATACGGCGCAGGGCCGCCCCGGGGATGCGCTGGAATACACCGCTGCGGCCGGCGGGGCAGCCTATATTCTCGGCCCGGCGGAAGAAGCGCTGGCGGTGGTGGAGGGCACCTATTCGTATGTGACCGACACACCCGATTTCTGGCGGCGGGCGAATGAACGTTACCCCGAACACGGGCAGCGCTTTACCGGTGACCCGGCTTACTTCAAGCACATCACCGAGGCGGGCAAGCAGCTGATGAAGGATTTGGGTCTGACGGCCGGTGATATTCAATATGCGGTCTTTCACCAGCCCAATACCAAGTTCCCGCAGCGGGTGGCCAAAATGCTCGGTTTTACTCCCGAGCAAATTCAACCCGGCCTGCTTTCGCCGGTGATTGGTAACACCTATGCCGGCGCGGCGATGATCGGCCTTTCGGCCGTGCTGGACTGCGCCAAACCGGGTGACCGCATTCTGGTGGTTTCGTTCGGTTCGGGCGCCGGTTCGGATGCCTTCCTGTTCCGCACCACCGAAGCGCTGGTGGAACGCCAGCGGCTGGCGCTGCAAACCCAGGATTACATTGCCCGACGCACCGAAATTGACTACGGCATGTACGTCCGCCTACGCGGCAAGCTGGCGGATTGAGGAGGCTGACCATGCGTGATGTGGTGATTGCCGGTATCGGTCAGACTCGGGTGGGTGAGCTGTGGGATATTTCTCTGCGCTCACTGGCCTATCAGGCGATGAAAGCAGCCCGGCAGGATGCCAACGGGCTGACCCCCGACGCGCTTTACGTGGGCAACTATCTGGCGATTGTAACCTCGCACCAGTCCAACCTGGGCACGCTGCTGGCGGATAACGCCGGTCTGACCGGCGTGGAAGCGTTCACCTGTGAAGCGGGGCAGGCTTCCGGCGGGGCGGCCTTTCAGATGGGCTTCATCGCGGTGGCCTCCGGATACGTGGATGCGGCGCTGGTGGTGGGTGTGGAAAAGTACACCGATGCAATTGGCAGCGAGCAGGAAGCAGCCGTGGCGCTTTCGATGGATGCCGATTATGAGGCCATGGTCGGGCTGACGCTGGCCGGCCAGGCCGGTTTACTGATGCAGCGTTATCTGCATCAATACGGCGCGCCCCGTTCGGCGTTTGGGGCGTTCCCGGTGCTGGCGCACGCCAACGCGGTCAACAATCCGTTTGCCATGTACCGCAAAGCTATTCAGCAGGAAACTTATGAGAAAGCCGAACCACTGGCCGAACCGCTCAACCTGTTCGATCTGGCGTCCTATGCGGACGGAGCGGCAGCCGTGCTGCTGACCACCCCCGAAAAGGCAAAGCAGGCCGGCATCCGCCACCCGCTGGTGGGGGTGCGCGGCTCGGCGGGGGTGATTGATACGCTGGCGTTACACGACCGCCCCGATCCGCTGGCATTTGAATCTGCCCGCTATGCCGTTCAGCGCGCCTGCGAAATGGGCGGTATTTTGCCGGGCGAGGTGGATTTGTTCGAACTGGATGATGCCTTTTCCATTTATGCCGTGCTGGGGCTGGAAGCAGCCGGTTTTGCCGAACGCGGCGAAGGCTGGCGGCTGGGTCAAAACGGCGACCTGCGGCTGGACGGCAGGCTGCCGGTGATGACGATGGGCGGATCGAAAGGGCGCGGCAACCCGCTGGGGGCGGTGGGGGTTTACCAGATTGTCGAAGCCGCCCAGCAGCTGCGCGGTGAAGCGGGCGCCAATCAGGTTGCGGATGCGCGCCTGGCGCTGACGCTCAATTTGGGCGGGCCGGCTTCTTCCGCATTTGCCCATGTACTGGAACGGTTGTGAGGGTCTGATAGGTTTTGATAGGAATCTGGACTATCCTTGATAGAAATTGAAAGGATTGAGCCGATAAACTGTAGGCTGGATTGATTTACAAAGTAGAAGGAGAAATAAACCATGGAAATTCCGCGACACTGGCGATTGAAGAAACAACGCTATTCTTTGCAGGGCGAGATTTGCCCGCACTGCGAAGGCAAAATTTTCCCGCCACGCGATGTGTGTCCGCACTGCGGCAACGATGCGCGTACCACCTTTACCTTTAGCGGGCGCGGCAAGATTTATTCCTTTACCCACGTGACCGAAGCCCCGGCCGGTTTTGAGGAGACCGCTCCCTATACGGTTGCCCTGGTGCAGCTGGAAGAGGGCCCGGTGGTCACCGCGCAGTTGACCGATGTGGATGCGGATGAGGTGGAAATTGGCATGCCGGTGGAAATGGTCACCCGCAAGATTCGCTCGGACGGCAACGAACGGGGGATCATCATTTACGGGTATAAGTTCAGGCCGGCGGTAAAAGCGTAAAACAGGAAATCGGGTTGTGAACAGCGCCTTCACGCGGGTGAGGGCGCTGTTTTGTTGGGGCAGTGAAGGGGATGTTGCAGAATCAGGAGAATGGGTTGGGCAAATAACCCGCCGGGCCTGTCAGCCACCCCGGAAACGGCCATAAGATTAAGGGGTTTTGGAATCAGCGCCGAATAACCAGCATCTGGGATGTAAATGCCTTGTAATTTTCCTCTGCATGTGGCGGTACAATGAACGCCAATCAATTTCTTTGCACCTCTGGACCTGCTACCCCCTTGAAATTAATCCAGCAAAGTGATCAACTGATTCTGGCAGTGAATGATCAGACGGAGCTGGCGGTGTTGTGCCCTTACATCCCCTTCCTCGAAGCGCTGGCTCAGTATTTTGGACCATTGTGTTATAAATAATATGTCTGTTCAGAATATAAGGAGAGTCGAATGAGCCAGAGCAAAAGTAAGGCGAATCCGTCTGAGCGCAAATCCGGCGAAACTGATGCAGGATTCACCGCGGAAGAACGCGCCGCGATGAAGGAGCGCGCCAGAGAATTGAAAGCCATGTCGCGGGCAAACCAGGATAAAGTGGAAGGCGAAAATGCCGTGCTCGCCAGGATCGCCGAATTGGCGGAACCGGAACGCAGTATGGCCGCGCGGCTGCATGAAATCATTATGACCAGCGCGCCGAACCTCTCACCAAGATTGTGGTACGGCATGCCTGCCTACGCCAAAGAGGGTAAAGTGGTTTGTTTCTTCCAGAGCGCACAAAAATTCAACACCCGTTACGCCACCCTCGGCTTCAGTGATGTGGCAAATCTCGATGAAGGTGCCATATGGCCGACTGCCTTTGCGCTGAAAGAGTTGACCGCAGCAGAAGAAGCAAAAATTGCGGCGCTCATCCGGCGCGCGGTAAGCTGAAGGTTGAAGTCCGATGCAACCATACCGAACTCAACAGGGCAGCAGCCCTGAACCGGTCGGCGGTTCAACGGCTTTCATTCTGCGGGCAGCCGGGCGGGGAGCGCTGGTCGGGTTTGGAGTGGGGCTGCTGGCCTTAGCCGGGGTGCTGGTGGTCGTCCGGCAGTGCCTGCCCTTCTACATTGCCTATCCGCCCGCGCCATGGCCGTGGTACTGCAGCCAGCCGGCTTACGGTGTTATCGGCTTTATGGCGTTTCCGGTCAACCTGTTGACCGATGATCTGGCGCAGGCTATTGCACTTGCGCCGCTGTCATTGCTGATATATCTTCTGGTTGGGGCAATCATCGGTGGGGGGATCAGCTGGCTGCGTTCGTCTGGCAGGCAGGGGGCATAATCGCTGGTGAGAAAAAATCTTTTGGGCGGAGCGGGTGTAGAGCCGCAACCCCCGTTTATTAAGGTTTTTCCTTGCCGGATTTTGTATAATGAAATCAGGCGAAGACCTCACCGCCCGGGAAAGGAGGCTGAAATGTACGTTACCATTCTCTCCGGTCATGTCAGCCACGAAAACTGGACCATCTTGCAGAAGGACTATCAAGACAAAGTCACCCGTCACCCGCCGCGCGGCCTGGTCGAATCCGCGCTGGTGCAGAGCGAGGACGACCCGACCCTGTGGCACATCATTTCATTCTGGCAGAGCAAAGAGGCTTTCCAGAAGGCCGAGGATGAGGACGAAGCCAGCCTGTGTGTGCGCCTGTTTTGCGATGCCGGGGGTGTGCCAACCCGCCGCCGCTACAATCTGGCAGCCCGTTATGTGCGGGTCTAGGTGGATTGAACCCGGCTTGATGACGGGATGAACGCCTGGCTGGAACGGCTGGTCGCGCTGGAAAGTGAGGTGGAGTACAAAACTCCGCCGCGGTGCGGAGAGGGGGAATTTCGTTTTCAGGCGGGCAGTCTGCCGGTGTTGGTTTCTGCGCCGCATGGGGCAGCCCACACCCGTCACGGGCGGTTGAAAGAGGAGGATGATTTCACCGCCGGGCTGGCGCGTCTGTGCGGGGAGTTGAGCGGCGCGTATGTGTTGTACGCCTGGCGCAAATCGGCTACCGACCCGAATTACTACCCGGATGTGCCCTACAAACAGGCGCTTGCCCAAATCGTCCGCCGGTACGACATCCACTTTGTGGTGGACCTGCACGGCTGCGCAGCCTACCGCGATTTTGGCATTGCACTGGGGACGATGCAGGGGCAAAGTCTGCCGCGCGAATACCGCCGCCTGATTTTGCGGCTGCTGTACCGCCATGGTTTTCGCGCCGGGGGCGGCTGGCTTTCGCGGGTAGATGTGGACCGCACCTTCACCGCCGGCAACGGCAGCCGGCAGGAAACCATCACCCGCTTTGTGTCCCAGCGATTGGGCGTACCGGCGGTACAGATTGAGTTGAATTCCTACCTGCGGGTGGTGCGCCGCCGCCCGCAGGCTTCGGAACGGGATCCGTTTGAGGGGGATGCGACGATGATCGAGCGCACCATCAACTTGCTGGTGGGGCTGGTGCGGGCGGTTGCCCGTTATACTGCATCGGACGGTTTTGAGCGGGGCAGCCCAACAAAATTGTAGAGCGCAGTTCGGATACTCCCTGATATAATCGGCTGCGTAAAATGAACCTGATTCGACGGCTTTTTAGCCCGGCCCAGCCGGTGCCGGTTGAACTCCGGCGTAATTTTTTGCACCTTTACCTTGATATTGCCTGGTGGGGTTTACTCAACGGCAGTATTCTGGTTTTTTTGGGGGTATACGCTTCGCGGCTGGGGGCGAGTACCTTTCAATTGGGGTTGCTCACGGCTTCACCGGCGCTGATGAACCTGTTGTTCACCTTTCCGGCGGGTGGGCTGCTGGAACGCAAACCGGTAGCGCGCGTAACGCGTTGGTCGGCGCTGGCGATGCGCATCTTCTACTTACTGCTTATTCCTCTGCCGGTGCTGCTGCCGCCCGGTACGCAGGTATGGGTCATTCTGGCAATTACGCTGCTGATGAATATTCCCGGCACGCTGATTGCGATTGCCTTCAACGCCTTTTTTGCCGAGGCGGTGCCGCCCGAATGGCGCGGTCAGGTGGCGGGGGTGCGCAATGCCTTGTTTTCCATAACCACCATGATCACTGCGCTGGCGGTGGGGGTCATTCTTGACCGAATGCCATTCGCCACCGGCTATCAGATTGTGTTTGCGATTGGGGCAGTGGGAGCCATGATGAGCGCGCTGCACCTCTGGCTGGTGCGCCTGCCGGAAAAACCTGCAGCGGTTGAGCCGCAAACCAACGGCGTGAAAAATGAGCTGCGTTCTGCCGAAAAAGCGCCCTTGAAGGCGCTGCGTCTGCAATCCCTGCGGCTGGATGTGCTGAGGGGGGCGTTTGGGCGGCTGCTGGTGCTGATTTTTGTGTATCAACTGGGGGGTTATCTGATCGGGCCGGTTGTGCCCAAGTATCAGGTCAATGTGCTGCAATTGAGCGATGTGACCATCAGTCAGGCCAGCGCGTTGTTTTGGGTGGCGCATTTTGTCGGCTCGCTGCAAAGCCGGCGGCTTTCGCAGCGCCTCGGTTTTCAGCGCCTGACCGGCTGGGGGTTAATCATTGTCACTCTAACCCTGGTGATGTTCACCTACAGTTTTCAACCCTGGATATATCTGGCGCATTCGCTGATCGGCGGTATCGGCTGGGCGTGGATTGCGGGCGGCCTGATCAATTTTGTGCTGGAACGGATTCCGGCGGATGACCGTCCCTCGCATCTGGCATGGTTCAACCTGATCAACAATGCGGCAGCACTGCTGTGCGGCCTGCTTGTCCCGCTGATTGCCAGCTGGATTGGCATGGCGGCGACCCTGCTGCTGGCAGCCGCTTTGCGGCTGGTGGTGGGGGTGAGTTTATGCTTGCGCAGACCGATCAAACGGCCTCGCCTGGGTCTGGCGCAGGAGTGATCTTCAACCTTACCAGGGCTGCCGTGTAGAAAATTGCCCTCTCTGGCTGTGTGTGTTTATTTACAGGTCAGGTTGAGCAAACAGATGGTTTCTATCATTATTAGAACAAATGTGTTATCATTGGGGTATCCCTTTTCGTGGAAGGAGAACCGTGGCTGCATTGAAGCATTTTGAGGTCGAGATGAGCCTGCCGGCCGGTGAGGCTCGCCGTTTTATGCTCTGGCAGCAATATCTGCTTCCGGCTCATACGCTGGAGGGCAAGCCGGGGATCATGACCTACTTTCAACGGGCTGGCTGTGTCCAGTTTGATCCGGTCAGTGTGGTCGGGTGGAGCCCGCATCTGGTTTTGCAGGCGCGCGTGCGGGATTATCAGCCGCACTGGCTGGAAGAACTGTTGTACCGCGAACGCCGGTTGTGGGATGGCTGGGATAAGGTCCAGTCCATTTACCCGGTAGAGGATTATCCCTTCTTTGGCTTGCGGCGGGAGGAAAACCGTCGAAACCACTGGCTGCCGCATGAGCAGGTCAGTCAGGTTCACCCCCACGTTCTGGATCGCATCCGCCGGCATGGTGCGGTTTCTTCACTGGACTTGCAATCGGGCGATCAGGTGGATGGCTGGTGGGGGGTGCCGGTGCGGGTGGAAAGGGCGGCGCTGGAAAACCTGTATAACATGGGTGAACTGGGCATTCATCACCGCGTGGGAACCCGCCGCTATTTTGACCTGACCGAGCGTTTGCTGCCTGCCCAAATTTATGCGGCAAAACCGCCGTTTGAGCGGCTGGAAGACTACCACGACTGGCATGTCCTCCGACGGGTGGGCGGGATGGGGCTGGCTTCACCGACGGCTGGTGAGGCGTGGGGCGGCATTTTGGGCATGAAAAGTAACGAGCGACTGGCTGCCTTGCGGCGTTTGGTCGAGAAGGGGCTGCTGGTGGCCGTTGAAATTGAGGAACTGCCCGGCAAAATTCTGTTCATGCGCCGAGAAGACTGGCAGGCCTGGCAGGAAAGTAGAGGAATGGAAACTGCACCAGATCGGGTGTTATTTCTGCCGCCGCTGGATAACCTGCTCTGGCAGCGTGAGGTCATCCGCTGGTTGTTCGAGTTCGACTATGTCTGGGAAGTGTACAAGCCGGCTGCCACCCGCCAATTTGGGGCATATACCCTGCCGGTTTTGTGCGGCGATCAGTTTATTGCCCGCTGTGATGCGGTGCTGGAACGGCGGACAAAGACGCTGCGGATTCGCGGCTGGTGGTGGGAAGCGGGTGCAGAAAGAGGGGATGCCCGTTTGCAGGCGGCTGTGTGGAATGGGTTAATGGCTTTTCAAGCCGGCCTGGGGGCGGAAAAATTTGGAAAACCATGCCGGGGTTGATCTGGTTTACCCTGCCTAGGGTATCATCTGCGAGAGTTCAGCCCGTTAATGGGGGAAAGTGAATGCGAGTCGGCGCCCGACATAATTTAACGTGAGTTCGGGATAAAATCAAAACCTGGCATGCAGTGATCATTACCCCCACCTGCACCTCCCCCAAAATCGCCCCTGCGATTTTGGGGGAGGCGGGAGGGGGACGAAAATTCGAAAGTTGATGTAAAAATGATTTATCCCGAATTGACGTTAATTTACCCTGAAGCCGAGTTGCCGTTTACAAAAGTTTCGGGCTGATATTCTTCCTGAATGAGCGCGGTAAACGTTTCTACGACCTGCGGATCAAACTGAATGCCCGCCTGCTCTTGCAGGTATGCCAGCGCTTTCTCAATACTCCACGCCTGACGATATGGGCGGTCGTGGGTCAGGGCGTCCCACACATCCACAATTGCAAAAATACGCGCATAGAGGGGTATCTGCTCCCCTTTCAATCCGCGCGGATAGCCGCTGCCGTCCCAGCGTTCGTGATGGCAGTAAATCACATCCATGGCGCCTCTCAGGAAGGGGATTTTGGAAAGCAGGTCGTAAGCATACTGTGGGTGCTGGCGCATGACTGTCCATTCTTCTTCATTAAGCGGGCCGGGTTTGTTGAGGATGGCATCCGGGACGGCCATTTTGCCGATGTCGTGCAGCAGAACGCCGTATTGTAAATCTTGCAGCTGTTTTTCGTTCAACCCCATGCGCCGGCCGAGTTTTTCACTTAATTCCAGCATCCGGTCAGAATGCCCCTGAGTTTCTTTGTCGCGCAGTTCCAGGGTTGCCGACCAGCCTTCGATGGTGGCGCGGTAAGCCTGTTGCAATTCTTGGTAGGCGCGTTGAATGTTCTGAATCATCTGGTTGTGATCCAGGGCTATGGCGGTTTGAGAGGCAAGCGTCTGGAAAAATTCCTGCCACTCGGGCGAAGGTGTGCGCGGCTTGTGAGCAAATACTTCCAGCAGGCCGTAGCGTTGACCCTCAATCGTCATTGGCGCGGCGGCATAAAACTGATAAGGGACAAAACCGCTGAAGCGGCTGGTCAGCCAGTGGGACAGTTCTCCGGTCACCAAACGGTTGATGACCAGCGGTGTGCCGCTGGCAAGCGACTCCTCGGCTTCTTTCACACCAATCTGGGCAGAAATGGGCATGATTTGCGCCAGATTGAAACCGCGGCTGGCGTAAGGCAGCAGGTAGCCTGGCACACTTTCGGTGAGGATGTTGACCGCATCCACTTCCAGGGCGTTTTTGATGACGTTGAGGATGATGCCCATCTTTTCTTCGGAGGAGCGTGGGCTGGTGATGGCGGTGTCAATCTCCCGCAAGGTTTTCAAACGCGCCAGCAGCAAATCTGTTTCATGTAAATGCTGGCGGATTTTTTCTTCATTCCGGCGCACCTCGGTAATATCCTGCCCGATGCGTGCCATGCCGGCTACTGAGCCATCCGGGTTGCGGATGAAGGTGTTGTTCCACGCAATCAGCCGTTTTTCGCCTGCCCGGGTGAGGATGCAGGACTCATCATGGTGATGGATGTTTTCTTCCTGAATGTGCCGCAAAAAGCGTTCGCGGCGTTTGTGCCGTTCTTCTGGCAGCGCAAAGCGCTCGAACCAATCGCTTTGCAGCACTTCGTGCCAGTTCCAGCCGGTCAGGTTGATGAAGTACTCGTTGCAAAAGACGATCCTTCCCTCGCGGTTGAGGATGACGGCGAGCATCTGCATGTTCTGAAGCATCTCGCGGTACTGACGTTCGGAGGCAGCCAGGGCAAAATGATACCGCCCCATGTCCGCCACCATCTGACTGAGAGCGAGACTCATTTGGGTCAGTTCATCCTTGCCCTGTATGGGAATGCTGATCGAGAAGTCGTGGGAATCGCGAAAACGATTGATGGCGCGGATAATGGCAAACAAGCGCTTGGTCAGAGTGCGACTAAGGAACGCCCACGAAAGGCTGCCCATCACCACAGCCAGAATGGCAAGGAAGAGCAGAAAATTGCGAAAATTTTTCAACCCCACCTGATAAATGATGGGAATTTTACTCACCCGCAGCATCAAATAGGGTTCGCCCCGCAGGGTGGTCAGCAGGCTGAATCCGGTGATGTGTTGGGGCTGGAACGCCTGGGTTGAGTGAAATACCACCATATCCGTGTCGGAATTTCGCAGTTGGCTGAATGCCGCGCGGAAATCGGCCGGCAGTTGGGGATTGGTGATGGTTTCTACTTCGATGGAAAGTTGGGTGGCTTCTTCCCATTCGGCTAACCGCAGGTTGTTCAGGTAGCGCCCGATGACAATCAAGCCGGCCGGTTGACCGACCGCATCATTGCGCAGGATGGCGCGTGCGGCTATCATCAACGGCCCAAACTGAGTCTGAATCAGCCCTTTGGATTGAAATTGCGGTTCGGGCGGTAGATGCCCGAGAAAATTCTTGAAAATCTGCCGGTCAATGTCCTCCGGCAAGGGGATGGGATGAAACGTGAACGGGTTGATCGAAAATTCTGCAACCCGGTGCAGGTTCGCGTCATAAAATGCCATCACATCTACCCCCAGCCCCTGAAAGGTTGTGGGGGTCAGGTTATTTTGAGGATAAGCGGGGTTTCGTCCCTTGATGAAGTGGTAGGTTTCATCCCAGTAGCCCCAGTCGGCGGCGATGCTGCTTAAGAAATCTACGTCCCATTGCAAAAGGGCTTCGACACGCTGGATGTCCTGATGTAACAGGTTTTCTTCCAGCGTGCGATAATGACGGAGGAACAGCGTGTTGGAAATCAAAACAAGACTGAGGATGGAAATTCCTCCCGCCAGCAGGGAAAAGAGTAAAATGCGGTTGCGAAGTGTCACAGTGTCCCCTCACAGCATCCGTTCAAATGAGTCTGGCATGCAGAAAAGGCGAGCGGGAAATTGCATCCGGCAACTTGAGTCGGATTATTCCGGAAGTTTTCTCGCTGGCTTGCCGGCTGAGCGAACCAACCTGCCACGACCAATTGGCCTCATTTACCGATTATCGCTCATCTTGATGAATTCTGAATGGCAAAAAAATTACAATGAACTTACAAATTTCGTACGACGGTAAAAAAGCCTTGACTTGCCGGCAAAGTGGGATTGGCGCTCAGGTCAGGAACGAAATGGCGGCTTATTTCGTCTTTCCTTTGTCGAATACTTGCAGCTGCTGACCTGAAAAGGAGGACGAGATGAGCCTTTGGAGAAAGAGTCTGATCGTTTTGCTGGCAGGGCTATTGACCCTGACGGCCTGTTCCCCCGCCTTAACACCGCTGCCTACCGAGCCGACGGTTAATCCCACTCCCAAGGAGAGCGGTATGGATGAGGATGAGGTGTTGATTTCTTCCCGCCCGCGGAATACAGCCCCACCAAGCGGAGAAATTGCCCTGCGTGAACTGGTGAATGGCAACAACGCCTTTGCGCTGGATTTGTACCAGCGTCTGGCGCAAGAACGGGGCAACCTGTTTTATTCCCCATACAGCATATCGCTGGCACTGGCAATGACTTATGCGGGGGCGCGTGGCGAAACCGAACAGCAGATGGCGCAAACCTTGCATTTTACCCTGCCGCAGGAACAGCTCCATCCGGCCTTCAATATGCTGGATCTCAACCTGCGCCCGCTCGAGCAGAAACCTGCCAGCAGGGAGGAACAACCGTTTCAGTTGAACATTGCCAATTCGTTGTGGGGGCAGGCAGGTTTCGATTTTCTGCCTGAGTTTCTGGACTTGCTGGCGGAAAACTACGGGGCGGGAATGTACCGGGTGGATTACAACGAGCCGGAAGCTGCCCGCCAGCGCATCAATCGCTGGGTGGAGGAACAAACGCGGGAGAAAATCAAAGATTTGATTGCTGAGGGAGTGCTGAACCCGCTTACCCGGCTGGTGCTGGTCAACGCCATTTACTTCAAAGGCGCGTGGGTTTACCCGTTTGATGAAGGCGCAACCCGCGAGGCGGCTTTCACCCTGCTGGATGGCAGTCAGGTGACGGTACCCATGATGTCGCTGGCAAAGAATCTGCTCTACCTGCGGGGGCCAAACTACCAGGTGGTGCGTTTGCCCTACCAGGACAGCGCGATGGGCATGCTGGTCATCATACCGGATGAAGGTCAGTTTGAGGAAGTGGAGAAAGCCATCAGCCCTCAGCTGTTGGAGGAGATTCGCACATCCTACTCCTTAACGGCTTTGCGCTTATCCATGCCCCGATTCAAGGTGGAAAGCAGTTTCAACCTGAGCCAGACACTGGCGGAAATGGGCATGCCGGCTGCTTTTGAAGCCGAGCTGGCGGATTTTTCCGGCATGACCGGGCGAAAAGATTTGTTCATTGCGGATGTGGTGCATAAAGCCTACGTGGATGTCAACGAAAAGGGAACCGAAGCGGCGGCGGCAACGGCAGTGGTGATGGAGTTAAGTGCCATGCCCATGGAAGAGGTTGAGTTGACCATTGACCGTCCCTTCCTGTTCCTGATTGAGGATCAGCAGAGCGGAACGATTTTGTTCGCCGGGCGGATTGTAGACCCGCGCTAGGTACAGGCAAACCTCATTCGGGCTGGCGGAACTCCCGCCAGCCTATTTCCGCTTCAAAGGCGCGCCTTTCCTCGCCGTTCAGACTGCCGCAAATCACATGCACCAGCGGGCTGCCGGAGCGTTCGCCAACCGAGAGGGTGACGCTGCTGCCGGGCAGCACCTCGTGATTGTAGTTGATTTGCAGGTAGGCCGGCTGGTAACGGCGGTAATGTTCGGGGGGAAAGCAGTCGCAAATCCATTCGACGTAGCGGGCGTTGTTGACGTGATTCATCAGGTCGAGGTCGCTGTAGGCAGCCTGACGGGTCAGAACGGGGGACATTTCGGCGGGCAGGGCAATTTTTTCCAGATTTTCGTTCAAGGTACTCAGGCCTTCGTTGAGCGGCAGGCTGCCGGGCAGGCTATTGGGCAGCAACATGCGCCGCTTGTACGGGTCAATCAATAGCCAGGCTGAAGTTGCCACCGCCAGCCGTTTGCCGGCCGGAGTGGTGAACAAAAAGTCGCGGGTGAAGAAGATTTTTTGCTGAATGCCGCGTGGAAAAGTTTGCAGGACAATGCGATCGGGTATGGTGGGAAATTCCATGAAGCGAATTTTGAGTCGAGCCAGTACCCAGATCATACCCTTCGCCATCATGTCGGGGTAGTCGAATCCCAGATTGCGAGCATGATTGGCGGCGGCTTCTTCCATGGCTTGAAAGAAGGCAGCCGGTTTCCAACGGTTGTTGAGGTCGGTTTCAAAAACACGCACACGGAATTCTTCGCACCAGATGGGTTGAGGAAGGGTGGATGGGTTTGCCATTTGTGACCTGAATGAAGAGGTAAACCTTATGAATTGGGATATTGTACTTCAGAAATCAAGGATAATCCGTAACCAATTTGGTGTTTTGGCGTCATACTTTAAAGAGTGATGGATGAAGAAAACCACCTGCTGGAAGGCGCACACCGCTTTGATCTGGAATATCTGGCGGCGATTTATGACCGTTATAGCGACCGGTTGTATTCCTACGCGGTGCGGCTGTTGGGGGATGCTGATCTGGCGGAGGAATGTGTTGCGGAGACCTTTTCGCGCTTCCTGCAGGCATTGCGTAACGGCGGCGGTCCGCGTAATCATCTGCAAGCCTATCTGTACCGGGTTGCGCATAACTGGATCACGGACCTGTTCCGCCGCCAGCCCCGGCTGGTGGAACTGGAAGAAAACCTCGGCAGCCACGAGAATAACGAAGTGGATGAGGTCGTGTACACCGAACAGGAAAAACAACGTCTGCGGATGGCGCTGCAAGCCCTTACCCCCGATCAGCGGCAGGTGATTGTGTTGCGTTATTTTGAAGGCTGGGAAAACGAACAGGTGGCGGCGGCGCTGGAAAAACCGGTTGGGGCGGTCAAAGCCTTACAGCACCGGGCTGTGGCTTCGCTGCGGCGTTGGTTAAACCCGGATGGGAAGGAGAAGGAAAACCGATGAAAGACGAAAGATGGGATGACGAATTAAAGGCTCGCCTGCAGCTGCTTCAAAATACACCACCGCGTGACCCGCAGCGGGCGGCTCAAACCCGGGCTGCTTACCTGCAAACAGCTCAACAACTGGCAAAGACCGTATCTCAATCGCCAAAACGGCGTCCTACAACAAAAGGGATGTGGATGCCCTTGATCTTTTGGAAACGAAAGGAGCGGTCTCTGATGGTCAATCCAATTCTTGCTCTGGTACTGGTACTTTCACTGGTGTTTGGCGGAGGAGGGGCGACCGTGGCTGCGGCTCAATCCAGCCTGCCCGATCAGCCTCTCTACGGACTGAAACTGTGGAGCGAGGATGCCCGCCTGAGTTTCACCAACCAGCCAGAAAGCGGCTGGCAGGTAGCTCTGGAGTTTGCGGAACGGCGGATTGCTGAAATTCGGGCAATGATTGAAGCCGGGAAGCAGCCAGATGAAGCCCTGCAAACCCGCTATGAGGCACAACTGGAACAGGCCTTTCGGTTTGCACAAAACCTGCCGGATGAGCAGGCCTTGCGGGCTTTGGAACAGATCCGCCAACGGCTGCGCCTGCAAGATGAGCAGTTGAGCCAGTTGCCTGCCAATCAGGCGGTGCTGGTACAAACGCGCAGCATGATTCAACAGCGTCTGCAATGGGTGGAGAACGGTTTACAAGAGCCACAGCAATTCCGCCAGCGGCTGCAGCAAGGGTTACCACGCCAGGATGTTCCACCAGCGCAGCCGGGCAGCGGCAACCCGTGGACGGATGACACCCCCACGCCGGGCAGCGGCTATGGGCCAGGCGGAGCCGGCAGCGGCAACCCGTGGACGGAGGATACCCCCACGCCGGGCAGCGGCTACGGCGGCGGGCAGGGCGGCAATCCGTGGACAGATGGAACTCCCACGCCGGGCAGCGGCTACGGCAGCGGGCAGGGCGGCAATCCATGGACGGATGATACTCCTACACCCGGCAGCGGCTACGGTTCTCCGGGCGGGCCGGGTGATCAGGGCGGCGGTAAAAGACCCTGATTTGAAATAAGACTCTGTTCAACCTTCTGTGCGGGCGGCGAATTCTTTCAGCGCCGCCCGCGCGGCGTGATAGCCAGCCATACCGTGCACTCCGCCGCCGGGCGGGGTGGATGCACTGCACAGAAAGACACCCTGCAGTGGGGTGCGATACGGATTAAGGCTGAAAACGGGGCGGGTGAACAATTGAGTCAGGGTTTGGGCGCCGCTGTTGATATCGCCCCCCACATAATTGGGGTTATAGGCTTGCATTTGCAAGGCTGAGAAGGTATGCCGCGCGAGGATGCGCTGGCGGAAACCGGGCGCAAACCGTTCAATCTGGTCTTCGATGGCGGTCAGGTAATCGTGCGGGCTGGCATGAGGGACGTGGCAATATGCCCAGGCGATGTGTTTGCCGGTCGGTGCGCGGCGCGGGTCAAACAGGGTGGGTTGAACGAGGATGACGAAAGGGGTGGCGGGATTTTTGCCCTGCCAAACGGCGCGTTCTGCCTGACAGATTTCTTCCAGGCTGCCGCCGAGGTGAACCGTCAGCGCACGGCGGACGGTTTCGGCTTTCCACGGGATGGGCGCGTCCAGCGCCCAATCCACTTTGAACACACCCGGGCCGTAGCGGTAACGGCTCAATGACCGGCGGTAATGATCCGGCAGGCGTCCTCCGCTTATGCGCAATACTTCGCGCGGGGTCAGGTCGAGCAGGGTGAGACGGGCGGGGGGCAGCTCGTCCAGCGCGTTCACCTGCCAGCCGGTGCGGATTTCTCCTCCCAGGTGGCGCAGGTGTTCACTCAGCGCATGGGCAAGTTGGGCTGAGCCGCCTTCGGCCAGGGGGAAGCCGCTGGTATGGGCAAGCATGTGGAGCACCAAACCGAAGGCGGCCGTTCCGGCAAAATGCAGCGGTAAAATGGCATGGGCGGCCATTCCGCCGAACAGGGCGCGTGCTGGCGGCGTACGGAAAGCCAGCTTTGCCAGGCGCTCGGCCGGCAGCAATGCCAGCGGGGCAAAGCGAAGCGCCGCCCCCCAGTGGCGCGGCGGCAGCGGCAGCGGGCCTAAAAAATCGGTCAGGATCTGGCGGGCGGAGCGCGCCAGCGGGAAAATCAATCGGTGGTAGGCAGCTGCATCACTGCCCAGCTCGGCAGCCGTTTCTTCGATGGAGCGGCTGACCGTTACAGCGCGGCCGTCATCCAGCGGATGGGCAACCGAATAAGGCGCGTAAAGCCAGCGCAGACCGTAGTCGCTGAGCGGCAGTGTGGATAGGAAGGGCGAATTGACCGCCACGGCGTGAACGGTGGCGCAGGGGTCATGGATAAAACCGGGCAGGGTCAGTTGGGCGCTGCGCAAACCGCCGCCCATTTCAGCGGCGGCTTCAAGCACCAGCACTTTCAGCCCATTTTGCGCCAGATGGACGGCGGCTGCCAGGCCGTTGGGTCCGCTGCCGACGATCACGGCATCCAAGGCTTTGTGCGGTGGGAATCTGGTCATGGCGAGGAGGGGGTCAATCTGGCGGTGCCGGAGCTTCTGTTTGCCAGTGAATCACCTGAATGCCCGCCTGCTCCAGAAACTGGAGAGCGATGGGGTCAATCCGGTAGGGTTCGCGGTAAACCAACCGTGAGATGCGCGCATTGATCAGCATTTTGGTGCAATTCAGACAGGGGAAGTGGGTGACATAACAGACTGCATCGCGGGTTGCCAGCCCAAAAACGGCTGCCTGGATGATGGCGTTGACTTCGGCATGAACGGTGCGTACACAATGTCCGTCCACAATCAGGTGGCCGACATCGTCGCAGTGGTCCAGCCCGGCCGGTGAGCCGTTGTAACCGGTGGCAATGATGTGCTTTTCACGCACCAGCACCGCGCCGACCTGGGCACGGTCGCAGGTGCTGCGCAGGGCAACATCTTCGGCAATTTTCATGAAGTAGGAATCCCATGAAGGCCGCCGCATAGCCTTATTGTAGAAAAGAAGGAGAGGGCTGTCAAACGCCAAAGGGGGTGAAGTTCGGGCAAGTGTGAGGTGAGGGCGGGTTTTGAGCGGGTATAATTCACTTCATGAACACAAACACCAAATCCTACGGTTCTCTTTCTGTTCTGCTGACGCTCGGTTTGTTTTTATGGGTACTGTTGATGTACACCTTTCTGCATGAGGGCGGCCATGCGCTGGTGGCGTGGCTTTCGGGCGGGAGTGTGCATGTGTTTGATATCAACTTTTTCAATTTGGGGGCACATGTCCGCACCAGCGCTGAGCTCAACCGCAGCGGGGAGGTCTTGAATAGCCTGGCAGGCATGGGGCTGCCCTTGCTGGTATGGCTTTCGTTTTTGCTGCTTGCGCCGCGGCGGGCAAGTCCGCTGCTGGAAACGCTGAAATTGATTACTTCCGCCGGGGTGCTGGGCTCGTTGATTCCGTGGGTGGTCATCCCGCTGGTTGTTGCCAGCGGTGGCGGGCCGGTCAGCGATGACGCCGCGCGCTTCTTGCAGTACAGCGGCCTTAATCCAAACTGGGTGGCGGCTTTCTTTGCGGTGCTGATTTTTGGGCTGTACCGGCTGGCGCGGGCGCGCATCAGCAATCTGGCTGCGCTGCGCGAGTTGATCTTGGGCAATCAGGATGGGGGGGCGTTTGGCTGGCAGCAAAACCGCCGCACCTACCTGACCCTGCTGGTCAGCGCCGGGTTGGTGTTGGGTTTGACGGCGCTGATCAACGCGATTGGCGGCGGGGTCAATCGGACGGTGGCGCCCGTGCCGGCAGGGTATCAGTTTGTGCGGCGGGTGGATCTTTCAGCGAATCATGGTCAGGATGAAGTGATTGCCGTATTCACCCGCTGGCTGGGCAGCGGCGGCATTTTGCTGGAGCTGCAGGATGTCAGGAGTGAGTTTTTAGAGGTGCGGCTGGTGGGGGATAACGGTTTTGAGGATACCCTGCTGCACGGTGAGGATTTCACATCTGAGCGGGGGCGGGTGGAATACACGCAGGACTTGCCGCCGGGTGAGTACCGCATTCTGTTGAACGCACGCCGGGCAAGCGGTGGAATCAGCGTCTACCTGCGCGGACGGTGAAAGCCGGTTATGGCAGCGGGTTGATCTGCCAGAGCAGCAGCAGGCCGGTCGAGTCGAGGGATGCCAGCCAGCGTCCATCTGGAGAAAAACGGGCGCTGACGACACTTTCGCTATGACCAGACAGGGTTTCGAGGATGTTCATATCGCTGGTGGTGTAAATATCTACACGGCTGTCAACGCCTACCGCCAGCAGACGGTCATCCCATGAAAATTCAAGGCTTTGCGGCATGGCATCCTGCCGCAGGCGGAGGAGTTCCTGCCCGAGCACAGCATCCCAGACGAAGAGCACTGGGGTGAATTCGTCGTCCATGCTGCCGCCGGCAGCGCTGACCAGCAAGGTGTCCGCCCGCGAGCGGGCAAAGGCGGCAACAAAATCCTCGTGGTCTAAGGAAGGGTAGAGGGTTTCGCTGGGAATATTCTGCAGTTGAATGCGCGCGCGGGCATACCAGACCAGATCCAGAATGTTTTCAGCAATGCGCACATCATAGACCGGCGCTGCGGTTTGAAAACCGGTAATTTTCTTGCGAAATTCAAGGGTGTGAGCGTCATAGAGATTGGCAGCCCATTCCTCATTGGAAGCAATCACCAGCAGCAGACCATCCGGTGAAAAATGAGCGCCGCCGAACGGAAAACCGGGGGTGAGGGTGCGCTGTTCGCCGTTGGTGATGTCGGTCAGGGTGAGCGTGAGCTGATCGGTTGTGGAAAGCAGAGTGCGTCCGTCGCTGGAAAAATCGAGCAGGCTGCCGAGAGCGGGGTCGTTATACGAGAAAAGGGGCTGCAGGTCAGGGACGCTCAACAGGGTAACGTTCTGGCTGCCCAAAACGGCCACAGCGGGATAATCGTTTGCCCAAATTAAGCGCTGCGCGTCGGGGAGGGTGGTTTGACCGGCAGGCTGGAAATAACGAGCAGGCGTTGGGGAAGGAGAGGGGGTAAGGGTCGCGGGAGGGGCAGCGGTCAGGGTTGGGGTAGGCGGCGGAGGGGTCAGGGTTGGCGGCTGTTTGGGGGCGGAAGGCAGGCAGGCCGTCAGAAGGAGGAGCAGGATGAGAAGGGAGAGGGGGCGGGCGTTTGTTTGCATCAGGATGGATGCCTCCGGCTAGTTCAGATAATATCCAATTTCCAAGGCTGACTGATTTGAATATAGCAAAGTATAATTGAGTTTGGAATGATGGTATGAAACTGATTATCCAGATTCCCTGCTACAACGAAGCCGAAACGCTGCCGGAAACGCTGCAACAATTACCTCGCCAGATTGAGGGGATTGATGTGATTGAAATACTGGTTGTTGACGATGGCAGCAAGGATAATACAGCAGAGGTTGCTCGCGCTTTCGGGGCAGATCATGTCTTGTCACTCCCATTTCATGTCGGATTGGCCGGGGCCTTTTATGCGGGTTTAGATGAATGCTTGAAATTGGGGGCTGATATCATTGTCAATACGGATGCGGATAACCAGTACAATGCCGAAGATATTCCTGTTCTGATTTATCCTTTGTTGCATGGTAAGGCAGAAATTGTAATTGGTGACCGCGGAGTTGGAAGTTTAGCGGTGTTTTCGCCCTTGAAGAGAAAATTACAGGTTATTGGCAGCCGTGTCGTTTCGGCTGTGGCTGGTTTAGACATTCCGGATGCGACGAGCGGCTTTCGAGCCCTGAGCCGCGAGGCTGCCTTGAGAACTCTGGTGCTGAGTGATTATTCCTATACGTTGGAGACGTTGATCCAGGCTGGCAACCGTGGTATGCGGGTGATTTCTGTCCCGGTGCGAACCAACCCTCCCCGCCGCCCTTCCCGTTTGATGAGAGGGATTGGGGATTACCTGACCCATTCAACTGCCACCATTTTACGATCTTATACCATGTACCGCCCTTTGCGGGTTTTCTTCCTTGCCGGTCTGTTGTTGATCATTCCGGGAATGATCCTGGTAGGCAGGTTTTTGATTTTTTTCCTTCGCGGAGAAGGTGGCGGTCATATTCAATCCTTAATTCTTTCGGCGGTCTTGCTGATTGTAGGCTTTCAAACCGGATTGATTGGTTTGGTTGCAGATCTGATCAGCAAGAATCGGCGGATTTTGGAGGATATTTTATACCGCTTAAAGCAGATGGAGGAGGGGGAAAGAAAGTGAGGTTTGTAATTGTTGGGCCGGTATATCCATATCGAGGAGGAATTGCCCACTATACCAGCCGAATGGCTCAAGCAGCCATTGAGGAGGGTCATGAAGTAAAGGTGATTTCATTTGCACGTCAGTATCCGCGTTTTCTTTACCCCGGCAAGTCGGATCGCGACCCCAGCCAGGAAGTCATGCGCATAGAGGCAGATTATCTTCTAGACCCCTTATATCCATGGACGTGGGAAAGAGCGATTAAAGAAATTGATAAGTTTTCACCAGAATTGGTGGTTATCCAGTGGTGGACAACGTTCTGGGCGCCTGCATTTGGGTGGATCAGTTATCGGCTTAGGAATCATATCAAGGTTGCCTTTCTGATTCACAATGTAGTTCCTCATGAAGCCAGGTTTTTTGATCCCTGGCTGGCAAAGTTGGTTTTAAGACAGGGAAATAAACATATTGTTCAATCGGAAAGCCAGCGGCAGAGACTTAAGGAATTGCTTCCCAAGGCAGATCCTGTTTTGATTGAACACCCACTTTACGATCAGTTTGCCGAAAAGAGAATGAGCAAAGAAGAAGCCCGCCGCCGGCTAGGTTTGCCCGAAGATCGTCCAGTTTTGTTGTTCTTTGGAATTGTCCGACCGTACAAGGGTCTGACCAATTTGATTGAAGCCTTAGCGTTGGTTTATCAGGAGGGTTATTCTCCCCTCTTGATTGTGGCAGGTGAATTTTGGGAGGACGTGGAAATTTATAAACGAAGAATCAAAGAGTTGGGTTTACAAGAGGCGGTTCGGATTTATAATTATTACATTCCCAATGAGGAAGTGCCGGTTTTCTTTAGCGCAGCGGATGTGTTTGTTGCGCCTTATACAGGCGGCACACAGAGCGGAGCCTTGAAAATTGCATTGGCTTTTGGTTTGCCGGTGGTGGCAAGCGAAGGGATATTTATTGGATCAAATATGACTTTTGAAAAAGAGAAAAAACATGCAAAACTTGCTCCACGTTCAATTTCAGAATCAATAACCCTTTACATAAAGACTTCAAGTTATCGAGAAGTAGGTGATAACGGAAATCTACCGAATTGGTCAAAAGTCATAGAGCATATTTTGTATGCTATCTGATAAGAAAAAACTTGAGGTTTGTGCTGTTATTTTAAACTGGAACAGACCGGATTTGACCTGTAAGTGTATAGATTCATTATTGATTCAAGAACAGGTGGTTGTAAAACCAGTCATTGTAGATAATGGTTCTACTGACCAGTCTATTAGGATACTTAATGAAAAGTATGGTTCTAATGTAAAAATTATCCCACTACCGCGAAATTATGGTTTTGCTACTGGTGTTAACTTTGGGATTCGATATGCGCTTGATCAAAAATATGAATATATATTAGTTATTAACAATGATGCGTTTCTTGAAACTGGTTCATTGTGGAGAATGATGGAAGTTTTAAATGATTGCATAGGGGTAGTTGCTCCCGTCATTTATGAATACCCTGATACCCAAAAGATTTGGTCAACCGGAGGCTATATTAACAGTCTAGTTTTGGAACCTTTAGATGCTCATCATCGGTCAGAGGATGTTTACAATAACCAAATTCTAAAAAGAACCTTTCTAAGTGGGTGTATTTTGCTTTTCACTCGATCTTTATTGTTGAGGGTCGGATTGTTTGATGAAAGATTTTTTATGTATTATGAAGATCTAGATCTTTGTTATCGAATACTTAAGAGTGATTATCAAATGGCTGTATGTAAGTTAGCCAGAGGTTATCATTGGTTATCTGCCAGTTCAGGGGGTAAAGATAATCCTTTTGAAAAGTATCATATGGGTCGAAGTAGCGGTATTTATTTCCGAAAACATGTAAGAGGTTTGAGATGGATTCCTGTATTAATTTTTCGTATTGTTAGCTGGTGTAAGATGACTTTTAAACTTTTCTTTAGTGGTAAATTTAGGTCTCTCTTAAATTTCTATCGAGGACTATATGATGGGTGGGTTAAGGATATTGTTTAATGTCTTTAATATCTACGGGAGAGGTACCTACCGTAGAGCCTTTTTTTTTGCGAAGGAACTTGTCAAAGAAGGCGAAAAGGTGGATATTTTATGTTCTTCGAAAAATCAAAAGAGATATGTTAGCGAAGTTGATGGTGTAAGAATTATTGCATTGCCTAATCTATTTGCGGGATCTATTGTAAATGGCTATGAACCCTTAAATATTATGTTACGTTGTCTTTGGGCTATAAATAAAAATTATGATATTGTGCATAGTTTTGAAACGCGTCCGTCTGTATTATTATCTTCTTTGATTTTAAAATACAAAGGTGCAATATGGGTTGTGGATTGGGCAGATTGGTTTGGTAAAGGTGGAGCAGTTGAAGAAAGAGAGAATTTCTTCCTGAGAAACCTTCTAAGGCCGATTGAAACGTTCTTTGAAAATACAAGAAAGTTTGCATCTGGCATTTCTGCTATTTCCAATTTCTTAAGAGAAAGAAGTATTTTATTGGGGTTTCCTCCGCAGCGTGTATTATATCTCCCCAATGGAGCGTCGCCTGAGGAATTTCAAAAAGATATTCCGTCAAATATCAAAGAAGCCTTGAGTCTTCCTATAGAAAGTCAAATAATAGGGTATGTTGGAGCTGCTTTTAGTCGAGATCTGGAATTAATGATGAATGCTTTTGAAAAGGTTGTTACTTCTTGCCCGAACGTGTTTTTGTTATGGGTTGGGAACAATTCTCATACAATAATTACAAAAAAAAGTAAAAATGTAATATGTACTGGATATGTATCAGAAAATATATTACCCTATTATCTTCAAGTATGTGATGTTTTTTGGTTGCCATTAAGAAAATCAAACGCAAATATTGCGAGGATTCCTCTAAAGCTTATGGATTATCTTGCGTCAGGCAAACCAATAATTGCTACGAAAGTCGGAGACATTCCAAATATTATTGGTGATAATCAAGTGGGTTTTTTAGTTGATGATAATCCGCAAGATATAGCAACAGTCACAATTAAATTGTTGTCAGACGAAAAGATGATGAGAGAATTTGGTTTTAACTCCTTAGAGTTAGTTGAAAAAAAATACAAGTGGTCTGCTTTATGTTCACAGTTGAAGGAATTTTACTCATATTTACTAGATCAAAGGATATAGGTAAATTGAAAGATATTATATGTGATTTATGTGGTTCTTCTGAATTCGAGATTTTCATTTCTCGAGATGAATGGTCGTGGTTACCTAATAAATATAAGACAAATTTGGTGCAATGCCTTCAATGTAACTTAATTTATCAAAATCCTCAATTGGAGCCAAATGAGTTAGCACATTTTTACGGCCCTGAATATGAACCATACGTTAGACCTATTGAAGAAGAGATTTGGCTTATAAAAAAGTTCAGATTAGCCAATGTAAGGAAAAAAGTAAATTTAGTAAAATCTTTTGTCCAAAATAAAGGTTATATATTGGATGTTGGTTGTTCAACAGGGGTATTTCTCACCCAAATGAAATCAATCGGTTGGGTGTGTTATGGGATTGAACCGAACTATTATGCGGCAGAGATTGCTAAAAGAACTCTTGGTATAAATATTTTTCAGGGTTATCTTTCTGAATTTAAGGGTATGGAGAGATGTTTTGATGCAATTACATTCTGGGATGTTGTCGAGCATACCTTCTCTCCGAGTAATGAATTGCGTCTTGCTCACAATTTGCTAAAGACAAATGGGATTTTGATATTGAATATCCCAAATTGGAATGCTTTTGATAGAGGTTTGTTGGGAAAATATTGGCAGGGATACGATCCTCCTCGTCATTTGTATGTGTTCAGTGAAAACAACATAAAACAATATCTCTCAAAGACAGGTTTCAAATTATTAAATTCGTTTTCGCTTATCTCGTCTTATTATTCTTTTGTCATGGGGCTTGCCAGAAAACTAGAAATTGAATATCCAAAATTGGGTCGTATTGTAAAATTTTTATTGTATATACCGGGTACAAGACTTGTTTTTGAGCCTTGGCTCAAGATTTATCACCATCAAAAACGTTCTTCTGTTATAACTTACGTTGCTCAAAAGTGATAAAGGAGCGCATGTTAGAAATATGATAAAATTCCATCGTCTATTTTTGGATGTTGGAAGGAGAAATTAGAAGAATGATCATTCTGGGAGTAACTCACCCGATTTCATGGAATAATGCGGCTTGTATTTTAGTGGATGGAAAATTGATTGCTATGGTTGAGGAAGAGCGTTTGAATAGGATCAAACATGCACCTCGCATGGCCCCAGTCTTGGCAATTGATTATTGCTTGAACACAGTTGGCATTACCCTTAAGGATGTGGACTATGTTGCTGTTGGTTTTGACAGTGTATTCAAAGCCGCACTTAATAATTTTGACAATGAAGAGTTTTTATTTGGCCTGAATCAGGCGGTTAATTGGTTATGGCAAGGCTCAAAATATGAAAAACAATTGCCGCTTCAGGATTTTGACCGGCAAAGGATAATTTTTGTAAACCATCATACCGCTCACGCAGCCAGCTCCTTCTTTTCTTCTGGGTTCAAAGAAGCGAATGTAATTTCTTTGGATGGTAGTGGTGGTAGCGAATCTGGAGTATTGGGTTTCGCAAAAGGTGTAGAAATTGAATTCTATAAACGTGTAAGCAACCGTGGAAGTTGGGGATTGATATATGAGGCGATAACCGAAAAACTCGGATTCCGAAGACATAGCGGCGAAGGTAAAGTTATGGGATTGGCTGCTTATGGTACACCAGATCCGAAGGGGTTACCTTTTGTGGATTGGGAACAGGAAATTCCTGTAATTATTCCTGATAAGAGAAAAGAATTCATTGCTTCTTTACCCACTCGAAACAAAGAGGAACCATTAACTCAATGGCACAAAGATTTAGCAGCCACTTTACAATATACCTTGGAAAAAGCTGTATCTAGAATGGCAGAATATCTCTATGAGAAGACGGGGTCAAAGAATCTCTGCTTAGCAGGTGGTACAGCTTTGAATTGTTCTATGAATGGTAAGTTAGCAAAACTACCTTTTGTTGAGAATATTTTCATTCAACCTGCTGCGCATGATGCCGGATCCGCATTAGGTGCGGCGCTTTATGTTCATGCGATAAAGACGGGGCAAAGGCCTGATTTTGCAATGGAGCATGCCTATTGGGGACCAGAGTTTTCAAATGAGGAAATAGAAAAGGAATTAAACAATTACCCTGAACTTAAGTACTATAAGAGCGAGGATATCTATTTAGAAACTGCCCAATATCTCAAAGAGGGTAAAATTATTGGATGGTTTCAGGGACGTTCTGAAGTTGGACCTAGAGCATTGGGCAACCGTAGCATTTTGGCAAATCCCTCTCTTCCTGAAATGAAAGATAAAGTGAATAACTTTGTCAAGCACAGAGAACCTTGGCGTCCATTTGCACCCTCTATTCTTGAGGAGAGCATTGAGAAATATGTTGAAAACCCTAAACCATCTCCTTTTATGATTATGGCTTTTGATACAATACCAACAGTCCAAAAAGAAATTATTAGTGCCATTCATGTGGATGGTACTTGCCGACCTCAAACTGTTTCTAAGAAAACAAATCCAAGGTATTGGAAACTGATAAAACAGTTTGAACAATTAACAGGAATACCTGCGGTATTGAACACCAGCTTCAATGTTGATTCCCAACCTATTGTAAATGCTCCAGCAGAAGGTATTGAAACATTTATTAATTGTGGAATTGACGTCCTTGTGATTGGTGATTACATTGCTCATAAAAAGTAAAGAGTAAATTTGAGACCGCAAAAAGAACATCCAATCTCTTTGAATCTTAGTACCCTATGGTCAATCGTAGGGTACTTTATTGTTGTATTGGGCCTGGGTTTTGCTGTATTTTTTGTAATTAGGGATTATCAGAACTTAAGTATTCATAGTTTAGAATTAAACATTCCCAAATTATTACTATCCTTCTTAATATCTTTACTCTCAATGTTTTTGGCAGTCTTAGTTTGGAGATCAATTCTACAAACAAATGGGTTAAGTTATGACTTCAAGCATGATCTGAAGGTATATGTTTATAGTTTGCTGGGCTATATGTTGCCAGGAGGGGTTTGGACTATTTTGGTTCGAGGATTCTTGAACAAGAGTGATGATAATGTAAAAACACCTCTCACGGTTATGGCAGGCGTTGTTGAAACGATTTTGAGTGGAATTGCGGCACTTTCATTGTGTATATTGTTTTTGTTTTTACAAAATTGGTCATTGTCCTTGCCTTTGAGTGTACCAATAGCGGTTGGGATAGTCATGTTGTACATCTTAAGTCCCAAAATCTTTACAAGAATCTCTATCTGGTTTGTTAAGCTGACAAATAAGAACTATTCAGATACCCACCTTCATTTTTCTTATGTTAATCTATTACTATGGTTTCTTGGTGAACTCCTAGTGGTTTTTGTTGGCAGTATGGCACTTTTTGTTTTATTAAGTAGTTTTCTCGAAATAAGTTTGCAGATTTTTTTTCTTGTGATCATAAGTTGGTCTTTTGCAGTTGCGATTAGTTCATTGTTTTTTTGGTTGCCTGGTACACCTTTTATTCGAGATGGAACGATGGTTGGCATTTTATCAACAAAAATGGCATTGGGTTTCGCGATATTATTTGTTATTGTTCAAAGACTATGGTCTATTATTACTATACTCTTACTCTCTTTATGCCTATGGTTAATATTTGATCTTCCAACTTTAATCTCTAAAATCAAATTAATCCAAAAGAAGTATTGATTTGATTTGCATACTTTATTACCATTTATACCAGAAACTAAAAAGGAGGCTTTTAAATGAAACGGATATTTGTCTTTCTACTAATCTTTTGTTTCCTAATAACAACTTCTGTTCAGTCAGCAAGCGCACAAGGAGGAAACACCTACAGCGCAGGTTTTCAAGTACAAAACCTCGAAGGTTCGACCGCCAATATTACACTGTTGTTCTATGATTTCAATGGAAATCAAGTGGCAAGCATTCCAGATACTATCCCGGCGAATTCGAACAAGACCTACTATCCTCTTACTGGGGTAAATCCTGGTTTTGCAGGATCAGTGGTTGTTCAATCGGATAAAAAATCTGCCTCAATTGTAAACCTTGTGATTGGCAACCCTATTCAGGGAGGTGGATCCTATGCTGGGTTTAATGCTCCTGCCAATAGCGTTTCATTACCGTTGTTGATGAAGGCAAACTTTGGAATTGGTACTTGGTTTAGTGTTCAAAACACCACTGGAGCAGCCATGAATGTTAGCGTGGACTACTCCGGAGGCGGTTTAGGCGCATCCCAATGCGATGAAACGGTCTCTGTACCGGCATATTCATCAAAAATTTTTGATCAAACAACGAATTCATGTTTACCCAATGGTTGGGTAGGGGGTGCTCAATTGAGCGCTTCGGGTGGCCTTGCGGCAGTTGTTGTTCAGGTGAAGAGCGGAGCGCCTTCTGTGTGGGCTTACTCTGGATTTGTCACGAAGGATAAAATATTCTATGTTCCGCTGTTCTCTACTAATTACTACCGATCTGGATCATCTATCAATGTTCAGAATGCTGGTAGTTCTGCAACGAATGTAACCATAACTTACACGCCAAACCCGGGATTTCCTGGCAACACATGCACTGAAACGAAAACTATCAATCCGGGTCAGACAGTTGTATTTGGTTTTCCGCAATTGCCAGCCGGCTGCGGATCAACAAGTGGCTTTGCAGGAATAACCGATACGACGAATGGCGCGTTTGTTGGCTCTGCAGTAGTCACATCCAATAGTGCCAACCAAGATCTGGTTGCAATCGTAAATCAAGTTAAACGCGGTGCTAATGAGGGCGCCTCATATAATGCGTTCTATGCTTCGAATGCAACTAACAAGATTAGTTTCCCACTTGTGATGGATCGCAATTATGGTCTATTCACAGGTATGTCCATCATCAATGTTGGAAGTGCAAATGCAACAGTAACATGCACCTTCTCTGGTTCTTCTCGCACGGTTACTCAAACTATTGCTCCGGGGGCGGGCTTCACGGATGTGCACCTCAATCAATTCTCATCCGGTTATGTGGGGGCAGCGATTTGTACAGCAGGCGCCTCTGATAAAATTGTAGGTATTCTAAATCAAGCAAAGTCTGGAGCGCCAGACTCGCAAGATCAATTGTTTACCTACGAGGGCATAAACTACTAAAAACCATCTATAAGATAAGTCTGCGCAAAAATTGGTCTCATGGTATTCTTTCAAGGCCATGAGACCAGTTTTTGATATACAATTTTACTAACAAAATTTACAAGGGTGAAAAGATATGAAAAAATTATTTAGACACTTTTTTGTTTTAATTGTATTCCTGATTTTGACTTCTTGCGGGGGCATTACCCCTACCACACAATCAGATGATTATCCTCCCCCTTTTTCAAGTATTCCAACTTTATATCCAATCTCACCTACAGAGGAAGATTCACCGGTTATTTCTGAGATTCCAACACCAGCTGGGAAAGAATTTGCAGTTGTAACAGGTTATTTGAAGATACAAAAAGATGGAATTGAAAAACCTGTGGAAACAGGTACGATTTTGTATTTAACTGAGGTGTTATTTTATCAAGGCACACCTGCAGCAGCGGGATTTGATCGATTATCTCCCCTTCGCACCACAACAGATAAAAACGGCAGATTTGTTTTCAAGTTGGTTCCACTTAATACATACACCTTAATACTAGATCGCGTAGCCGAAGCCTATTTACTGAAATATCCAAATTCGAATTTGGAAATTGTCTTGGAGGTAAATTCTAGCAAAATTATTGATTTGGGAACCCTAGTATATGAAAATTTACCTTAGAATTTGTCTCCTTCTCTCCCTGACTCTTCTCCTGACCGCCTGCCGGGTACTGCCGGAGCCGACGCCTGCACCGCTTCCGACCCTGGAACTGCCGGTTCTCCCGTCCCCCGCTACACCCACCCCTTTCCCTTCCCCTACGCCCCTGCCCAGCCCAACACCCTTGCCTTCTCCCACCCCAACGCCAACCCTGCCTCCCTTCATCCCGCTGGACCAGGCTCCACTGTTTGCCCCGCCCTTTGCCCACCCTGAGCCGGCCTGTGGGTGGATGGGCTTAGCCGGCCAGGTCTTTGACGAGGAGGGCCGGCCGCTGAATGGCATCATCGTTGCGGTGGTTGGCAATGTGGCCGGTACGGATGTGGACACTTTGGGATTTACCGGCCTTGCCCCGGCCTACGGCCCCGGCGGTTATGAAGTCCCCCTGCACAACGGGGTTGCCCCGGGCATCTTTTGGGTGCAGTTGTTCGATCTGGCGGCACAGCCGCTCAGCGAACCGCTCAACTTTACCATGCTCACCGATTGCCAGACCAGTCTGGCGGTCATCAACTTTCGTCAGCTGGATGCAGCCTTTCAACCCGTACTGCCATAATCAGCCACAAGTTAACAAGATTAGCGTTTGGTTAAAAACCGGCTGCAATCTCCCCTGCAGCCGGTATTTTGGCTCTGGCGGGTAGGGTGCGCCCTTGACCCAGACTGCCGCCCGGTTTATAATTCAGCCACTGAATTTTAGAATATGACCGAACTTTCGACCGAATCGACTCGCGACCTTGTCATCCTCGAAAAAATCGAACAGGATCCGGATGCCACGCAGGCTTCGTTAGCGGCTCAGCTGGGTGTAGCGGTTGGAACGATTAACTGGCACCTCAAACGTTTGATCGCCAAAGGGTATGTCAAGGTGCGGCGCGTAGAGCGCCGTAAATTACGTTATATCATCACCCCGGAGGGGCTGGCGCTGCGCGCCCGCCTCACCTTGGATTACATTCAAAATTCGTTCCAACTCTACCGGCTGGTACGTTCACGGGTGATTCATACCCTGGCAGAGGTGCGCAAAATGGGCTATTCCGCCGTCCGTCTGAGCGGAGATGGTGATGTTGCCGATGTTTGCCGCCTCACCTGTCTGGAGCAGGGAATCCACATTGTGGACGACCCCGCCGTGCCAATGCTGACCATTCAAGGCCTGAAAGTTACCATTCAAACCGAGGAGGATAAGACAGCGTGAATTCAACCCCCCCTTCATTCTGGCAAAACAGGCGCGTGTGTGTAACCGGCGGCGCCGGCTTTCTTGGCTCGTTTGTGACCGAAAAGCTGCGCCAGCGCGGCGCGAATGAAATTTTCATCCCGCGCTATCCGGAATATGATCTGGTGCAGCCGCAGGACGTGGAACGGTTGCTGGACGACGCCCGCCCGGATGTGATCATTCATCTGGCTGCCCATGTAGGCGGGATCGGCGCCAATCGTCTGCACCCGGCTGAGTTCTTCTACGACAACCTGATGATGGGCGTGCAACTGATGCATCAGGCCTGGAAACGCGGTGTGGAAAAGTTTGTTGCCATTGGAACGGTGTGCGCTTATCCCAAATACACCCCCGTGCCTTTCCGTGAAGATGACCTGTGGAACGGGTATCCCGAAGAAACCAACGCCCCTTACGGGCTGGCAAAAAAGATGCTGCTGGTGCAGGCCCAGGCATATCGCCAGCAGTACGGTTTCAATGCGATTTTTCTCCTGCCCGTCAACCTCTATGGGCCGCGCGATAACTTCGACCTCGAATCTTCCCATGTCATTCCGGCCTTGATCCGCAAATGCATCGAGGCACAGGAAAGCGGACAGGAAACGGTGGAAGTGTGGGGGGATGGCAGCCCGACGCGCGAATTTTTGTACGTCGAGGATGCCGCCGAGGGAATTTTGCTGGCAACCGAACGCTACAACGGCGCTGACCCTGTCAACCTTGGCTCCGGTTTTGAAATCAGCATCCGCGACCTGGCGGAGTTGATCCGCCGCCTGACCGGTTTTGAAGGCAAACTGGTGTGGGATACCAGCAAACCCAACGGGCAGCCGCGCCGTGCGCTGGATATCAGCCGGGCTGAACGTTACTTTGGCTTTCGCGCCAAAACGGATTTTGAAGAAGGTCTGCGCCGTACGATTGAATGGTACCGCCGGAATCGCCTTGTTAAGGCTTGAGGAAAGAATGGACGGGCAGGAGATTCCTCCTCCCGCCGCCGAGAAATCAACGCATATGGCAGAACGAGCACAAACCAACGTGACTTTTATCCGACCGGCGCGCGGCTGGATTGCGATTAACCTGCGTGACCTGTGGCTATACCGCGAGCTGGTTTATTTCCTCACCTGGCGGGATATTAAAGTCCGCTACAAGCAGGCTTTGCTGGGTATTGGCTGGGCAATTTTTCAGCCGCTGCTCAGCATGGTCATTTTCACCGTCATTTTCAACCGCTTTCTGGGCGTCAAGCCGGATGCCGGTATCCCCAACGAGTTTTACCCCATCTTCGGCTTTGCCGCACTGCTGCCGTGGCAGTTCTTTCAGGGCGCGCTGCAGCGCGCCAGCGTCAGTCTGGTGACAAATGCCAACCTGTTGACCAAAGTCTACTTCCCGCGCCTGATCATCCCGCTTTCGGCTGTGGCGGCCGGCCTGGTTGATTTTGTGTTTTCCTTCCTTGTGCTGGCAGCCATGATGATTTACTTCGGTGTGCCGTTCACCGTCCGCCTGCTCTGGCTGCCGCTCTTTTTGCTGCTGGCCCTTTTGGCAGCCCTGGCGGTGGGGTTGTGGCTTTCGGCGCTCAATGTCCAGTATCGCGACGTTCAGCACATGGTGCCGTTCCTCCTGACGGCCTGGATGTATGCTTCACCGGTGGTCTATTCGGCAGAAGTCATTACGGTATCACCCTTCTGGCAGGCAGTATATGCGTTGAACCCGATGGTGGGTGTCATTCAGGGCTTCCGCTGGGCATTGTTTGGCACCAACCCGCCGGGTCTTTCCATGCTGGTTTCGGCGGGGGTGGTGCTGGTTTTGTTCGTGTCGGGTTTGTTTTACTTCCGGCGTATGGAACGCATCTTTGCGGATATGATATGAGCGATATTGCCATTCGAGCCAATCGTTTAGGAAAACAATACCGTCTCGGTGCGCTTTATGAGCAGCGATACCGCACCCTGCGCGAATCGTTGGGCAGCCTGCTCAAAGGCGGTGAGAGGAAACCCAAAGAGACCATTTGGGCCTTGCGGGATGTGTCCTTTGAGGTCAAACAGGGGCAAGTGCTGGGGGTGATCGGCCGCAACGGCGCCGGTAAAAGCACCTTGCTCAAACTGCTTTCGCGCGTAACGGAACCCACCGAAGGCGAAGCCGAAATTCACGGGCGGGTTGGCTCACTGCTGGAAGTCGGCACGGGTTTTCACCCCGAACTGACCGGCCGGGAGAACATCTTTCTCAACGGCGCCATTCTGGGTATGCGCCGTACCGAGATCGAGCGCAAGTTTGATGAAATTGTCGCCTTTGCGGAAGTGGAACAATTCATAGATACGCCGGTCAAACGCTATTCCAGTGGCATGTACCTGCGGCTGGCGTTTGCTGTGGCGGCGCATTTGGAGCCGGAGATTCTGGTGGTGGATGAAGTGCTGGCGGTGGGAGATGCCGAGTTTCAACGCAAGTGTCTGGGCAAGATGGGGGATGTTGCCCGCGAAGGGCGCACGGTATTGTTCGTCAGCCATAACATGTCGGCCATCCTGCGCCTGACCGAAGAAACGCTGGTGATCGAAAAAGGGCGGCTGGCGCTGCGCGCACCCACTCCGCAGGCAGTGGATTATTATCTTTCGCGCGGTTTCAGCCGCGAGGGAGAACGCATCTGGGAGGCGGATGAAGTTCCCACCAGCGCAATGCCCTTCCGTCCACTGGCTGTGCGCCTGCGCAACCCGCGCGGCGAGGTGGTCAATTCCATCCGCTCGGCGGAAGCCAATCAAGTGGAAGTGGAGTACTGTCTGGATGCGCCGATCACCGGTCTGCGTGTGGGCATTTACCTGATGAGTATGCGCGGTGAAACCATTTTCACTTCCTTTGACACGGATGACCCGCACATATTTGAAAAAATGACCGTGCGTCCGGCCGGGCATTATCTCAGCCGCTGCACCCTGCCGGCGGATTTGTTGAACGAAGGCCGTTTTGTGATTGGAATTAATGCCAGTTCGTATCGTGTGCGCCGTTATTTTCAGGATGAGCAGGCGCTCACCTTTACGGTGGATATCACCGGCGCTCCTGGCACGCAATGGCCCGAAACTCGTTTGGGAGCGGTACGACCGCGCCTGGAATGGAAAATTGAGGCAGTTTGACATATGACACCTTCTGGAAAAGATACCATCAAACGCATTCTGGGAAATATCCCCTTCACAGCCGAATTGTACTATCTGGTGCGCCAACGCGGTAAACCGCTGCGCACACGTTTTTCCCTGCGGAATTTGCAGGCGCATTTACCCCAAATCACAGCGCAGGCGGCCGAACTATGCCAGAAAGCCCCTGCCGGCAAAAAGATTTTCATCTTTGCCACGCTGCATTACTGGATTGAACATGCCGCGCTGGTGGGGATGGCGCTTTCTGCACAGGGACACAAAGTTACCCTGGGTTACCTGCCCTACGCCGACTGGCAAAACGACATCAACCGCTTTGACCTGCGCCGCCAGAACGCCTATGCCCGCAAAGTGCTGGAAGAAGCCCGTCCATTGATGGACTCGATTTCGTTCGTTTCGGTACGCGCACCGTACACCCCCCTACCCGCCGACGTTGCAGCTGCGGTACAGGAAGTCAGTACCTTTGACTCCCAGTACACCTTACAGGTGGAGGAAATTGACCCGCAGTCCGAGATATTCAAATTGCGCTTCAGCCGCAACCGGGAAATTGCCCAGGCGGTGCTGGCTTATCTGCGACAGAATCGGCCGGATGTGGTCATCGTTCCCAACGGCACCATTCAGGAACTGGGTGTGGTGTATCGGGTTGCCCGCCATCTCAAACTGCCAACCGTCACCTACGAATTCAGCGACCAGCGCCAGCGCATCTGGCTGGCATACAACAGCGAAGTGATGCGCCAGGATACCAGTAAATTATGGGAAGCCAGCAAAGATCAGCCGCTGCGCGAAGATCAACTGGAACGGATGCGCAGCCTGATGATGGCCCGCCAGCGCGCTTCGATGTGGGAAAACTTTGCCCGTCTGTGGCAGGGAAAGCCTGCCGAAGGCGGCGAGCAGGCCCGCCAAAAACTGGGGCTGGATCAACGCCCGGTGGTACTGCTGGCCACCAACGTCCTCGGCGACAGCCTCACGCTGGGGCGGCAGGTCTTTTCCAAATCCATGGCGGAATGGATCAGCCGTACGGTGCAATACTTCATCGGCCGCCCGGATGTGCAGCTGGTCATTCGCATACACCCTGGTGAGGTGCTCACTCATGGTCAGTCCATGGCTGATGTGGTACAGGAGGTGCTTCCGCGCCTGCCGGAGAATATCCGTCTGATTCGCGCCAAGGATGAAATCAACACCTACGACTTGATGGAAGTTGCCGATGTGGGGCTGGTATATACCACCACGGTTGGACTTGAAATGGCGATGATGGGGCTGCCAGTCATTGTGGCCGGACAGACTCATTACCGTGAACGCGGCTTTACTTACGATCCCGATTCATGGGTGGCGTATTTCAAACTGCTGGGGCACATTCTGGAAAACCCGCCTGAATACCGCCTCAGCCGTGAACAGGTCAATCAGGCGTGGCAGTATGCTTACCGCTTCTTCTTTGATTACCCGCAGCCTTTCCCGTGGCATCTGGTACGGCTATGGGAGGATTACAAGAATACCGATTTGAAAACCGCCCTGACCGGCAGCGAAAGCGAAGGTTACCGACGTTCGTTCCGTTTTCTGGCAGGCGAACCAGTCAACTGGGACTATATCAAGGACAATGGCGGCAAGTCCTGAAAGGTGGGCAGCCAGAGATGAGCGAGACGCAGGTCAAGCAAAAAGTACGCGAATTTTATGATCAGATCGGCTGGCAGCAGGCAAGCAGCGGTCTGTATCAAAACGCGCGTTACGAAGACCTGCGCCCGGTTTCTCGCCAGTACATTCACCGCTGCCACCTGCGCATTAACCGCCACCTGGCCGCGCAGGGAGATTTTCTGCTGGATGCCGGTTCTGGTCCGGTTCAATACCCTGAATACCTGACCTATTCACAGGGCTACCGCTACCGCGTTTGTGCCGATATTTCGATCCTGGCTCTGCGGGAAGCCCGTAAACGGCTGGGTGAACACGGTTTGTATGTGGTCGCCGATGTGGCAAACCTGCCCTTCCGCCGCGATGTTTTTGATGGAGTGGTTTCCCTGCACACGCTCCATCACCTGCCTTTGGGCGAACAAAAACAAGCCTACCACGAACTGTACCGCGTCCTGAAAGGCGGGCGCAGTCTGGCAGTGGTCAACGGCTGGACGGATTCGCCGCTGATGCGCCGCCTGGGCTGGCTGGTGCGGCTGATGGAAACCATCGGGAAAACAATTGCCCGTCTGCGGAGAAGAGAAAGCCGGCCTGAAAATACGGGCCAGACGGCTGAATCCTCTGCAAATTCCACCCCCACCGGCACGTTTGTGGAAAAACTGAACGCCGGCTGGCTGCGCCGTGAACTTTCTGACCTGCAGCCCCAAATTTGGGTCTGGCGCAGCGTCAGTGTGCGTTTTCTGCGGGCGGTGATTCACCGGGCGCTGGGCGGCCGCCTGTGGTTGGGATTGTTATACGCGCTGGAAGAGCGCTTCCCGCATTATTTTGGTGAAAAGGGTCAATATCCCCTGATTGTGATTCATAAACCGAAAGGATAACGAACCGCTGACGGATGGGCAGCATGGCCCGCCCCTGCGGAAGTGGAGGAACCTTGTATGGACTGGAGCGATAAAGTAGTACTGGTGACCGGCGGAACCGGCTCATTTGGCAAGAAGTTCATCCGTATTCTGCTGGATGAGTACCGCCCGCTGAAGGTGATTGTCTTCAGCCGCGATGAATTGAAGCAGCACGAGATGCGCCAGGCCGGTTTTGATGACAAACGGCTTCGTTACTTCATCGGCGATGTGCGCGATAAAGACCGTTTGCACCGTGCCTTCAACGGGGTGGATGTGGTGGTTCATGCGGCGGCGCTCAAACAGGTGCCGGCTTGTGAATATAACCCAATGGAAGCCATCAAAACCAATATTCTCGGCAGCAGCAATGTGATTGACGCTGCACTGGATGCCGGCGTCAGCCGCGTCATTGCCCTCAGCACCGATAAGGCGGTTAACCCGGTCAACCTGTACGGCGCCACCAAACTGGCAGCCGAAAAACTCTTCATCCAGTCCAACAGTTATGCCGGTGGTATGGCGACCCGCTTTGCGTGTGTCCGTTATGGCAATGTGGTCGGCAGCCGCGGCAGCGTGGTACCGGTCTTTCTCAAGCAGCGTGAGAACGGCGTGATTACCATCACCGATAAACGGATGACGCGCTTCTGGATTTCGCTGGAGCAGGGAGTGCGCTTTGTGCTGCGCTGCGCAGAACAAATGCTGGGCGGCGAGGTGTTTGTTCCCAAAATTCCCAGTATGAAAGTGGTGGATCTGGCAAAGGCGGTTGCACCGCGGGCGGAAATCGAAACGATTGGCATCCGTCCCGGCGAAAAGCTGCACGAGGTGCTGATTTCGGAGGACGAATCCCGCACTACGGTTGAGCTGGAGGATATGTATGTGGTTCAGCCAGCCGAATCGCTCTGGTTTGGACGCGAGTGGGAAAGCCGCGGTAAACCGCTGCCGGATAATTTCCGCTACGCCAGCAACACCAACACCGATTGGCTGACCATTGAAAAAATCCGTGAGATCATCCGACCGATTGAAGAGGCTTACAAACAGGGAACGCTGGAATGATGCGTATTCTGGTTACCGGTGCCAGCGGCCTGCTGGGGTTGAATTTTGCCCTGCGTTACCATGCTGATCATCAGGTCAGCGGGGTAGTGCATCGCAATTCGCTGCGCAATCCACCTTTTCATCAAATTGCTGCTGATTTGACCGAACCGTCCTCGCTTGAAGCCGTACTGGAGCAGACTCAGCCGCAGGTGGTGCTGCACTGCGCCGCCATGGCGAATGTGGATGAGTGCGAGCGCCAACCGCAGCGCGCCTTTCAGGTAAATGCCGAGCTGCCGGCAGCGCTGGCGCGCGCAGCCGCGCGACACGGTTTTCGATTGGTTCATCTTTCTACCGATGCCGTGTTTGACGGTCAGCGCGGGGATTACACTGAAGAAGATACTCCCCATCCGTTGAGCGTTTATGCACGCAGCAAATGGCAGGCCGAACAGCAAGTTCTGGAAGCCTGCCCGCAGGCGATTGTCGCACGCGTAAACTTTTACGGCTGGAGTCTTTCCGGTCAACGCAGTTTGGGGGAGTTCTTCTTCTATAACTTGAAAGAAGGCAGGCCGGTCAGGGGCTTTACGGATGTGTTCTTTTGTCCGTTGGAAGCCACTCAACTGGCTGACCTTTTATTGAGGCTGGTGAAAAAGGGTGCGGAGGGGTTGTTTCACGTCGTCAGCAGCCAGTGCCAGTCCAAATATCAGTTTGGGGTGAGTATTGCCCGTCGTTTTGGACTGGATGAGAGCCTGATCGAGCCGGTTTCGGTGATGGAAGGCGGGCTGGTTGCGCGTCGTTCGCCGAATTTGCGCCTGCGCACCGAGAAACTCTGTGCCGCCCTGGGCGAACCGCCGCCCAATCAGGCTGCCGCGCTGGATCGTTTTTATCAATTGTATTTAGACGGCTATCCGCAGCGGGTACGCTCGCTGGCGGACGGCCGCTTGACACAATCGGTCTAATTTCTGTAAAGAAGGAGACGGCAAGATGTCTGTTGAAATCAAAATTGGAAATCGTCTGATCGGGGATGAGCATCCCACCTACTTTGTGGCGGATATTGCCGCCAACCATGACGGCAGTCTGGAACGTGCCAAGTACCTGATTAAACTTGCCAAACAGGCCGGCGCCGATGCTGCCAAATTTCAGAACTTTGCTGCGCCGAAAATTGTTTCGGATTACGGCTTCAAATCGCTGGGATCTCAGCAATCTCATCAAGCCAGCTGGAAACGCTCGGTGTTTGAAGTCTATCAATCGGCTTCCATTCCGTTTGAGTGGACCTATGAATTGAAGAAAACCTGTGAGGAAGTCGGTATAGACTATTTCTCCGCTCCCTACGATTTTGAGGCGATTGATTTTCTGGATGAACACATGCCGGTTTACAAAATTGGCTCTGGCGATATTGACTGGCTGGAAGCCATCGAGCGGATTGCCCGCAAAGGCAAACCGGTCTTTCTGGCGACCGGTGCGGCGGATATTGGCGATGTTCAGCGCGCCGTGCATACGGTTCTGGCGCTTAACCCGCAACTGGTGCTGATGCAGTGCAACACCAACTACACCGGCAGTGTGGAAAACTTCATGCACGTTCATCTAAACGTGCTGAAAACCTATCGTGCCATGTTCCCGAATGTGGTACTGGGTCTTTCTGACCACACCCCCGGTCATGCGGCCGTGTTGGGAGCGGTGGCGCTGGGGGCGCGGGTGGTGGAAAAACACTTCACCGACGATAACACCCGCGAAGGCCCCGACCATGCCTTTGCGCTTGATCCGATTGCATGGGAAGAAATGGTCAGACGCACGCGCGAGCTGGAAATGGCGCTGGGAGATGGAGACAAGCGGGTTGCCGAAAATGAGCGCGAAACGGTGATTTTACAACGCCGCTGCCTGCGTGCTGCCCGTGATATTCGTGCCGGAGAAGTCATCACCCGTGAGATGATTGATGTATTGCGCCCGGCCACCCCCGGCGCCATTCTGCCGCCGGAGATTGACCGTGTGATCGGCACAAAAGCGCTGCGCGATCTGCCGTATGGCAAAGAAATTCGCTGGACGGATTTGGGCGATTGAAAGTACTGTACTTCTCGCGCGATTATACGCCGCACGACCACCGCTTTTTGAGCGCGCTGGCGCAAACGCCGCACACCATTTACTACCTGCGGCTGGAACGGCAATCCCGTCAACTGGAAGACCGCCCGCTGCCGCCGCAGGTGGAGCAGGTGGTCTGGCAGGGCGGACGCCAACCGGTTGGCTGGCGGGATTACCCGCGACTGCTGGCGGACCTGCGGCGCGTGATCCGTCGGCTTCAGCCGGATGTGATTCACGCCGGGCCGATTCAATCGGCTGCTTTTTTGGCGGCTTTGAGCGGCTTCCATCCGCTGGTCAGTATGTCGTGGGGTTCGGATTTGCTGCTGGATGCTGACCGCTCGGCGTGGATGCGCTGGGTCACCCGCTTTACCTTGCGGCGCACCACTGTACTGGCAGCCGACTGCCGCACCGTGTTAGAGAAGGCCGCTCAATTCGGTTTTCCACCCCAACGGGTGGTGCTCTTTCCGTGGGGAGTGGAGCTTGCCCGCTTTCAGCCCGGCAGGGCAGACGCGTTTCGGGCAAGGCGCGGATGGCAAGATGCGTTTGTGGTGCTTTCGCTGCGCACCTGGGAGCCGCTGTATGGGGTGGATGTGGTGGCGCGCGGCTTTGCGCGGGCTGCCCGCCAGAATCCGCGTCTGCGCCTGTTGCTGCTGGGCGGCGGCTCACAGGCCGGCCTGATCCGTTCAATCTTTGAGCAGGAAGGCGTGCAAGAGCAGGTCTTTTTTGGCGGTCAGGTTAACGGCGATGACCTGCCGCAGTATTATCAGGCAGCAGATTTGTACGTGAGCGCCTCGCATAGCGACGGTTCTTCGGTTTCCCTGATGGAAGCACTGGCCAGCGGTTTGCCGGTGCTGGTTTCGGATATTCCTTCCAACCGGGAATGGATTACGCCCGGGCGCGAGGGCTGGTTGTTTGCCGATGGGGATGACCGCGCTTTAAGTGAAGGTATTTTGCGGGCTGCCGGTCAGCCGGAGGGGTTGAAAGAGATGCGCCTTGCCGCCCGCCGACTGGCGGAAGAGCGCGCCAACTGGCAGGTCAACTTCCAGCGACTGCTGGATGCCTATCAACTGGCGCTAGAGATTGAACAATCGTCCGCATCATTGCACCCAAGCCCATTGAAGGAGCAGGAGTAAATGACTTCAATCCAACCGCAGGTGGTTGCCATCGTTCAGGGACGGATGACTTCCAGTCGTCTGCCGGGCAAGATTCTGGCGGATTTGGGCGGCAAGCCCATGCTTGCCCATGTGGTCGAGCGGGTTCGTCTGGCGCAGACTGTTCAGCGGGTGGTGGTGGCCACCACCAGCGACACCAGCGATGACCCGGTTGCCGAATTCTGCCGGGCGCAGGGGTATGATTGTTTTCGCGGCAGCCTGTTCGATGTGCTCGACCGCTTCTACCAGACGGCGCGGGCATACGCTGCGGATGTCATCGTGCGCATTACCGCCGACTGCCCGCTGATTGACCCGCTGGTCATTGACCAGACGGTTGAGGCCTTCTTTCAATATCAGGTGGATTTTGCTGCCAACCGTCTGCCGCCGCCGTGGAAACGCACTTTTCCAATCGGGTTAGATACGGAAGTGTGCAGCTTTACGGCGCTGGAACGCGCCTGGCGTGAAGCCGCTCAACCGCACGAACGCGAGCATGTCATGCCCTATCTTTACGAAGAAGAAGGTCGTTTCAAGGTGCATGTCATCCATGCCGGGCAGGATTACGGGGACCTGCGCTGGACGGTGGACACTGCCGAAGATTTAACCGCCATGCGGGCTTTGTTTGCCCTCTTTCAAAATAATCCTCCGCTCTCCTGGCTGGAGGTGCTGCCGGTCTGGCTGCAGCACCCGGAAGTTCAGTCGTTGAATGCCGGCGTGCAGCATCACTGGTTTAATGACTATGATGAGCGGTTTGGTAAACGGGAGAAATAAAGAATGCCGTTGTTGACCATCTTCACCGCCCCAAAGCCATTCACCAACCCGCACATTGCAATGATTCAGCGCAATGCGCTGCGCTCCTGGCTGGCGCTGGGTGAGGAAGTGGAGGTTCTGGTGATTGGCGAGGAGGAGGGGCTGGCCGAAACGGCTGCCGAACTCGGCATCCGCCATTTGCCGCAGGTGGAACGCAGTGCTTATGGCACGCCACTGGTTTCTTCCATGTTTGCGCTGGCTCGCCATTCCAATGCCCCGTTATTGTGCTGTGTGAATGCAGATATTATCCTGACTTCGGATATTCTCAACGCGGGGCGCAATTTGCTGGCAACGCGGCAACGTTTTCTGGTAGTGGGACAGCGTTGGGATTTGGATGTGGATGAACCGCTGGACTTTTCGGCAGGATGGCAGGAGCGGCTGCGTGAACGAGTCCGTCATGAGGGAAAGCTGCACAAGGCTACCGGCTCGGATTATTTTCTCTTTCCGCGTGAGTGTTTTAATGATATACCGGCTTTTGCCATCGGACGCGCCGGCTGGGATAACTGGATGATTTACGCCGGACGCTCACAGGGCTTTCCGGTGGTGGATGCCTCAAAGGATGTCTTCATTGTGCATCAAAATCACGATTACAGTCATTTACCGGGCGGTCAGCCGCATTATAAACATCCGGAAACGTTGGAAAATGTCCGGCTGGCAGGGGGCAGACGCACCATCTTTGAACTGAGCGATGTGAGCCATCACCTGGTCAATGGAAAACTGGTACGACCTCCGTTTTCGTGGCGGCGTTTCTGGCGTGAGGTAGAAATTTTCCCATTGATTAAATTGCACTCCTATCCACTGGCGGTAGGGCTTTATTTCCTGCTTCACCCACGTAAAGCCTACCGCGAGTACCGTGAAGGCAGGTTGTAGGGAGGGACTTATGCGGCAAGGACAAAACCCGGCAAAACTGGATATGCCTGCTTACCAGCCTCAGCGCCTGGCAATTGCCACACTGGTGTATATTCCCTTTCAGGAGGGTTATTTCGCCCATTCTCTGGAAGTGTTTCTTTATCATCTTGCCAGTGTGCATCAATACACCTCAGAACCATTTAATTATCTGGTGTTTGATAACGGCAGTTGTGCTGAGGTAAAACGCGAGTTGCAATCTTTACATGAAACCGGCTGGATTGACTGGCTGGTGCTTTCGCAGCACAATCTGGGCAAAACCGGCGCTTTGAATTTCATCCTGTCCGGTATTCCCAATCAGTGGGTTTGTTACACCGATTCGGACATGCTTTTCCGCCCCGGCTGGCTGGAAGAATCGTGGAAGATCGAAGCAAACTTTCCCAATATCGGCATGATTGGCGCACAGGTGGTCTTTCCCGACTGGGAGGAGGATAAGGGCAATACGGCTTTTCGGAAAACGACTGACGCGCGTTTTCACTTTGATCAGGTGCAGCCTGAAGACTGGATTCTGGATGAATACTGCCGCGGGCGGGGAATCAGCGGCGAACGGGAGAAAGTTTACCGCAGAATGCAGCTGGATCGGGTGACGAACACTGAAACTGGTGTGCAAGCCTTTCTGGGCGGCAATTCTCATCAGCAGTTCTTAGCGCGGCGTGCGGTGCTGCAGGAAATTCTACCCTTGCCGGCTTCCCTGCAGCTTTCCCGCAAAGAAGATACTTATCAGGATGTGGAACTGGACCGGCGTGGTTACCTGCACCTGACCACTACCCGTCCGTATCTTTATCACATGGGCAATGTCGTGGATGAGGCGCTGCGTCCCGAACTGGAAAAATTACGCCTGCCGGAAAATGTGAAACCCCCTACACTGAAAAAAACTCACACTTCGCAAAAACTGCATCCAGTAGAGCGAATACTTTTTTGGCTGGCGGGTAAACCCGCTTTGCGCCGCCGGCTGGTGCGCCTGTATCAATTTCTGCATCGTACCCTTTCTGAGGTTTCGTGAAATGCGCATTGGTCAGAACCCTGCCAAATTCGTCAAAGATGTAGCCCGACCCGAACGCATCACAGTTGCTGTGCTGAGTTATATTCCTTTTCTGAGCGGTTTTTATGCCGAAACAATGGATGTGTTGAAGGTTTGCCTTGACTCGGCACGCAAGGATGCCGGACTGCCGTTTGACCTGCTGGTGTTCGATAACGGTTCGTGTGCCGAGGTACAGGACTGGCTGCTGGCTGAACAGCGTGCGGGTAACATCCAGTACCTGATTCTTTCCGAAAAGAATCTCGGCAAAGGCGGGGCGTGGAATATCATCCTCAGTGGTGCGCCGGGCGAAATCATTGCCTATGCTGACAGTGATGTGTTGTTCTACCCCGGTTGGTTGAGTGAGAGTGTGCGATTGCTGGAAACTTTTCCAAATGTGGGCATGGTGACGGCGCGTCCCTTCCGTACCAACCCGGAATTTTACAGCAGTACCCTGGCATGGGCAGAAGCCCAGCCGGATGTGCAGGTCGAACGCGGGCAGTTCATTCCGTGGGAGGTTTTTCTCGAATTTGATCTCAGTCTGGGGCAAAACGAGGAAGAAATCCGCCAGCGGTACGAAACTACGCAGGATGTACGGCTGACCTACCGTGGTGTGCAGGCGATTGCCGGCGCATCCCACTGGCAGTTTACGGCGTATAAATCCACGCTGTCACGGTTTCTACCCTTTGAGATGAATCGCCCAATGGGGCAGGTCAAGCAGCTTGATCAGCGCATGAATGAGGCGGGCTTGCTGCGGCTGATGCCGACCCGGCCGTATGCAATGAACCTGAGCAATACCTTGCGGGGTTTGAAAGCCGATCAACGCCAGCCTGACCGTCCCCGCCAAAAACGCCGCAATCCGCTGCTGGACTTCCCTCCGCTGCGGGTGGCTTTGTTGAAACTGTACGATTCGATTTTCCGCTGGTATTATGACCGCCAGTGATAACGGGAGATGAAATCTTACTTTCTATGACGAAGAAACGCATTTTCATCAGTGCTGACCATGGTCTGGCGGTGGTTTACTTCCTGCAAACGGACGTGCTGCCCACCCTGCTGCAGGGCGGTGTTGAAGTGGTGCTGCTGACCGATGACGGGCTGGTTGAGCAAATTCAGCGCCGCTTTGGGCAGCCGGGCCTGACGGTGGAGGGTTTGCGTCTCAGGCAGGCGCGCCACTACTTCGAGAATCACGACCACAGCCTGCAATACTGGCTGCACTTTTTGCGCTGGATGGGCGGCTCGCGGCGCATCAACACCAATGCCATGGACGGCCACCTGCGGCAGATGCAGCATGAAACCTCGCGGCGCGGTAAACTGCTGATGCCTTTCATTCGTGCGGCAACTGCCCTGCTGCGAAATTCAGCGCCTGCCCGGCGGGCGCTGATCGGGCTGCAAATGCGCTATACACCGCAAATTTACCGCGACCTGTTCGAGAAGTATCAACCCTCACTGGTGGTCGCCAGCACCCCCGGCTGGCGTTTGGACCGCTATCTGCTGCGCGAGGCGGCGCAGCGCGGGGTGCGCACCGCAACCGCCATTATCGGTTGGGATAACCCCAGCAGTTACCGTCTGCCCGGCGCGCCGGTGGATTACGCCACCTGCTGGTCGGAAATTCAAAAAGAAGAACTGGTGCTGGGTTCAGACTGGCAGCCGGAACGGGTCAACATCGGCGGCATACCTACCTATGATGGCTACTTCCGCAAGCAGTGGCAGATGAGCCGTGAGGAATACTTTGCCCTGCACGGGCTTGACCCGCAGCGAAAATTGCTGGCGTATGCTTCCAGTTTTGTTACCTTTGCGCCCAATTACCCCAATATCGAAGCCCTGGCGCGGCTGGTGGCCGAAGAACGGCTGGTACAGCCGGCCCAGCTGCTCATCCGCTTGCACCCCAATCATTTCATCCCCGGTTCGCTCTACGAAAAAGAGGCGTACCGCGTTCGTCAACTGGTGCGGGAATTGCCTCATGTTCATCTGGTCGAGCCGGTGCCGTTGGGCGGAGAATTGGGGTATTACTCCGGCGAGGACATGCCGGAAAAATCCTCAATGATGGCGCACGCGGATGTCTTCCTGACTGTCTATTCCACCATGGTGGTGGAAACTGCCATTCACGACCGGCCGATCGTCAGTGTTTGCATTGATACACCCGGCGGCTGGAACACGCCCGGTAAGTTTTCACTGGCGCTTTCGGAAATTGCCGAATGGCCGACTCATTTGCGTTTCCGTCAGGCGGGCGCCGGGCGGGTGGCCTTGAATGCCGATCAGGTGTGCGAAGCGGTCAATTTTTACCTGACTCAGCCCAATGCCGACCGCGAGGCACGCCGCCGCTTCGTCGAACGCGAGGTTACGTTTACCGATGGCAGCGCCGGAAGGCGCACGGCTGAATATCTGCTTTCTCTGGTATGAGGATACAATGAGGTTTTTGATTGCCGGCTTTGGTTCGATTGGACGCAGGCATTTACGCAACCTGCTGGCGCTGGGTGAGCGTGATATCGTCCTCTACCGCACACACCGCTCCACCCTGCCAACCGATGAAATTGAGCAATTTCCCACCGAATCCAGTCTGGAGGCTGCCCTGGGTCACCGCCCGGATGCAGTGATCATCTCCAACCCGACCGCCCTGCACCTTTCGGTGGCGATTCCGGCAGCCCGACAGGGTTGTCACATCCTCATGGAAAAACCGATTTCCCATGATTTGAATGGGTTAGATGAATTGCGCCGGGCATTGCAGCAGGGCGGCGGACAGCTGCTGATGGGTTTTCAATTTCGCTTTCACCCCACCCTGCGCACGGCTGCGGGGGTGATTGCGGCGGGTGAAATTGGGCGTCCGCTGGCGGTGCGGGCGCACTGGGGCGAATACCTGCCCAACTGGCACCCCTGGGAGGATTACCGCCAGAGTTACGCTGCCCGGCCGGAACTGGGCGGCGGGGTTATCCTGACCCTTTGTCACCCATTCGATTATTTGCGGATGATTGTGGGAGAAATCAACTCGGTCAGCGCCATGACCGCTTCGATTCCTGAATTGGACTTGAATCTGGACGCGGTCGCCGAAATTTTATTGGGCTTCCAGAATCAGGCGATTGGGAATGTGCATCTGGACTACATCCAGCAGCCAGCTCAGCACACTTTGCAGATCATCGGCAGCGAAGGCGTATTGAACTGGGACAATGCCAGCGGCCTTTTGAGCTGGCAGCGGGTTGGTGAACCTCAGCCGCATCAGGCTCACCCGCCAGCCGATTTTGAGCGCAACTGGATGTTCCTGGCACAGATGCGCCATTTTTTGGAAGTGGTGCGCGGCGAAGCCGAGCCGCTTTGTACGCTGGCGGACGGCGAGCGTGCCCTGCAAATCGCGCTGGCAGCGCTGGACTCGGCCCGCCAGCACCGTGAGATTACTCTTTAAGGATGGGATTCATGCCACATCAACACCGGCTTATCTGGATAATGCTCATGGGTTTGGGATTGATTGCGCTGGCCCTTCTGACTGCCTGTCAGCCGAGCCAGCCGTTGACTCCAACCGAGGACATTCAAGCAACCGCTTTATCCATGGCACAAACTGCCCTTTTCCCCACCCCCAGCCCAACTCAGGCTTTCACCCCTATCCTGCCGCCCACCCCAACCTCAACATTTACCCCCACTCCAACGCCGCCGCCGACAGAAACCCCCACCCCTTCGCCGGAGTTTACCAGCCTGCGATTCATCGGTGTAACCGCCAGTTACAATGGGGTGAGCCTGATTATCGAGATTCCCAATCTTCAACGGGTTTATACTTTGACCATCAACGGCATCAAATACCCTTGTCAGATGGTGGATACCGTTCCAAATCGGCTGTTTTGCAACGGTCTGGCAAAACCGCCGTTTGATCAGGCAGTGCGGCTCTCTCTGCATGACCCTGATTCAGATGAGGTTGTGTATGAAATGACAACCTCAATTGCCGGCAACTTGCTGAAAACCCCCGCCCCGCGCGGTTACTACGATGCGAACTGCCCGCAGCGCGGGTTGGATGTCAAGTGTGAGATGGAATGCCGTATCCCGCCGGAGGGCGGGCCGTGTGTGGTTGCCAGCTGTTACGATTCGTGCGGTTTATACTTTTCGGTGCACACCTGCCCGGAGAATGTGGATGTCTATCCGGCGCTTTGCACCGAGGAACAGTGGGCTGAGATGAAAGCCCGCTATAATATCCCCTGAACGGGTGAGGATGAATGAAACGTTTTGGTGTTGTATTTTTGATTTTATTCATGGGATGGTTAACGGCTTGCAGCAGCCCGGTTGAGGTGACTTTCCAATCAGCCGAGTCTACTGCCACGGCAGTGCCGCTGGTGACGTTTACCGCCAGTCCGGTGCAATTGTCAACCCCGAACGAGCCGGCGTTGCCATCTGCAATTCTGACCCCCACCGCAATGATGTTGCCTGGCCCAACTCCCACCGCCGTACCGTTGGCCGACTTTTCTGCCCTGCGAGTGGTGACCATTGAAAGCAACGCTTTTGGCTGGATGATTCAGTTTAACCTGCCGGGAATCAAACAACCGCTGAACCTGAAATTGGATAATAAGGAATACCGCTGTGGAGTGGATGAGCGTTACCCGGAGCGTCTGTTCTGTCAGGGGTTGGCCAAACCGTTGATTGATCAACCCATGAAACTGGTGTTTTTCAACCCGGAAAGCGGCGCAGAAGTCTATCGCAGCAATTTGATCATCCCGCTGGCTTTTGTCGTTCCGCCGACCCCGGTGGGTTATCTGCATACCGCCTGCGAAGAGCGCGGTAAACAGGTTTCCTGCGAGACCGAATGCCGCATTGACCCGGACGGCAATCCCTGCATTGTGGCAACCTGTACGGACGCCTGCGGGCCGTACTTTGCCGTGCATTCCTGCCCGGACGACATGCCGCTGCCCTCGCCATCCTGTACGGCGGAGCAGTGGGTGATGATGAAGAAACGCTATCAAATTCCGTGAGCGAGGTGAGATGAGCCATATTTTCGATAAGTTTCGCATGGATGGACAGGTTGCGGTGGTTACTGGCGGAGCCGGTTTACTGGGGCGGCAGTTCTGCCGCACGCTGGCTCAGGCCGGTGCTGCGGTGGTAGTGGCTGACCTGAATCGCATGACGGCGATCACGCTGGCGGATAACCTCCAGAAAGATGGTTATCAGGCGATTGGCACGGGCGTGGATGTTACCGATCCGATTTCGGTGGAGGATATGGTTGCGGCGGCGGTCAATCAATTTGGACGGCTGGACGTGCTGGTGTGCAGTGCGGCCATGGACCCGAAATTCGACGCCGAACACGCTGCCGGGCAGCAGGGTAACGCCTTTGAAACTTACCCGCTGGAGGCGTGGCGGCAGGCATTGGATGTCAACCTGACCGGTATGTTTCTGTGTGCGCAGGCAGCCGTCAAGCCGATGCTGGCGCAGAATCATGGTGTAATCATCAATATCTGCTCCACCTACGGCCTGGTTGGCCCGGATCAGCGCATTTATCAGCGCCCGGGGCAGCCGCCGCAGTACAAGCCGGTGTTTTATTCGGTGACCAAGGCCGGGGTGCTGGGACTGACCCGCTATCTGGCGACGTATTACGCCGGGCGCAACATCCGCGTCAATGCGCTGACCCCCGGTGGGGTTTATAATCAACATGATCCAATTTTTGTCGAAAATTACAGTTACCGTACGGTGATGGGGCGCATGGCTGAACAGGATGAGATGAACGGTGCGCTGCTCTTTCTGGCATCCGATGCTTCCAGTTACATGACGGGTGCTAATCTGGTGGTGGATGGAGGCTGGACAGCATGGTGAACGGCACCGAAGTACTGGCAATTATCCCGGCGCGCGGCGGCTCGAAGGGCATTCCGCGCAAGAACATCCGTAATTTTGCCGGTCACCCGCTGATTGCGTATAGCATTGCAGCGGCTTTGCAGTCGCAGCGGGTCACCCGCGTGATTGTTTCCACCGACGATGCGGAAATCGCCGAAGTGGCGCGGGCCTACGGGGCCGAGGTGCCCTTCCTGCGTCCTGCTGAACTGGCGCAGGACTCGACCCTCGACCTGCCGGTCTTTCAACATGCGCTGGCATGGCTGACCGCCAACGAAGCCTACGCCCCAGATGTAGTGGTGCAATTGCGTCCCACTTCTCCCATCCGCCCGGTTGGGCTGGTGGATGAAGCGGTACACATTCTGCTGGAACACCCCGAAGCCGATTCGGTGCGTGGCGTGGTGCCGGCTGGCCAGAATCCTCATAAGATGTGGCGAATTGACTTGCAAACCGGACAGATGAAAAACCTGCTGGATGTGCCGGGTGTGCCGGAACCGTACAATGCTCCCCGTCAGTTGCTGCCGCCGGTTTACTGGCAAACCGGCCACATTGACGCAATCCGCCCGGTAACGATTCTGGAAAAGAATTCGATGAGCGGTGAGGTGATTCTGCCGGTGATGATTGACCCGCGCTACACGGTGGATATTGACTCGCTTGCCGATTGGGCGCGGGCTGAGTGGCTGGTTTGGCATGGCGGGCTGGAGATGGTGCATCCCGGACGGGTGCGCCGCCCGCTGCCGGAAAAGGTGGCACTGGTGGTATTCGATTTTGACGGGGTTTTGACCGATAACCGGGTGTGGGTTGACTCTGAGGGGCATGAGTTCGTAGCCGCCTATCGCTCCGACAGCCTTGGCATTCAGGCATTGCACAGGGCTGGCGTTCAAACGCTGGTGCTTTCAACCGAAACCGATGGGGCAGTTGCTGCGCGCGGCCGTAAAATGGGAGTGCCGGTTTTACAGGGCATCACGGATAAAGCCGCGCGCCTTACGGAATACCTGCGTGAACACCATCTGGATGCCCGTGAGGTGCTTTTCGTTGGTAATGATGTCAATGATCTGCCCTGTTTTGATGTGGTGGGCTGCGCGGTGGCGGTGGCGGATGCTCAGCCGGAGGTGCTCCGGCAGGCAGATTTAATTCTGACCCGTCCGGGCGGGCACGGTGCTGTGCGCGAATTGTGCGACCTGTTGCTGCAACGGCTCGAAAACAATTGAACCAAAAAATTGATTAAAAAGGAGTGATCCGATGGCAAAAGCAGTAAAAATTGGCGATCGTTGGGTGGGGGATGGTCACCCGACCTATGTGGTGGCAGAAATCGGCATCAACCATAATGGGGATATCGAAATTGCCAGGCAATTGATGGATGCCGCCAAACACGCCGGGGTGGATGCGGTTAAGTTTCAAAAGCGCACCCCCGAACTGTGTACCCCGCCCGATCAGCGCAATGTGATGCGCGAAACGCCGTGGGGCTATATTACCTACCTCGAATACCGCCATAAAATTGAGTTTGGCGAAGCGGAGTACCGCGAGGTGGACCGCTATGCTAAGGAAATTGGTATCACCTGGTTTGTTTCGGTGTGGGATGAGCCGTCGGTGGATTTTATTGAGGCGTTTGATCCGGTGGCGTACAAAGTTCCTTCCGCAGCGCTGACCGATCACGGCTTGCTGCGTAAACTGCGCGCTACCGGGCGGCCGATCATCCTTTCGACCGGCATGTCCACCATTGACCAAATCAAGGCTGCCGTGGAGCTGCTGGATATGGACAATCTGGTCATCTGCCACACCACCAGCGCCTATCCCTGCCCGCCGGAGGAACTCAACCTGCGCATGGTGCAGACCCTCAAAGAAACCTATCCCTGCCCGATTGGCTATTCCGGGCACGAGGTCGGATTGATTCCCTCGGTTGTGGCGGTTGCTTTGGGAGCGTGTCTGGTCGAACGGCACATCACGCTTGACCGCGCCATGTGGGGTTCGGATCAGGCTGCCTCGGTGGAACCGGGTGGTTTTGAACGGCTGGTCAAGTACATCCGCGTGACGGAACTTTCACTGGGTGACGGCGTCAAACGGGTGTACGACAGCGAGCTGCCGTCCCTGAAAAAACTGCGAAGGGTGTTCAACTAATCCCGATGAAGTGGACCGCTCAGCGCATCCGTAAGGGCGTGCAACGGCGCTGGCTGCGTACCCGCAACAGCCGCACGATTGCCCGCCTTTCAGCCGAGATTGGACAACACGCCCCGCCGGTGGATTCTCGCCCGGTGGTGCTGTTCAATGTTTCCAGCCGGCTGGCCGGGATGAGCCTGAATGCGGCGTTTACACTGCTGAGCGGTTGGGCGCTGCGGATGGCAGGTGTGCCGGCGGTGCATTTTGTCTGCCGCGCCGGCATGACACGTTGCCAGCTGGGCAGCGCCCTGACGGCGGCCGATCAGCCGCCGCCGTGTGCGGCGTGTATCCGCCAATCGCAGCAGCTTTACTCTTCTGCGCAGGTGCGCTGGTTTGACTATCAGCCGGACGGAGAAGTTGAACGGGAGACGGCGGGGCTCTCGCTGGCTGAATTAATGGTTTTTGAATGGAAAGGACTGGCGCTGGGCAGTCTGGTGCTGCCCTCGCTGCGCTGGGCGCTGCGCCGTCATGATCTGGACGATGATGCGCAGACGCGTTTTTTGCTGCGTCAATTCATTTTATCGGCGGCGCGGGTAGCGCAGGAATTCAACCGGTTGCTGGATGAGGTGCAGCCGCGCGGGGTGGTGGTGTTCAACGGCGTATCCTTTCCGGAGGCGGTTGCGCGTCAGGTGGCGCTCCAGCGCGGACTGCCGGTGGTCACCCACGAAGTGGGCTTGCAGCCCTTCAGCGCGTTTTTCTCACACGGACATGCCACGGCTTACCCGATTGATGTACCAGCCGATTTTGAACTCAGTCCAATGCAGGAAGCCCGTCTGAATGGTTACCTTGAAAAGCGTTTTCAGGGGCAGTTCAGCATGGCGGGCATCCGCTTCTGGCAGGATATGCGTCATCTGGATGAGGGTTTGCTGGCAAAGGCAGCCAATTTCCGTCAGGTCGTACCGGTGTTTACCAATGTGATTTTCGATACCAGCCAGATGCATGCCAATGTGATTTTTACGGACATGTTTGCGTGGCTGGAGGAAGTGCTGGGCATCATTCGCGCTCACCCGGAAACACTGTTTGTACTGCGCGCTCACCCGGACGAAGACCGACCCGGCAAGCAGGCCCGTCAAAGTGTCACCCGCTGGGCGGAAGCCAATCGGGTCAGCGAGCTGCCCAATGTGGTCTTCATCCCGCCGCGTGAGTACCTGAGTTCTTACGAGTTGATTCAGCGGTCTAAATTCGTCATGGTTTATAATTCGACGATTGGGCTGGAGGCATCCATTCTGGGCAGTGCGGTGCTGTGCGGCGGACAGGCGCGTTACACCCGCCTGCCGACGGTCTTTTTACCCGCTTCTGCGGCGGAGTTCCGGCGCATGGCGGAGGAATTTTTGAATGCCGAGCGGGTCACGGCTCCGCCTGAGTTTCAGCACAATGCGCGGCGATTCCTGTATTATCAGCTATACCGCGCATCGCTGCCGTTTGCTCAATTTTTAGATGAGGATGTTGACCCCGGCTTTGTCATCCTCAAAGAAAATCTCACCTGGCGGGACTTTTTGCCCGAATCTTCAGCAACACTGACCACCATTGTGCGCGGTGTGCTGGAAAGCCAATCCTTCTACCTGCCGGAGGAGGACTGAGGTATGGCGGAAGCACGCTGCTCTATCGTCATTCGCGCCTATAATGAGGAAAAACACATCGGCAGGCTGCTGAGCGGTATCTTGCAGCAGACCGTCCGCGAGGTGCAGATTATTCTGGTGGATTCGGGTTCGACGGACGCTACGCTGGCGGTTGCTTCCCGTTTTCCGGTTGAGGTGGTGCATATCCGTCCGCAGGAATTTACCTTTGGGCGCTCGCTGAACCTTGGGATTGCTCAAGCGCGGGCCGATGTGGTGGTGATGGCTTCGGCGCATGTCTATCCGGTTTATCCGGACTGGCTGGAGCGCTTGATTGAACCGTTTGAAGACCCGCAGATCGCGGTTGCCTACGGCAAGCAGCGTGGTGCCGAAACCACCCAATATTCGGAGCATCAGGTTTTTCGCCGCTGGTTTCCAGACCAATCCACCCGGCGGCAGGCGCACCCGTTTTGCAACAATGCCAATGCTGCTATCCGCCGTGCTTTGTGGGAGCAGCACGCCTATGATGAACTGCTAACCGGTCTGGAAGATCTGGCGTGGGCACGCTGGGCACAAAGTCAGGGGTACGGCGTGGCTTATGTGGCCGAGGCGGAGGTTGTTCACGTCCATCAGGAAACCTGGCGCGGCATTTATAACCGCTACCGGCGTGAGGGGATGGCTTTCAAGCAGATTTACCCGCAGGAGCACTTCCGTTTTACGGACTTTGTGCGTCTGTGGGTCAGCAATGTGTGGAGCGACTGGCGCGCCGCGGCTGCCGAGGGACTGCTGGGAAGAGAATGGGCCAATATCGTCCGGTTTCGGCTGATGCAGTTTTGGGGCACCTATCAGGGCTATCGCCAGTCCGGGCCGCTCACCTGGCAGCTCAAGCAGACCTTTTACTACCCGAATTTAAGCGAAATCCCTAATGGACAAACCGTCCGGCGGGATGTCCAGCCAATTCAATACAAAGAAGGCGGCGAATGATTTATTTGCAATGGTCCGGTGAGGTGAAATCATGAACGCAACTCCCCAAATTGTCGCACTGGTGCCGATGCGCCATCATTCGGTGCGGGTGCCGGGCAAGAATTACCGCCCGCTGGCGGGTAAACCGCTCTTTCACCACATTCTCGACACTTTGCTGCAAACGCCGGAAATCAGCCGGGTGGTGGTGGATACCGACTCTCCGGTGCTGATGGAAGGGATTGCCCGCGATTTTCCGCAGGTGATTTTGCTGGAACGCCCCGCCCACCTGACGGCAGATACGGTGCCGATGAATGAGATTTTGATGCACGATACCGCCCGGGTGGAGGCAGATTTTTACCTGCAAACCCATTCCACCAATCCGCTGCTGCGCCGGCAGACGGTTTCACAGGCGATCCAGACCTTCCTGAGCCATTACCCGGCGTATGATTCGCTCTTTTCGGTCACCCGCCTGCAAACCCGCCTGTGGGACGGGTTGGCGCGTCCCATCAACCATAACCCGGCCATTCTTTTGCGCACGCAGGATTTACCGCCCGTCTATGAGGAAAATTCCTGTATTTACCTGTTCACCCGCCAAACCCTGGTTCAGCGCCGCAACCGGATCGGCGAGCGCCCCTATTTGTTCGAGATAGACCCGCTGGAAGCGCGGGATATTGACGAAGAATTCGATTTCATCCTGGCAGATTTACTGATGCGCCAGCGGCTGCAGACCGAAGGCAGGGGGGAGGGCTGATGTACACGGTACTGCTTTCCGCACCATACCTGCTTCCGGTGGTGGAACGCTTCCGTCCGCTTTTTGAGGATTACCGGCTGGCGCTGATTGTGCCGCAGGTGCATGAACGCCTCTCGGAAGAGGAAATTCTGACTTACGCCGGTCAGTTCGATGCCACCATCTGCGGGGATGATCGTTACACCGAGCGGGTGCTGCAAGCATGTGCCCCCCGCCTGAAGGTGATTTCCAAATGGGGAACGGGGATTGACTCGATTGACCGACAGGCAGCCGCCCGGCTGGGGATTCAGGTGCGGAATACGCCGAATGCGTTTACGCTGCCGGTTTCGGATAGTGTGTTGGGTTACATTCTGGCGTTTGCCCGGCAATTGCCGTGGATGGACCGCGCCATGAAAGCCGGACAGTGGCAAAAATTGCCGGGACGTTCGCTCAGCGAATGCACGCTGGGGGTGGTGGGGGTTGGCAATGTGGGCAAGGCCGTGCTGCGCCGCGCGCGGGCATTTGGGATGCGCCTGCTGGGCAACGATATTGTGCCGATTGCTCCGGATTTTGTGCTGGAAAACGGGGTGGAGATGACCACGCTGCGAGATTTACTGGCACGCTCCGATTTCATCAGCCTGAACTGTGATTTGAACCCGACCAGTTACCATTTGATCAACGGCGAAACACTGAAGTGGGTCAAACCCGGCGCGGTGCTGATTAACACGGCGCGCGGGCCGGTGGTGGATGAAGCTGCCTTGATTGCTGCCCTGCAAGAGGGACGGCTGGCAGGGGCAGCCCTGGATGTGTTTGAGGTGGAGCCGCTGCCGCTGGATTCTCCGCTGTTGAAGATGGATAATGTCATGCTGGCGGCGCATAATTCCAATGCCAGTCCGGCGGCGTGGGAGCGGGTTCACTGGAACACCATCCGAAATTTGCTGGATGGATTGGGTATGGATGTGAGCGGATTGGATGAATGGAAAAAACGGCTGAGCGAGAATCAGGGGTGAGAACTTGAGCATGAGTCAAAAACTGGAGCGCAATCTGCTTATTTTGATTTTGACGGCCTATGTGCTGTATGCTGCTGTGTTTATCGTCAAGACCATCTTTTGGGTGGATGGCGTTCCGTATTCAGCGCTGTTCGATGACATGATGATTTCGATGACCTATGCGCGCAATCTGGCACAGGGCTATGGGCTGGTGTGGAACCCGGGCGGTGAACGGGTGGAGGGTTTCAGCAATCCGCTGTGGGTGATTTTTATGGCGCTGTTTCACCTTCTGCCAATCCCGGAAAACTGGACGAGTCTGGCCATTCAGATCAGCGGCGGGGTGTTTTTCGTTGCCAGCCTGCTGGTGCTGCGGCGCGTTGCGGCTCAGGTGAGCGGGGGACAATCGCGGGTGGTGCTGCTGGCGGTGCTGTTGACGGCTTTCTACTACCCGCTGAGCAACTGGTCACTGCTGGGGTTGGAGGTCAGCCTGTTGCTGTGGATGGTTAACCTTTCTATGTATCTCACCCTGCGAACGCTGGAGAGCGGGCAATTTTCGCGCTGGCTGTACGTGTTGATGGGGCTGGCCACGCTGGTGCGGGTGGATGCGGCCGTCACTTACCTGACCCTGTGGGGGCTGCTGGTGTGGTTTGACCGCGCCAACCGCCGCCGTCACTTAATTGAGGGCGGGTTGTTTCTGTTGCTGTTTGTGGGCGGGCAGACCGTAGCGCGCAAACTGTATTACGGCGAGTGGGTACCAAATACCTATATCCTCAAAGTGGAAGGATTGCCGTTGTGGGCGCGGGGCCGGCGTGGGTTGCAGGTTACCTGGAATTTTGTACGCGGCATGTACACCCCACTGCTGGTTTTGCCGTTTACGCTTTTTCTGTTCCGACGAGATCGCAAAGTATTGCTGGTGGCGCTGGTCTTTCTGGCACAGGTGGCTTACAGCATTTATGTTGGCGGGGATGCCTGGGAACACCGCGGCGGCGCCAACCGCTTTGTGGCGCTGGGCATGCCGGCTTTCTTTGTACTGTTTTCCCTGGCGGTGTGGGAATGGTACGATCGAATCCGTTCCTTTCTGCAAAAACGCATTCCGGCTGCATCAGGCTGGTTAACCCGCCTGATGCCGGTTGGTTTGGGGCTGTTCATTGCGTTCAGTATGCTGCTGTGGAACCGCATGCCCGGCAATTATGGGATTGTTTCCAGCCTGCTCAAAGCCAGAGAAGGCGAATTGCGCTTCTTCCTGCTGTTGGACCGTTCGATTTATGTGCCGGGCAATGAGCGGTATACCCGCGATGGGTTGATCATCCGTCAGATTACACAGCCTTCGGCCAAAGTTGCCGTGATTGCGGCGGGCAATATCTGTTACTTCTCCCACCGCACCTGCATTGATATGCTTGGGAAGAGCGACCCGGTGATTGCCCGCGGCGGCATTCAGGTACCGCCGGACGCGGACTGGCGAGAATTGCGCCCCGGGCATATCAAGTTCAATTATCAATATTCGATTGCCACACTGAAACCGGATGTGGTAGTGGATATTCATCACAGCACCCGCGATATTGCAGAAAAATATCTCCAAGAGGATTACACGGTGGCTCTCCTCAACAAACATCCGGTTTATTTTCGCAAGGACTCCACCAGGATAGATTGGGTACAATTAGAATATGTCCGAGAAGATTGAAAACCGAATTGTATTGATTACCGGCGCAGCCGGTGGAATTGGGCGCGCCACGGTCGGCCTGTTCGCCGGGTGCGGCTGGCGGGTGATTGGTGTGGACCGGCAGGCGTTCGGCGAGGGTTTTCCGTCGAACGGGTTGTTCATCCAGGCCGATATTTCTGAGCCGGCTCAACTGGAAGGCATCTACGAAAAAACCCGCGCCTACACCGGTCAGTTGAATGCCGTCATTCACAACGCTGCCCTGCAAATTGCCAAACCGCTGATTGAGACAACGGCTGAAGAATGGGACGCGGTCATGGCTTCGAACCTGCGCTCGGTGTTCCTGGGCGCTAAACTGGCCTATCCACTGCTCAAAGCGGCCGGCGGCGGGGCAATCGTCAATGTTTCCTCTGTCCATGCGGTAGCCACTTCCGCCAACATTGCCGCCTACGCAGCCAGCAAGGGCGGTCTGCTGGCGCTGACGCGCGCCATGGCAATTGAGTTTGCCCCGGATAACATCCGTGTCAACGCCATTTTACCGGGCGCGGTGGATACCCCGATGCTGCGCGCCGGTTTGAACCGCGGGCATGTCGGCGGCGAGACGATTTACGACCGCCTGGAAAATCTGGCGCGCAAGACGGTCAATGGGCGCATCGGCAAGCCCGAAGAAATTGCCCACGCCATTTACTTTTTGGCCGATGATACCCAGTCGTCGTTTATGACCGGTCAGGCGTTAATTGTGGACGGCGGCGCCACGGCGAGGTTAAGCACCGAATGAGCGGATGGCGCGAAACGCTCAAAAAAATATTGCCGCCGGGGGCGGTTAACCTGCTGCGCGAGGCGCGCGACGGCACGGCACGGCTGGGCGACCTGCCGCAGGCCTATGGTCATCCATGGCGGCGGGAAACCATCCGCCGCCTGCCAGCGCTCAAAGACAGCCAGCGCGGCAAACGCTGCTTCATTTTGGGCAATGGCCCAAGTCTGGCAAAAACCGACCTGACCCGGCTGAAAAATGAATTCACCATCGGGCTTAACCGCATTTATCTGGCTTTTGCGCAGATGGGATTTGAGACCAGTTATTACCTTTCGATTAATGATCTGGTCATTGAGCAGTGTGCGGAAGAGATTCAAGCGCTGAAGATGCCGCGCTTTGTTTCGTGGCGGGCGCGCCGCTGGCTGCAGCCGGATGAGAACCTCTACTTTCTCTACACCACCTACACCGGCCCGAAATTTGCCCGTGACCTGACCGGCCGGGTGTGGGAAGGAGCCACCGTTACCTATGTGGCGCTGCAGGTGGCATTCTACCTTGGCTTTGAAACGGTGATTTTAATCGGGGTGGATCACAACTTTACCACGCAGGGTAAGCCCAATACCACCGTCGTTTCGCAGGGAGATGACCCCAATCATTTTCACCCAGGCTATTTTGGCAAGGGCTTCCGCTGGCAGCTGCCGGATCTGGAAACCTCCGAACGCGCTTACCGCATGGCGCGCGCTGCTTACGAATCCGCCGGTCGGCGAGTGCTGGATGCCACCATCGGTGGAAAGCTGACTGTTTTTCCCAAAATGGAATACGAATCGCTTTTTGAATGAGCGCCCCCCTCGTTTCGATTGTTACCCCTTCTTTCAATCAGGCTGCTTTTCTGGAGCAGGCCATTCGTTCGGTGCTGGAGCAAACCTACCCGCACATTGAATATCTGGTGGTGGATGGCGGCTCGACGGACGGCAGCCGTGAGATTATCGAAAAATATGCCGGGCAGCTGGCGTGGTGGGTTTCGGAAAAGGATGCCGGTCAGGCCGATGGCATCAACAAGGGCCTGCGCCGCGCACAAGGGGAGATTGTGGCATGGCTTAATTCGGATGATTATTACCTGCCGGCGGCAATCGGGCAGGCTGTGGAGGCTTTCCGCCTTTTTCCGCAGGCCGGACTGGTTTTCAGCGATGTTGAATCGGTGGATGGGGAAGGGAATCGTTTCAACGTCATGCGTTTTGGCGATTGGGGGCTGGCCGATTTAATGGCATTTCGCATCATCAGCCAGCCGGGGGTGTTCATGCGCCGCAGTGTGCTGGAGCAGGCCGGCTACCTTGACCCGAATTATCATTACCTGCTGGATCATCACCTGTGGCTGCGCATGGCGGTGATGGCTCCAATTTGCTATGTGCAGGGTGCGCGCTGGGCAGCGGCCCGCTTTCACGCTTCGGCAAAAAATGTTGCTCAGGCAGCCGGTTTTGGCAGCGAAGCCCTGCGCCTGGCCGCCTGGATGGAAAGCAGTCCGCTGTTTAAGCCTTACCTGCCGGCCGTACGGCGGCGGATGTGGGCGGGTGCCCACCGGCTGGACGCCTTTTACCTGCTGGATGCCGGTCAACCTCGGGCGGCTTTAACGGCGTATGCGCAAGCTTTTCGCTACCATCCACCCACCGTCCTGCGGGACTGGCGGCGCGTGTTGTATGCGCTGGTCAGCCCGCTGGGATTGGAAGGCTTGCGGCAGGCCTACTTGAAGCGGCGCAGCCGGCGATTTCAGCGGCAGGAGCGTTGAGGTTGGGGATGGAAGGGCCGCTTTCCCCGGCCGAAAAGGGCAGCCTGTTCACCCATCCGCGCTGGCTGGCGGGTTTGCTGCTGGTGTTGCTGCTAGCAGGCGGGGCGGCTTTTCGGTTGTATGATTTGACGGACCCGCCGTTGGATTTTCACCCCACCCGCCAGGTGCGTTCGTTGATCATCGCGCGCGGCATGTATTTTCAGAATCTGGCGGGCATTCCCGAATGGCAGCGCGAATTTGCCGTCCGTCAGTGGCGGGCGCAGGATGTGATCGAACCGCCGATCATGGAAGCCTTAACCGCCTCCGCCTACCAGCTGATTGGCGGGGAAGCGCTGTGGATTGGGCGGCTTTTTTCCATCTTCTTCTGGCTGGCGGGGGGGGTGGGTTTGTGGCTGCTGGCCCGCCGCTTGATGGGGGAGGATGCCGCTGTGTGGGGAGTGGCGTTGTATCTGGGCTGGCAGTATGCGATTCTGGCTTCGCGTTCCTTTCAGCCCGACCCTTTGATGACCGCGGCGATCATCTGGTCTTTGTGGGGGGCTGCCGGGTGGCACACGCGACCCGGGTGGGGCAGATCCGTTACCGCCGGTTTGCTGGCGGGTGCAGCCCTGCTGGTCAAATGGACTGCGGTCTTTTTTATCGCTGGCGGATGGCTGGGTTTACTGCTGACCGATGGCAGCCTGCGCCGGTTGTGGCGCAATCGTCAGGTGTGGGTCATCGGTGGACTGGCGGTGCTGCCGGGGCTGCTGTACGCGCTTTATTCTGCGCTGGTGTTGAACAGCCTGCAAGGTCAGTTGAGCCTGCGCTTTTTCCCGCAGATGTGGCTGGATGCCGTTTTTTATCTGCGCTGGTGGCTGCGATTGAATGATGTGGTCAGCCTGGCGTGGCTGGTGTTGATGATATTGGGCATCTTTTGCCTGCCCGTTGGACGGGCGCGCGGGCTATTGCTGGGTTGGGCAGCCGGTTACGGGGTGTATGCTTTGATTTTTTCGTATTACGTCAGTACGCATGATTATTATCACCTGCCGTTGATTCCGCTGGCGGCGCTCGGCGCGGGAAATGCCCTGTCGGTTTTACTGGGTCGGTTGCAGCTACCCGCGGGCTGGCGGCGAGGTCTGGGTGTTTTGCTCATCGCGCTCGTCTTTCTGGCAGAGGGCTGGTCGGCGCGCACCCTGCTCAAGCGGCAGGATTTTCGACCGGTTGTGGAGCAGATTCAAACCCTTGCCGCCCGCTTTTCGCCGCAGGACTCGCTGGTCAGCCTCGCGCCGGATTACAGTTTACCGCTGGTCTATTGGGGCTGGCTGAACACGACTCACTGGTTTGGAGTGGGAGATTTTGCCCTGCGTCAGGCAGCCGGACAAAGCATTGATTTTGAAGAGTATTTTCAAAATCAAACCAGCGGACGGGATTATTTTCTGGTGACCGATTTTGAGGAACTGGCGCGCCAGCCGCAGCTGCAGGCAGAACTGGAAAACCACTATCCGCTGATGATGGAGGGGCAGGGTTTTCGGGTGTATGATTTACGGCAGCGGAAAGAATTGCCATGAAATCGGTTTCCGGGCGGATCGTTGCGGTTTTGGTTTTACTGGCGCTCCTTTCTGGCCTAGGGGCGACGGCTTACGCCGGTACTTTCAGCCGTTACTGGGCGGATGACTACTGTTACGCTGCGGTTGTTCAGCGGGATGGTTTGATTCAGGGTGTGCAATACTGGTATCAAAACGGCGGCAATCGCTTTGCGGCTTTTCTTGCCGTAGGGCTGAGTGAATTCTTCGGGCAGAAAGCGGTTTCCGTGCTGCCGGCTTTGCTGCTGGCGGGGTGGGTTTGGGCGGCTTATTATGCTTTGAAAGGCGCCGTTCGTCTGGCGGGCTGGCGGGTCAGCCGCCTGTGGTTATGGACGGCGGCGGCTGGCTGGGTTTTTGTGGCCGTGTATACCTCACCTGACCGGCTGCAAACCCTTTACTGGCGGATGGGGCTGCTGCATTATTCTCTGCCGCTGGTGCTGCTGCTGCTTCAGGCTGGAATTCTGCTGAATGCTCCGGCAGGTCTGTCGGGGGGCAGGCTGGTGCTGGTCACCGTTGCAAATGGGCTGCTGGCCTTGTTTTCAGCCGGATTGTCAGAAACGGCGGCTGCTCTGCAGACCACTTTTTACCTGCTGGCGTCTGGCTGGCTGCTGCTGCGCGGTGGCGCGGAGAAACGCGTCTGGCCGGTGGTGTTGATCGGAGGGCTGGGGGCTTCTCTGCTGGCTATGCTGATCATGGCGCTTTCACCTGCCAATGCCTGGCGGCAGGCGCTTCTTCCGCCGCCGCCCACGCTGACCGTGCTGGTACAATTTGTGCTGCGTTACACGCTGGATTTTGTGCTGGATACCCTGCGTACGCTGCCATTGCCGCTGGCGGTCTGGTTGGGTTTGTGTGCGGCGCTGAGCTGGCTGCTGCCCGCCGACCGGCAAAATCAGCCGCAGGCTGTTTTCACTGCCGGCCTGCTGCTGGCTGCCGGCCTGCTGGCGACGGCGGCGGCGATTGCACCCAGCGCCTATGCCGGCCTGCAATACCCCGCCGGGCGGGCGCTGATGACCGCGCGCTTTCCGCTGTTGAGCGGGTTGGGACTGGCGGCCGCCGTTTCAGGCATCTGGTTGAAAGGCCGGTTATCTTCCGCTGCTCAGCGGTGGGTGAGCGTGAGTGCGCTGATTATTCTGCTGCTGGTTGGGGCTTATGTGCTGCGGGCAACTCAACTGCCGCTGAGCGAGGCCCAGGTGCTGGCCGTCAAGGCCGCCCGCTGGGACGCTCGTCAGGCTGAGATTTTATCCCAGCGGGCGGTGGGTTTTCAGATCATTCGCGTTCGCGAAGTGGATGTCGTCAGCACGCTGGAAGACCTGACCCCCCAGCCTGAGCATTGGGTCAACGGCTGCGCAGCGGATTATTATCAGGTGGAGCAGATCCTTGCGGAACGATAGAGAGGCAAGATGTTAGTTTCGATTATAACCCCTTCCTACAATCAGGCGCGTTATCTGGAAGAAACGATGCGTTCAGTGTTGGAGCAGGATTATCCCCACATCGAGTATATTGTGGTGGATGGCGGCTCGACGGATGGCAGCCGCGAGATCATCGAAAAGTACGCCGACCGGTTGGCGTGGTGGGTTTCGGAAAAGGACCGCGGTCAGACCGATGCGATCAACAAGGGCTTTGCGCGGGCGCGCGGCGAGGTGCTGGCGTGGCTGAACTCTGACGATACCTACCAGCCCGGCGCAATCCGCGAGGCGGTGGAATTTTTGCGGCAAAATCCACAGGTGGGGCTGGTTTATGGAGATGCCAATTACATTGATGAACACGGACGGGTGATTGGGCGGTTTCCGGCGGCGCAAACCGATTACCGCCGCTTGCGGCAGGGATACGTTCATATCCCGCAGCAGTCGGCATTCTTTCGGGCTGATCTGTGGCGGAAAGTTGGCCCGCTGGATGACAGTTTCTACTTTGCCATGGATTACGATTTATGGGTGCGGCTGGCGCGTGAAGCGCCAATTGTCTACCTCCCGCGCGTGTGGGCTAACTTCCGCCTGCATTCGGATGCCAAAACCATTGCTGCCGATGATCGCTGCTGGCCGGAGATGCTGCGGGTGCATTACCGCGATGGCGGTTCGCCATTTTCGATGATTGTGCTTAAGTACTGGATTAGAAAATTGGCTGCACCTTATATCAACTGGCGAAGACGGCGCATGTTCCGGCTATAATGGTAAGTGGAGGTGGCCCATGGCTCGAAAAACCTCGTCCCCGTCAGGCCGTTACTCGCCCGGCTTTTTTGGCGAAATTGCGCTGCGCATCAAACTGGTGTTGCGTTTACTGGCTGATCCGCGCGTCAACATCTTTGTCAAGCTGATCCCCTTTGCTTCCTTCATCTACTTTTTTCTGCCGGATCTGGTGATCGGGCCGCTGGATGATGCGGCGGTGCTGGGGATTGCCTTCAGTCTGTTTGTTGAGCTGTGTCCGCCGGAGGTGGTTGAAGAACACCTGCAGCAACTGCGGGCGGAAGCACAACGGCGGTCTTCCTCTCCGACAGACCGCAAAGCCATCGAGGAGGACATCATCGAAGGTGAGTATTACGAGATTAAGGATGTAAACATTCACGAAAACGGACACAAAGAGGAGAAAGAGAAGCGATGAAGGTTCGTTCCCTGCTGGTGTTACGGCTGAGTCTGGCCGTAACGCTGTTCAGTTTAATCGCAGCGGCCTGCAGCCCAGGCCCGCAGATCACCCCACCCGCTACATTAATGCCCACTTCTCCACCGCTACACCCGAGCATTCCACCCGAAGCGGCCTCTTCACCAGCTCCGGAAGAAACTCCAGCAGTCGAGGATACGGCAGTCCCTTCCTCAACCGCAACCGCTGCTTTGGTCAGCGTTACGGCTTTTCCGCCTGCCGCGGCCTTTGATTGGAAGTTGATCGCCGGCGGTTTGCGCCGCCCGACCGATTTAGCCGATCCAAATGATGGCAGCGGCCGATTACTGGTGCTGGAACAGCCCGGCTTGATCCGCGTGATTGCGGACGGGCAGCTGCAGGAGCGCGCTTTTCTGGATCTGACCGATCGGGTTGGCGCAAATTCTTCTGAACAGGGTTTGCTGGGGATTGCTCTCGACCCGGATTACGCCGAGAACGGCATTTTTTACCTGAATTACACCGACAAAAACGGCAACACGGTGGTTTCCCGCTTTCAGCGCGCGGCGGATGGTCAGCGCGGCGACCCGCAATCCGAGCAGGTGCTGCTTTATGTGGAGCAACCTTACGCCAATCACAACGGGGGTGATCTGGAATTTGGCCCGGATGGTTTTCTCTACATTGGGCTGGGGGACGGTGGTTCAGCCGGAGACCCGCAGCGCCGTGCGCAGAACAACCAGACTCTCTTGGGTAAGATGCTGCGCATTGATGTGCGCGGTCAGGCTGCTTACGCCATCCCTGCCGATAATCCGTTTGCCACTGGCAGCAATGGACGGCAGGAAATCTGGGCAAACGGCCTGCGCAACCCGTGGCGCTACACCTTCGACCGCCTGACCGGCGACCTGTACATTGCCGATGTGGGGCAGAACAAGTACGAAGAAATCAACTTTGTGCCGGCGGGCAGCCCTCCGGGTTTGAATTTTGGCTGGCACTACCGCGAGGCGACCCATCCGTTTGCCGATACACCCCCGGCCGGTTTACAGTTGTACGATCCGGTGCATGAATACGGGCGCAATGACGGCTGCTCGGTGACCGGCGGGTATGTCTACCGCGGCAATCAGTTGCCGGAGTTTTACGGGGTTTACCTGTTCGGCGATTACTGTAACGGCTTTGTGTGGGGAATGCTGCGAGACTCGGGCGGTAACTGGCTGGTCGAGCGTCTCTTCCAACTGGGCGCCAACATCAGTTCATTTGGTGAGGACGCGCAAGGTGAGTTGTATTTGCTGGACCACCGTGCCGGCAGTGTGTATCAGCTGGTGCGGCGGTAAAAGAAGGATGAAAATCCAACCGAATGGGTAAAAATCATCCTGTTCAAATGACCTGTTTTGCGCTATGCTAAATAAAAGGATTATCGGAGGTGTGTGATGGCTGATAAGCGTTGGGAGACAATTCGTGTGCAGTTTTGCGACCATGCCGGCTGCGAGGTGCGGCTGGAAGCCGAGCTGGTGTACCCGGCTGAATTTTTGCCCGATCAACCGCCGCGCCTGGTTTCCAAACGCTGTTCGCGCGGTCTGGAATGCAATATGTGGAACAACATGACCTGCGTTTGGGCGGGCACCAACCCAATGTACGATCCGTTTGAAAAGTGAACCCCCTTTGAAGTTTTGAAGCGGGGCAGACTTGTGATTTGAAAAATCTCATCCAGTTTCACTCAGCGGGGTAAAAACCCCGCTGTTTTTTATTCATCTGCCCAAGGCTCAGAAATATTTTAATCAAGTATAATTTCAGTATCATGACAAATCGTTCCAGCGATTGGTTCAAACAAGCCGAGAGCGATCTGCCTGGTTATCCGAACGGACATCCGAGCGGCGCCCCGTTTGAACATTATGGTACTCTCCAAAGTTCGCAGGCAATCGAATATGCCCGTGAGATCCTTGAATTCGTCCGTACTCAAATGGCCTGACTCTCACACCGTGTTCAGCGCAGTGCGGGAGTGGGCCGAAACGCTTGCCAGCCGGCATCCCTCGATCCAAAAGATTGGCTGTTTTGGCTCCTATGCGCGAGGTGACTGGGGGGTTGGCAGTGATGTGGACATTTTGATGGTGGTTACTCACACCGATTTGCCTTTTGAACAACGCGCTCTTTTGTTCGATGCAACCGCTTTGCCGGTACCGGCGGATGTGGTGGTTTATACGCTGGATGAGTGGCAAAATTTGCAGAAAAAGTCGGCTTCGGTTCGGAAAATTGCTGCTGAAGTTTACTGGGTATTCCAAAGGTCTGAGGAAACAATCGAATAAAGCATGGATCTCTCAACATCGCTGACATTACCGGCATTAATTTTTCTGGCTGCAATTTTATATGCTTCCGTTGGACATGGAGGCGCATCGGGCTATCTGGCGGTGATGGCGCTGTTCGGGGTTGCCCCGGCGGTGATGAAACCGACTGCGCTGACGCTGAACATCCTCGTTTCGCTGATTGCGCTGATTAAATTTTACCGGGCGGGGTGTTTCTCGTGGCGGTTGTTCCTTCCGTTCGCCTTGACTTCGGTGCCGCTGGCTTTTGTGGGAGGCAGCATTGTACTGCCGACTACTCTGTATAAACCAATTGTGGGGGTTGTGTTGATTTATGCAGCGGTACGGCTCTTCTTCAGCGCAGGCAAACCTCAGGCAGCCGAACCGCGCGCGATCAACATCCCCCTTGCGGTGTTCTTTGGGGCTGTGATTGGTCTGCTTTCCGGCCTGACCGGCGTGGGCGGGGGAATTTTTCTCAGTCCATTGCTGGTGTTTCTGCGCTGGGCAGATGTGCGCCAGACCGGCGGGGTGGCGGCAGCGTTTATTCTGGTCAACTCGATTTCCGGGCTGCTCGGTCACTTTTCCGCCGTTTCGGAACTTCCTTCGTTTATCCCGGTGTGGGCGGTGGCGGCTGTGGCGGGCGGCTGGCTTGGAGCCGAGTTCGGCAGCCGCTGGCTGGGTAACCCGGCTCTGCGCCGTTTACTGGCTGCGGTACTGGTCATCGCCGGCTTGAAAATGATTTTGGGTTGAGGAATAATTGCCGAACCCTATACGATGGGTATTGCCCCGCCCTGCTTTTCGATAGAATGAAATCAGGTCATTCCAATTCGAGGAGCAAATGAAATGAAAACGGTGCGGCGGATATTGGTTGCAGTGTTGGGTATTGTGGTTGGGTTTGCGGCCCTGCTGGTCGGGTCGGTGCTGGTGGATATGGCGCTTGGCGCAAACCGGCTGGAAGCCGTTACCAATACTACCATTCCCGCTGCCGGCACGGGGCCGGATGTACGCGCCTATGTCGCAGCTCCGCCGGGCGAGGGCCCGTTTCCGGCAGTGATCATGATTCACGAGTTCTACGGCTTGAATCAGAGCATTGTCGGAAAAGCTCAGGGACTGGCTGAAGAGGGATATGTGGTGGTTGCGCCGGATACCTTCCGCGGCTCGACTACCAGCTGGATTCCACGCGCCATCTTCCAGGTGATTACCACTCCGCCGGAACAGGTCAACCAGGATTTGGATAGTGTGTTTGCGTGGCTGGCGGCCCAGCCCAACGTCCGCGCTGACCGGATTGCCATCATGGGCTTTTGCTACGGCGGGAGAACTTCGCTGCTGTACAGCCTGCACAACCCCAATCTGGCTGCCACAGCCATCTTTTACGGGTCGCTGGTTACCGATACAAACGTGCTCAAACAACTGCCCGGCCCGGTTTTGGGTATTTTCGGCGGGGCCGATCAATCCATTCCGCTGGAAGAAGTACGCGCCTTTGAGTCGGCCTTGCAGCAAGCCGGCGTGCCGCACGAAATCACCATTTACGAGGGCCAGCCGCATGCTTTTGTGACCGACATAGAATCCATCCGCGCCGGGGGTGTGCAGGGCCAGGCCTGGGCGCAGCTGCTGAGCTTTCTGGATCGCAGTCTGCGCGGCGAGAGTGCCTATCAGCCACTGGCTGCCGACCTACCGGTCAAAGCCGGATTCGACTGGCATTATTACTGGATGCTGGTCTATGAACACGCTTTTGGTTCGGCAGCACACCATCATTAGAAGAGCGGCCAGAACAGCGGCAGGAAAATTAGAATGGCGATCAGAAGAACCAGGTTGAGGGGAGCGCCGACTTTGGTGTAATCGGTGAAGCGATAACCGCCCGGTTCCATGACCAGAATGTTGGATTGATGCCCAACCGGGGTGAGAAAACTGGTCGAAGCGCCGATCACAATCGCCAGAACGAAGGGACGCGGGTCGGCGCCGAGACCCAATGCCACGTCTATGCCGATGGGCACGATCAACACGGCGGCGGCAGCATTCGACATGGGTTCGGTGATCAAGGATGCCAGAATGTAAATGCCGGCCAACACAGCCAGCGGTCCAGCGCTGCCTAACAGGCTGACAAGCCGTTCGGCGAGGAAACGCGCCGTGCCGGTGTTCTCCATTGCCAGACCCAGAGGCAGCATGCCGGCAATCAGAAAGACGCTGCGCCAGTCAATGCTCTGATAGGCTTCGTCCATCGTCAGACAGCCGGTCATCACCATCAGTACCGCGCCTATGACCATTGCCAGCGCGATGGGCATGTGAGCAATGATCGTCAATGCCAATACCAGTAACAAAATGCCGCCTGCCAGGGGGGCTTTACTCAGTCGGCGGCTGGTATCGTTGACCGGTTCAAGCAGTAAAAAATCTTCGCTGGATTGTAAAGCGGGAAGTTGAATCTTGCGCCCGCGCAGCAGGAGAATATCGCCAAACTGCAAACGCACATCCCGCAAACGTTCCAGGATGACCCGCCCCTGGCGGTGGATAGCGAGGGCGGTGAAACCGTATCGGTCGCGGAAGTGGGTTTCGCGCAGAGTCTTGCCGGTAAGGCGGGAGCGGGGGGCGAGCACCGCCTCGACGGTGACTTCGTCCTCTCCGGTGATCTCGGAGAGTTCCAATTTGTGTTCGGCCTCAATGGCAACTCCGAGCGACTCTCGGGCGCGCAGCAGGTCTTCCAGCCGGCCCTTGACCACCAGTATTTCACCCGGACGAAAGTGGTGATCGCGGTGTGGAATGTGACGATGGTTTTCCAGATCAATGATGGCAACTACATTCAGGTCATAATCCGAACCAAGACGCGACTCGGCCAGTGTTTTACCGGCCAGTTTGCTTTGTTCGAGGATGCGCACTTCGCTCAGATACTGGCGCAGTTGATAGGCATCCTGAATGTTTTGGGGTTTGCGGGATGGCAGTAAGTGTCGTCCGATCAATACCATATACAGCATGCCGCTGATGAACACCACCAGACCGGTTGGGGTGAAGTCAAAAAAACGCAGACCGGGCAGCCCGCGGTCGGTAAGCAAACTGGAAGCCAGCACGTTGGGCGGTGTGCCGATCATGGTCATGTTGCCACCCAGCAGGGAAGCAAACGAGAGGGGGATGAGCAATTTTGAAAGCGGAATGCCGGTGCGGCGGGAGATGCCTACGGCAGCAGGCAGAAAGACGGCTGTGGCGCCGATGTTGTTCATGAACGCCGAAAGCAGCCCTGCCCCCAGCATGAGAACTGCGATCAACCGGGCTTCGCTGTTGCCAGCAATCTGGAGAATGCGTCCACCCAGGAGGTTGGCAATGCCGGTGGAAAACAAACCGCCCGACACGATATACACTGCCCAAACCGTAATGACCGCCGGATTGGCAAAACCGGAAAAAGCCTGAGACGGGTCAATCAATCCGGTCAGGGTTACGCTGATCAGCACCAGCAGGGCAATGATATCCACGCGCAGTTTTTCGCTGGCAAACAGCACCACAGCGGCGAAGATGATAAAGAGGGTCAACCCGATTTGGGGGCTAAATTCCGTCATGGATCAACATCGCATAAAGATGGGCAGGTTTCACCGCACCGGTGAAAATCAAAGTTGTTTTATTATAGTGTATTTGTGAATGGAGATAAACCTGCACTGCAATCTCCATGAAAGCAGGATTTCGCAGGTTGGTTTGAATGCTCCACGGCTATAATTAACGAGAATTCGCCTGAAGGGTAAAACCTGGCCTGTGGTTCAACCGACTCCCACCGGCAACTTGCCAAAAAATGCTGCGGCGGTTTTTGGAGAGATGGGAGGGGTCAATCACGTTCGTGTTATTCAGGAACAAGAGAGCAATTTTGGCGCAACGATGGATACTTCTTCACCCACTGACTTTCAGAAGAATATTGAGAAAACCTGTGAGGTGCTGTTTGTGCCCTCCGGGCGCAGCGGTAGGGTTAAACGCGGCATGACATTGCTGGAAGCAGCCCGCCAGCTGGGGGTGACAATCGAGTCGGCCTGTGGAGGGGAGGGCTGGTGCGGACAATGCGCGGTACGGGTCAGGGAAGGGGCTTTTGGCTCACAGGGTAAAATTTCCTCGCTGGCTCATCTTTCGCCAGCTGATGAAGCGGAATTGGGCGAACTGGCTGCCCGCAGTCTGCCTTCCGGCAGCCGATTGGCATGCCTTGCCCGTCTGTTGGGCGATGTGTGTGTGGCCACTGGCGGAGAGGATCGTCCCTCGGGTAGTTCTTTCGGCAAATCGCTGGGGGAAATTGTCGTTGAGGTTGACCCGCTCATTCGACTGTGCTGGCTTCGGCTTGATCCTTCCGGATCCGGCATTTCATCTCTGCTTGAACAGGCGCGGCAATTGCTGGCGAATCGGTTTGGGGTGTTGGCGTTGGAGTGGGAAGAGTCGGCGCTGAATGCCCTGTCCGCTGCGGCGGCTGAGAGCGGCGGCGAGGTAACCCTGACCCTCTGGAATGAGGAGCGCGTCTTGCGCGTTCAGGCCGGTTTTCAGGAACGGGCGCTGGGGTTGGCAGTGGATATTGGCACAACCACCCTGGCTGTTTATCTGTGCGATTTGCGCAGCGGTGCCCTGCTGGCAACGGCCTCCGGGTTGAATCCTCAAATCGCCTGGGGAGCGGATGTTATCTCGCGAATTGCCTTTTGCAACCAGTCCCCTGACGGGTTGCAGCAACTGCAAAGCGCGGTCATCGCCGAAATCAACCGGCTGGCGGAACAGGCAGCCAGTGAAGGCGAGGTGGTGCTGGAAGATGTAGTGGATTGCCTTTGGGTGGGCAACAGCGTCATGCTGCATCTGGCACTGGGGTTTAACCCGGCCTCGCTGGGCGAGTCGCCTTTTTCTCCCCAGTTTTCCGATGCGCTGGATTTACCGGCGTGCCGGGTGGGTTTGAGATTGAATGGCGGAGCCCGCCTGCACGTTCTCCCATTGATTGCCGGTTATGTGGGGGCTGATGCGGTAGCGGCCATCCTGGCGGCCGACCTGCATCAGCGCGAGGAAATGACCTTACTGGTTGACGCGGGAACAAACGGAGAAATTGTACTGGGCAACCGTCAAGGGCTTTGGTGCACCTCCAGCCCGACCGGGCCGGCCTTTGAAGGGGCAAACATTACCTGTGGAACGCGTGCCGTGCCCGGCGCAATCGAACGGGTGCGCATTGACCCATCCAGCCGGCAGGTGCGCTATAAAGTGATTGGCAGCCCCTTATGGAGTGATGAGTACAATGCGCCCGGCCTGCCGGTGGAGGGTATTTGCGGTTCAGGAGTGCTGGAAGCGGTTGCCGAGATGTACGCTGCCGGTCTGTTGCTGCCCAACGGCCGCTTCAACGGGCAGGTTTCTTCTGCGGCGTGGCTGCGAAAAGGAGATGGGGAACTCGTTTTTGTGCTGGCGCCGGCCGCCCATTCGCGCAGCGGTCAGCCAATATACCTGACCCAGAAGGATGTGCGAGCGGTACAGCTGGCCAAGGCTGCCCTGCGCAGCGGCTGTGATTTTTTGTTGAGGGCGGGGATGGCCGAAAAACCCCGCCGGATACTTCTGGCAGGAGCATTCGGCAGTCTGCTCGACCCGCAACATGCCATGCGGATTGGCATGATTCCCCCTCTGCCGCTGGAACAGGTACAGGCGGTCGGGAATGCTGCCGGTGAGGGCGCCTGTCTGGCGCTGCTCAACCGCCGTAAGCGCGAAGAAGCGCGTCAAATTGCGCGGCAGGTGCATCATGTGGTCATGCCGAGCGATTCATCTTTTCAAGATCAGTTTGTGGCTGCGTTGTCCTTTCCGCCGCTGGCAGAAAGTGAACCGGCCTGTTTCGATGTTCAACCCAACCAGGAGGCACAAAAATGAGCCAACCGTTTCTGGAACAACTCCGCAGTGGAAAAATTTTCATCGCTGATGGGGCGACCGGCACGAACCTTCAGCAGCGCGGCCTGCCGCCCGGTCAGCCGGGCGAGGTGTTTGTGCTGCAAAGTCCGCAGGCCGTTGAGGAATTGGCACGGGAGTTCATCGCCGCCGGAGCGCAAATTATTCTGACCTGCACATTTGGCGGCAACCGCATTCGGCTGCGGCGAGGTGGTTTGGAAGAACAAAGGGAGAAGATTAACCGGCAGGCGGTCGAACTCGCCCAAAGGGCAGCTCAGGGCAGCGAGGTGTTAATTGCCGGTTCGATGGGGCCGAGCGGTGAGATGATGCAGCCCTACGGAACCTTGAGCGAAGCAGAGGTGTTTGAAAGTTTTGCCGAACAGGCGCGGTTGTTGAGCGAAGCCGGAGTGGATTTACTGGTGCTGGAAACCTTTTATGACCTGAGCGAAGCCCGCGCCGCAGTGGAAGGCGTCCGTTCGGTAAGTGATTTACCGCTGGTGCTTTCGTTCAGTTATGACCGCGGGCGCAAGACGATGATGGGAATCAGCCCGAGCCGCATGGCCGAAGCGGCGGCCGGGTGGGCGGTGGATGTGTTGGGAATCAACTGCGGGCGCAGTCTGGAGGATAATCTGGCAAACCTGATTGCCCTGCGGGAGGCTACCCGCCTGCCCATCTGGTTCAAGCCGAACGCGGGTCTGCCGGTCAGCGATGAAAAGGGAGGTTTGTCGTACAGTGTGCAGCCGCAGGACATGGCAGCGGCTGTGACGCAGTGGCTGACCAACGGGGCGCAGATCATCGGCGGGTGCTGCGGTACCAGCCCGGCGCATCTGCAGGCAATTACTGAGGCTGCCCGTCCGGTGCGGGGTTAACCGCCGGCGATGATTACCGTTCTGGTTTTCGCGCTCGTCTTTTTCCCATTGGGGTGGCTGTATGGCGCGGCTTTCTTGCGGCTGGCAGCCCGCATCCTGCGCATCGAAGCGCAGGAAACGAGCGCCACGGTCATCCTGCTGGCGGGCATGATTGCCATGACCACACTGGCGGCCGGCCTTTCGCTGGCCTTGCCTTTGGATTGGCGGGCTTTCAGCATCCTGATTCTGGGAGCGGCGGCCATCTTCCTCAGCGGATCGCGTCAGGGCTGGTTGAAACTGAGCCGGCCACGTCTGCCGCGCCTGACCGGCTGGGACGCTGCGGCAGGCGCAGTGCTGCTGCTGGCGCTGCTGACCGTGCTGGAAAACGCCACTCACCAGGTTGCCAACCCGGACACGGGCATTTACCACGCCCAGGCAATCCGCTGGATGGAAGAATATCCGACGGTTGCCGGGCTGGGCAATCTTCACAGCCGCTTTGCTTATAATTCTCACTGGCTGGTGCTGAACGCAGTTTTCAGCCTGGCTTTTTGGGGCGGGCGGTCGCTGCATCTGGTGGGGGCAATGCTGTTTGGTCTGGCGGTGTGGGATTTTGGCAACGGCCTGCGCCGCTGGCTGGGCGGAGAACGAACTGCAGCCAATGGGCTGCGCCTGTTGTTTTTCCCGCTTGCCTTCTACCTCTTGGGCTCACAGACTTCTTCGCCCGGCACGGATTTGCCCGTGATTTTGATGTTGTGGCTGGTCATCCCTTTGTGGCTGGAACAGTCAGCCTTGCAGAGTGAACAGCCTGAAATCCGCAGCCTGCTGATCTTCAGCACGGCTGTCTATTTGTTAACGGTAAAACTTTCGGCCCTGCCTTTATTGCTGCTGGCGGCCTGGCTGGTGCTGAGTGATGTCCGGCATCAACCGGTGCGGGTTTTGCGCTGGGGATTTTTAGGTTTTTTATTACTGCTGCCGTGGCTGGCTCGCAACGTGATCCTTTCAGGGTATCTCATCTATCCTTTTCCTGCCCTGGATTGGTTCAATGTGGATTGGAAAATCCCCTACGAAACGGCTCTCCGGGAGGCGCAAATCATTCGCGCCTGGGCGCGTCTGCCCAATGTGGATGCCAGTCTGGTGTTGAAGATGCCGCTGGGCGAATGGCTGCCGGTCTGGTTCAGTGACCGCACCACAAATCAACGCCTGATTCTCTTGCTGGCAATGCTCTCTCCGGCGGGGATGGGCGTAGTGTGGCTGCTTGCCCGCCTGAAGAAGTGGAATTGGGCCGGTCAAGATTTTGGATGGATGGGCGCATACCTGTTTGCAATGGCGGGAGCGCTTTACTGGCTTTTCAATGCCCCAGATTTGCGTTTTGGGTACGGTTGGGTGATTTTGCTGATGATCCTCCCACTGGCGGGGTTGATGAGCGGGTTGGCGGGTGGATTGCGGGACAGTCAGGCGTTTCTGGTCAATGCCTTTCTGACGGTAGGGATGGTGGTTGTTCATCTCTGGTTCCTGACGGCTTCTTTTGAGGGAAAGACATTCCCCCAACGCTGGCTGCTGCCGCCAGATTATCCTCTCCATGCCACTTTTCCCTGCTCGCTGGAAAACGGCATGGTCTTGTGCGCCGGTGAAGAGAGTTATACCCAGTGTTATTATCAGCCCTTTCCCTGCATCCCCAAACCGATTGAGGGGGTGGAAATGCGCGGGACAGATTGGGGGGATGGATTTCGTTCCGTTTCCGGGCGGTAAGTTTGCCTTCCAAAAATAGGGGAAATTCCGCATGACAGGATGAGCCTCGGAGGGTAAAAATATACCCGTCAGGCGACATTGCCAAATTCATAATTTCTATGGGAAAGGATACTGTAATGCCATGAGTCAAACCAATCAATATCAGGGAAATGCGTATCAAGAAAAGCCTCATCAGGGTCTCAAAAATCTGAGCGTTGTTTGCGAAATTCTGGGGTATCTTTCGTTTTTGGGTGGTTTTGTGATGGCAACGGCTATGGCCTCCGAAGCGTATGACCCTGCGATACCCTTTATTTTGTGGTTGAGTGTCGGGTTCGTGACTGGAATTGGCTATCTGATTGCTGGGGGTGTAATCAGACTGTTTGTTGCGGCCAAAGAAAATCTGGAGGAGTTGCTCATCAGCACGCGGGAAATTGCCAGTCATCTGAGAGAAACAAACGAAAAATAAATTCATCTTAAAGCATGAAAAACCCCGCTTCAGGCGGGGTTAATTTTTTTGCCCAAACGGGATCAGGGGGATAACACATCCAACGGATTGACGTTCTGTCCGATGCGCTTGTCAAAAATGTTGAGGTGGGTGTGGTAACCGCAATCGCGGTTGCGGCAGGACTGCCCGCGCCAGTCCACGGTGTAGCCGTGATTGCTTTCGGAGCCGACTGTCTCGCCAATTTGTACGCTTTGCCCCACCTCTACAAAATAATCACCGTGCAGCATCAGCACCTGCCAGACTCCATTTTCGAGGATGAGGGTGGTGTTACCATACTGGTCAATATAGTGAGCCGTAACGGTGCCGTTGATCGGCGCAAGAATGGGAGCGCCTTTACCCGCGGTCAGGTCAATTGCCAGATGCCCGTAAGATTGCCCGTGCGGTCCCTGAGTCAGAATGTACTCATCGTAGGGGGCACGGATGGCGATTGGATCGGGGGCGGGCGGCTCGGGCTGCGGGGTTTCGGTTGGGGTGGGCAGAGGGGTGGGAGGATTGCTCAACGGTGTGGCGCTGGCCGTTTGGCGGTCATGAAACAGGTTGAACAGCAGAAACAGCATGATGATCAGGGCTACCACCGATAAACCATTGGAAGAGGAAGAATGGGACATGCGGTTTCTCCTTGCTGATTGAATATAGAAAAATTGTTCTATTATTGATTATATCACAGACACCCATCCATCGTTCCATCCAATTCGCCAATAATAGAAAAAAACAGTACTTTTTTCGGCTATTTCATCTTGACAGGATAGAAAAAATCGCTATACTGTTTTTTAACGCAAAAAAATATTTTGGCGATAAAGGAATGTCAAATGGAAAAATCTTCTTCCCCGGCGTTTGTCATCCGCGATATGGAGACCATGCGGGTCATTTCCGACCCGATTCGCGCCCAAATCTTTGAAGCCTTGCTTCATCAATCGCAAACGGTGCGGCAGGTAGCCGAAAAACTGGGCATGAGCGCCAGTAAGTTATATTACCACTTCAATATGCTTGAAAAATTCGGCTTCATCTTCGTCCAGGAAACCCGTCAGGTAGGCAACTTGATTGAAAAAATCTACGCTGTTACTTCACCGACCATTGATGTAGATCCCAATTTGTTTTCTTTCCCATCCGGAGAGCATAATGAGCAACTCCTGAGCATTGTACGGGATACGATTGATGCCACCCGTGAAGATTTGCTGCGCAGTCTGCAAGCCCGTCTCTATGCGCTGGAGCAGGGAGAACCTCCCAAACCCCGCCGGCTGGTATTGAATCGCCTCCGGTCAAACTTAAACGATGAACAGGCTGCCCGTCTGCTGACCAAAATTGAAGAACTGCTCAAGGAATTTGAGCAGTCCGATGAAAAAGAAGCGCAGGACAATCAGTCCTATTCCCTGATGATTGCTTTTTACCCCAGTTTTTATTTTCCTGCCGAAAGTCAACCAGGCACCCCGGAGCAATGATGAACACCGACCTGCAACCGCGCAACATGCGCACTTTTCTGGTCATCTGGATTGGCCAGGTGATTTCAATTATCGGTTCTGGTCTCACCAGTTTCGCGCTGGGAGTGTGGATTTACCAGCAAACCGGTCAGGCAACCCCATTTGCCATTACGGTTTTGTTTGGGACATTACCGCGTATCTTACTGACACCGCTGGCGGGTTCGCTGGCAGACCGCTGGAACCGGCGCTGGCTGATGATTCTGGCGGATACCGGCAATGCGCTGGTCACGCTGGCGGTCGTGTTTCTGGTGATGAGCGATTCATTGCGAATCTGGAATATTTATCTGGTAGCGTTGGCCGGTTCATTGTTCGCCGCTTTTCAGGAGCCGGCTTACACTGCCTCGATCACCATGCTGGTGCCGAAAAAGGATCTGGCCCGCGCCAGCGGTTTGATGCAGGTAGCCCAATCTATGGAGATGCTGATTGCACCGCTGTTGGCGGGTATTCTCTTCGGTGTGATTGGGTTGAGAGGCATTGTTCTGATTGACTTCCTCACCTACTTTTTTGCAGTCGGTGCTTTGCTGATCGTGCGCATTCCCCAGCCGCCGCTGACCAGCCAGATTGAACAGGATGGACGAGGTAAAATCTGGCGGGATGCCTTGTTCGGCTGGCAGTACCTGCGGCAGCGCAGGGGTTTGTTCAATTTACTGGTGTACTTTGCGCTGGTCAATTTTCTGTTGAACCTTGCAAGTGTCCTGACCGGCCCGCTGGTGCTTTCGTTTTCTACCCCGGCGGTACTGGGTGCTGTTCAAACGGCTACCGGTTTTGGCATGCTGACAGGCAGTCTGGTTTTGGGGGTGTGGGGCGGTCCAAAGCGGCGGATTTTCGGCGTTCTGGGTTTTATTGGGCTGGGAAGTGTGGCTGTTCTGGCTATCGGCCTGCGGGCCAACCCGTTTTGGATTGCGACCGGTTTCTTTGTATTCCTTTTCTCGGTTCCAATTGCTTCGGGTTTAAGTCAGGCGATCTTTCAGACCAAAGTTGCCCCCGATGTGCAGGGCAGGGTATTTGCCATCCGCAGCCTGATTTCCCGCTCGATCATGCCGCTGGCTTTTTTGCTGGCAGGTCCGCTGGCCGATCAGGTATTCGAACCGCTGATGCGCCCCGGTGGGGTGCTTGCAGAAGGCCTGCCCGGCATGCTGATCGGGGCAGGCGCCGGGCGGGGTATCGGCTTGATGTTTGTGATCTCTGGCATTCTGTTGATGGTGGCGACTGCCTTTGCTTTTCTGAATCCGCGCATCCGAAACCTGGAAAATGAACTGCCGGATGCAATCCCTGACAAATTGCTGGCAGAGCAGTTTGTTGAAGAAGGCGAAACAATGGCCGTGCTTGCCGAAGATTGACAGGCCTCCTTCTGGATTGGTCACTGGTGGTTTGCGGTTTCTACATTTCTCAAACTTGCCAGTAACGGCAGAAAGAACGCGCCCGGCAGGCTGGCTGCGACGAACAACAGGCGCATCATCAGGCTGAGGGTGAGGGTGTTTTCCAACGGCACGCCGCCGAAGGTGTGATAGAGATAGGAAATGGAAACTTCCTGCAATCCCAGCCCGTTGATGGAAACCGGCAGTAAGGTGATAAAGTAGGACAGGCTCCATAAGCCGCCAATTTGCCAGAAGTCAAGCGGTGAACCGAGGGCATTCAAGAGCAGAGAGACACTCAGAAAAGTACAAGCCATGTGACCCAGGGTTGCCACAAACGCCGCACCCAGCCCGGCCGGATGTTTCAGCCAGTGCTGCAGGCTGATCAAAACCTGAGTAATGAAACCGCGCAATTTCTCGCGCCAACGTGCCGGTAAAGGCAGCAGCGAGCTGAACAAACCAGCTGCATGAAGTGCGGTTTTACCCAGCACGCTGGACAGGCCGACCGGCAGCATCACCGTCATGCCGGCCATACCAATCAAACGGTCAGCAACCAGCGAGGCGGCGCTTAAGCCGCCATCCACCCTCAGCATGACGGCACCGGCCAGGCGCACCACATCTCCGCCGATGGTAGAGGGCAGAAAATTGGAGGCAAACAAACCGACAAAGACCAGTTCGAAAATGGATTTGAAGGAGACCGGCGCGCCGGCGGATCGCAACAATGCGTACCAGCGCAGCACCACGCACAAACGGGAAGCGAGCATGACCGCCAGCGTCATCACAAAAATGGGCAGCGGAATTTGTTGTACGGCAGAGAGTACCTCGCCCCATCCCTGCTGGCGAATCAAAATGACCAGCAGAATGATCGAGAGCGCCGTTCCTCCAATTTGAACCCATTGCTTCCAGTTACGAAAGCGGGATGGTTTCCCGGAAACAGGCTGATCAGTGCTCATTTGGGCACCAACACTTGCAGGTTTTGTTCACCAAAGTAAGCTTCTTCCCCATAATATTCCAGAATCGGGAAGGTAATGCGATCCACCCACAGGTTGTTCTCTTCGGCGAAGGGGTCCATTTTGGGACGCTGATAACTCGGATTGAGCCGGCCGGTAATGATCATGGCAAAACGACGTTCGCGCAAATCCTGATAGAATTTTTCCAGCAGGGCGCGGTTGTTGGAAATGGACGCCTCCGAAAGTAACAGCAATTCGTAATCTGCCACCAGCGGTACATCTTGTACATAACCAAAGGTCAGCAGCTGGCGCTGAGAGATGAACAGCACCTCACCGCGTTGGGCAGCGCTGCTGACAAGTTGATTTAACGCCTTCAAAGTCACCTGTGCCTGCTGCAAATCTTTGGCAGCAGGCAGCGAAAATTCGGCTAACGACCAGATAACCGGCATAACCAGAATGAGCCCAACCAGGGCCGCCAGCCAGGACAGGTATTCCATGACTTCGTCCACGTCGCCGCCAAAGCGGCTGATCGCCTCGCCGGGCGAGCCGGGCAGCGCGTGCGCACCTGGGCGCCGGAGGATAGCGGCGAACAGGTTCCGGCGCAGGAGCGCCCCCGCCGTGAAGCGGAAGGTCGTGTTGGTGAAGATGGCGGCAGCGATGGCCGCGATGCGCCCGGCCGCGGCCATGATCAGGATGGCAATCAGCGCCCACAGCCCGAAGGCAGCCGGCGCCTGGCCCGTGAGCAGGTCAAAGTACTCACGCACGATCAGCACAGGGACCGTCTCGCTGACGATGAACGCCACAGCGGTCAGCGTGTTCGCGAAGTAGAGCAGCGGCCGATAGCGGATCAGCCGCCAGACGTATTGCCAGGTCTTCACGCCAACGCCTCCTCCAGGCCAGTCCGCAAGAGGTGGTAAAAACGCGAGCCGGGGTCGCTCACCAACTGCTGGCGCTGCCCATGCTCGCAGACACAGCCGTCTTCGAGGATCATGATCTCGTCAGAGCCGTCACGTCGCCATCCAGGCGCTCGATCATCTCGCCCGGCGTGTGCGCCTTGTGGAACGACATGTCCAGGTGCAGGCAGTGCGTGGCCAGGTCGCGGCTGTTGTAGGCGATGCGGGTGATTTGGTTGTCCGCCGTAGTCGTGATGTCACCATCTGGCCCTTGAGTTTCCACCCACGTCTGGCGGTTCATCACGTCGTAGGCGAACTTGGTGATAAATACCTCATCCGCCACGTCGGCCAACTGGCTCTTGTCCACCCGCTTGATCTGGATGCCATTCCCGTTGGCGTCGTAGGTTGTTTCCTCACTATTACCTTCCGGGTCGGTGACTTTGATGACCCGGTTGACCCCGTCGTAAGCGGTGACGATGGTGCCGAGGTCGTCGGAGATCTGATGGGTGACGCGCGAAGCCCGGTCAAGCTCGGTGCGCTCCAGTACGTAGGTCGATTGCCCGGCCGTGAGCGTCACGGTGGCGTTGTGTGTGTTGGCCGCCGAGTTGTGGAGCAAGCCGCCCTCGGTATGCGTCACGGCTCGGCCGGAGCCGAGGGTCACACCACTGGGCAGGAACACGTCCCGCTGCGTCTCGTACTGGCGACCCCCTTCGTCGAAGTACTGGTGGGTACGGGCCAAGAGCACGTTGCCGAAGCCGCTCCGGTCCGTCGCGCTGGGCCCGCCGATCTGCCCCTTCTGCTCGACGCGGATCACGTTGCCGAGTGGGTCGTAGGCCCGTTCGGTGGTCCCACCGACAGCATCAATGGTCACCACCGTCCGGTCGTAGCCGTCGTAGACGTGCTCAGCTTCCACGTCCCCGGTGTGGACCAGTGCCGTCCCAGAGCCGAAGGCGTCCTGGATGGTGACGGTATCGTTGTTGCCGGGTGAGCCGTCCGTGTCCGCCGCGTCAATCGCCTCCTTCAGGTTGCCATTCCCGTCATGGACGTTGACGGTCGTCGCCGCGACCGTCGGGTCGTTAACGCCGCGCCGCTCGGCAATCGGCAGGTTCCGCTCGTCATAGTCCCATTCGACCGTGTTTCCCTCGGGCCTGGTCTCCTTGGTCCGGTTGCCGTTGCGGTCGTACTGCCAGGTGGTGACCAGCCGGCTGGGCGTGCTGCCGGTGGCATCAAG
>Ga0101944_10000468_pt1 | contig 117402 bp, 114 predicted proteins | sample DewCreD2012metaG_FD_75245 | JGI IMG/M metagenome (GOLD analysis project Ga0101944, IMG submission 75245) | Hot spring sediment bacterial and archeal communities from British Columbia, Canada, to study Microbial Dark Matter (Phase II) - Dewar... ...
GTTCCCGAGCAGCCCATCTCCGTTCCCCGGCGCGCGCTCGACTTCGAAGACTACATCGACATCGCACGCCGTCACCGGGCGTGGATTCTCGGTCCGGCCTTCCTGGGCTTTATCAGCCTGACATTCCTGGCCTCAATGGCGCTGCTGCTCTGGCGTTGGAACAGTCTAAACGCTGAGCACGAGTTGGAGAGCTTCGCCTCGCGCGAGGCTGCCTTCGTGCTGCAGAATATGCTGTTTCTGGCCATTACTTTTGCCATTCTCTGGGGCACTGTTTTCCCATTGATCACAGAACTGTTCACAGGCGATAAGATCACCGTTGGCCCGCCGTACTTCCAAAAGGTGACCGGTCCGATGTTCCTGGCTCTGGTTGCCCTGATGGGTATTACGCCGCTACTGGCCTGGCGCAAGCAGCCCACCCGGAAATTACTGGCGGGTCTGGCTGTCCCACTAGGCGGTTCCATTCTGGCGACCGGTGGCTGGTATCTGCTCTACCCGCAACAGCCCTTCATTTCTCTGTTTTCCCTTTGGGTTATGTCGCTGGTGACGCTGTCGATCCTGGCAGAATTCTGGAAAGGCACGCTAATCCGTATGGTTAGCCGGGGTGAAAATGCGCCCATGGCGCTGCTCAAGCTAATGCTAACGCACCGCCGTCGTTTTGGCGCCTATATTATCCATCTCGGGGTCGTGATGATCGCCCTTGGGTTTATCGGTGATGCGTTCTTCAAACAGGAAACGCAGGGAACGGTATCTGTTGGAGAAACGCTGGCAGTCGGCGATTACCACCTCCGTTTTGATGGCCTGCGCTCTTACATGGGAACCGACGGCCGAGAGGTGGTCGAGGCAAAAACCGCGCTGTATAAAAATGGCGTATTCGTCCAAAACCTGTCGCCGCGGCGCGATTACTTTATTGTGCAGCAGCAGCCAGTGACCATCGCAGGCGTTCACTCTACAGCTGCGGAGGACGTCTATGTTCTGCTTGTTGGCTGGGAAGCGATCGGCAACGGCGGGTCGACGTTCAAGATCTATATCAATCCGCTCATCAACTGGGTCTGGATTGGCGGCTTCGTGCTGACGTTTGGCGTGCTGCTAGCCGCCTGGGGACAGGCGCGCGGGCGCGCTGAGGCAACCTATGTGTTGAAACAGCGGCAGGCAGAAGCGGATGCCGGCAGCCTATCCAGTGTACCGGCAACGGGAGATTGAAGGATGAATAAGAAGAACCCCTTACCCCTGATATTGCTTCTAATCACGCTTGTCGTAGTTACTGCAGCGGTGAGTCTCACCGTTTCCCAAGAAGTTTCCGCACAGGCGCCTGCCCCAACCCAATTGCCCAGCGGAACAATCACCGATAACGATGTGAACCGTGTGGCAAAAAAGCTGTACTGCCCGGTCTGTCCCAACACCCCACTAGATGTCTGCGAGACCCAGGCTTGCAAAGACTGGCGCTTGCAGATCCGTGAGCAGCTGGCTTCTGGTTGGACGGATAAGCAGGTCATGGATTATTTCGTGATGCAGTACGGCGAGCGTGTTCTGGCCGAACCGGAACGCGGCGGATTTACATCACTGGTTTGGATGCTGCCAGTGCTTGTAGCTGCCCTGGGTTTGATCGTTGTCTGGCTTGTTCTCAAGAGCTGGCGGAGCGGGCAGAAACGTACGTCAGGAGCGATTGTCCCGCAGGCTGGAATTCCGCCGGCGGTTTCACAGGATACATTGGCCAAAATCGAGGCTGAAATCCGAGCGATGGATTAGGAGAACTTTGTGAACCCTATTGCAATCCTATTTGGTTTCGGGCTGTTCGCTGTCTCTGTATTTTTTGTTGCCAGCCCGCTGCTTTACAGCACAAACACAAAGAAGCCAATCGGCGCAGCGAAAAAGATAGTAACAGCGGAGCACACTCATGAACGCCAGGCTGTTTTACTTGCTCTGCGCGATCTGGACTTTGATTTTCAGGCCGGGAAAGTGGCGGAAGTGGATTACCAACCGCTGCGCGCGGACCTGCTGCGTCAGGCCGCCGGCTTGATCGAAGATCAGGAGCGTGTGAAAGATGATGCCATTGAAGCGATGATCCAATCGCGCCGGACAGTAAAAAACGGCCAGCAATCTTTATTAGAAGGGCAGTGCCGGCAATGCCAGTCGCCTTTGCTTCAAGGCGCGAAGTTTTGCTCGAAATGTGGATCACCGGTTGAGGAAGCGCAGTGTCCGCACTGTAAGAACTCGATCCAACCAGGCGACCGCTTCTGCCCATCTTGCGGCGGCGCGGTTCTTGCCGAAAGTCCATCTCATTAGAATTGGTATTCCTATGAATTTTCCGACCAGGGTTTTAACTATAATTCTTTTCGGTCTACTACTGTTCGTGGTTCCCGTTCCAGTGTGGGCACAGGCTGAACGGCCGGGCGGCAGCACTCCAAACGGGATACCCGGGCCAACACCTGCTGCAACACCCACGGAGTTACCGAAAGGGGAAATTACTGGGAAATTGGTCAACCAGAATGATCCTGCAAAGCCGCTCGGTGGACTTGAGGTCATGCTGCATATCCTGGATCAAAACCAAAATCAGCTGGGGATGCTCCACGGTAAGTCGGTTGAAGATGGTTCTTATACAATTGCTGATGTACCGATGCAGGTAGGATTGGGATATGCGGCGGCCGTCGTATATGAAGAGACAACCTATTACTCGCAAGTCGTCCAAGCAGAAGCCGGGAAATCCAACCTGACCGTGGATGTTCCTGTCTATGAAAACACCACGGATATAACCAAGATCCGTGTGGATCAAATGCATGTTATGTTTAATTTTGCCCCGGATGGGATCGAGGTGCAGGAAGTATACGCGCTGTCGAATCTGGGAGACCGGACGGTGAAGAATGGGGTAACTGTGCCAGGAACGGACGATACTCTTGCGTCGGTTCAATTCCCACTGCCAGAAGAAGCGCAGTACGTTAACTTTAAGCCGCAGGCAGAAGGCCGCTTTCATAAGTTCCCGGGTGGGTTTGCCGATGCGGCGCCCCTGGTGCCGGGCGAAATTGTTAGCCAGTTTTTGGTAAGTTACTTGCTGCCGTATTCCACGCCGCTCACGTACGAGCTAAAAACGGTACTGCCTGTTGAGAGAGTCAACCTGGTGGTTCCAAAGGAGTCGGGGATCACGCTCAAGGGCTCGAACCTGGGTGCGCCCGAGCAAGTGACTGCCCAAAACGGCCAGGCCTATGACCTGTATCCACTGGAGAGCATTCCGGCTGGAGAAGCGATAACAGTTGCACTAGAAGGAAACCTGGTCATTCCAGGAGGCCAGACAGTAGCGTTGGTAACCCCTGATCCCTTTGCGAACCAGAAGCCCTGGTTCCTGGGGCTCGGCGCGCTGGGGTTGGTTCTGGTCGGCGGTAGTACGCTGTGGTGGGTTCGCTCATCGAAGCAGCAGGATGAGCATGATGAGGAAGATCTTGATGGCGTTGTGGTAGATGATCAACAGCCCGATTTTGAGCGAATCTTGCAAGAGATTGCTCAGTTAGATAAAGCCTATGAAGCTGGAGATGTAGATAAAACCACGTACGAAGCGCAGCGGAGCGAGTTGAAAAAACAGGCAAAAATGCTGCTCGATGAAAACAAGGATAGAGAACCTTTCGAGGCTGACGAGAACTAGGAAAACAAAGAAGCGGGAGGTCCCTGAGTTCAGGAACCTCCCGCTTCTTTGTTTGATGTTTATACCTGTCTAAGAAGTCCTTTATTATTGAAGGCCTGGAACAGTGCGGTGATCAACGATGGGTCCACCTGTTCTTCTATCACTCCCTGACCTGGTTCCAGATATACCCAGGTCTGATGATCAACGCCTTCCATTGTCATTGTTAGCGGGCCGGTTATTGTGCCGAAGATCAGAAGAATGACCAGTTGGCAGGTACAATGCGCAGTTCCATGTGTAGGGCAACAAAAACCGCTGGAACTCGATCGGACAGCTTCTAGATCGAACGAGCAAACGGTTTGCATCCCAACTGCCCGAACTTGTTCGATGACAAGCTTGGTCAGAACCTGGCAGTCCTCATTCAGCAAGAATAGCGGCTTTTTACCTCCAATCATATTTCCATTGTAGAACATTCCATTTGCAAAAATAACCGCAAGGATACCTAATTTTGATTGAGCACTTTTGCCTAATTGTGCTGGATTTCTCGAAGATGCACTGTGGCCATCACTCCGCGTAGTAACTGTGTTTAACCATTCTTCTCTTACTGTGTAGAAAAACCTGCCTGGAATTTTGTTCCAGGCAGGTTACGTATCTTCTTCTGTTCAGCTTGATCTTTGATTAATTCTGAACATCCCAAGAAAAAACTCGTTCCGGCGCGTCAACGTTCTGAATCTTCAATGTAATAACCTTCGCACCTTCAAGAAGAGATCTACCATCCTTTTGAGCAGGAAAGGAGAGTGTGCCCTCAACATGGTGTCCACCTTTTGGTCCATTCCAGGCAGAGCCCGGTAAAGTAACACCGGTGTCCGTTGATAGGGTAGAGAGGGAGGGCAGATCCATATCCAACTCAACCGAGTGGGTTTTCATTGAAACCTTAAAATCCAGCGTTTCACCGGGGTTGTCCAAATTGACTGGCGTGACGGTTACCACAACAGCCCCTTGCGTGTCTTTCTGCTCAAGAACAGAGGACTGTTGTGAGCTAGTCTGCTCAGTGGTATCTGTCTGGGCTTCAACGGTTGGAGCGGATGACCCCGAACATGCAGATAAGATCAGGGAAAGTAATAGGACGGGTAACACGAGAAAGCGTTTCATTCACTATATCTCCAAAACTGACGACTGGGCTTGCGCGGTGCAAGCCTTCTGATGTTGCACGGCTTTCCGCCGCTCGCGATACAGGATTGCCAGCATAACAGCGATACCAACAACCGTTGTCCCCAGGCCCAGGTACATAAAAGCTGTGCGGTACTCGCCCAGGAATGCAGCGGCAGCTGTCAGCCCCAGGATGGGCAGGACATCGGTGACATGATGGGCGCAGCAGGCAACCATGGCCAGTGCTGAAGTCGTTCCTCCGGCTCCTGTCATTGCTCCGGATGGCCCTGTACTCGATACTGGAACGAACAGCCTCTTCTTTAGAATGGTGTACAGGCTGGTTTGAACGCCAAACCCAAGAATGATCGGCAGAACAATCCAACGATCTTGCCAGAAATAATCTATAGCGTGTTGCGGACTCTCCGCCAGGGAAACAATTCCAAAGTAGATGAAGGCCAGGCCAGCGGCCCCAAGCAGCCCCATACCGATAGGCCATAAAATGCGTTTTTGCAGGCTCATGTATCTTTCTCTCCTAACATCGTAAACGATCTGCAAACACTATACCTGTCGTTGGAGGGCAATACAGCGTTAAGGCTACGCGTTCCTCAGTAAGCATTTCTACTCACCCAAAATACGCCAATTGTCGCATGAAAAAACCGGATACATTGGTTAGACTTTCTACTAGGAGGATACGATGTCGAACATGCCGATCCGAGTACTTCTGGCAGATGACCACGCAGTCGTGCGCGAGGGCATTCGTCAGTTTCTAGAACGTGCGAAGGATATCGTGGTTGTGGCGGAAGCGGATGATGGTGAGGCAGCGATGTCGCTCATTCGAGCGCATGAGCCCGATGTTGCTGTATTAGACATTCAGATGCCCAAAGCTACTGGGATTGAGGTGACACGCTGGGTGCGGGCCTACATGCGCGAAACGGGTGTGCTGGTCTTGACTGCATACGACGATGATCCGTATATTATTGCTGTACTGCAAGCTGGAGCGAATGGCTATGTACTGAAAACAGCATCCCCGCTCGAAATTATTCAGGCTGTGCGGGATGTTCACGAAGGGAAGTCCGCCATCAACCAGGCGATTGCGCAGCGGCTCATTGCGTTTGTTACCAAACAGAAAGATGAAGCGCCATTGATGAAGCTCTCTGACAGGGAGATGGAAGTATTACTTTCGCTGGCAAAAGGGCTGACCAACCGGGCCATCGCGGCGCAGATGGGAATCAGTGACAGGACGGTACAGGGTCATATCGCCCACATTTTTGACAAAATGTGTGTATCGAACCGGACCGAAGCTGTCATGCGGGCAATATCGCTTGGTTGGATCCAGCAGGGGTATGCCAGCCATTCGTGAATCATTCGTATGCGGAGCTGTTTTATTGGCTTCGCTTTACTGTTACCAATTCGGGCTGGCCAACGATTACCTGTTCATTCCGCCCTGTTCCATTAATCCACTTTTTTTCCCGAAACCAGGTACATAACGCCGCCTATGCGCGGCTCAACGCGCAGCTGCACCAGGCGGCCCTCAAGCAGCCGCCAGGGTTGTGTATCGATGGGAGGGGAAATCGGCAGCCACCTTTTTGAGATCATGCGGAAAAATGGATTAGTCAGCCAGCCGATCGGCGGGGCAGTAAGCTTGGCGCCAAAGGCCGCTACACAGCCCTGGGATTTCAAATGAGCGAAGAGGTTATCGAGCGCGACGGACGAGGTCAGGATTTCATGGGCGGCAAAAAGCAGCAGCGCGTCAAAATATCCTTCGAGCGGCGCGGACTGGGCGGGCGCTTCGATTACAGAAACGTTGTGCCATCCGTTCTCGCGGATATGGGCCCGGGCTCGGCTGGCCATCTCTGTGCTGACCTCGATGCCCACTACTTCACCGGTTGGCCCAACCCGCTCCAGAAGGAAGGGAAAGCTGCCGCCGTTTCCGCAGCCCGCATCGAACACTCGGTCGCCAGGCTTCAAGTTCAGCCGGCCCACTGCTTCGCTGCGCAAGTGATCGATCACGGAAATGCGCCGGTCGGAGATGCGGCCCATGATGCGGATATAAGGTGGTTCGGGGGATTGAGGCGAGGGATCCATCGGTAGACGAGTTCCTTCGAGTGTATTCGTGGCCTGATTTCTAAAAAAACACGAGTTCGGAGCAGCCGGGCATGGAGCGTATGACGATTGACGACATGATGATCAGCACCGCGCCAATTGCAGGAGAGAGCAGCATGCGCTTCCATTTAATAAGAATACAGGCTCGGTCCAAAAACAATATCTAACAAGTACCTTCCTTTCTATTTTATGGTTCTACAGCATTGGTGCAAGCTCGAAGTTTTCCTTCTTTGGGTCAGTCTTTACCCTGAATGCTGTATACGCAATTCTGCCTACAGAAACTGTACGAGGAAATACTCGGCAAAAAATACGCCTCTTTGCGCTTATTTCTATCAAACCAGGTCGATATACTGAAGGGCAAGTAGTAACGTATCAGCTAGAAAGATATTCTTGTGGAGGTAGACCGTGATTAACCACAGCCAATCCCTGATGTACTTGAGCCAGCCGTGCAGTGAGACTGTCCAGTGGGCGATGGGACGGTTGAATCAGGGCGGTTTGCAGGTGCTGCAGACCTTTGATTTTGAGGGTGCTCGTGGTATTGATACCTCCTGCACCTGTGCGTACCACGGCACGGACCGCTGCGATTGCCAGATGGTTGTTCTTCTTGTGTATGGAAAAGGCAGCCAGCCGGTCAGCCTGATGGTACATGGTCATGATGGAAAAACCTGGGTGAGCCTGGTGGAGAGTTTCCAGTCCAACAACTCAGTTTTGGAAACACAAATCCGGAAGCTTCTTGTGCTTTCCGATAACCGTACGGAAAACAGCGAGTAATCGTTGGCGTAATTGGAAAGGAATTGCAGTGATGATCGAAAACCAGCAAAGAGTATCTATACCGGTCAGCGGGATGAGCTGTGCTTCTTGCGTTGGACATGTGGAAAAAGCGCTCACGGCACTGCCCGGTGTTACGGATGTGGTCGTGAACCTGGGAACCAATCATGCCAGTCTGTCCTATGATCCAAAGCAGGTGGACGTGACCGACGTCAAAATGGCGATTGAGAGTGTCGGGTATCAGGTACCCACCGCGGAAGTTACGCTGGATGTGCAGGGCATGACCTGCGCTTCTTGCGGTGCTCATGTGGAAGGTGCTTTGCAGGATCTGCCAGGGGTAGAGGTTGCCACGGTGAATCTCGGCCTGGGCACAGCTCGGGTCAAGTATGTACCCGATGTTGTTCACATCTCCACAATGAAAAACGCAGTAAAGAACGTCGGTTACGAAGTCAGCGAACGCAGCGGCAGCCAGGTGGATGCGCTGGACCGCGAGCGTTTGGCGCGGGAAGACGAGATCCGCCGGCAGGGCCGCAACCTGCTGGTCGCGGGTCTGATCGGCCTGATCGTGATGATCGGTACGTTTTACGAGATGCTTGGCCCGCTGAAAGCTTTTGTACCAGAATTCTTATCGTATAAATGGGTCATTGGTCTTCTGACCACCCCGATTGTTTTTGGTCCGGGCCGGCAGTTCTTTACGAATTCCTGGCGCGGCTTGAAGCACGGCGTTACGGATATGAATTTGCTGTATGCCACGGGGATTGGCGCCGCCTATGGGATTGCGGTGATCAACACCCTCTTCCCAGAAGCTGGTTTTGGTGGCGAAGGCGCAACGTTTTTTGAAAGCGCAGCGCTGTTGACCGCCTTCATTATTCTGGGACGCTGGTTGGAGGCGCTTACTCGCGGCCGCACTTCCGAGGCCATCCGAAAGCTGATGAAACTGCAGCCGAAGGTGGCACGGGTCATTCGGGATGGACAGGAATTGGAGATCCCGGCCGAGGAAGTCCAGCTGGACGAAATCATTCAAGTGCGGCCGGGCGAAGGCATACCGGTAGATGGCCAGGTGGTCGATGGTTACTCGGCTGTAGATGAATCGATGCTGACCGGCGAAAGTTTGCCTATCGAGAAAAAAGCAGGCGACCTCGTCATCGGTGGAACAGTGAACAAGACAGGCGCCTTTAAGTTCAAAGCGACACGTGTTGGCGCGGACACTGCCTTGGCGCAGATTATTAAGCTTGTGGAAACTGCGCAGGCCAGTAAGGCGCCGATTCAAAAACTGGCCGACTGGGTCGCCGGGCACTTCATCCTGGGCGTGCACTTGCTTGCCGTAGTGGTGTTTGTCTTCTGGTTCTTCTTTGGGTACCAGCGCTTCTTTGATCCGAATTCAAGCTTCTTGCTCTCGCCCTATATGCTCGGAGAGGTTGGCGTATTTGGTTTTGCCCTGCTCCTGTCCGTGACCGTGCTGGTTATTTCCTGCCCTTGCGCTGTTGGCCTGGCAACACCCAGCGCCATGATGGCCGGAACAGGAAAGGCTGCTGAAAATGGCGTGCTGTTCAAAGGTGCGGAAGCCATCGAGAAAGCCAGCAAGCTGCAAACGATTGTGTTTGATAAAACCGGAACGCTTACACGTGGCGAGCCTTCTGTGACAGATGTTGTGCCGGCGAATGATCTGGCAGGCGGCGAAGTAAAAGTGCTCCAAATTGCGGCGGTCGCTGAGAAAAACAGCGAACATCCCCTGGGCGAAGCGATTGTGCGTGGCGCTCAAGAGAAGCAGCTGCCGTTGAAAGACGCAGAACAATTCAACTCCATCCCTGGTCATGGCATTGAAGCAGTCGTGGAGGGTGAGACGGTTCTGCTCGGCAATCGTAAGTTGATGCGCGAACGACAGGTGGACTTTTCCAAGCTCATAGCTCAGGCCGAAGCGCTTGAGCTGGAGGGAAAGACCGTGATGTTTGTGGCGATGAGCAACCAGCCGGCGGGATTAGTAGCTGTCGCTGACACAGTGAAGGATCATGCAGCTGAAGCAGTTCAGTTCCTGCACCGCATGGGGATCGAAACAGTGATGATCACCGGGGATAACCGCCGCACGGCCGAAGCGATCGCTCGTCAGGTAGGGATCGACCGGGTGCTCGCTGAAGTGCTGCCGCAAGATAAGGCCGAAGAGGTCAAAAAGTTGCAGGCACTGGGTAAAAAAGTGGCGATGGTCGGGGATGGCGTCAATGACGCGCCTGCGCTGGCGCAGGCGGAAGTTGGTATGGCGATTGGTTCTGGAACGGACGTGGCGAAAGAAACCGGCGATGTGATCCTGATCAAAGATGATATCCGCGATGTGGTCGTGGCGCTGGAAGTCGCTCGGACAACCATGAACAAGGTCAAACAGAATTTATTCTGGGCCTTCATTTACAACACCCTCGGAATTCCGATCGCCGCCGGCCTGCTGTATCCTTTCATCTCGGTGGTGATTAGCCCGGAAATTGCTGGCCTGATGATGGCAGTCAGTTCCGTTACGGTGACCTTAAACACCCTGCTGCTGAAGGGTTTCAAGCCCTCGATCTATAAACACGAATCGCATCGCGCAGGTATCGAGGGCCGCAAGCAGTTCGCTCACACCGCTGCTGACTAAGGCAGTCTGTTGGAGTAGGAGGATAGGATGGAACACGAAAATGTTGAAGGGCGTGTTGCGAAACGCAGCGCGATGATCTACCTGCCGATTTCGATTGGCGCGGCGCTCTTGTTCTGGTTGGCAGCCAGCATCGGCGGCTCGTATCCACTGGTGGCCCGAATAGGCGGAACGGTATGGGTTCTATTGCTAATAACCATCGTCACGATGCCGGTCGTAACCAGTGAAGTGAAGAAGCGCTCGGCAAGAATCTCAAAACCATAACGTATGCAAAAGGACGGTGTGACTTCGCTCACACCGTCCTTTTGTTTTTCCTTCCCCGTTGAAGTGGATTCCTGATAAATGCCTGGTTTAAAAAATTGTTGTGGAGAATAGACTGTTCAGTCGTTGACTATCAGAGATGTTGTCCTTTATAGTGCTTTCATGGGGATCCATTGTTTCTTAGGAACACATTATTAGTCGTTCTGTATCAAGAAGTATATCTTTATATGGTGGGCCCTAATGAAAGCCAACGATCCTTTCCATCCAAAACCTGTTGTATATGGAGAAGAAACAGATGAGAAAAAACCATTTTTTGAAATTGTTTATCATCTTGTTGCTGGCTTCGATAGCCTTGTCCTCCTGCTCGTCCCAGAGCAATTTACTCACCAATTCCCCTAGAGCAACGCCAATCTTATCTATGAGACTCCAGCCAACACAAACCCTGGCTGACTCTCCCACAAAATCTGTAGAAAACAGTAACGTCTCTCGTAGGTCTGCTGCTACAGAAGTACCTGTACGTCGAGATGCAAAGGTCTACCATACTGTTCTTATGCTTCAGAAATCTGCCGATTTGTCGATGACACTCATCAAAAGGATGCATGCGGGAGAAATCGCGCCGGGTGATATGGATGCGATTGCTGATTACAATTATGCTTTTATTCTGGCAGTAGAGTCATTTAACAATGCGAATCCTCCAGCTGATTACACGGATGTCTGGAAACAAATGTACCAAGTGATTCAACAATATAATACGATCTATACTTGGCTCATCGAAGGCAAAACGATCTCGAAGGAAAACCTGGCCCTGTTGGAGGAGTCTCGACAAGTACTGTCACTGGACCAACAGATGATTGAAAAGTTCTTAAAGCCCGGCGGTTTAGGGGATGACTTCTTTACAAATGAGCAAAAGGCCGTTGATCAGCATTTTGCTGATGCCTATGGGGCGCAAGGCCAGCAAGTCCCAGAGATTCTACCTTGAAACAAGATACCGAAAAGACTAGATCCTCTATGCCAAAAAATCACAAATTCATTCCAGCACTCCGGTTTGATTGGCTGACCCCACTATATGATCCGATTCTAAGATGGGTGATGCGCGAGGATCAGTTCAAGAAGGAATTGATTCAACAAGCGGAACTATCTCCACAGCAAAAAGTGCTCGATTTGGGTTGTGGTACAGCCACATTGACGATCATGGTCAAAGAAGCGCACCCGGATGCGCAGGTCACTGGTCTAGATGTGGATCCAAAAGTTTTAACGATTGGACAGGCGAAAGCCATGAAAGCAGGTGTTTCTATCTCACTGGATCACGATCTATCGTACGCGTTACCCTACTCCGACGGCGCTTTTGATCGCGTACTCTCGAGCTTGATGTTTCATCACCTGACATCCCAAGATAAACAACAGACACTCAAAGAAGCTTACCGTGTGCTCAAGCAAGATGGCCGGCTGTGCATCGTCGATTTTGGTCCCCCGGTCGGTCTCTGGGCGCGTATTATTTCCCCTGTCATGGCGCGCCTGGAAGAGGTGGGCGACCATCACAAGGGGCTGTTGCCCGTCATGATGCAGCTTGCTGGCTTCCGAAACGTGTCGGTGCGCCGTCGTTTTGCGACGGTTTTTGGAACCCTCAATTTATTTGTTGGCCTTAAGTAGCCTGTGCATGTCTATTATGGAGACCAATCGGATTAACTTCTCCACAGTTTTCCCGGCAATACGCCGAGCCAGAGTTTCAATACTTGCGATTGCACTGACCTATCTTATCGCCGTCCTCATTGGCATCAGTATGGTGCACATGGATGTTCCGTTTGCGCTCGATGCTCGCGATAACATCGTCGCGAAGGCTAACAGCAGCAGCGATCCGACCTCCAAAGCGATGCAAAACGGGCAGCCGCTTGTGGCAGCCCTATCGGATTTTACGCGAAACTTATTTTTTGGAGCAATTCCTAGCACCTTAAGTGGATTAGGAGTGGCTTTTCCGTATCCTGAAGCGCTATACCGAGGGTGGGTTGGTGGAATCGTCTCGGTTGATGGAAATCACATTAGTAGATTTACGCAATCTCGCGAGGCAATCTATTACATAGTTACATTGGTCCTACAACTCATTCCTTATTCATTGGCGGGCGGGGTGGGGGTCTACCTGGGTCTGGCTTATTTCCGCACCCATTCTGGTTTTCGGCCAGCAAAGTGGTATGAACTGCCCAGACCCGAGATCCTGGATGTTGCCAGGATTTACCTGATCATTATTCCGCTGTTTTTCATCGCATCCCTGTGGGAGTTTTTATTCCGTTAGAGAATTCACCGCGAAGGCATGGTTACTATACTGCTGCAAAGGATGGGAATTCGTTTGACGCAGATGATCCTCTCCTTTTTTAGGATTACACAGGTTTTTCGAGATTAAGGGCGAGCACTGGTGGGCTTCCGATCAGGAAATCGTGGTTGTTTGAAAGAAATTTGATAGGCTTATGCAGTTACGTCCTTCTATAAATGTCTTGCACTCGCGTTAAACAGGCAAAAAAGCCTGTTTTCGGAAGGGCCATTTATCGCTTTCCTTTCTATCGGCTGTCCGGTACACTCAGTACGGCGTTCCAAACAAATGATGATGTTCACCTGTGAAAGGGAATTAATTGATGGAAGACAACTGTCACGTAGATGCTTATCAAAAAGAAGTTCGTGCCGAGGATCTCGAAAAAGCCCAGGTGGTGCACCTGGCTGTAGAGGGGATGGGCTGCCCGAGATGTGCTCTGCGCGTTCAGAATGGGCTAAATCGTCTGGATGGCGTATATGAGGCTGTGGTTTCATTACAGCTTCAGTCCGCGGAAGTGTATTATGATCCGCAGAAAGTGCGGCTTGAGGATATGGTGACGGCCGTTTCTTCTTCTGGGGATGAGCAAAAGCACCGCTATCGCGCTCAGATCATCCAAAACTAGCGCTCATCTTCTGATCACAATGAGGAAAGGGGTTGTTCAAAGGAAACTTTTTGAACAACCCCTTCTTAATTCAACGATGAGGCGGAAATTTTGCGAAACCGTGTCTTTTCTTTAATCCTAAGTGTCGTTATAACGGGTGGCATTCTTTGGCTCCTCTTTGCTTCTGGTTTTCTGAGCCTCTTACCCGATCTACTGAATGACACACCTCCGAAAGTTGGTCGAGATAATCAAGTACTAAAAACACCGGTAAAATCCCTTTCTTCTCCAAGTCCTTCCCCTACGATGACCTCAGTGCCGAAAATTGGCCCCTGGACGGACTGGCAGGCCCCGGATTTTATGCTGAAAACGTTGTCAGGGACCACAGAGCAGCTTTCTGACCACCAAGGACATATCGTTTTGCTCAACTTTTGGACCAGCTGGTGTATCCCCTGTAAAGAAGAAATGCCTGATATTCAGAATATTTATGAAAGGTATCAGGATCAGGGATTTATCGTTCTTGGCATTAACATTACCGCACTGGACGAGCGCTCTGAAGCGGAACGGTTTGTGGATGAACTCGGGCTCACCTTTCCAATCTTGCTCGATGAGGATGGAAATGTGAGCGACGGTTTATACCGCGTGATCAGTATTCCGATGAGTTTCTTTATTGATTCTGAGGGAAAAATATATTCGGTCCAGGTAGGGGCCGTGCCCAAAGAGAAAATTGAACAACTCGTACGAGAGCTGTTGCCCGAGTGAATAAACACATTATTTCAAAAAATGGAAGTTTACTCGCCTGCCTTATGGTTTTTCCATCGATACATCCGGTCATCAGCCTTTTGCAAGAGCAACGTGCTGTAATCACCATCAAGAGGGTATACAGCCGTGCCAATGCTCAGCGTTAGTTGAGTCTTTTCCTTGCATGAAGCATGGATTCGCTCGACAATCGCACCAGCATCTTTCCTTTCCAGCCCAGGGCAGAGGACTGCAAATTCATCCCCACCGTAGCGAGCGACCGCATCCCCCGTACGAACGGCATCCATCAGGATTTGTGCGATTTGCTGAAGCGCCTGATCCCCTGCCAGATGCCCGTGTGTGTCGTTGTAGCGCTTAAATTGATTGACATCCGCTAGAAGGAGCATATACGGCTGGTTTTGAATCTTTGCTTGCTCTAGCCCACTATCAAACAATTCATCAAATCCACGCCGGTTGAAGATACCGGTCAGCGCGTCAGTATATGCTTGCGCATGAATGGTTTGCAGCCATTCTCGCGTGTTGTTCAGCTGCCTTTTTTTGTCCATAAACCTACGAATAGAAAAAGCGGCTGTCCAGAAAATGGATGACCAGAGGAGCAGGGTGACAAGATGCAAGGGCACTACCTGACCTAGGATGTGAAACACGGAAAAGGATGCTTGAACCCCGTGAAGGAACAGTTCGTAATACACCAGAAGCAGGAAAAGGACAAATAAGGGGATGCCGAGAATCAGAGTCCAAACCGCAGCAATTACCCCATCGATAATAACAGTGTGGCCGTCCCTCCGAATGTGAGTGGGAAAAATGTTGACCAGTGATGCGTAGCCTGGAGAAATGCATTTCCCTTGCATATGACCCTCTCAAAAGACAAGGCTGACAGGTGAATTTCCCCTGTCAGCCTTGTTACTCACATGGTTATTGGACAGCCAGTCAACTAATCCGTTCCTGATCGATATATTCTTTCTCAGCAGCATTTCATGCGAACCGCGCTACTGCTTTCCTTACCCTTTGAAGGTTACTGCACACCCTGTTTTACACGGACTCCAATATCGGGTTTTGCATACCGCCTAGGCTCTTTTTCAAACTGTGCCTGGCAGACAGGGCAGCAAAGGAAGTATAAAAAGTGATTGTACTCAACCGCAGCATGCGCTTTTCCACGGTTGATCCGTTTTCCACATACTGGATCTTTTGTCACTAGAGCTCCTTGGGTAAAAACGCTTTTAGAATTGTTTCATATGTCGTAGCGCTTCAACATTTAGTCGTCTTGCAAATAAATCTCCTGGTAGAACTTCACAGTTGATCGCAACTTCTCGACTTCAGTTTCCAGCGCTCGAATTCGGCACTTCATTTCGTGCGTTTTCCGGAAGGTCCCATTCGGCTTTAGGGTCGTTCTAGGAACTTCCCCTTGAGACTGTACTCCTCGCTCCGCTTCAGTATTCTTTGCGTAATTCAACCTTTTTAGCATCGTCGGTTTCCTTTCCTGCGTGTGCAGGTTTGGTTTTTTTTAACCATTACCAGGTAATATCGCAAGGGATCTTCGGATCCGAGATTTTTCACCTTTCGAAAAGTATAGAATTTTGCCCATCGGAATCCAAGCGCTAAAATACGTGGATCCTGGTGGGCAAAATTACTTAATGTAACCCGAGTTGCCAACTAGAGGGAAGTAGATAAAAAGAATCATGCGAACTCTAGTACAGTTTACGGTGACCAAACCATAAATCAGCCTGGTCTAGCGAATAACCCTTTATTACACACCTGCTCAGTAGCTGGCATCATGACGTCGTGAAACATTTTCTTGTCCCCAACGATTGGGACCATGCTGTTCTCGGTAAGCATGATCATTTTGGCCATTAACGCCGAGTTGCTGAGCGGGCTACAGTTTTCGGCTTGAGCTAGAAAGATCAAAAAAAGCGACTATCTCTTTCCTTGTAATATTTTTTTGTCGTATAGGGGTTTTCCGTATCTATTTTAGGCAGACCCCCTATTGCCTTTTCAGCCTGATTTGAGAAGATATTTGTGAAGAAAGTTTCAAGAGAGGAGGGGGAACAGAGGGATAGGTAATTAGACTTTTACTTGAGAAGGCTCTTTCACATATTAAAGGATATGGGCAGTCACTCTTTTGGACACACAGTTTCCAAAACATCAATGTTGATTGAAAGGGGAAAACAAAGTGAACAACCAGGAAACGAAAGAGAAGGAAATGGAACAAATGAAGATGAAGCACAACATGTACCGCAAACTGGCGATCATGTCGTTTCTCTCTTTTGTTGCCATGTATATCCTGATGTTTTCGATGATCAATACTTTTGGCAACTTCATCAACAATATCAACATGGCCTATATGGCTGGACTGATGGTCGCTCCTATGATTGTGTTTGAGTTAGGTGTCATGTGGGCGATGTATAAGAACAAAACCCTCAATTATCTAATTATTGCCGGAACAGTTGTTGCTGGACTTCTGCTGTTTCTATTTATTCGCCAGCAGACGCTCGTGGGTGACAGGCAATTTTTGCAGTCCATGATTCCGCATCATTCGTCGGCAATTCTCATGTGTCGGCAGTCCTCCATCAGCGACCCGGAAATTAAGCAGCTCTGCCAGGAGATCATCGAAAGCCAGCAGCAGGAGATCGACCAGATGAACGCTATTATGGAGCGGTTGGAGTAAAGCCAGACATGATGGATGAGCGATAATTCAACATCACATACTCATTGTAATGAGGTGAAAGTCGGCCTGTTTGTCCTTGCTACCAGCCGCAACTTCCTTTAATAGCAACATGGGTGAGTGTATTGCGTGTGTTTCAGACTGTTATCACATATCTTACCTTTAATAGATAAGCGGCGGACAGTTCTGCTTTGATCTGATAAGTTCAGAAGCCTGCCCGCCGCTTAGACTTTAGCCTATCACTGCTTGTATGTTTTGCGGCTAGTCGAGGAAATATCTTGCCTTTCCCCTTTGCTATCGTATGGATCTAATGATGGTTGGAACCCTAGGATTGGCTCAAAGCCTGACCCAGATCCCAAAGGATATCCTCGATATCCTCAATCCCGATGCTCAAGCGGACAAAGTCGGGTGTGACACCCGCGCTCGCCTGCTGCTCTTCGTTCAACTGGCTGTGTGTCGTTGTAGCCGGGTGAATGGCCAGGCTCTTAGCGTCACCAACATTCGCCAGATGGCTAAAGAGTTTGAGGCTTTCAATGAACCGCTTGCCTGCGTCGGCCCCGCCTTTTATGCCAAAGCCCAGAATTGCGCCAGCGCCTTTCGGTAAATACTTTTGCGCGGCCGCATTTTCTTTGCTGTTTCCCAGGCCTGGGTAAGATACCCAGGAGACTTTTGTATGTCGCTCCAGCCATTCCGCGGCACACTGCGCATTATGGACATGTCGTTCAATGCGAAGACTTAGCGTTTCAAGTCCTTGCAAAAACAGGAACGAGTTGAACGGCGAAAGGCAGCCTCCAAAGTCCCGTAAGATCTGAACTCGCGCTTTTAGAATAAATGCAGGAGCTCCAAGACCAGCATAAATGAGGCCATGATACGATTCATCCGGCTCGTTGAAGTTGGCAAAGCGGGGATTGCCTGCCCATTGGAAGTTGCCGCCATCAACAATTACGCCACCAATCGAAGTGCCATGCCCACCGATAAATTTTGTCGCGGAATGAACGACAATATTTGCGCCCCACTCAAACGGCCTGCACAGGTATGGCGTTGCGAAGGTATTGTCAATGACCAGCGGAATGCTGAACTCCTGCCCAATCTTTGCCACTTCTTCAAACGGGAACACATTGATGAGCGGATTACCAAGTGTTTCTCCATACAGGATTTTTGTATTGGGCTGGATCGCTCTACGGAAGTTCTCCGGATCTGTTGGGTCGACAAATGTTACCTCGATACCTAGCCTGGGGAAAGAATAGGCGAACTGATTGTAGGTTCCGCCGTACAGCGTAGCGGCAGAAACGATATGATCGCCGGCGCCGCACAGCGTAAAAATTGCTTGGGCCTGTGCGGCGTGCCCGGAGCTGACAGCCAAAGCGCCCACCCCACCTTCCAGGTCGGCAATGCGTTGCTCGAACACATCACTGGTTGGGTTCATGATGCGGGTATAGATGTTCCCAAATTCTTTCAAAGCAAACAAATTGGCAGCGTGTTCTGTGTCACGAAACTGGTAAGAGGTTGTCTGGTAGATCGGTACTGCACGTGATCTAGTGGTTGGATCAGGCTGCTGCCCAGCATGTAATTGACGGGTCGCAAATCCAAATTTGCGTAGCTGTTGGTGGTTCGACATTGTTTTGCTCCTTACAAATACAATACCTTCGCCAATTTTATAAAGCGTTCAGAAGTCTCCCAAATGTACTGGTTGCATTGTGACATGAACACCATATGTGGCGGTGGAAATTGGCTCCAAAAATTTTGGCGAAGGTATTGAAATAATGAATGGTTTATTTTGGTTACCGGCATTCAAAATTTTTCCCGGTTGGAAATAACGATGCGTAAGAATGGGTAATTCTTTCCCGATCTGGCATATTAGCCAGGATGGTCAGGTCCTAACAATCGTTCGGCAATCCTCCTTATCTTCGTAAAAACAAAAACCTCTTCCTGGAAAACAAGAAGAGGTTCGCAAATTCACCGTATCGGGTAACGTAAGATCTCCTCTCATCTTCCAGAAACCGATGAATTTGGGTTGTGAACCAACCGTCATCTTCATCATCTGCAGGATTTGGCACCATACCGGTTGTAACCTTCCGTTACTTTAGGCTGGTTGTCGAGGTTTCACAGGGCCTGTCCCTCCACCTCTCTGGATAAGAGCCTTCGACAAAATGTTAGATTTTATCGAACATATTCAGTTGTTGGCGAAGATAGTAGCACATGGAAAGACCAACTTCAATAGACTGTTTGGTGGATTGAATTCGGGCCAAATGGCTTATTGACAGGAGAAAGACGAAGCCGTAAAATTCAGGCCATGTTTACGAACAGTGACCTACCGGTAATGGGAATGTGCTTATGTACAATGGCGAGGCGATGGCGCTCGATCCTGACACAAGCACGCATTCCCGCTGGTTAGTCAGAACCCCTCAATCGGGCCCCATCGCTTCTTAAAAGAAGATCCGATATCCGGTGGCCCACATACGTTTTGTGTGTTGTTGTAAACAGCGCCACCTTCTGGTCCAGGTGGCGCTGTTTTTATTGTCGATCAAACCCTATTTACCGTTTTTTAGTGAGGAGATGAAATGAGCGTTAATGTTACCATACCAAACGCAAGTTCTTCGTCGAGCAGCCGCGTGCTGCGTATAACATCGCTTCTGTTTATTCTCGCCCTATTGGGATCGTTATTGGCAAGCTGCGCGCCGTCGGCTGGCCCTTCCGGGAATACTCCTTCTACGCCGCAGAGTGCAGCCGCGGAAAACGCGCAACCGGCTGAAGGTCAGGTCATTAAGATTAAGGTAGGCGCTTCACCGGTACCGCATGCCGAAATCCTTCAGTACATCAAAGAAAATCTCGCCGCGAAGGAAGGGCTGGAAATTACCATCGTCGAATTTACCGATTATGTACAGCCCAACCTGGCCCTGGCCGATGGTCAAATTGACGCAAACTACTTTCAGCATGTGCCCTATATGGAAGATTTCGCCAAGGAGCATAAGCTGAATCTATCTGTGGCAGCCAGTGTTCATATTGAGCCGCTCGGTATTTACTCAAAGAAGGTCAAGTCTTTGACGGAAGTCCCGGACAAATCCATTGTGGCCATCCCGAATGATGCGACAAACGGGGGCCGTGCCCTGCAGCTGCTTGCTGCAAACGGCCTTATCAAGCTGAAAGAAGGGGTTGGGGTGAATGCTATCGTGCAGGATATCGTTGAAAACCCGAAGAACCTGCAAATTAAAGAACTGGAAGCCGCACAGCTCCCGCGTTCGTTAGACGACACCGCCATTTCCGTAATCAATGGCAACTTCGCCATCGAAGCGGGCCTCACGCCCAGCAAAGATGCTCTGGCCCTCGAAAGTGGTGAGAATAACCCCTATGCCAACATCCTGGCTGTCGTGAAGGGCAAAGAGAACGACCCTGGCATTGCCAAGCTGGTGAAGTTACTCAATTCGCCCGAAGTTAAGAAATTCATTGAAGAGAAATATCAGGGGTCTGTACTGCCTGCTTTTCAATAGTCCATGATGATGTTCTGATGTGAACGGCCTCGGGGGAGGGCGTAAAGTTGTCTGATGCGCCTTCCCCTGTGCAACTTCAATTAAGTAAGGTTAGAACACAATGATTTCGATCCGAAACGTAACCAAGACCTTTGGACGAGATGGGCAGGCGGTGGCGGCACTGAACGGTGTCAGCCTGGAGGTTAAAAAGGGAGAAATCTTCGGGGTGCTGGGGCCCAGTGGTGCTGGCAAAAGCACGCTGATCCGCTGTGTCAATTTACTGGAGCGGCCCACTTCAGGCTCCATTTCTGTCAATGGACAAGAACTGACGAAACTTTCTCCGGCGGACCTACGTAAAGCTCGCCAGCGGATCGGCATGATTTTTCAGCATTTCAATTTGCTGAGTTCCCGGACGGTGGCAGAGAATGTCGCCTTTCCGCTTGAAGTGATTGGGTATGAAAAGTCAGCCCGCATGGAGCGGGTTGCTGAGTTGCTTTCACTGGTTGGTTTGCGAGATAAAGCTGGTGCATATCCAGCGCAGCTTTCTGGTGGACAGAAGCAGCGCGTTGGGATTGCCCGGGCGCTAGCAACAGAGCCGGATGTGCTGCTTTCAGACGAAGCCACCTCAGCTCTAGATCCGCAAACGACAAGCGCGATCCTGGATTTACTACATGATCTCAACCGACGGTTAGGGTTGACCATCCTGCTGATCACGCACGAAATGAATGTGGTTCGCCATATCTGTGATCGTGTGGCTATTCTAGAAGACGGAAAAATCGTGGAACAGGGGCGTGTGGAAGAACTCGCTGCACAGTTCGGCAGCCGGCTCTCACAGGCGATCTTCCCACACAACGATATCCCTTCCATTCTTCCGGGCGCTACCCTGGTCACGATTATCTTCGTCGGTGAAGCAGCCGATCAACCGGTGCTCACCCAACTCATCCGCAATTTTTCTGTGGATGTTAATATCCTGGGTGGCAGTATCCAAACCATTGCGGGCCAGCGTGTGGGACAGCTGCAGGTAGAAATTGCCGGATCGCAGGTGGAACCGGCGTTGAGCTTCCTCCGGGCGAACGGTTTGCGTGTGGAGGTGCGCTGATGGATTGGTCAACCTGGATTCCCGCACTGTGGACGGCCACACTGGATACCCTGTACATGGTAGCCGTCTCAACAATTTTTACCGTTCTGATTGGTCTCCCCTTAGGGGTACTGCTGGTGGTCACCGATCGCCAGGGCCTGGCGCCGAAACCAGTGCTCAATCAGGTGCTTGGCGCCGTAGTCAACGCCGCCCGGTCCCTGCCGTTTATCATCTTGCTAGTTATCATTATTCCTTTTACCCGTCTCATCGTTGGGACAACGATTGGGGCTACGGCAGCGATTGTACCCCTGGCCATATCAGCCATCCCGTTTTTTGCTCGGGTCTCAGAGGCAGGTCTGCGAGAGGTGGATCGTGGGTTAATAGAGGCTGCGCAGGCGATGGGCTGCACCGTATGGCAGGTGATCACGAAGGTGTTGATCCCAGAGTCGCTGCCTTCCCTGGTGCTGGGCATCGCGATCACCATCATCAGCCTGATTGGTTATTCTGCAATGGCCGGTGCGATTGGCGGTGGCGGGTTGGGGGATCTTGCCATTCGCTATGGTTATCAGAGGTATGAAACCGATGTGATGGTTGCAACGGTGATCTTGCTGATCGCGCTTGTTCAGGGAATCCAATATGTTGGAAATACCCTGGCTCGTCGTGTTTCGAAACGGTGATGAACGATTATTCGCCATCAGATGAAAACCGACTTTGGAGGTGATCAGGAAATCAGTTTTTTCAACGTCCTGTTTTTGAGCTTGCTTGGTGGCAAGCTGCTCTGTGGTTTCACTTTCAAACCACGCCTCAGTCGTTTGCCGATCATCTTGCTGTTGGTGCCGGTGTTCCAGAGGATACCCACCAAACTGTTCTGATGAGCGCATCCAATCATATGAACTCGCTTTATTGTGTATCAGTCATATTTGTATTTGCGAAATATCCCTAAGGAGATTAAAAAAGCAATGAAGACTTTTCGTGTAGAAGCCAAGCAAGTTGACAGATTCCAGATAGAAGCCATTGTTGGCGAAAACACTATTGTCATTGACCAACCGAAAGCAGTTGGCGGTAACGGGGCCGGTCCTTGCCCAGTTGAGTACGTTCTGGCTGGCTTTGCTGCCTGCATCCTCAACGTGGCCTATGTGGTTGCCGGTGAGCGCAATATCGAGCTGCGCAGCCTGACTGTGCGCGTGGAAGGCGACTTGAACCCTGCGAAGTTTTTGGGTATACCTACGGAAGACCGGCCTGGCTTCCAGAGCATTCGCCTGATCACCAACATCGACGCTGATATGACCCTGGAAGAAAAAGAAGACTTTCTGCGCGCCGTAGAGGCCCGCTGCCCGGTTTCCGATAACCTGGCCAACACAACCCCGGTTGATATCATCCTGGAAGAAAAAGCTCGCGTGTAACCCGCTTGCTGCGAAAACACAACAGGCCTCCACAGGTAGGGCCTGTTGTGTTTTCGGGAGTTCATAAGTTCACCTGCAGCAACTGGCTATGCACTTGCTACGGTAGACCAATTTTTGGGTTCGTTTCTTACCAGCCTCTGCATTCTGTGCGCCACCTGGTAACTACCCAACTGGCTCGTCCAGCTCCCTTCATTCCATTCACTGCTGGAATGTGTTGATGAAAGAAGACCTCTTGTTGAAAACAAGGTTGGTGAAAAGCGATCAGCTCCACTGAAAATAAGTGCTAATCATGGAACGATGGTTCAGGCCGGGCATACGGCACCCGGCCTGAACTTAAAATTCCCGATTATCTGACTGAATCCCAAAGAGTTTATTAACTGACGGGTTCTCTTATTAGATCCAAATCCTCTGCTGCAAGCACCTAGTTGGTCCCGCCAGCGCCACCCCGGTCATTCATCATTTTTGCCAGGTCGTCCATCATCTGCATCAGCTTGTCTATCATTGTCATTATGTCGTTCATAGAAGAGTTGCTATTCGATAGATCAGGCACCGCAGTTGGGGCAGGTGTTGGTGAACTGGCGGGCATATTCATTCCACCCATCTGGACAGACGGATTACCCGTCATGCTGTCCATCATCGCCGTAAAGCTTTCCATCGTAGCGATCAAACTGTCCATGGATACGTTGGAACCACCGTTGTCACTGGCCATACCAGGCATCGGCGTGAGTTGCACCGGGGGCGTATTCTGCATCCCAGGCAAACTAGTGGGGGTTATACTGGGCAGAACCGTGGTCGTCACAGTGGGCGTGGACATGTTCAAACCGTTCATCGGGTCGGCGCTCGTGCCATTAGAATTTGCCCCTGTCTGCTGCTCCTGGAGCTGCTGCAACAAGTACTGCATTTGCTGCATCAACTGATCGAGCTCGTTGACCATCGCCTGCGCCTGTTGCAGATCTGCCTGAACTGTCGCCGTTGGTGAAATCATAGGCAGGTCTGGCATTGGGGATACTGTGGGAGTAGGTGCAACCGTTAATAAAGCAGAACCCCCCCGCGCCTTTTGGAGATGATCTGCCAGGTAAGCAAAACGGATTTGAAACAGGTTGACTTCAGCGCGAACACTGGCGATTTCTTGGGGAGAAGGATTGCCTTGTGTATTCGCTTGAATGCGTTTCATCAGCGGCACAAGTAATTTCTCTAGCTCCTGAAGCTCAGAACGTACCCAAGGCAAGTTTGCCCTTGGCAGGGCCGCTGGTGGGTAGGACGGTACGGTCGGAGTAGCGGTGGGTCCTGTTGGATTGGGGGTTGGTAAGAGCAAGTCTTGCCCGCCCATTTGCCCCACCATATTTTGAAGGTTCTGCATGGTCTGCACAATCCGAAGGAGAAGCGCATCCAGTTCGCTGGTCGTTTGTCCATTGACCGGCCCTGAGCCTGGATCTTGTTGCATTCCAGGTGCAGGAGTCGCGGTTGGCAGAACAACTTGCGCAAATGGTGCAGCGCTAGAGCCCTTTGCAAAACTCCCAAAAACAACCATCATGCCCAAGGTTAACAGGAGCGGAATGAACCAGCCACAAAAGGTATGACGAACCACTCGAGTTTGGTTCCCTGGCTTAATCGGCATGAATCCTCCTGATATAAGTGTTGATGCCCGATCACGAGTCTAACGAGCAAAAACAGCCGGTACAAGGACCATATGGTGCAAAGAAAGATCTACCAAATGGTCTACTCGAACCGTGACCGAACTCAATTCAGGTATGGATTCCTAATGTCCATGTCCACCACCACTCGTTGAACTGGTTGTTCCGCCAGGCTGCGTAATATCGATGCTGTTCGTCCTGTTGATCATTTGATTGAGACTGGTCGGACTTATACTGGAACCGTATCTTGGTGCGTTTCCGTTGATCGCGCTGCCTGCCATAGGGGTGGTTGGACTCATCGACATATTTTCTGTTATCAAAGTATCCATCCGCTGCATAATCAAATCCATTTCGGCTTGCAAAGCAGCAGGGTCGTACACCTGGGTGTTGCTAACAACAGTCTGAACAGCAGACGAGGAAGCAGGCACATTGTTTGACACATTTATAAAGTGATTTCCAACTGGTTCAGCAGCCTGAGCATTTGCAGTTGGTCCAAAAAAGGCATAACCAGCGACCACCAGCGTGGTCATAATAAATCCAATCCATAGATGGACATATAGTTTTTTATGCTTGTTTCCACCCTTTCCCGCTGCACTGACCGCCGCAGGTTTCTTCGCCTCTGTTTTGGAACCAATAATCGTTTTGGCTCCGGAATGATCTTTTGTATCTCTACCGATAACGGTCGCAGTGTTGTTTACCAATGTTTCTTGAGCCACGCTTTGCCTCCAGTAATGGTCTTTTTCGATATCAGCTTATCACCGCACGTTGTGCCAGACATCAACCAGGCAGTATACTTTTGTGTCCGCAGTTTTGTTCAAAAGATGATGACCAGGTGGTACAGGGGGGTAGACCATATGGTCGTTGACTCACATAAGCCATTCTTCCTATAATCCAATAAGCCATATACCTTACGCGTTCCCTATTGTTGGATTGTCTCGTGGGATATGCGTTATAAGAAAATCGAAAGTAATTCTGTTGTCCTATACCGACACAGCCTGAGATAAAACTGGACACGCTATGCTTTCAATTCGCCTGTGGTCCTCCCCCAATGTAAACAGCCAAAACAGGCTGGGTATTTTTCAGGTCGTCCCCAATCCAATTCGCTGCATGCAGTGCGGTATTTGTTCATATAACTGTCCTGCTGGCATCGATGTTCGGGCTTATGCCTGGCAGGGCTTAACCATTGACGACAGCGCTTGCCTGACCTGTGGTCAGTGCGTCATTCGTTGTCCCAGGCGGGTTTTGAAGTTTGAGCCGATTTCGTTGTTTGATGGTAACAGGGGGTGAAAATGTCTCGTCGCTATGTCATCGTAGGAACAGGGGTTGCAGGATTGGCTGCCGCCGAGGCTATTCGTGAAGAGGACCCTCAAGGACAAATAACCCTCGTGGGTGACGACCCGGATGGCTACTATTCGCGCCCTGGCCTTGCCTACTACCTCAATAAAACAATTCCTGAGAAACAACTTTTTCCGCTTTCATCCTCGGCGCATTACGAGTTGATTCCCAATCGAATTCTTGCGCATGTAGCCCAAGTTACGCCGAACCAACACGAAATTGTTCTGGCAGGTGGACGCCATATGGAATATGATCGCCTGTTGATTGCAACAGGTTCCAAAGCAGTAGCGTTGAATTTTCCAGGAAACGATCTACAAGGTGTCGTAAAACTTTACACTTTGGAAGATGTTCGAAATATTCGCAAGCTCGCGAAACGCTGCTACACGGCTGTTGTGATTGGGGACGGGATTATTGGTATCGAGCTTGCAGAGGGGCTGGCAGCGTACGGAGTGCAAGTGCACATCTTTATGCTGGGCGATCGTTTATGGCCAATGGTCTTGGATGAGACAGAGTCACGCATCATTGAACAAGGTCTACTTCACTCGGGGATTCGTGTTCATCCTGAAACACAGCTGGCAGAGGCGATAGGGCGAGAAGGGGTGCTTTCCGCAGTTGTTACGAAGAAAGACGATAAGATCGCATGCCAAATCCTGGGAGTAGCGGTCGGGCAGTTCGCGCAAATAGAGCTCGCCAGACAATCCGGTATGGTCACAGAGCGAGGGATCATCGTGGATGAGTACCTGGCGACAAGCGCTGAGGATATCTTCGCGGCGGGAAATGTGGCCCAGGTGCGTGATTCGCGGACCGGAACCACCTGGATGGACACCCTTTGGGCGACAGCCCGCAGACAGGGCCAGGTAGCTGGGATCAATATGACTGGTGGTCATTTGATCTACACGCGTGATGCCCTCTTTAACATCGTTCGTGTCGGTGACATTATTACGTCCACCATTGGCACGGTTGAGCCAGATTCCCTGGCCATCGCCTCAAGCAACCGGAGGAACTGGCTTTCCGTACGGCAGGAGGAGGTTGACCACGAGGATAAAACAAACCGGGTCAGGGTTCTCATAGGTGAGCGGACTATCCGCGGCGCTATCGTGATGGGGGACCAAACTCTGGCTGAGCCTCTTTTCCGTATGATCCAGAAAGAAACCGACATTTCATCGATCCGGTCTGAACTTGCTGTAGATCCAGAGCGGGGAATTGAAGTGCTTGCGCGGTTTATCTCTAAGGAACTTGATGATATTGTCTGCAGTTCGTAGGACAATTTGAAAATCTCTGGCCCTCTTTCCCTGGTGCCATGGGATTTGGCACCTAATCGATCGATGCCATAAAACGAAGTTCGGCTCCCATTGATCATAACCTTACTGTCATCATTGGATTGTTCGGGGCAAGATATGCGCGCTTGCCATGCGACCATACCTCGAAAAAAGTTATTCGTCAGGGAAGCTGGTAGCAATTATTTAAAAAGGTGAGATGGGCTGAACTGAAAACAAGCAGGTGGAAGGCAATCCGCTTCCACCTGCTTGTTTTATTTTTTCTGTAAACCGGGATCTGTTTTTATCTAACTTATGGCACTGCCGGTAGGGTAGGCTGTGTATTCCACATCCTTCCCCAACCATTGATCCCATACCCCGGTTGGTTTAGCATCGTGTGGAGATTGCTGTTGAGATACTGGAGCATGGCGTCCGCCTGTGCCTGGGTCATATACCCCGATTTTACCGCCTGGTCGTACGTCGATTGCCGGCTCGCCATAATGGCATTCATTAACTGCTGCTCATTGATGCCTTTCTCAGCCGCAACCTGAACCATCGACTTCCCAGCGGCCAGGTGATTATCGAGATCTTGAGTGGTCATGCCAAGATGTTGGGCAACATCTTCATGGATCGAGGACTCTAATGACCTGCTCGTTCCGGTGCAGCACCCTGCCGACATGTTCATCTGACCGTGCATGCCCCCGCCCATCATGCCTCCCATCATGCCCCCGCCCATGCCCATACGGCCATGCCTCATTCCTCCGTGCATGCTCATATTCCATGCATTGGGAGCAATGCCAGTTGGAGAAGCGCCGGTGGGTGTGATCTGTACTGTAGGTGTAGAAGTAGCCTGCAGAGTCGGAGTAACGCCTGGCTGAGACGACTGCGCTCCAACATTCGTGACCGTTAGCGCGACAATGAAAATTGCGGCTATGCCGATGACCGTAAAAATATGTTTCATTTTCATCCTCCAAAACACTCGTTTGCCTATACCTGTTTTCAGTCTAGCAAAAAGGTTTTAAGAAGTTGTTAAGACCCAAAGAACGATTTATGAATGGCCTAATTGCTCCAGGAATATGAGTGGATATTCTGAAAGAAACTCCATATATTGTGCAGTGGGTTCAGCATTTGAGAACTGAACAGCCAAGTAATATGGCGTGCTGACCACTAGACCGTATAGCGTAATGACAGTTCCACCATATAGCGCTTTGATCTGTCGATGCAATGCGATAGACTAGGCAACAGAACATGACGCATTATTGACAATAGGAGTTTCCCGAATGGAAAATTTACCAAATGTTTTTTCCGACAGTCTTCGCCGGAAAATGTGGGGATGGGGCATTACAACCGTCCTGGTTGCAGGATCGCTGGTTGGGATTGGCAGTTATGCAAAAAATACCAGTACGGTTGTGTCGGCCCAAGCTCCCGCACCGACGATGGAACCTATGCCCGGAATGCCGGGCATGAACATCACACCGACCGCTATGCCGGCAATGCCGGGTATGGTCATGCCTACCGCAGCGCCGGGGAATACGCTCCCTGCGGCGAATGGTGATATCGATGCCCTAATTCAGAAAATGCAGACCATGACGCAGTCCCTACAGGGTATGATGTGGCAGCTGGATCAGAAGAGCACCATGCTGGCAGCGCCTACCGCTACACCGGTTACACCCTCCGTTGATATGCAGGCCATGATGGCGGAAATGCAGTCGATCAATCAGGCGATGGGCCCCCTGATGCTCCGCATTCAGGCGGACTTGCAGGGTACGCCCTCCGCTGAAGAACTCGCTGCTGTTCGCGCTCAGGTTGCGCAGATCAATACACGGATCGGTAATCTTTTGACTCAGCTTCAGATCGCGAGCGGCAAACCGGCACCGGCCGTTGCTGCCGCACCAACGATGGCGCCGATGGCGGGCATGGGAACGACTTCCGGAATGGGGACGATGCCTGGCATGAGCCAGTCGCAGCCTGCTACAGGCACGCAGACGGATCAATCTCAGGCTATGATGCTGAAGCTTGATCAGATGATGCAAAAGATGCAGGGCCTCATGCAGCAAATGCAGGGCCAGCCTACAGGGACAATGCCTAGCCAGAGTGGAACCATGCCTGGCATGAACATGGCTTCGCCGACCCCAATGCCCGGTATGGGGTCCATGCCCTCTTCATCAGCTCCGATGCCGGGAATGTCCAGCACGGATCCTGCCATGAGCAGCACCATGTCCATGATGGATGACATGATGATGATGATGGATAACATGATGATGGATATGGATATGATGATGGGCATGCCTTCAATGCCCGCTTCCGATCCTGCCATGAGCAGCACCATGTCCATGATGGATGATATGATGATGATGATGGACAACATGATGATGATGATGGATGGTATGATGGGCGGCATGAGCGGCGGTTCGGGCGGCATGATGGACATGATGGGTATGCCAGACATGTAGGATAAGCCTACAAGGACCTGTAACGACAGAAGATTTAGATACACAGATAAGTGAGGCTCGGCATAGTGCCGAGCCTCACTGTGTTTCTTGATATCGGTGCCTCTCTATACGGTACTTGTGTTTGTGCTGATTGCTGTCGTAAGTTATTCTATTCTACACGTGTGGAAAGCAATTATCTCGCTGGGCAGTGTGAAGCCTGGCGAGGGGCTCAAAAGGATTGGAAGGAAATCGTACCTCCTCTCATACCTATCTGTCGTCTTTTTTAATCCAATTTGGCAAGAAAAATCAAACTATCCTTTATGACTTTGGTGGCACGAACTTTCCGCCTGGTGATCGGTACCGTACTGAGCTTTTCCACCGAGGGTAATGGGTTTCGTTCCAACTTGATACGCTAAACTTGGTGACTGAAGGTTTGCTATTCCGAGTTGATTGTTTCCCGTACTCGCTAAGTTGCGACGTTTGGCTGTACCTGGTACGATTGGGTTCCTGTTAACCACCTAACAAGGTCGAGTACAACGGGTGGTCAGGCCAGGAGCTAACAGGTTTTCGCTATATCAACGAATCAGTTTCAAGTTTTCGTTGATACAATAGAGTTCCCGGCCGAGGCCCCATTCTACTTTTTGATGATTATTCGGAAAGTTTTGCTGGAACGGGATAGCCTTCGGCTTACGGTGAAAACCCAGGTGGAATGGAACAAGCAGGTATTATTCGAACAGGGCAGAGCAGTACTATCACCTTGCTATCTGTTCGATATATTAAAATTGCAAGCCAGAAGCACGAATTGGTTGTAGAAAATGCCTGGACAGGTTCATTATCTGGATTTCTGCATGATTTGGTCTGCTTAATACAAAACTGGGGCTCTCCAGAAATTCACCTGGTGAGCCCCAAACATTCTGCTATCGTAATGGGTATCGGCTATCTACTGCAGATAATTCTGAAGCTGGGCAACTTCAGCGTTCTCCACCGTTAGAAGAGCCTGGGCGAACTGTTTCAGCTCCTCATGTCCTACCTTGGTCAGCGCCTCATTGGCCATCTGGATCGAGCTTTGATGGTGCGAGATCATTGCCTCGGCATACCGCTGTTCGAAGGGTTTGCTGTTGTCAGTGCTGATGTTCATCGCACCCATCTCCATGCTGTCCTTCATTGGGCCGGCATTGGGGTGATTTTTCGCTCGATACGCCTTTAGCCAGTCAATCTCTTTCTGAGTAGTCGTCATGCTCTGTTGCGCAAGATCCTTCTGAGCGACATTGGTGCTCTCACGAAGCGCCTGTCCGGCCATACTCATCACGCCTTCGTGGTGATGAAGGATCATATCGATAAAGTGAATATCATACGACGTATCAGCCATCGGTTCTGCATCGTGAGTCATTTGTGACTGCTGCTGCGGCTGGTTACCTTCTGGGGCGGTTGCAGGACTGCTTGCCGCTGGCGTACCTCCGCTGCACGCACTTAAAACGAGCGCGCTCACAAAAAGAAGCATGAGACTAATCCATAACTTAAGCATTGCACTGTCCTTTCTTGATTGGTAATTGTGCATTTGGATATTTTCGTATTGTTGCGTTTTCCAAATACGCACGGAAAGTTGTTGTTATTTGCTGCTTGATCGTAACAAACTCCTCTCGTTTCGATATCCTTCAACCCATTGAAAAATCGTTCAGCAGTACGGTCGTACAAAAAGAGCATCTCTAGACTGTTTGATGCAAGTAATTTGTATTCCTGTTATTCGTCTTGGCTTTAATTCTTTACATCCGTAAGCAAATTTGCTTATGTCATTCATACGAAAATGCACTTAAGTCCAATCAGGCTGTTTGGCGCTTCTCTGACCCTTCCACGCATGTTACATTTTCTATGTCATTGAAGCCGAATTGTGTGAGAAGGAGTTGATCATGAGAAAAGATCCGGTTTGCGGCATGGAGGTTGAACCTCAGTCCGCTTTTGCCAGTCGAGAACATATGGGTCGGGAGTATTTCTTCTGCTCCAAGAACTGCGTGGAACAGTTTGATCAAGACCCGCATCATTATGCACCGCTTGATGTTGAACCTGGCGCCCTCGCCGGTTCTGTCACGACCGGTTATAACCCCGACTTGCCGCTAGCTCAGGTGGAGCTGCCGATTGTCGGATTGAAGAAAGATGGAAACCCCGGCGCAATCCTGATCCGAACGGCTGTAGAAAAGCTGCCAGGGGTAGAGCGGGTAATCATAAGCCCGGTCGAAGGAGCTGCTGTCGTGCAGTATGATCCAGATAAAATCCAGGTTCTTGACCTGGTTGGCGCGATCAAAAAGTCGGGCTACCAGGTAGGTGGCGCAGAGAAAAGAATTGGGATTGAAAACCTGCACTGCACTTCCTGCGTGCAGTTTATCGAAAATGATCTGAAGGCAACACCTGGGGTTCTAAGTGCCAGTGTGAATATTGCCACGCAGGAAGCGACCATCGCGTATCTGCCGCAAGAGACGTCACTGCAACAGCTAGATGCGACCATCGAAAGCTGGGGGTATAAAACCCAGGCGGCAGCCAGCGAACAGCCCGTAGAACAACAAGAGGCGGCGCACGAAAAAGAGTACCGCAGCCTAATGAACAAGTTTTGGCTGGCAGCGATCGTTTCCATTCCCGTGCTGATCACGGCCTATCCTCAATTCTTGCCAATTATCCGGGATTGGTCCATGGAGACACTGCGAGCCGTCTGGCTTGGAGCAGCCGTTTTGACCATCCCCGTTCTGTTCTATTCGGGTGGTCATTTCTTCACGGGCGCCTGGGCGGCGCTCAAGCACCGTTCCGCCAACATGAATACCCTCATTGCCCTGGGTACAGGGGCCGCATGGTTATACTCCACCGTCGCTGTACTCTTCCCGGCAATCTTCCCAGAAGGAACCTCGGAACCGTTCTTCGATGTCGTCGCCGTGGTAATTGCGCTAGTGGTTCTGGGACAGGCGCTGGAAATCCGGGCGAAGGGCACCACCAGCGAGGCGATCAAAAAGCTGATGGGTTTGCAAGCGAAAACAGCGCGCGTCATCCGTGATGGAAAGGAGCTGGACGTTCCGGTTGAGGAAGTGCTGGTAGCCGATGTCATTCAGGTGCGGCCTGGTGAAAAGATCCCCGTGGATGGTGTTATCCTGGAAGGAAGCTCCGCGGTTGATGAATCGATGCTGACCGGAGAGAGCCTGCCCGTTTCGAAAAAAGCCGGAGATGAAGTGATTGGTGCAACGCTCAACAAAACCGGCGCATTCCGGTTCCGCGCGACGAAAGTCGGCAAAGACACCGCTTTGGCCCAAATTGTTAAAATGGTGCAGGATGCCCAGAACAGCAAAGCCCCGATCGCTCGCCTGGCAGACACCATTTCCGGTTTCTTTGTGCCTGTAGTCATGATTCTTGCCGTTGCCACATTTGTCATCTGGTTTGACTTTGGCCCGGTGCCACAGCTTGTTTATGCGCTCGTTACTGCGGTATCGGTCCTGATCATCGCCTGCCCATGTGCATTAGGTCTTGCGACTCCGATGAGCCTGATGGTGGGGATTGGGAAAGGCGCTGAGAATGGAATTCTTATCCGCTCAGGGGAGGCGCTGCAAACTGCTCAGGCAATTAAGACTGTGGTGCTGGACAAAACCGGTACGATCACCAAAGGCAAGCCAGAGCTGACTGATGTGATCACCAGCCGGAGCACGGAGCTGTCGAAAGAGCGCCTGCTGCAATTGGCCTCATCCGTGGAGACGGTTAGCGAACATCCTTTGGCGGAGGCAATCGTGGAAGGGGCAAAGGCCAAAGGCCTCTCTTTGACTGCCCCTGAGAACTTCGACGCTGTTCCTGGTCATGGGGTGATCGCCAAAGTCGGTAGGCATCAGGTGGCGCTCGGGAACCTGAAGATGATGAATCGTGAGAACGTCGAACTTGGTGACCTGGAGGCGCAGTCCATCACACTGGCGAACGATGGCAAGACCCCTATGTTCATTGCAGTCGATGGTCAGGCAGCCGGCATTATTGCCGTGGCGGATACCGTGAAGGAAGACTCTCGGGAAGCAATCGCCGCGTTGCATAAAATGGGTATTGAAGTTGTGATGATCACCGGTGATAACCGCCGGACAGCGGAGGCGATTGCTCGACAGGTGGGCGTGGATCGTGTTCTTGCTGAGGTACTGCCCGAGGACAAAGCGCATAATGTCCAGCTGCTGCAGGCGGAGGGCAAAAAAGTAGCGATGGTTGGGGACGGCATCAATGATGCGCCCGCTTTGGCCCAGGCAGATGTTGGTCTGGCAATTGGAACCGGTACGGACGTTGCCATTGAGGCTTCCGACATCACTTTGATTAAGGGCAGCCTGAAAGGCGTGGTAACCGCCATTGAGGTCAGCCGGGCAACCATGCGCAACATCAAGCAAAACCTGGTTGGCGCATTTATTTACAACGTGCTGGGTGTTCCCGTGGCGATGGGGGTTTTATTCCCCTTCTTCGGGGTACTGCTCAGTCCGCTGCTGGCTGGCGCAGCGATGGCCTTTTCATCGCTGACGGTTGTCAGCAATGCCAATCGCTTGCGTAGTTTTCGCCCGAAATTTAGTGCGAAATGAGGCGGAGATGAATATCAAAATCCTTTATTTTGATGGCTGCCCTTCGTGGCGATATGCATATGAGCAGTTGAGAGCCGCCTTGAAAGAAGAGGGATTAACCATTCCGGTTGAATTGGTAAGAGTACAGTCCGATCTGGAAGCCGCAGTGGCTCGCTTTCAGGGATCGCCATCCCTTCAATACAATGACCAGGATTTCTGGCTAGAGGAGCGTTCTACGTACTCCATGAACTGCCGGGTATATCAGACACCAGAAGGGTTGAAAGGCTGGCCCACAGTGTCTATGCTTCGCCAAAAGCTACAAGAAATCACAAAAGAGAAGGAGTGAGAAAATGACATCCATTCAAATCATCGTCACCATAATTGGGATTGCCCTCAGCATATTCATTGCCTGGTTTTTCTGGTTCGCGCCAAGGGGCCAAACCCGCATTGCTGCCGGATCGGGCGGCGTACAAGAAGTGGCCATCACCGTGAAAGGCGGTTATACACCGGACATTATCGTTGTGAAAGCGGGTTTACCGGTCAAGGCGCGTTTTACGAGACAGGAGAGTTCCGGGTGCTCTGAGATGGTTCTCTTTCCTGATTTCAACAAAAGCGCAAAGCTGCCCGAAGGGGAAGAGGTGGTGGTGGAATTCACGCCTGAAAAACCGGGTGAATATGGCTTCCAGTGCCAGATGGGTATGCTGCGGGGCAAGGTAATTGTCGAGTAGCTGGTATCCAACCTGCCGTGCACTTTGACTTTGGTAGGAGCTGACCTTAAATGGTGTGGTCTCGCTGGCAAGTTCGAGGAAAATCAGAGAAACAAGCATAAATGCCTATGGATTTATTGGCGCACTTGCGTTAATATATCGGCAGATCGTATCACATCCAAATCGATGATTCTTGCAAGTGCCTGGAGAATGGGTATGAATTGCATTTGTCAGCGGCGGGGCATGAAAGCACCGCCTGGATAAACCACTTTCAAAAAAGTCCAGAAGACGGCGTGCTGCCCCGCAAAATTGCTTGCGTGCGAGTAGAGACGCCGTCTTTTTATTTGCCTGGAAGCAGTCGACGGAAAACCAGGCCACTGGTGTGATCGTAAAAAAGTATTCTTATAGGATTGGATTATGTTTTGGATCGAAATGCAAGAAGGGTTGCCAAAGTGCTTGTGTAAAAGGCGGAGACTGTTCGTTTGAGAGTCACGGAAAAGGGAAGATGACAGCAGCCAATCATGGACTTCCCCCAACCAGACTCCAGGCAGATCTCCGCAGACAATCAATCCGTATAAATTTTTCGTATTCCGTGACGGATACATTGTTGGCTGGAAGCATCAACAGTTTACGCTTTAGAAGGTAGAGGATTTTCAATGGCAACCAAACAAATCATTCATCAGGCGGTCGGGGAAAAGAAGTCTCGCCGCGCTACACCTCAGTTCTCTCGGACCATTTTAGAAACGATCGGGCAAACACCGCTTGTACAACTCAACCGTACCACCGAGGGTATTTCAGCAACTGTGCTGGCAAAGGTGGAGTTTTTCAATCCCGGGGGTTCGATTAAAGACCGCATCGGGGTATCGATCATCGAAGATGCGGAACGAACGGGCAAACTTCGCCGGGGCGGAACCATTGTAGAAGCGACATCGGGCAATACCGGCGCCGGGCTGGCAATCGCAGCCGCGGTCAAAGGATACAAGACGGTCTTTGTGATGCCAGACAAAATGAGCGAGGAGAAGATCCGCTTTTTACGCGCGCTTGGCGCTCGGGTGATCATCACCCCGACCTCCGTTGCCCCGGAAGACCCGCGCAGTTACTACAGCGTGGCCAAGCGGATTGTTCAGGAAACGCCAAACAGCATTCTGGCGAATCAATATCACAACCCCGCCAACCCGCTGGCGCATTACCGCTCGACCGGGCCGGAGCTTTGGGATCAGACGGCTGGGCAGATCGACGTTTTGGTAGCTGGAATGGGCACCGGCGGAACGATCAGCGGGATTGGGCGGTACCTGAAAGAACAAAACCCGAATGTCAAAATCGTCGGGGTCGACATCGAAGGCTCATTACTCCAGGAGACATGGAAGCTGGGGCGAATGCCAGAAGACCCGCACCCGAAGACGTACAAGATCGAAGGCATCGGCGAAGATTTTATCCCATCGACCCTTGACTTGGGACTGGTCGATGAGGTGGTTCAGGTGAGTGATCGCGAGTCCTTTAAGATGACCCGCCGCCTTGTGCGAGAGGAGGGTATTTTCTGCGGCGGCTCATCGGGCTCCGCTGTCGCCGGCCTGTTGAAATCCGAAATTATCCGCGCTTTACCATCTGATGCAATTGTGGTGGTGATTCTGCCAGACTCGGGCAACCGGTACTTGAGCAAGGTCTTCGATGATACCTGGATGCGCGAAAATGGCTTCTTCGAAAGTGAGCAGCAGTCCAGCGTATGCGATGTACTAAAATCTCACTCAGAGCGAACGCTGATCACCGCATATCCGGAAGACCGGATGAACATTGTCGTTGGTTGGATGAAGCAGCACGATATTTCGCAAGTGCCGGTGGTTAACCATACGGGCCAATTGATTGGCATCGTCACCGAGATGGATTTGCTCGACCATTTGCTCCACGCCGGACATGTTCACGACCCGGAAGAGACGATTGCCTCTCTGGTTAACCCGAATGTGGTGTCTGTTTCAGCCAATACCCCGGTGGATACCGTGCTCAACTCCTTTGAACGGGGGAAGGTTGTTGTCGTGACCCAGAATGACCAGCCGGTCGGAATTCTGACGAAAATCGATCTCATCGATTACTTGACGGCGGCAATGATGCTCTAAATTGGAAGATGGGTTCCAGGATCCTTCCACCAGCACGTTTCCGGTAGAAGGATCCTGGTAATCTATGGTCCGCGTTACCAAATACAGCGAGGATTGAAGGAAAAATGAATTCAGACCAGCGTTTTGATACCCTGGCGATCCATGCCGGGCAATCTCCCGACCCAACAACGGGCGCAGTGATGACCCCCATCTACCAGACCTCAACGTACGCTCAAGAAGGCGTCGGGCAGCATAAGGGGTATGAATACAGCCGTACTGGAAATCCAACCAGGGCGGCGCTAGAAACATGCCTGGCTGCTTTGGAGGGCTACGGCACCAGCCAGCCCACGCATGGCCTGGCGTTTGCCTCCGGGATGGCAGCAATCGATACCCTGCTCAGGCTTGTTTCGCCGGGTGAACATGTCCTGGCAGGCAATGATGTTTATGGGGGCACGTACCGTCTGTTTGAACGGGTGCTGCGCCCATATGGCCTGACCTTTTCCTATGTGGAAATGAGTGATCTAGATGCGGTAGCGCGAGCGCTGCGTCCCAATACCCGGTTGATCTGGCTAGAAACGCCGACCAATCCGCTTTTGAAAGTAGCCGACATCGCCGCCGTGGCAGAAATCGCGCAGGCTTCATCCAGCCGGCCCTGGGTGGCCGTTGACAATACGTTTGCCTCACCGGCACTGCAAAGACCACTGACTTTAGGGGCCGATTTTGTAGTACACAGCACAACGAAGTACATTGCCGGGCACTCGGATGTGGTCGGTGGCGCGCTCGTGACAGTAGACCAAGAAGCCTATGAACGGCTCAAGTTCTTGCAGAACGCAGTTGGTGCTGTTCCCGGTCCGATGGACTGCTTCCTAACGCTGCGAGGACTGAAAACCCTTCCGATTCGCATGGAAAAACATTCGGAAAATGCGATAAAAATTGCCAGTTTCTTGGCCCAGCATCCGAGTGTTGAGCAGGTGTACTACCCTGGATTACCCAGAGATCCCGGCTATTCCATCGTTCAGAAGCAAATGCAGCTTCCTGGCAATCGCCCAGCCTTTGGTGGCATGATCTCCTTTATCCATCGGGGTGGGATGGAGGCGGCTCAAAATATGGCAGAGCGTACTCGGGTCTTTACTCTGGCAGAAAGCCTGGGCGGGGTGGAATCGCTGATCGAGCACCCAGGGGTAATGACCCATGCATCCGTCGCTGGCAGTCCTTTGGAAGTTCCCGGGGGGCTCATCCGGCTTTCTGTAGGCATCGAGAATGTAGAGGATTTGATCCAAGATCTGGAATGCGCGTTGGAAGAAAAAGAAACCGTCCCGTTCTTTCAGAGGTAGACTGGCGTGAAAGAATTCTCGGTTATAATGCCATCTATTCGCTAAGCTTGAAAACTGGGCTTCCATGCTCAGAATGTGATCAAAAGGATGCTGGATGAAAAAGTCTACTGTTCTATATACTTGAGTGCTTCATCAGGAGACTGGTAAGTCTCCCTCACTGAAGAGCATGCCCAGCACTTTTGGAGTTTAGCAGCCCCGCGTTTCGCGGATCTTCCTCCAAACGACTGCAAGCATGCTTGCGGTCGTTTGTATTTAACCGGGATTATTTCTGAGTAAGATCAACAATCAGATTTTGAGGAGGATCATCGCAATGAGCGCAAATTTCTACAAGAATACCTTTTTACAGATCAGGCGGTTGGGGTATCTCATCTTGATAAGTGTTGTTCTGCTGGCTGGCTGCGTATCTCCACAGGGTGCCCTGTCGGGGGAGAAGGCAGGGCAAGGGACAGAGGCTGTGGAGCCCTTTGTTATTTCCGCCATACCCGATCAGGATCCGGAGAAGTTACAGCGACTGTACGGGACATTGGCCCAGTACCTGAGCCAAAAGTTGGGTGTACCCGTAGAATATAAACCGGTGACGGACTATACTGCATCCATAACGGCATTCAAGGTTGGGGATTTGGACATGGTCTGGTTTGGGGGACTGACCGGGGTGCAAGCTCGTCTGCAAGTACCCGGAGCGCATGCGATCGTGCAGCGTGACATCGATGCGGAATTCCACAGCGTGTTTATTGCGAACAAGAGCAGCGGTCTCTTGCCCTTTCCCGACGTCAGCGGTCTGGCCAGTTTGAAAGGGCACACGTTCACTTTTGGCAGCGAGTCCTCAACGTCCGGGCGGCTGATGCCCCAGTATTACCTCAAGCAGGCGGGAGTGAGCCTGGCGGATTTCAAAGGTGAAGCTGGCTTTTCCGGCTCACACGATAAAACGATCCAGCTGGTAGAGGCCGGGACATATGAGGTGGGCGTGCTCAATGAGCAAGTCTGGGAAAGCCGCACGAAGCAGAACGAGGTTGATCTGGAAAAAGTCCAGGTGCTGTGGCGCTCTCCGGCTTATTTTGATTACCATTGGGTTATCCGTCCAGATGTAACAGAACGATATGGCAGCGATTTTGTTGATCGGGTCAAGCAGGCATTTCTTACTTTAGATCCGAATTTGCCCGAGCAGAAGGAAATACTGGATCTCTTTGGCGCGCAGAAGTTTGTCGAAACTGCCGACAGCAACTATGCTCAGATTGAAGAGATTGCTCGCGAATTAGGGAAAATCAAGTAACGCATGGCAGGAAGAAATCGAGTCACGGGTCAAACAGAGCTGACCATGCCAGATGGAACATTGGTGTATGAGCTGCGGAATGTGAGCCATCGCTTTCAAGGGGTGGTGGCTCTCTCCGCGCTGAATATTACCATCCGGGCTGGGGAACGAATTGGCCTGGTAGGGCCGAGCGGCGCGGGCAAGAGCACGCTGATTCGCCTGCTCAATGGTTCGATCACCCCAACCGAAGGGCAGGTGATTGCGTTTGGACAGAATATGGGCCAGGTAACCATGCGTCACCAGCGCCGGATCCAGCAGCGGATAGGCACGGTTTATCAACAGTTTCACCTGGTGGAGAACCTGCTGGTGATTCACAACGTCAATGCAGGCAGGCTAGGCCGTTGGTCGTTTGCTCGGGCGCTGCTTTCACTCTTTTGGCCGTTGGAGGTTCCTGCTGCCCGGCATGCGCTGGAGCAGGTGGGGATTCCAGAAAAATTGTACGAGCGAACGGGAACCCTTTCCGGTGGCCAACAGCAGCGTGTCGCAATAGCGCGCGTACTCGTCCAAAATCCGGAGGTCATCCTGGCAGATGAACCCATTTCCAGTGTCGACCCAGAACGAAGCCGCGAGATGATGAATTTGCTGCGGAATCTGACTGGGTCTAGCAAAACATTGGTGGTCAGCTTGCATGCCATCGAATATGCCTTTAGCCACCTTGACCGCATCATTGGGCTGCGCCAGGGGCGGATGCTGTTTGACGCGCCACCGACTGCGGTAACCCCAGTGATGATTCAAGAACTTTACCGCATCGAATGAGTGCATCACCGGTTGATCTCAATTCCCGCCTGGGAACCCTGGCCGGACTCAGGCGTTTCTGGCTGAACCGTCAGAAGGTTTGGTGGGCATTTGTGGTCGTTGCAGTGATCTGGGCAACGATACAGGCGGGTTTGTGGCGTGGGCCGCTGGTAAATCCAGGCGGTTGGGCGCTGGTGATTCGCCTGCTCAATGGACTGCTCCATCCCCGCGTAGATGCTGCCTTTCTCTTGTTAACCCTTGATTCGACGCTGGTTACCCTGGCCTATGCGGTAAGCGGAACTGCGCTGAGCCTGCTGCTGGGAATTGCCGGCGGGATTCTATCCTCAGAGGTCTGGTGGCAGGCGCATCAGGGTGGGTTCACAAACAGCCCAACCGATAAAGTCAGAAACCGCGCGCCCTGGCTGGTTGTGCGAGCAGTATTGGCCATTCCGCGCGCGATCCATGAGGTAATTTGGGGGCTGCTTTTCGTCAGCGTACTGGGTCTAGCGCCGTTGGTTGGGGTTTTGGCAATTGCCATTCCCTTTGGAGCGATCTGTGCGAAAGTGTTCTCGGAAATCCTGGACGAACAACCACGCGGCCCATTTCAAGCCATCCTTTCCAGCGGTGCATCACCAGGGAAGGCCTACTTGTATGGCTTGCTCCCCCTGGCGCTCCCAAATCTCATATCGTACGCCTTTTACCGCCTGGAATGCTCCATCCGGTCAGCAACAGTGCTTGGCTTGATTGGCGCGGGTGGGTTGGGGTTTCAAATCCTCCTGAGCCTCCAATCCCTGCGCTATGAAGAGCTGCTGCCATTGCTGGTTGCATTGCTGCTCTTAAGTGGGCTGACGGATTTATGGAGCGCCAGGATGCGCCAGCGGATCGGTGGTTCCAGCCGGATCGATTTGAATTGGGGCAGCGCCCAACAGAACGGCAGGATGCATCAATCATCGAAAGCAGCTTCTGGGTTTGTGCGCTTTTCCGTACTCGCTGTGCTGCTGCTGGTACTGGTTTCATTCCTGTATCTGAAACCCGATTTCACCAGCCTGCTTTCTCCGCGAACAGCTCAATTATTTGCAGGGATCGTTGAAGATGCTTTTCCACCTCGCTTGCCTCAGGAAGGAATGTGGGAGATGATTCGTCTGACCCTGCAGACCCTATCCATCTCCATTCTAGCGATGGCAGGGGCAAGTGCCCTGGGGATGGTTGCAGCGTTTATGGCAGCGCACCCAACGTGGAAGCGCCCGGTAAGAGCATGGGAAAGAAATCCGTTGTTCTGGCAGTCACTACCATTTCATCTCCTTCCACTGCTCGCTCGTGGCCTGCTGCTGCTGGCCCGGGCGGTACCGACGCCCATTTGGGCGTTGATCTTCCTGTTTGTCCTGTTTCCGGGCGTGCTGCCCGGCGCAATTGCCCTGGGTATCCATAATTGGGGAATCGCCGGCCGGTTAATGGCGGAGAGCGTGGAGAATATGAATGAAAAACCCCTGCAATCGCTGCAGGGGTTAGGTGCGTCAGAACCGCAAATCATCCTGTATGGTGCCCTGCCGGCAGCGCTGCCCAGTTTTATATCGTACATTCTATATCGCTGGGAAAACTGCCTGCGTGAAACCGTGATCGTGGGCCTCGTAGGCGCCGGCGGTCTTGGCCGGTTGATCTCAGAGCAGTTGAGCAGCTTCGACTATGCCGGGTTGTCCGCGACCCTGCTGGTGTTGATCGGCCTAACCTTTCTGGTCGATCTTCTTAGCGCTTCGATGCGTTCGGCGTTGCGTTGATCGCATCCATAAAAAGGTCATGGTTCGCAACATCGAACGAATAAAACGTGCCCCGCCCTTGAATTACTGGCCCGCTTTAATATATTTTTCGGGGTCCCGGTCGAACAGCATTTTGCACGTTGCCGAGCAAAAGTAGTAAGTCACCCCTTTATAAATCGACTTAAACATCGTACTGTCGTTCACCTTCATTTCACAAACCAGATCGGTCTGCATGGCTATCCTCCTTTAGGCCCTGATCGTTTTATTTTGGTTTACTGCTGCTCGGAAGATAGATCGGTTTCACCAGGGTGTTCGATCTCCCCGGCCATAAACCGATCAGGATCGCTTTCAAACGCTTTCAGGCAGGCGAGCGTGCAAAAAGCGATTCGCTCGCCGCGGTATATGGCAGAGGGATGTTTTTCGAGATCCTGCGTTGTTCCACCACAGGCTACCCGATACGTAGGTTTGTTCGAGTCGCTATTTTGACCCATTGTTTGCTCCTGTTTTCGATCATAGTTGTTGTTTTCCACGGCTCGACTACACCACGGAAAAGCGAATAACGAGCCTCCAATATACCGGTTGAACATGGGTATGAACAGGGCAAAATTGCTTAATTTTTCCCTCGAGCATTGGCGAATTCCGACTGATCAATATGATTTAAAATTTGGAACAGGATATCGGTCATACCCCATTTTGCCAGGTTCAGGTTTTTAGTTTTTATGAATCCGAACCTTGTCTGAGACCTGGTTTGCTCGCGTCCAGCGAAAGTCACAAAGGGAATCACCGCCTGCTAGCGTTTGGGTTCTGGTGAGATGAAGATCGATCATTTCAGCCAGGGGATAATCGAGCATGCACCAGGTGCGTACCCCGAGTTCTGAGGCATGATGCGCGTGGAAAAATGCTGCTACCGGACAATGGACAACATCAAATCCGATTCCCCCATCGATTGGGGTATAGCGTGCCAGATATCCCGGGGGATTAAACGGAAAAGCCATCGGCCAGCTGCCATCTTTCCCCACCCGTTTATGGTGATTGGCAATGGGATCCGTATGGAACCAACGCCGGATGAATTGACCATACCTTCCCCACAGTTGGTAAATTTTCCAGCAAACGTCTCCGACCAATTCAATCGCCTCGTCTGTTGGCACCCCGGCCGACTGAAGGGACTGAAAAAAAGCGAGTGTTACAGCAGCCATCTGAACATTCATCCGGCTGCCAAACGTAGGTTCGCCAGAAACATCCACAGCCATTCTATCGAATGCGATCCAGGTTTCAGCCAGCAGGTGGTCTACGTCTGTGCGGGAAAAGCGGCCTTTTTGGAGGTCTGTTCTATTGCGATTACGGCCAATCAGGGTTTGGGAGGCTGCCCAGCGCGTAATTGGCTTGACAAACAACTTGAATAACCTGCTTTTCGCTATCATATTCGCTCCTTCCGCATATATTCTTCTCGATCGGTTTTCGCTTTTGTGGTTCAACGCTCCGTTTGAGATTTTGAAGCGACTGGCGGATCCCCAACCGGACGGCCCAGGCGGGGATAAGCCTATTCCATATGCCTGGTATTTGTTATCGCAGATGAAATGTGATCCGAGTCTGGTTGTTTTCTGGGGTGATCTGGCTGGTAGCCTCCATTTCCCACCCGGAAATGGCGCGGTAACAGAATCGTTCCGGCTCGATCCACTCGATAACAACCTCGTCAAACTGAAACCGAATCCCGAGGGGCAGCGTAAAGCGCCAACGGTAAATGGTTCCTTTGCCAGATCGCTGGCTGCCAACAACTTCAAGGTGAGTGAATAGGTTGCTGGTCAGGAATGGCTTGTTCGGATTAGCCACTGCCTCAAACACCGCCGTGGGCATCGCATTGATGAGGAGGGTGTCAGAAACAGCGTGCATGGTTTTTGGGTTATTTTCCATGGTGTGCTTTGATTAATGGCGCTTTTCCTGAAGCGCTCTTCGGGATCTCTGTGACGTGCTGGATCCGGATATAAGGTACCTGCGCCCCTTCCTGTGCCAGCGAGCGGGTAAGCTGATCTTCCAACCAGGCTTCGCTTAGCTTGTCACGGGCGCCGGCAAGCATCACGACAAGACCGTTGTCAGCTTGCTGCGCCACCTGCCATCCAACGACCGGAAGGATATCCATGATGCGGTTGAATACCAACGGTTGAACCTCCACCTTTCCACCGGCAGCTGCTGGAAGGTGAAGCGTGTCTTCCTCTCGACCCTGAATGCTCTCTAATACAGCAAAGGGCAGGTTGCAGTCATGATCGGTAGCCCGAACCCGAACGCTGTCCTTTAGTTCATAACGGATCAGCGGCTGCGTGCGGCTGAAAAGCGTGGTGATCAGAAGCTTTGCACCGTAAGTCCCTGGCGGAACAGGTCGGTTGTTTTCGTCAACCACTTCCACGAACACGAGATCTTCAAAAAAATGCATCTGGCGGCATGTGCGATGCTCGGCAGCAATGCTGGCTGTTTCTGTCGCCGCGTATTGGTTGAACGGCTCTTCTCCCCATATTTCACAAACCAGGTTGCGGGTTTGTTTCGTCAGTAATTCAGAAGAGGTATAGACCACTTTGGGTTGAATGTGCAGCCTGCCGGCCCGCTGCTCTTCTGCAAGGATCCCCGCCATGGAAGCATACGTAATTAACACTTCCGGCTGCCACGCATTCAGTTGATGTACCGTTTGTGCTAACGGCTGGGTTGCCGGCAGCCGCAGTGACGGCCTCCACCAGCTTTTAACGGTGGCGGAAACTTGCGATGACATATGCCAGGGACTGATAGACGCTACCGTGGCCATCCGCTGGCGGTGCTTAAGATCGATCTGCACGCCGGACCACACCTGGCTGCGGGCGAAGGAGGCCAGGATCGCAATCCATTCGTTCTGGTCGAACAGGAAGAACCCGGGCTGGCCGCTGCTGCCGGAAGTGGCGGTCACCCAATACTGACCGCGGTACGGCTGTCCGGCTTCACCATTGGCGGCATAAGCGCGGATCGCTTCCAGGTGAAGCGAACGGTCGGTCACCAGTGAGTCGAAGTTTTCCATCATCATGGCCTTAGTTAGCACCGGCAGTTCCTCGAGCGGCCGGTCCATCAGGCCCTCGTGGAACTTTTGGTAGAACGGAGAACGGGAGTATGCATAAGCGCGCAGCTGCCCAAGCGCCTGCGTTTGATATGCCTCCAACTGTGACCGCGTCCAGTGCTCGTGTTGGCGAAGTTGGCGAACCTGTTTCAATAACTTGAACATAAGCGTTATGTTCATTTGTCTCTCCCTTCGAATCGGCTAATTTCCTATAAGTGCTGATACCGAACGATTTCCAGTTCCCCGGTATGCGCTTTTAAAACTTGTTTGAGACGATGCATCCGCTGGCACTGAACCACGACCAATACACGCCGCCCCGGATCTCGCCGGACCACCTGGAGGATATTGTCAACCATGCTTTGATTCTGCCGGTTCCACTCGGCTCGTTCTTCAGCTGTCCAAGAGGCTTCCGTTAGGGCGCAGATGGTGTGGCAAAAGGCCCCAAAAAGGTAACCATGGATGGCTTGCGGTCTAGCTGCCTTGCGTTGTCCCCATCGTAGCGTGTTTAGACCAACCTGTGCGATCTGCTTTCGCCAACCGGTCTCAACAGCAAATTCACCGTACTTCTTCCGGGAAGGGGCGACGGGAACCAGGACAATATCCGTCGTATTGACCACCGGCACCAATGCCTCGCGCACTTCCAGTTCCGCGGCTGCCAGTTGGCTTTGCTCCCAATCCGCCAGCGTAACTTCCGCGCATAGCAGGTCCGGTGCGCCTTCGGCGATGATTTTGCGCAAGCAGGCCAGATCATACGGCAGCAGCTCACGATGCAAGTCAGACATCGTTCCAAGAATTGCCAGGCGGGTGTGAGTGGGTTTCATCATGTGGGTAGCGTAACCTAGGAGGGAGGGTCGGGAGAAGCGCTGGGTAGCGTATGGAAAGCAGGTAAAACTACCTGTTCGTGATTTCGATTTCAACAATCCCTGCGGATCCGTCTACCGTGACCGGCGTGCCATCCTTGATGACATGGGTGGCATCCAGCGCTCCATCCACCAGCGGAATGCCATATTCACGCGCAACAATGGCGGCGTGCGCGAATGGGCCGCCGACTTCTGTGACCGCTGCTGCCGCGATTCCCAATAAAGAGGTCCAAATGGGCGATGTGGTCCGCGTCACAAGGATATCGCCTTTGTGAAAACGGTTGAAATCCTCTGGCCCATGAATCACCCGCGCGATACCGCTCGCCCGGCCAGCACTGCCCGGTGATCCAACCAAAACATGCTGGTTGCCGCGCTCGCGCAGTCCCCGTCCGCCTGTTGCCAAACGTACCGAGGCAGGCATGATTTGAAAAAAGGCATCCTTTGCCCAAACGGGGTCAGAGATTGGCGGAATGAAGGGCGGCGGCACCAGTCGCTTCTGTTGTTCCCGCAGCGCGCGGCGATGAGCCACTTTTTCGATGGTTTGTTGTGCCGGTTCGGATTCTACCGAATGCAGCTCGTTTCGCTCCAGGAAGAACACATCCTCAGCGCGTGATAGTATTCCAGCCCGTGTGAACTGCTCCCCAACAGCCAGAAAGGTTTTCCGTATGGCTGCGATAACGCGCTGGAAGTGGAAAACTGCATCATCCGTATGCGCAGAGTAACTCTGCCCGATGGCGAGCAACCGCCGGGCGAGAAAACCCCGCAGCCCGGATACCCTTTTGACGGCCTCCTCAGCCGCTCTGCGCCAGCTGCGAGCCTTCGCCAACCGTTGATCCGGAGAGATATTGTTCTCATGTGCAGCGGAAAACTGCCAGGTGAGATGCTGCGGTGATTCCCGGAGGGTTAGATGAATGGGATCGGCGCTCTCGATGGCATGACCGAAGCGAAGTAGAAAGTCCTGTACTTTATCCGGGTTCGCGGCTGCCTGGCGCAAGGTCCGTTCAGCCCCAATCATCAAACTGTCATTTCCGATAAACAACGCGTTCGGGTCGGCGAGGTCATCCACATGCAACGCGCCAATCAATTGTGAACATGAGCGCCCAATCGCAGCAAACCAGGTCACCTCCCTCCACCACCAGCCCAGTGCTGCAAGCAACCAGTCAGCGTGTGCAAGCAGCGCTTTCTCGGAAAGGGTGCTCAGATCAACGTGTTCCAGCGCATCCAGTTCTGCAAGACTGGAGGGCCAGCGCTTTCGTGCCTGCCGGTGCCCATCCAAGCCGCCAAAGAAGAAGCAGGTTGCGCCACCGAGGAGGAAGCTGTACACCGAGATTGGCTGGTGGTCGACGCGCTGATAGAACCACCCATTGATCAGCGTAGACCAGGGCGCGCGAACTTTCGGAACGGGGGGCCAGGTGCGCATTGTCTGGCGTGCGCTGACCATTGCGGCCAGGGTTGTCGTGGCGCCCAACGGGGAGAGCGGTTCCGTCACCCATTCCGCCGCCTGCGCATCTTTTTGCCATTTGGCGCCTGGGATTGGACTTTCCCAATAGACGGTCCGCGGTGGGAAGGTTGTGATGGGGCGCGACTGCACGATGTGGAATTTACCGTTCGCTGCGCACCACTCAATATCCTGTGGGGTACCGAAGAATGCTTCAATTGCCGCGCTCATGCTTGCCAGTTCCGACACCTGGGATTTACTCAGTACTGGCATGCGTCGCAAGTGGGTGTCCACATCGCGTTCTGCGGTACCCGCGCCAACCGGCACGGTCATCACCGCTTTATCTCCGACCGTGATTTGTTGGATCGCCCCGGTTACCCTATTGACAATGATCTGATCAGTCGTCGTCAGCCCGCTGACCACTGCTTCGCCCAGGCCCCAGGCGGCTTCAATCACCAATTCATCGCTGGACTGGCTCAATGGATTGGCTGTAAACAAAACCCCGGCGGCCCGGGCAGGAACCATCACCTGAACGACGACTGCCATCCCGACGGACAATGGGTTCATGGTATTCCGAGCGCGATATTCGATAGCACGGGCCGCCCAGAGACTCGACCAGCAGCGCTTTACGGCACGCAGGAGTTCCTTTTCCCCGCAAACGTTCAGATAACTTTCGTGCTGCCCGGCAAAGCTTGCCTCAACCAGATCTTCTGCCGTTGCGGAGGAGCGTACAACGATGGGGACAGGCGCTTCATTCGCAAGGCTGGGGAAGTGATGGGTATATGCAGAGGTAATTGTCGAGGAAAGATCTTCTGGAAAGCTCGCCTGTTCGAAGCGCAGGCGAATGGCTGCCGTTGTTTCCTCTATAGACTTCGTCTGATCGGTTAATAGGGCAAAAATGGCTGTGTAGAGATCATTGCTGGTGACAAAAGCATGGTAGGCAGTCGTTGTAATCACAAAGCCGGGCGGAACGGGAAAGCCGGCGCTTATCAACCGGCTCAGGTTGAAACCTTTACCGCCTACCTCGGATATCGTGGCCTGCGTACCATCTAAAGGGTGGATGAAGGATTTCATGGCCAAACTCCTTTCTTGTACGTCAATGGGTGGCGGTCAAACAGCTCCCGGCACGCCGTGGAACAAAAATACACCACCTGACCGTCAAAAACTACCTGGGCTTGCGCAACTTCGGGAACCACAAACATGCCGCAAACTGGATCTCGGACCAGATGGTGGGAAGCAGCGGATGGCTGGGTACTGTTTTTATTGGCGCGCGTCTGCACAAACAAAAGCGCCTCCACCACGGCTGCATCCCATTGGGTTCCTGCCCCCATTTGAAGAACTTCACGGGCTTTTTCACGAGGAAAGCCTGTTCGGTAGGGCCGGTCGGTAACCAGCGCATCATAGGCATCTGCGACAGCGATCACCCGCGCTCCGAGGGGAATAGCTTTTCCCTGAATTCCATCCGGGTAACCTTTGCCATCCCAGCGCTCGTGATGCCCGCGGATGATCGGCAAGATCGGCTGTAACATATGGATAGGGGCCAGGATTTCGACACCGAGGGCTGGATGACTGCGCATCGTTTGCCACTCCTCGGCGTTGAGTGGACCGGGCTTTTCAAGAACGGCTTCGCGAATCCCCACTTTCCCCAGGTCGTGCAGGCGCGCAGCCAGACCAAACCGTTCGATCTCCAACTCTGATCGTCCCATCTGGCGGCTGATACGGATGGTCCATGCGCGGACCCGTTCAGCGTGCCCGCGCGTATATGGATCACGCGCTTCTAAGGTTCGCAGCAGCGCCTGAATGCTGGCCAGATATCCCTCCTGCTGGGATTGCTGCGCTCGTTCTACCATAGTTGCATGTTCTTCCAGGCTGCGGCGCAGCAATGCCTTTTCAGAAGGTGAAGAGGCTCGTCTTTGTTCCATAGCTGACCTTCCTGTCCTTGTCATTCTTTCTCCTGCCAACCGCATCACCGGACCATTCCAAACAACCAGGGCCAGGATAACCACTCATAACGCATTCAGGAGGTGTGAATTCCAGAAATTCCCAGGCAAGTGAATGCGAGTGATTGGTACGGTTAGGGTAACACAAGGGAAACGAACAGGAAAAGCGCTACATCAAGCAAGCGGGACAGGTAAAACTACCTGTTTTTCACCTGCTGCATTGCTAAAATGACTGCCTCTGTACGGGAGTGCACACCCAGATGGGCATATAACTTATCCAGGTGTCCTTCCACAGTGCGCACACTTATATACAGCCGGGAGGCAATCGCTTTGTTGCTTAATCCTTGCGATAGAAGTTCTAAAATCTCTCGTTCTCGCTCGGATAGGCTTTTTAGATCGAGATTGTTCGGTAAACATTTTGGGCCGCTGTGTTGGAGAATCGAAACGGCCAGAGAGGGGCTGAGATAGTGCTGCCCCCGCGCAACCTGCCGGATGGCCGCCGCTAACGCTTCGGGCGGCTCTTCTTTTGAAAATAATCCGGCGACGGCTGGGGGAAAGGCTTCAATATCGTTTTTATTGGTCAAAACAAGTAAGTAAGATTGAGGCAGCGGCATCGGAAGCTTAGCAAGGTCACTGCCGGCATCCCAGACCATGACCGTGGGAGTATTCTCGCTATTGCTCGCCAGAACGTCCATCCCTGGAAAACCGGCAATCAAAATAGCCAATCCGGCCCGGTCGATGGTACTGCCACCTCCGATGGTTACTCGAATAAGGGATTGGCTGTTCATACGATTACCCTTGAAGCCTACCAAAAAACGACTGATCTGGTCTGGGTTCTATGAAGCATCGATCCGGACCATTCACTAAATCCATTAAATCAAATATAGAGATAGGGAGGGAATCGGTCAAGCGTAAGAACGTATGTCTTCGAATGAGCAAAAATACCTGTTTTTCCTCTGCTGAAGAGGTTTGAATGGCAAAATTTTAGACACCGCGTAGTTTTACCTGCCGGAAAACGAGAAAAAATACGGTTTCAAAGGAATATCCTGTTTGCTATGCTGGTTGTAGGAAATGGTTCTGTTCCTGAAAGGAGAAAAAATGAACAAACTGAATATCAAAGTGGTTTCCGCAACCCTGACCATTTTCGCGGGAATTGTTTACCTGTTGTGCATCGCTTTCCAGCCGGTCTTCCCCACCTGGGAAATGTACACAACCTCCATGTGGGCATCTGCCTTCCCAGGGTTTCGCTGGACGCTGGGTGGGATCTTGCTTGGTTTGGCGGAAAGCCTGTTGTACGGATTGCTCGCTGGGATCATCTTCGCCGCGCTCTACAACTTTTTCGTGAACCTCTTTGCCCCAACAGCTACAGCAAATCGCGCTTGAGATGATGTGCAGCGTGATCCGTAATTCTCAGCAGAGCCGGCTCTCTCAGGGCCGGCTCTTTTTTATCCGAAGAGAAGGTTCGGAAATCGGCGTGAGAGCCAGAGTTGAAAGTGATTTCTTCCATTATTTACACTTTTTTCTTTAAAGATTTTGAGGAAGTGGATAGAATGATGGATATGGAGCAGCAAGTCCGGAAAGCAGTTTGTGAGGAGGGAAGATGGCGAATGCAAAAGTGTTGATCATTGATGATGAGGTGGCAATTATCAATCTGGTTTCAGCGTACTTGAAACCTGAGGGGTATGAAGTCTATACCGCGACAGAAGGCCCTTCTGGGCTGCAGGCAGCTCGCGCTTACAAGCCCGATCTCATCGTTCTGGATGTGATGCTGCCAGGAATGGATGGTGTAGAAGTGCTGACTCGGCTACGGCGCGAATCAGACGTATATGTCATTCTCTTGACGGCCAAGACTGAAGAAACGGACAAGATTGTTGGCCTGTCGGTAGGCGCGGATGACTACGTCACCAAGCCCTTCAGTCCGCGGGAACTGGTTGCTCGCATCAAGGCTGCACTGCGGCGGTTGAAAAGTGATGGAGAATCACGCACGACCAATGTGATGAATTTCCAGCATGTGCGCATTGACAGCGGCAGCCGCAAGGTTTGGGTGGATGACCAGCCGGTGGAGCTGACTCAGACGGAATTTGATCTCCTGGCGGCGCTCGCTGAGCACCGGGGTATGGTGCTCAGCCGGGAGCAGCTGCTCGAAAAGGTGTGGGGGTACGATTATTTCGGCGATATGCGTGTTGTGGATGTGCATTTGGGCCATTTACGTCAAAAATTGGGCAATGATCAGTTGATCAGCACAGTTCGAGGGGTAGGCTACCGGTTTGAAGACCGAGTGGAGTAGGATCTTATGCTCAAAAAAGTGCGCACGCGTCTGGCGATAAAGCTGTTTCTTTCCTACCTTGTGGTGATACTCGTAGGGATTATGGTGCTCGTTACCACAACCCGGCTGGTGATACCGGCAGCATTTGATCACCACATGGCGGATATGGGGCCGGCAATGTCTGAAATGATGGGCGGTATGATGGAGCAGAGCGTCTACGGAAATTTCCAGGCAGCAGTGATCGAAGCACTGGTTTGGGCTTCTCTGGCAGCCACCCTCGCTGCAATCATCGTCAGCTGGTTTGTCAGCCGCCAGGTGGTCACGCCAATCCAGGGCATGATGCAGGCCAGCCAGCGTATTGCTGAGGGGCATTATGAGGAACGGGTTCAGGTGCCGGGAAACGTTCAACGCGATGAGCTGGATGAACTGGCGCAGCTCGCGCTGCGCTTTAACCAGATGGCCTCCAAACTGGATCAGACAGAAACCATGCGCCGGCAGCTCATCGGTGATGTGGCGCACGAGCTGCGCACGCCGTTGACCGTGATCAAAGGCACCATGGAAGGACTGATGGACGGCGTTCTGCCGGCAGAAAGTGAAACCTACCAACAGGTGCACCAGGAAGTTGACCGGCTGCAACGCCTAGTGGCGGATCTACAGGAACTTAGCCGGGTTGAGTCTGGCGCAGTACCGCTCAATCTCCAATCCATTCCTGTGGAGCGGCTGGTGGAAACGGTCACGGAGCGACTAGACCGGTTGTTTGCCGATAAAGGTGTCCGCCTTGAAAGGGATTTACCCGGTCACTTGCCGCCAGTTCTCGGGGATGAGGACCGGCTGATCCAGGTGCTGATGAACATTGTCGGAAATGCGTTAAAGTACACGGAGCAAGGCGGACAGGTAGTCATTTCCGCTAGGGTGCAAGACCGGATGGTAACGCTCTCCGTGAAAGACAACGGGCTCGGAATCTCGGCCGAACACTTGCCGCATCTCTTCACCCGCTTCTACCGTGTCGACAAGTCGCGGGCGCGGGCCAGCGGCGGCAGTGGAATTGGATTAACGATCGCGAAGTCTATTATCGAGGCGCATGACGGCCATATCTGGGTTCAGAGCGATGGTGAGGGCAAAGGCAGCACATTCTTGTTTAACCTTCCAGTCGTCCCTCAAACGGCCACTTCCGCGTAGCGCTGGCTGTCTTGGCAATACAGTGCTGGTCCTCATAATCTTTACACAATCTTCAAACATGGTTTGCAGAAACTTCACGTACAGCAGGTAAGATTGGAATCGATGAGAAAACAAACGTTCGCCGGATGGATCCAGGCGGCGAAGGAGAAAGAAGCATGATGCTGACTGGTTTATTGATTCCAATCATACTGGTTGTGCTAGTTGTGTACGCCTTAGGCTGGCGTCCAGGGCAAACGACAACCATCGGTTCCTTTGGTAACCGTCAAACCCCCTTGGATGTTTTGAAAGAGCGATATGCACGAGGTGAAATTAGCCGAGAAACGTACGAGGAAATGTGGCGTGATCTGCAGTAACAGACCCCACCGGGAGAACATCGGAAACAGGTAGGTTGGGAAAGGAGCGACTGATGCATGATTATTGGTTTGGATCCTACGGTTGGATTTGGATGATTGTCAACGCTGTTTTTTGGCTGGCTGTGATTAGCGGTGTAGTTTGGCTGGTGATTTGGGCAGTGCGCAGGTCAGGCAGTGGTCAGGCAAATTTTTATTCATCGGGTGCGCATCCGGCGGGAACTGGGCAATCGGCGAAAGAAATTGCACAAATGCGGTATGCGCGCGGTGAAATTACCCGTGAACAGTACCAGCAACTGCTAGACGACCTGTCGCGGTAAGAAAGGATCGTGTTAAATGTGGGGTATGGGTTGGATGATGTTTGGTATGCTCCTCTTCTGGGGAGTGATTATTTTTGCAGCAGTGTGGTTTGTCGGGCTGCTCTTTCAAGGCGGAACATCACAATCTAACTCCCCGGACAATTCCCAGACACCATCCCAGGTGGTGGATCTGCGCTACAGCCGCGGAGAAATCACCCGAGAGCAGTATGAGCAGATGAAAAAAGATTTGACGCTTTAAAGTTGTTTCAAGGTAAATGTTGTGAGCAGGGCAGGCGAAAATTGAGCCTGCCCTGTTTTTATTCGATCATCCAGCCTATCCTGAGGTTATCTATAGCGCAGATGCAGGTAAAAACCACTTATAATGTGTATGGGAACAGTAAATAATATTCCGGGGAAAGAGGGTTTTGATGGATGGATCCGTTGAAGAGGTTTTCCTCCGTCACCGTAGAAAGTTGTTAGGCTTTATCGGAAAACGGGTGGATGACCCAGACATGGCGGAAGATGTGCTGCAAGAAGGGCTGCTCAAAGCGCTCCGGTCAGCCGATGATTTACGTGACGATGAGCGCCTGGTCCCCTGGTTTTATCGCATCTTGAATAATGCCATTATAGACACCTACCATAAGAGGAGCGCGGAAACAAGGTATCTGGAAGCGTATGCCAGAGAAGCGGAACAGGAATTAGATGCCGAAACCCAGTCTGAAATATGCGCGTGTTTCCGGGAATTACTACCCTCGTTAAAGCCTGAATTTGCGGAGTTAATCGATCGACTAGAACTCCAGCCAGGGGATCCCCAAGCGCTGGCACGTGAATTAAATCTCCAACCGAACAATCTCAAAGTGCGCCGGCACCGGGCCCGGCAGGCGCTAAAGCAGCGGCTGGAGGATACATGCAGAACCTGCGCAGTTCATGGCTGCCTCAACTGCACCTGCCAGTTGACCGTTTAGGTCTCAAGAGTGGATAGAACCGTTTTTGTGTGATCTGCGAACAGACGGGGAACTCTACAGGCAGATGACAAGCTTTCTCTCCTTTTACTGTAACCGAGTGACCCTGAGGCACGTCATTAATATCAGAATGTGCAAACAAAACAGGGAATATTTTCCTGAACACTCGGAAATATGGGAAAGGGGAAAAGCAGATGGTAAAGGACATCGAGAAAATGAACGGACATGACGAGCATAAGCATCACTCTTCGCAGGAAGGGGATTCACCAAAAGATGAGCACCAGATGCATGAAGAACACCATGGTACCTCATCCCATATTGAGCATTCTTCGCATGAAAAGCGTGCAGAGCATGAGCAACATTCAGATAACATGACTCCGGAAGAGCACGCCGAACAAGCGATGGAAACACAGCCGGAACATGCCCACGGGGCCGGGCACGGCGCTGAAACGGCCATGCTAATGGATGTGGCAGAGCATGAAGTTGAGCATCAGGCGCATAACCAGCACTCTGTTCCCCATGCCGGTCATGCGATGGCAATGGAGCAGGGGGCGCATGCCAGTCAACATGCGCAAGCGCATGATATGGCGCATGATGAACATGCCGGGCATGGAGCCCACACAGACCATACGGGCCACGAGCAAATGTTCCGGCGTCGTTTCTGGGTTTCGCTGCTGCTGTCCATTCCGGTGCTATTGTATAGCGAGGGCCTGCAGATGATGACGGGGCTGATGGTGCCGGCCTTTCCCGGCTCACAGTGGCTGGCCACGGTTTTCGCAGTCATCGTCTTCATCTACGGCGGCGTGCCGTTCCTGCAAATGGCGCTGCCCGAACTGAAAAATCGCCAGCCAGGCATGATGACCCTGATCTCGCTGGCAATCAGCGTGGCGTTTGTCTACAGTGTCGCCACCCTGTTTATCCCTGGTCAGATGGATTTCTTCTGGGAGCTGGTAACACTGATCGACATCATGCTGCTCGGTCACTGGATCGAGATGCGCTCCGTACGGCAGGCATCCGGCGCGCTCAATGCGCTGGCGAAACTCATGCCTGACACGGCCGATCGTATTGGATCGAGCGGGCAGGTGCAACAGGTGGCGGTTTCTGATCTGCGCCAGAATGATCTGGTGTTGGTCCGCCCGGGCGCGAGCGTTCCAGCCGATGGCGAGGTAGTGGAAGGGGAGTCGGCGGTCAATGAAGCGATGATCACCGGCGAGTCGAAACCGGTGCACAAGCATCCGGGTGAGAAGGTGGTCGGCGGCTCGATCAATGGTGATGGCAGCCTGCGGGTGCGCGTCACCGCCACCGGGGAACAGACCGCGTTGGCCGGCATTATGCGCCTGGTCGAGCAGGCCCAGCAGTCAAAGAGCCGCACCCAGGTGCTGGCGGATAAAGCCGCTGGCTGGCTGTTCTATGTGGCGCTCGCCGCCGCAGCGCTCACCGCGATTGCCTGGACGATTGGGGTGGGCTTCAATGTCGAGGTGATCGAGCGCGTGGCAACCGTGCTGGTAATCGCCTGCCCCCATGCGTTGGGTCTGGCAATCCCGCTGGTCGTAGCAATTACGACTGCCATGGGAGCAAATAACGGCATCCTGGTGCGCGACCGCTTAGAAATGGAAGCGGCGCGCGACATCAACACGGTCATCTTCGATAAGACCGGCACGCTGACCGAAGGGCGCTTTGGGGTGGTTGGGATGGAAACGGTGGACGGCATAGGCGCAGATGAAGCTTTAGCGCTTACGGCCGCTGTGGAAGGCGACTCTGAGCATACCATTGCGCAAGGCATTCGTCGCTCGGCGGAGCAGAAAGGGCTGCCGCTGCCAGCTGTCAGTGACTTTGAAGCCATCAAGGGCCGCGGCATACGCGCCCGCTCGAACGGACAAGAACTACATGTGGGCGGCCCGCGCCTGCTCGAAATGCTGAAGACGAACCTACCAGAGAACCTGGCCCGCTTTGAGCAGTCGGCCAGCGCCAAGGGCCAGAGTGTGGTTCACCTGGTGCGCAATGGTCAGCCAGTGGCGTCCTTTGCTCTGGCCGACGTGATCCGCCCGGAGAGCCGCGAGGCGGTGCAGCGACTGCATGAGATGGGCGTTCAGGTAGCGATGTTGACCGGCGACAGTGAGGCCGTTGCCAAGGCCGTGGCGCAGGAACTGGGCATCGACACCTACTTTGCCCAGGTGCTGCCGGAAAATAAGGATCAGAAAGTGATCGAGCTGCAGCGGCAGGGCAAGAAAGTGGCAATGGTGGGGGACGGCGTAAATGACGCCCCGGCCCTGACGCGTGCGGACGTGGGCATCGCCATTGGCAGTGGGACGGATGTGGCGGTGGAAAGCGCGGGAATTATTCTGGTGAAATCAAACCCACTGGATGTAGTGAAGATCATCCAGCTCAGCCGCTCCAGCTACCGCAAGATGATCCAGAACCTGATCTGGGCCGCAGGGTACAATGTCGTAGCGATCCCGCTGGCTGCCGGCGTGCTGGCGCCGTGGGGCATCTTGCTCTCGCCGGCGGTTGGAGCAGTCCTGATGTCGCTCAGCACGATTGTTGTGGCGATCAACGCTCAGCTGCTGCGTACGCAGAGGTTGTAACTCGTCATAATCACAAGGGCCGGCGGGCAATGATCCGCTTGAAAATACCTCCGCCGGCCAGATCCTCAACCTGAACAATTTTAAACCCGGACCGCCGTACGTTCTCCAGCGTGCGGCGGTTTATATTTGCGCCCATGATCCGCACAACCAACGGGTTGAGAAAATCCATGAGTTTACCGATCATCTGCTGCTCAGAACGCATATGTTCGAGCATCAGCAGCGTGCCGCCTGGTTTCAGCACCCGGAGGATCTCCTGCATCCCGAGTACCGGGTTGGGGACCGAGCAAAAAACAAACGTCGCAACGGCGGCGTCGAAGCTGTGGTCGGGGAAGTCCAGGCGCTGGACATCGCCCAGGCAGAGACGAACCAGCTTCCCAAGTTCTTGCGCTCGCGCTTTCGCACGGTTCAGCATACCAGGGGTCAGGTCAATGGCGGTGATATCCAGGCCATTTGGGTAGTAGGGAATGTTCTTTCCCGTGCCCACACCGACTTCAAGAACCTTAGGTCCTTTCACCAACGGCCATAACTGCTGTCGCCAGGCGGCGTGCTGCTTCTCCAAGCCGCCTTCCATAAAATCGTAGAAGCGCGCGTTGCGCTGGTAGCGCCTGCGTGTGGTTTCCGTGGCTTTTGCGTCATATCTGGTTTCCGGTGTGGAGAATTGATTTTGCATTGGCTGTTTCTCCATTCTTGTGCCACTGAAGGGAAACAAACATGCGGTGAGCCGATGGGCTCACCGCATGTTACGTTGTTTGTATTAGAGGGACGTATTGTCCTCAGGGATCTGATCGGTATCGTGGCAGCCGCCCGCGCCCGGACCCATCATCCCACCAGGATTCATCAAACCACCCGGTCCCATCATACCGCCACCCATCATGCCTGAGCCCATGTTGGTGATCATCCCCTCGTACTGACCCTCCATGTTCTTGAGCATCAGGTCGGCCTGTTCCTGGGTAAGAGCACCATCTTTTACGGCCTGCTCCAGGCCCGCTTTCATGGCAGTTTCCATCGTCACGGCCAGGTCTTTGACCGTTACGCCTTTTTCTTCAGCGATCTGCGACAGGGTCTTGCCGCTGTTAACCTGTGCGGTAAGTTCCTCTGAGGTCAGGCCCAGCTGCTCAGCCAGGTCAGCCCAGACAGTCTCATGCATACCACCACTCTGGTGCATCCACTCGTGCATGGCGCCCATGCCACCGTTTTCTGTCATCAAGCGGTGCATTTCATCCATCCCCCCGTTCTGAGACATTTGGTTGTGCATCTGCCGCATCCATTCCAATCCCCCATTTTGAATAGCGCGACCACCCATCATGCCGCCCTGGCCATGCATCATACTCCGCATGGTATTCCACCAGGGATTATCGGTAGGGGTGGGCTGCTGTGCAAAGGCCAGTGTAACGCCGAGAACGGCGAGGGCGACAACTACGATGGCGGTAACGCCGGCGATTTTTACGAATTTCATTCGAGTTTCTCCTAAAGTGTTTTCTTCTTGCTATGGATCTATCTTAACAGGCGAATATGAAGATTATGTAAAGGTACCGTAGAGGCTGTTTAAAGAATTCTTGGTTTTCTTTTATATGCTTATCGGAGCCGTAAGAGGAACTCCCTTTCGCAGTAGTTTTGAGCGCCCCGTCTGGCATGGGTTCATGGTGATGGTTGTTGGCTGTTCGTTGTGCTTCCTCAATGTCATAAAATAAACTTAGCAGCTACATGCGCGGGTGATCTTCGAAAGAATAGAAATATCTTCACCAAACTTGCTCAACGCATCGCCATACTGATAAAGGTCATTGAAAGGGATATAGCCTAACGTCAAATCGCCTAGATCCTTTCTGAAGGCTGGTCTGGCTAACTGCGCTAACACTTCTTTTTCGCGTTGGTTGGGAGCAACCAGGTAGAGATTGCAGGTGCAGCCGGGGAGGGAGCGGGCCAGGTCTTCCAACCGCAGGATACCCGAATAAATCGAGGTGCTTTTCTCAATTTCAAAGGCTCCAGTGATGGTTTTTGTTTTCGGATCAATCCAAATTACGTCGATCAGGCGGGCGGTATCCAATACATCCGCTGGCCAATCCATCGGCGGCAGGTCAGCGACAGTCTCCATGGAAAAATGGTGCCCATCACAGCAGCGGTGCCGGTCATTCCTTGCGACGAAAACATCGTAATGTAGCGACCGGCCCGTTTTGATCAGTAAATATTGGATTCGAGTATGCTCTGACTCAGCTTTCTCGTCCGCAAGAACCGCGTTGTGCCGGTCCCGAGCGATCTTTTCTGCTTTCGTTTTCTCGATACGCAAAGATTCGTTTTGCGCGCCTGTCACCTCGAGCCGGCCAATGCCTATTTCATAGAGCAGCCCTGCAAACGCACCCAGATCCTTAGATAGCTGAATACGCACAGCTTCATTGGTTTTGACAATTGTCTGGCGCATTTCTAAAAAGGCCGGCCACGAACCCAACTTCTTTTGATCCTGGAACAAGACATTGAACCCGTTTACCATGGCGGTATTGAATGGTGGGATCAGCGTGGGATGTAAGAAATACAGAATATTTGCTACAGCGGGTCCTAAGCCTTTGATCTGAACCGCAGTTAAGCGGCTGATGGCCGTAAGCAGCTGATCTTCGCGTGTGGCTGCTAAACAGGTTTCTAAAAATGCACCAAATGCTTGCTGGTTGGTTGTATTTTCATAAATATCCGGAATACGCAGTTTGGGCTTCCAATAAAATGGGTGTGCTGCCCCCTCAAATACCTGCTTCTGTTCGGTGATTGCAGTCAGAACCACTTCAAGCGGCGAGCCGCGAAAATCGTTGCCAAATGTTTGGCTGGCAATCGCATCGACCGTATCTCGCACCCCCCTACGAATGGCACGAAAAGCTTTCATACGTTCTTCTCCGCTGATAAACCAAGTGTTATACACTGATTCGGGATCGGACTTGTACCGCTGAAGCAAGGGTAGCAGGGATTGGGTATCCATTCTTTTCGGTCGCCTTTAGGTTTTTCGTGGATTACGTATCAGTGTAAACGCCTCTAGACGGTATAAGGAGAGCTGATTGGCGTATCGTGTAATAGGCACATTTGCGTATAAGAGGATGACGTCGAGGTTGAGTAAGTGTCTATGGCAAATCCGTTTTTTCTAATAACTGACTTCCCCGTCTCTTAGAGAAGAAGAAAAAGGGAAAATGGAAAATCTAAGAGCAGAATAACGGTAAACGAGGATTCTCCTCTTATAAGACTTGTCTTACAATATATTGTCTGTGCGGGGTTAAATTAATCAAGAAAAGTAGGTTATTGGATAAAAATCACTTATGAGAATGAGGCTTCTCGAAATCCATCCGCCGAGGAAAAATGACCACTACTGCCCTATCTACACACTCAGAAATCAACCTGGTTAAAGCCGAAAAGCTACCTCTGGATCAAAATCCAGCTGCTGTTTACCTAGCCAGTCTCAAACCGACTGGCCGGCGTACGCAACGACAGGCCCTGGACACAATCGCCCGTTTACTGGGCGCACCAGATTGTTTTAATCTAGATTGGGCTGCGTTGCGCTATCAACACACGGCGGCTATTATGGCGCGGCTAGCTGAGACTTATAAACCGGCAACCGCGAACAAGATGCGCGTGGCGCTGCGGCGGGTTCTAACGGAATCCTGGCGGCTGGGACAGATGACAGCTGAGGAATTTCAGCGAGCAGCTGATGTAAAAGCAATTACCGGTGAAACGTTACCGGCTGGCCGAGAGCTGTCATCAGGTGAAATCTCGGCGCTGATGACTGACTGCGGGAACGATATGACGCCTGCCGGTGCCCGCGATGCTGCAATCATCGCTCTAATGTATGGAGTTGGACTGAGGCGGGAAGAGGTGACAATACTTGAACTGGCTGATTATGACCCAGGAACGAGCAAGCTCGTTATTCGCGGCAAGCGTTCAAAAGAACGTACTGGTTACCTGGTAGGTGGTGCAGTAGATGCGATGGCAGATTGGCTGGTATATCGTGGAGAAAGTGCGGGCCCGCTTTTTCTTGCTATAAATAAGGGCGGAAAGATCCAGCATGGCCGGCGTGTAACTCCTCAGGCGATCTACAATCTCTTGGCGAAGCGTGCTGAATCTGCTGGCATGAAACACTTCAGTCCGCACGATTTACGGCGCACGTTCGTGAGTGATTTGCTGGAATCAGGCGCGGATATCGCCATAGTGGCTAAGATGGCAGGGCACGCAGATGTTAGCACAACCGCACGTTATGACCGCCGTCCAGAGCAGGCAAAGCAAAAGGCAGCTTTTTTGCTGCATATTCCTTACAAACGAAAAAAAGTGTAGTAGTACAAGGTTTGTAAATGTTTACCTGATTCCTAATGTAATAACTTTTACAATCCATTACTCCTGGTATTATTATTGAGCGAACACGTTTCCATGTGATAAAACACCCTTGATAACTCTAAAAAGATAATGGCCCTTGTAGAGTAAGCAGCAGAATGACCCAATTGGAAAAAGTAGTCCGAAGGAAAAGGAATTACCGGCGATCAAAAGCAGCTGTTTAAATTACAGGTGAATTAAGGTCATCACAGCTGGGGCTCCATTGATTTTGATCAACATAGCTTCGCTATGAACTGTTCCCTTAATTCTCGCCAAATCTAGATATTCCTGATCTACCAGCACCTCACCGACACTTCCTGCCTGAAATACCCGGTACGCAACACTGTCCCGGGAAAATGACTCGTTTCTTACCAGTCCATTTTTTACTTGGGGTGACTTCCAGTGTTTCCAAACCCGCAATTCCGCTGGCGGATCCCAATCAGATGGTTTTCCCCATAATGATTCCTGTCCGGTCTGGGAAGGAACAAGCTGGTGTTTTTTGTATCCTTCCTGCAATATGGCAAAAATGCAGGCAGCAAGATCAGAATCGAGCATTCGTCGGACGGCAGCGGTCAGAGAGGTTTGGCATAGACTTGCCATTTGTCTGGCGACTTTCAAGCTTATCCCTTCTTTCTGAATAATCGGAAAGAACAGATTGCTGGGCATAAGCAATTCTGCAGCCCCCCGCTCGCACCAGCTCTCCTTATCCTGATTAAACTTCATTCGTTGGTCAGATGGAATATTCGGGCGAAGGGCCGTAACTAATGTTTCCATGATTTCGTGCGCTTCCGTAAACCGCTGCACAGTATCCGGATCATCACTGTTGATGAAAATAACTTTACCGTCATGTAGAAACCCGCGATTTACAGAAAGGGGACCAGCATGACGTTTGAGGTTGAGCTGTGCTCGAACCAGATCTAATCGTACCGGTAATTGGGTGATCCCAGCTAAATCCAATAAATAGTGAGCATAATCAAGAAACAGAGCTTCTGAAGGTAATCCCTCTTGTTGTTGAAGAAACATTTCTGCGGACGGTGTGTTGTTCGGAGTCACGGTGACGTTATTCTCCCAGCATACCTTTGATAACAGCGTAGATGGCCTTCCACTCTTCCATCGAATTTGGACGTTTCCCCCGGTATTCGATTCGGGCAAGCATTTGAATTTCGGCTGATAACAGATTATTGGCTTCAGCAAATCTGCGCAGGCTGTCCGGGATATCGGCTTTATCCGGCTCTTCCCCCATCAGTTCACTGGGCAATGCTCCTAAAGCGTGTGCTAGCTGAATTACTTTGGCCTGGGTTGGTGTACTTTCACCGGATTCTATCTGAGCCAGATAGCTCCGCGAGATTTCCGCCCTTTCAGCAAGTTCTGTCAGACTCCAATTTTTCTCCTCCCGGAGGCGACGAAGTCGAGCACCCAGGGGAGTATTCGATACCTTTGCTGGCATAGGTTCCTTCCTTCTGTGAATGATAGCCCTATTTTTTATTATACAGAGAATGCTTACTCCCGTCAATATATCGGTATGAAAGAATCCGTTATTGACTCCATGACGATATAACGGTATAATTTTGGTATCTATATCGGACTGGAGAAAGTAAGTCCCCGCCTAACCACATAAGAAGGAGTTTGAAGCGATGAAAGACCACAAAGTCACCATTATTATCAACCAGCACTCGTACCATTTCGAGGAGCCGACCCTCACGCCGGAGGAGCTCCGAAATGCGGTAGGCGCGCCAGCCGATTACGAGATCTGGCACATCATAAAAGATCCGGACCCAGAAGGGCAGTTGCCGAAAGACGATGTCCAGGTAACTGCGCCGATTAAGGTGGAAAACGGCTGGAAGTTCCGAGTTGTGCCGGCCGGCACCTTCGGCTGCTTACTATGATACCGGAAATGTTGACGAGCGAGCTGAACCATCTGCGGGAACGAGGATATTCCGTGGAGGTGCTTGAGGCGGAAGGTTATATCCAGGTCATATTTCATCAATACGGTCTGCCGGCAGTCTATACTAAGCCCTCCACGGACTTACTGGTGAAGCTCCCTATCTCGTATCCGAACGGGAGTCCGGACATGTTCTGGACCGAAGTAGATCTAGGCCTCAACGGAAAGCAATTGCCGCATCAGGCCAACGTGATCGAAACTATTATGGGAAAGCAGTGGCGGCGGTTTTCATGGCACCCCCAAAACTGGAATCCCGGTCGCGATACCCTCACCACCTATCTCGAGTTTGTGAATTCTGGGTTGGAGAAGGCAGCAAAACAATGAAAAAATTCCGTATAAAAATCTCTGGTCAGGATTTTGCCCGCCTGCAACAGTTGGTTCTAGCCGATTTGCCCACTGAATCGGGTGCCTTTGCCTTGATGGGAACAGCTACTTTTCCGGATCGGGTCGATCTGATCGTCCGGAGAATCATCGAAATTCCCAAAGAGCTGTTTGAGTATCGGGATGAGTATCACCTGAGAGTCAAGCCTGAGGCGATCAACGGGCTGATTGCCCTGTGTGAAAGCAACCGGTTATCGGCTGTTCTGTGTCATAGTCATGCCAGTGGCCTGATTTATTCGCTTTCCGATGATTATGGAGAAAAGCGGATATCTGAAGCAGTTCAGCCGTTCGTTCCCCCAAACTCACCCGTTGCCAGCCTGCTCTTTTCTCCAGATGGCATAAACGGCCGGGTGTGGCTTCCGAAGGCCCGGAAACCGGTGCCTATCTCAGAAGTGGTGATTGTTGATCGCTCCATCCGGCGCATCACCCTTACCTCTAGTGCGCAGCCGCTCCGGATAGACGAGATCTATGATCGTCAGGTGCTGGCCTTTGGCCCGGCCGGACAAGCCATGATTGCTCAGACGAAGGTCGGCATTATCGGGGTCGGGGGGACTGGTTCGGCCGTGGCGGAGCAACTGGTTCGTCTGGGGGTAAGAGACGTGGTCTTAATCGACCCGGATCAGCTCGATCCTTCCAATCTTACCCGGGTGTATGGGACCGTTGCCTCATCCATTCATAAACGGGGGAAAGGGGGTCCGGTTCTCAAAATCGACCAGGTAGCCTCGAACCTGAAGCGCATCAATCCGAAAGTCTCCCTTCGAGTCATCCCGAAAAATGTGGTTCTCACCGAAGCGGCTACCTGCCTGCTGGATCGGGACGTTCTCTTTCTCTGCACCGATGAGCACTGGGGCCGGTCGGTAGTCAACCAGATCGCGTACCAATACTTCATCCCAACCATCAATCTGGGCGCCCGGATTGCGGCAGAGGAGGGACAAATTTCAGCCGCGGTGGGGGTGGTCGATGTGATCCGGCCGGATAAGCCATGCCTGTGGTGCAGCCAGTTTCTGAAAGCCGACCGGATTGCGGCGGAAAGCATGCCGTTCAAAGACAGACCCCACTTGATCCGGGAAGGATATGTCGAATCTCTTGATACAAAAACTCCCTCAGTGGTAAGTATCACCACTACCGTTGCCGGCCAGGCGGTGACGCAGTTTCTCCAGCTGGTGACCGATTTTATGGGGGCGACAGGTGAGATCAGCCGGCTTAATTACAACGTGATGGATGGCACCGTCCGGCGAGGAAGTGCCACTATTCCGGCTGAGTGCTTATGCAAAAAAGTGCGTGGCTTCGGAGACCTGATGCCGTTGCCTACCGTCGCAAACCTGGACTTTTTATACGCCTAGAAAAGGAGCAATGACAAAGGAGCAGCTCGCATGTCGGTATCCAACATCTCTGAACCAGTAAGATCCCTTTTATGGGCACGATCAGCCGGGCGGTGTGAGTTTGACGGGTGCAATGAACCGCTGTGGCGGGACGGCCTAACCCAGCTGGAAATGAATTTTGCCGATGTAGCTCACATCATTGGGGATCAGGAACATGGCCCTCGGGGAGATGCACTGCTTTCAAAAGCGTACTGCAACGATGCAAACAATCTCATGCTGATGTGCCCAAAACACCACCGCATGATCGATCGGATTACGAAAACGTACAGCGTTGAGGTATTACGCGAAATGAAGCGGGCACACGAAGCGCGCATCGAGCGGCTTACGAACATAAAATCTGATAAAACCAGCCACGTAATCATTTACCGCTGCTGTGTCGGAGAATTTCAGCCCAAAATTGATTTTCGTGATGCTTTAGTGGCAATGTTTCCCAAACGGTATCCGGCGGATCCGTTACCCATAGATCTGGGGTTTTCCAACAGCCGGTTTGAGGACAACGAGGAACTGTTCTGGAAGGTGGAAGTCACCAATCTCAAACGGAATTTTACCGAAAAGGTGAAACCATATTTGCAGAGCGACAAAGAGCGGAATCATCTTTCGATATTTGCCTTCGCACCACAACCATTGCTGATCACATTGGGTTCCTATCTTTCTGATCTGTTCCCAGCTGACGTGTACCAGCTCCACCGTGAGCCGGCTACCTGGGAATGGCAGCCGGGTCCGGAAGCCTTTGAGTACGTGATTCGGAAACCAGACACAGATCACCCTAACGTGGCGATAAAACTAAGCTTGAGTGCTACGATAGACAGCCGGCGGGTTGCCCCTATCTTTGGCGATCAACCGTATTCGGAGTGGGAGGTCACTATTATTCACCCGAATAATGATTACCTCAAAAGCAAGGGACAATTGCAGCTATTCCGGCAGCAGTTCCGATCGCTGCTGAATCGGATTAAAGCCAAACATGGGGAGCAGTCCGTTATCCATCTGTTTCCTGCGGTGCCTGTATCTGTAGCCGTGGAAATCGGCCGGGTCTGGCAACCCAAGGCGGATCTACCCTTTGTTATCTACGATCAGAATCGCAAAACCGGAGGTTTTACACCGGTACTAACCATTGGAGAGGTAAGTCATGATTGACATCAAAAAAGTTGATCTCAGCTTCCTGCTTGATGAGATTGCAAAATCCTTGGATATTTCAGATAGCCTGTTTGCAGAAGCAGAGGCAAAATATAAAGCGGTCGGCACCTGGTTGGGTGAAGGCAACTCTCCGCTGGCCCGGTTTTCACCCCAGATCTTTCCGCAGGGTTCATTTCTGCTCGGGATTGTCGTAAAACCCGTGAATGATTCTGATGAGTACGATATCGATCTGGTTTTTGAATTAGCCATACCGAAAGAGGGAATTACGCAAAAGCAGCTCAAGGAATTGGTCGGTGATCGGCTGAAAGATCACCAAACCTACCGGCGCATGCTTGATGAAGAGGGGCGAAGGTGCTGGACACTTCTTTATGCAGAAGGGGCGCAGTTCCACCTCGATATTCTTCCAGCTATACCCGACACTGGCCCGCTGGTGATGCTGAAGGCGATGGGGGTACCACAACGTCTAGCGGAAACGTGTATTGCCATCACCGACAACACCCGGCCTGATTACGACCGGATCACCTCAGATTGGCCGGGGTGTAACCCGAAAGGCTATGCGGCCTGGTTTCGAGGTCGGATGCTAATTCGATTTGAAGAAATGCGAAAGAGTTTAGCCGAAATCTTCAAAGCACAGATGGATAGTGTACCCGAGTATCAGATCAAAACCCCGCTTCAAAGATGTATTCAGCTTCTCAAGCGGCACCGGGATATTCTATTCCAGAATGATCCTGATAATAGACCCGCTTCCATCATCATTACTACCTTGGCGGCGATGGCCTATAACAATGAGGCTGATCTAACAGATGCATTGATCAACATTGTGGAGGGGATGCCGAATTTCATTACCTGCCAAAACGGTGTTTCCTGGGTAGCCAACCCAGTAAATCCATCAGAAAATTTTGCTGATCGGTGGCGGGATCAGGATCATCCAAACCGGGAAGCTAAATTCCGGAAATGGTTACAGCAGGTTCGAATTGATATTTACCGCCTACTGACATGTGACGATCTGGATGGACAAAGGGAACTTTTAGCTGGTCTATTTGGGGAGCGGGTCTCAGCTCTATCGGTTCACAAATTTAAGGAAACTCACTCCGGGCGGGAAGCGGCTATTGCTGTCAAGAAACCGGTTCAGCCTGCGGTTGTCCCGATTACTCGTCTGCATAAACCTTGGGGGGACTGCTAGGTGGGTGTTGCTATTGTTTATCAGCAGTATCAAGAGGTGAAGGAAAAATATCCGGGACTTCACCTACGATGCAATGAATCTGGCTGCTTGTGGATTACGGGTGATTTCCACTTTGTCGCGGATCATCACGGTGAGGTAATCGAGGACACCTATGTAGTGAAAATTCTCATTCCAGAGGATTATCCCCAAACCATTCCTGAAGCCCAGGAGACAGGGAACCGGATTCCAAAGGATTTTCACCATTATATTGATGATACTTTGTGCTTAGGAGCCCGTTATGCACTACGAAAAGCCTTTCGAGATGCTCCTACCTTACTAGGATTTATGGAAAACTGTCTATTGCCATATCTGTATTCGTTCAGTTACAAAACCAGGTATGGCAAATTACCAGCAGGAGAATTGTCGCACGGATGGCGGGGGGTTCTTGAATATTATCAAGATCTATTCCAGATCAGAGATGAAAAAGCGGTTCTTGGTCTCTTTGCAGTTCTCGTGAGAGGTAATTGTGGCGGGCATGCCAGGTGTCCGTGCGGGAGCAGGAAACGGATCCGGGATTGCCACGGAAACATGCTCAGAAACATGTTACAGGTTCAACCCGCCTCAACTTTTGAGCGGGAGTACGAAATTTTACTAACAGGTATCGGAACAGTTAAATAAGGGGAGTACATGGATATATTGAGCAGCTCAGTATTATTACAGAACGTAAACGACCCGGTAAGCTTTTGGCTGCGTCCGGAGATTTTTATTTTTCTTGTAACTGTTATCAGTTACCTTTTAGGGTTTCTTGTGTATGGAGGCTATCTCTCGGCGTTTGCCGGAAGTACAGGAATTACCCCTTTTGCCTTTTCGGATCTAACTGTTTTTGACATTCTTGCTATTCTTCCAATGGCAATTATTGCCATCATCAAAAAAATTGCTTCTGGGGTTAGGAGCTTTCTGATATTTGTTGGGGTATATTTTCTGCTTCCCCTCATTATTGGAATGGCTGTTCGCATCTGGAAAGGGCAATTTGTTCCCTCGGAATTGTCTACTGTTTCATTTCTGGTCGGAATGTTGTTCTGGACAGGAGCCTTAATTTTTGTGGCCCTAAAACGAGTACGGTATTTCACCGGGAAGTTTTTTCTTGCATTTGTGATTTCAACTATCGGAATGATTGTTTCTTTTAGTGGCGCTGGTCAACCGCCTTCGACAGTCCCTTCAAATACAATGGTTGAAAGTCTCAATGTGTTTTTTGGTTTTCTCTATGCCATTATTGGCTTGCTTGGTGCTTATGTAATAGGCTTTGTGACCGCTGAAACAGTGGTAGAACAGCATGGTCTCAGTAAAGTTCTACGGGTGGTCCTGAGTCAACCAGTTCCCTCGATGTGGGTAGCAGCCCAGGTACGAAACTCGAATGAAATAAACCCGAAAAAGAAATGGTTTTCCAAATCGGCAGTTCCAGCTTTGGCTGAACCGAAGGTATATTCGTTTGAACCGTCAAAGGAAAAACCGCTCTATTTGGTTTCCTCGTTTAGAAACTTTACCCTATTTTACATTCCGGATGGCGAAAAAGGTATGGGAGGCCGGCTCGTATCAGTATCAAATCAGGTAATTTATTCACTGGAACTTCACATCCATCAAAGAAAGAAGGAAACCACTTAAAGGTTTGTGAAACTATTTTTAAGGTATACCTAATCCCCTTGCCTTGCTACTCTTAGCCCTCGACTTATTTTCTTAAGGGGACCGTTAAACCTCACATTTTTGGCAGGTGAAGCCCGCGGCACCTGTTTCTTGATGGAGTTATATGCAGCCAGGTTTTCCTTTGCTTTCTCGTCCATGGACTCATTGTAAAGTGAAATAAGGTCTATGAATGGTCCAATTTACACGTGGTATGATATCGACCAGTGATGTGTGTACATGCATTCAATTTCATTACTTGTATCCATTTTTGGTCTTTTGCTCTATGATCTGTTCGGTAATCTTCTCAGCTTCTTCCTTTGTTTCAGTTTTGATCATTGTCACCCTGTGATATTGATTTTTGATACTTCCCCAAGTACAAACAACGGTATGGCTATCAAACAGGGTAGACTGTACATGTACCTCGTAAAACCGGTGCATATTCTTTTGTGGATCGGTGCGAGTGAGTTTCATAGAATAATTGTAATCGCGAAAATCGCTTGCACAAAATAAATACAAATGCTATAATGACATTGGAATAAACGAGGCGCGTTCTGCGCCATTCCCTCGGCTGGACCTTTTTCCCCTGAAAGGTTCAGCCGTTTTTGTTTCTGACCTGGAGGTGCAATTTGATCAACGACGTTGTGTTAGAGGGCATTGTCACCCGTGAACCGTGGAAATACACCGACGACCTGTTCTTCCGGCTGGCCACCTACCGTGATACCGATCTTCCCCCAAAACCGCTGGACGCCGAACGCGATCAGGCGGATTATATCAATGTGCGGGTCAGTGGCGGTGCAAATGGGCTTATGTCTATTCGCCGGGGGATGCGGCTGCGCGTACATGGTTTCCTGCAAAGCAGGGATTACCGCGAATCGCTGAACGATTTTCTCGAAAAGGCGCGCAAAGGTGGGAATACGGCTCAAATCGACTTCGGTGAAGTGAAACCCGAACAGGTTTTGATCGACCGCAACACCGTCGAGATTGTTGCACGGCGTCTCATCGTTCTTGATGCAGGCGATAAGAAATAACGCCACATACCGAATAAAGTAAGCACGCCGGCCTCCAGTCCGGAAACACCAGGAGGATCACAGGATTCAGGCCATCCCAGGTTGGGAGGGTCTTTGAACTGTCGATCCTCCTGTTCGTTTTAAGCACCTTAACAAACAGCCCAAAATACCGGGCTCATATCACAGGAGACCAACATATCGCTGCCCAGGTAGGGCAGCGGACCGAAGGGATGGAAACATCTTTCGATCTTTTCGGTGCGCTGCTCTGCATATGCAGAGCCACTGCGAACCGTTAGTTGGTGCATACACCTCGGTTGAAATCCCATACGTTGAAACCCATTTATAAGGAGCCACACATGATGATCTTGACCTTTCTGATCGCCGGTCTGGCAGGAGCGATCCTGGTTCATGGCCTGCTCACGCTGCGTTACGCCATGAGTGAGGAATGGAAGCTGCGCCAACGCTTGAATCGCTACCTCTAGGAGGAGAATATGGCCGCTACCCCTGCAAACACTGCTACGGCGCAAGAAGAACGGACGGCGCGAGCGCTGGAAGCGCTGCGCACCAATGCTTTCCAGATCGCTTCGGATGGTCAGGATGTCTGGTCCGTGAAAAACGGAGGCAAGAGTCCTTATCTGGTGAAACGTGAGGAAGGCAACTGGAGCTGCACCTGCCCGGATTTTACTCAACGAGGCCCGGCGATTCGCTGCAAGCACATAGAAGCAGTTCGCCTGAGCATCGAAAGTGAATCCGGTGCATCTAATTTATCCGCAAATCACAAGGAGCAAATCATGAGCAACACATCGGATAACCCATCTGACCGCATCCGCTGGGAGCTACGCCAGCCGCTCGATATGTCCCGGGTGAAGCGCCGCCAGGCTCCCGGACTTGGCTCTGTCCCATATTTAGAGGGATACGACGTGATCCAGCGCGCGAATGAGATCTTCTCGTTTGTCTGGTCCTTCGATCTCCTGAAGGAGCCGATGATCATGCGCTGGCAGAAGACGCAGACCTACTACAGCCAGCAGCACCGGCGCAAGATGCCCGTTCTGGACGATCAGGGTAAGCCGGTCATGGATGATGTAGGGATGGTGTGGGTTACAGGCAAAGTGACTGCCGAACTGGATGGCAAGACAGTTAGCCACGCAGACGTTGGGCGCTGTATCTTCTCTGGCGATACCCCGGAGGCGCTCGATATGGCAGTCGCCGGTGCGGCTACAGACTGCTTAAAGCGTTGCTTCCGCCAATTCGGTGAGCAGTTTGGAAATAGCCTCTACGATAAAGAGGTTGCCCAAACCGCTGGACTCGAAACGACGAGTCACTCGACCGGACAGCCAGGTGGGAACGGCCATACCTCTGCCCAAGTGGGCGGTAATGGCAATGGCTCAAATTCTCCATCTCGCAATGCGCCGGCCGCGTCGCGCTCACCTGCTTCCAACACCCTTTCTATTGCCGAAGCGGGCAAGGTAGTCTTTACCCTCAAGCCGAAATCACGCCCTGAACTGACTGGAAAAACATTGGCTGAACTGCAGTCGCTCGCGCCCGATATTCTGACCTGGTTGGCGAATGAATATAACGCCACCACGGAAACCCAGGCGATGAAGGATGCAGCTCAGGTTCTTGTCACCTCAAAATCGCGCGAGTCGAAGATCCTCTCGGAACTTGGCTTCGCGAACTAAAACCACGATTTCACAAAGGAGCAAACCATGTTTCACACCATCATCCTGGTCGGCAATCTCGGAAATGAACCGACCATGCGCTACACCCCCAGTGGGCAGCCGGTGACCACCTTTTCGGTGGCGACCAATCGTCAGCACAATGCCGAAAATGGCGGCGGCCCGGTGAAAGAAACCACCTGGTTCCGCGTTACGGCCTGGGGTAAGCAGGCGGAGACCTGCAACGAGTTCCTTCACAAGGGGAGCAAGGTGCTGGTAGAAGGTCGCCTCACCCCTGACCCAGACACGGGCGGGCCGCGCATTTTCAATCGGCAGGACGGCTCGGCCGGCGCTTCGTACGAAGTGAATGCGACTACTGTGCGGTTCTTGTCAGGTAAGGAGAACGGCGAGGTGGATGTGCCAGCGCATGGTTCCACCGGAAGTGGAAACTACAGCGCCGGATCATCTGCGCCCGATGATGATATCCCGTTCTAGGAGCGCATATGACAACAGGCCAGATTGCTTCAACGATTGTCACATTGGTAGAAAAACACCTGGGAACCGGTTTTGACCCGGTGACCGACGCTGTACTGGTAGGTGCAGTGGCTGAGTATCTGGAAGAAGAAGTTCTCGGCGCTCAAGTCACCGCAGGCCGCAACCTGCCTACGGTTGCTCTTGACCTTGACGCTGCAATCGTCCGGTCCAACTAACCCAGGTTTCCGTAACAACCCCGGAGGGGGATGCCTTTCCCCTCTGTGGGATAGGTGTCCTCCTCCTCACGAGAGGAGGGCTTTTGGAGACGATACCGAAAACATTTATGCCCGACCTGGTTACCCCAATCCGCGTTTCCGTCTGGGGCTGCGAATATCTGGTAGATTTCGGCCAGGCAGTAAAACCTCGCTATCACCGGGTCAACAAGGAGAAACAATGTTCTTGCGGCATGCCCTCATGCCCAGCGGTTGATGCTGTGCGTGAATATTTGTTGGAGGGAGGGCAGCGTGCCCCTGATCCACTTCCGCCCTGCCCGATATGTGGCGCGAAAGTAATCCGCGAACCAGATTGGGATGGCAAATACACCCATGAAATGGGTTGGCGTTGCAGCCAGGGGGGAATCAGGCACTTCCTTCAGCAAAAACTGGAGCGTATTCGCAAGAACTGGATCGAGCATCCGTACATCATCCCTCCGGCGCCAGGTTATCCGGGTGTTCGCAGAGATGAGATCCTCACGTACGACGATCTTATCCCTGTCTACCGGCGAGCCGCAGAAGAGGGATACGATCCAACTGCATGAAAGACATACGATATTACCCTGAAGGGGACGGAACATCTCCTTCGGGAGGCGTCCGTCCCTTTTTCATAGGCGGACCCAATGGAAGAATTGTTCCCCACACAGACGAATTTTCCCTACTTGCAACCTAAAGTGAAACTGCTGCCCCTCAAAGAGCAGCCTGCCTACCGGGTCTCGGTCAACGCTGAAACGTGCAACCTGGCCGAATTACTGGCGGTGATCATCGGCGGCAAGGAGCAGATCGAAACGGCTGAAAGGCTGCTTGCCCGCTTTGGCTCCGTTCAAAAGCTTGCCCAAGCACATGTCAACGAGATTGCATCCCTCAAAGGGGTTGGATCAACGACAGCACTGAGACTGAAGGCTGCGCTTGCGCTTGGCCGGAAGTTGCTGGAACCTCAGGAAGAACGGCCTGAAATCAGTTCCCCTGCGAAAGCGGCAGCGATCTTGATGCCCCGACTGGCTCACCTGCAGCAAGAATACCTGGTGACCCTTCTGCTTGATACGCGTAACCGGGTTATCGAGGTGGTTGAGGTGTACCGCGGCTCGCTGAACTGCTCTTCGGTGCGAATCGGCGAGATCTATAAGGCGGCAATACAGCAGAGCGCTGCCGGTATTGTGATCAGCCACAATCACCCGTCTGGCGACCCAACGCCTAGTCCCGAGGACGTCGCGGTGACGCGGGCCATTGTTCAGGCAGGTAAGCTGATGGACATCAATTGCCTGGATCACTTGATCATAGGTCAGGGTCGATGGATCTCACTAAAGGAAAGCGGGTTAGGGTTCAACTAAAAAGGAGATGCACATGGAAACGGAAAGTCATAAAACACAGCTCGAAAATGACCCAACCTATCAGCTTCTGCTGGAGCGCATCCGGTTGATTGATCTGCTGCCTGATGCGCCGGCGTTTCAAATTACTTGGGGACAGCTCGCAGAACGTATTGGGTTGTTCCTGTCGCAGCATGGTCAGCCTGTTCAGGAAATTTCTGATGATCGCCTGGCCGACTGCCTGCGCAAAGCGGCTGATTCGTTGGTTGACCAGGAGCGTCTACCCTGGTTATGGATGGTTGAAATGAGCATCGAGAATACTCTGTTCCCGGCTCCTGATCCTGAGAGCGACGACGAAGGCCCATTGACCGAAGAGTACGAAAACTGGTCGCGGATCGAAGACGGCTGGCTCGATTCTGCCTTCGAAGATCGCTTTGAATTGGGCTACTACTAAAACCACATCACGGGCGGCTGGTTCCCCTGCCAGCCGCCCACCCTTAACCTGGAGGAACACAAATGGATACAAACATGGAAAACTTGATCCCATTGGCGATCCCTGTCCCACCCGATCCGTTGCTAGAGCAGGCGGTGGGATATACACGCAAAGCCCGGTTCTTTGCCACCTGGTGGCAGCCTGAAGGGGACGAAGCCATGGTGAGCGATGGGATCGTAACGGCTACTGGTCAGTGGATGGGATACCTGGCCTATGTCGAGCATTCTCGCGTTTACCCGGTTTTGATGACATATGAACTGGGGGCGTCGGATTGCCAGGCGGAATTCTGGCTGCTGATTGACCGTGAAGAACGGAAAGCGTTCGTCGCCCGGCCATGGGAAGCACAGAAATTCCTGGCCAGCCAGTGGCCTGAGACGCCAATATCTCTGAAGCCAGAACAGATGGATGAACTGATGGAGGCGCTGGACCGCTGGCTGTCTGAAGACCGCAACGCGACGGTCGGTGATGTGCTGGAATGGATGGAAGCCAACCGGAAAGCGGTTGAGGCCTTGCAAGACTGGCTGAATGAACCAGAAATGACTACGAGGAGCATACCATGACAAACCTGACGATCGAAAAAGCATCCCTGGCGCAGGCGCTGGGAGTCGTAACCCGTGCTGTCTCGTCGCGCCCAACGCTGCCGGCGCTCAGCACAGTGCTGTTGAAAAGCGAAGATGGGCGCTTGCGCCTGTCGGCCACCAACCTCGAAATTGGCCTGTCCTGTTGGTTGGACGCTCACCTGGATGGCGATCTGGCGATTGCTCTACCGGCCCGCACGTTCAATGACATGGTCAGCGCTTTGGAAGGTGGCAGTGACGTTCACATCCACGCTAATGGCGAGTGCAAAGCGACGGTGAAAAGCGGTGGCTCGAAAACGGTGCTCAACGGGATTGGAGCGGATGAGTTCCCACCCCTGCCAGAAGTGTTTGGCAATGAAGCACTGGCGCTTACCCTGGTATCGTCTGCGGTGAAAGATGCCATCCGCCAGGTTGCCTTTGCGGCATCCACCGATGATGGGCGCCCGATCTTGCAGGGTGTACAGGTCGATCTGGAGCAGGACAACATGCGGCTGGCAGCCACGGATGGCTTTCGCCTGGCGGTTCGAACACTGCAACTGCCTACGCCGGTTACGAAATCCATTCGGTTCACCATTCCGGCGGCTGCTCTAAAAGAGTTGGCGCGGATCTTGCCGGATAGCAGTGAATCCTTCCAACTGTACAGCCTGAAAAACCGCAGCCAACTGGCATTCCGCACTGACAATACAGAGTTGGTCGCGCAGCAGTTGGAGGGCAACTTTCCCGACTACAAAGTAATCATCCCGAAAAGCACGAAGCTGAAGGTGACTGTGGGAACGCAGGATATGCTCAAAGCTTGCAAGCAGGTGGAGATCATCGCCCGTGAGGGCGGCCACGTCGCTAAGCTTACTTTCACGCCAACTGCTGATGGGAAAGGTAACCTGACCGTTTCGGCCCAGTCCGAAGAGACCGGGTCGAGCGAGATCGAGGTCCCGTTGCAGAAGCTGGAAGGCCCGGTGCTGAGCATCGTTTTCAACATCCGCTTTTTGAAGGACGTGTTAGAGGCGGTAAAGTCGAAGGAGGTGATATTCGAAGCGAACGCAAGTAACACGCCGGCGGTAATCAAGCCGCGTAGCGAGGAGGAGTACACATACGTCGTTATGCCAATGCATCAAAGCTGATAGCAGTGGGGGAGGAACATCTCCCCCACGGCGAATTTATCGTGTTTTATAAGAATTATCGATCCTTCTGTGTACCAACGACGCCATTGTAAGCATATCAAGTGCATCCTGCTCATTTATGGCAAATTTGATCTTAGGCGCATGGGCTGTGGTATTGCGAAACAATCCAAAAAGCCCTTTTATTAAGTTCATGAGGCCAGATTGTTCGGATTGTTCAGTTTCGGTTCGCAAGGTATTGAATGCTAATAAGGGATTGGTTCCACCAAAAGCTTCATCGACCAATCGACTTCCATCACTTGGTAAACCAGATTTTTCTCTGACCTTGTCAGCAATGCTCTTTGTCGCCTCAAATACAGCATGGAAATAATTTTCTTGCAGTAGTTCCGCACGGCAAAACTTAAGAACATCTGGATGCACTTTTCGAGATATCAGTTCCCTGTAGAGTAGATTTGCTCTCTCTTGCGCCTGTGCAATTGTTTTCGCAACCTGTGTGCGATAAATTTCCCCATCTTCACCAATTGATAATCCACTAAAAGCAAGTATTTGGTTGAGTGTTGATCTTCTTTGTTCAAATACCTCGTTCTTTCCAATGTATCTGACTGGGCGTATCGCGAGCCGAATAAAATTCACTATGTTATTGCCGCAGTTATCTATTGCTTGCTTGCGGCTCAATGCTTCGTAAAGGCGTATTCTTTTGGTCATCGTAGGATCGACATCTTCAATATTGCTTGCACTTAGCAACTGACCAATTTCGGAACCAGTAAGTCCAGCGTCTGTATCTCCTAAAGTATTACAGATTGCCCGAAGAGTAGGTTCATCAAACGATTCAAAAGCAGCCAATTTTCTCCTCCTTGATGAATGGAAAGAACCTTATCGGAAAACTTCAAGGGAATTTCCCTTGTTGTCTCAACCGTTGGACTGCTGATAAACGACGGATTGGATTCCATATTCAGTATATACCACCTTCTTGGAGGAACATATGAAACCGTACGAAGACACTTACTTACAGAAGCGGGTAAGCGCAGTAATCGAGCGCCAGAAGCAAGGCAAGATTGTGATTGCGGCTTACGAAGATGGCTCGGGGCTTCCTACCCGACAAGATCTACCAGCCCTGAAGGCTGCTTCGTACCCACACGATTATGCCGTTGGTGACTGCGGCTACCTGAATTATGACAGCCAGCTTGGAGCGTATATCTTCACCCAGAAGCCGGGGGCGGATCTGCCGAAAGTGCTGGCGCATTACCGTCCTTTTGCGTTAGGAGAAGCAACTGTTCGGGTGGCAGGCCGGCAAGCGATCATCCGGGTAAACGATACGGAGATCACCTTCACCGGTGTGCCCGTCTGGGAGCCAGCTTATAACCTGTTGAAGGAAATCAACAGCGAACTGGCCCGGGCGAACACCGGCGTAATCGTCTGGAAAATCAACTGGGATGAGAAAGGGGCCGGACAGGAAAGGTTGCTCTTCCAGGGAGCGGTGCCCAGGCTGCGCAACGGCCAGGCGCTGGTTCACCTGACCGGCTTCGCTTATGACGAGGATCACATCATGGTGTACGCCGGCGCGGTGGGGTACAAGACTAGCCTGGAGAGCATCCGGGCAACGCTCTTGACCTCCAAACAGCTGACCTTGAACCACGATCAGCAGGATATCTACCTGTCATCGCTGGATCGGTACGAACAGGTCTGGCAAGCGATGCCGGAATATACCAGTCATCACGTTGCCTATATCGGCCGCCAGGCGCTGCCCGGCAAGTGGGATCCGGAGGACCAGTTCGCTTACCTGCTGGTTTTTCAGACAACCGCCCAACCCAAGCAGGAAATGCTGCGATTATTCGCTGAACGACTGAAAGAGGCCCTGGAAATCCCGGTGCTAGATGACTGGTCGGTACCGTTGTGGAAAGCAGCCAAAGATCAGGGATACATCCGCGACCTGGTGACAGCCGGCGACTGCCTGAAAGGGTTTCGCCTGCATCTGAAAGCTGATTGGCAAGGATTGATCACGGCACTACTCAAGGAGGAAGCGATCGCTCTATAACCGGTAAGTCAAAGGAAAGATTGTCACGCAAACGCCGTGGCAGGAAAATCTACCACCCCGGAGGGGACGTGCTTCGCTTCCCTCAATGGGGAGGTAGTGCGTCTTCTCCGCACTTTTCCTCAAGGAGACGCGAAAATGAGACCCCCTGCAATCGAAAAGATGGGGTATTACCCAACCCCGAAAATAGTACTCGAAACCCTCAAGACCTACGCTGAATCTGGAGGTGCACGTGGTCGGCTGCTCGATCCGTGTGCTGGTGAAGGCAAGGCGGCGAGTGAGTTGGGCCGAGCCTTTGACTGTGATACCTGGGGAGCGGAGCTTTCCCCGGAGCGGGCGGCGAAGGCTGCTCAGGTGATGAACCGGATATACAACGCACCCTGGCAGGTCTGCCAGCTCAACGACGAATCGATTACGGTCCTCTACCTAAACCCCCCATATGAAACCGATCGCTTCGACAGCCGCAAACGCCTGGAGTACGATTTCCTCAAATCCACCACGCCCAAGCTGGTCCGCGGCGGGCTGCTGATCTACGTTATCCCACAGAAAGTGCTGGGGATCATCGAGGTGGCACGCTTATTGGCCAACTATTACGAGTGCCTGACGGTCGCACGCTTCCCAGATGGGGAGTACGAAACCTTCAAGCAGGTGGTGGTGCTAGGGTACCGGCGAAAGAGCTATCAGACTGCGACAGACAAGGAGATTCTGACGATCCAGGCTATGGCAAGCGAAAACTTGCCGGTTCTGGAACCGCTTGGCGAACCGGTCTATCACCTGCTGCCCGCGCCAGAACGCGGTGCAAATGGCAAGCCTGTGTTGTTCAAGCGCAATGACTGGGAGCCGGAGGAGATCGTCGAGGCCACCCGGGCAAATGGTTTTCACCGCTCGAAGGAGTGGTTGGATCTGCTCAACCCCACGCGTGGAAAAGCCGAACTGACCCGCCCGGTAATGCCGCTGAAACGCGGCCACATCGCCATGTTGATGGCCTCTGGCATGATGGGTACGGTGCGGCTGACCGACGAAAAGGGCCGCCCGATGCTAATTAAAGGGCGGGTTGTGAAGGTGGTCGAAAAGGTAGACGAGCACGATAATGGCGATGGAGAGACAATCACCGAAGTCTACCGCGACCGCTTTATCACCACGATTGCCGAGCTGAACAAGGAGGGCATTCAGATCATCAAGGACGTGAAGGGGCTGGCGGACTTCATGCGTGCTCACGGCGACAAGATCGCCGCGCACGTGCTGGAAACCTACCGGCCGCTCTACAACCTTGACCCTACACCGGCGGAAGTCGCTGTTCTGGATACGCTGGGTAAGGGGCGCAAGGCGTTACCCGGCCAGCCTGAGCCTGGGCTATTGCCGACTCAACGCCACGCGGCAGCCGCGGTCACACGCTGCATTCGCAAGAACCGTGTGGCAAATATCCAGGCGGAAATGGGATGCGGAAAAACGACCATAGCCTCCGGCGCTATCGAAATGCTTGATGCCTACCCGGCGCTAATCCTCTGCCCGCCACACCTGGTTCCCAAGTGGATCCGCGAAATCGAAGAGGTTATTCCGGGGGCGCAGGCGCGGGAGCTGCGCCGCATTGGCCGGTCAGGTGACGAGCGCGCGGACGTGAACGATGTGCGCAGTTTCTTGAATGACTGGCAAAGCGGCCGGCTGGGCAAGAAAGCGGTGGCGGTGATGGCCAACACCTCGGCCAAGATCGGTTCAGGATGGGAACCGGCGTTGACGCTGCGCAAAGTGCGCGACCCGCTGACCAACCACGTGGAAACGGTGTGTGTCTGCCCGGCCTGTGGAGCGCCGGTCTACGCTGACGAGGGCGCATTTATCGTCAACCCGGAGGAACTGGCCGGAAAACGCCGCTTCTGCCGGGCCTCTGTGCCTGGCTGGCAATTAGGACCGGACGGCCGTTTGAAACGCGACGAGCAGGGGAATACCATCTGGGGCACGCGGCCTTGCAATACGCCGCTGTTCCGCTTCAGTGGAGCGCGGCGCTGGTCGCTGGCAGAATACATTGCCAAGCACGCGAAGGGCGCGTTCAAGCTGCTCTGCGCCGATGAATCGCACGAGTATAAAGGCAAGAGCTCGGATCGGGGCATCGCCTTCCACCAGTTGATCACTGCCTGCCAATCGACTCTCACCCTCACGGGGACGTTCTTCGGCGGCCGCTCAACATCGATCTTTTGGTTGCTGCACCGGCTCAATGCTGGCGTCCGGCACGACTTCGCCTTTCATGACGAAAAACGCTGGGCGCGGCTGTACGGCGTACTCGAATCACAACGCCGCCGGCGCAAGAGTGACGAGGAAGACGAGGACGGCGTGTTCACCGGCAACCGGCGCTACCGCAACCAGGCCAAAGAACAGCCGGGTGTCAGTCCGGCCATTGTCAACCGGCTGCTGGACACGACCGTGTTTCTGAGCCTGAAAGACCTGGGGCTGGGGCTGCCGGAGTACAAGGAGGAAGTCAGTACACTGACCATGCTCGACGATCAGTCGCAGCAGTATCACCAGATGGACAGCACACTGCGGTCGATGGCGCTGCAATCCAACCGCTATCTCTCGACCTGGCTGCAATGGAGCCTGGCCCGGCCAAACTCAGCCTTCCGCGATGAAACTATCATCATGGACGAGTTGAACAAGAAAGGCGAGGTGATCCGCCACGTGCCGCTAATGGAACTGCCGGCGATCAACCCAAACGGTCACCGCTGGCTGCCGAAAGAGGGCTGGCTGGCGAACTTCTGCCGGGCCGAAAAACTGCAAGGTCGCAAGGTGCTGGTTTACGTGCGCCAGACCGGCAAGCGCGATATACAGGATCACCTGGTGCTGCCGCTGGAAGAGAACGGCTTGCGCGTGACAGTGCTGGGCGGTAACGTGGACCCCCGCAAGCGAGAGGAATGGATCGCCAAACGGGCCGAACGGCTGGACGTGCTGATCTGCAATGCCGAGCTGGTGAAAACCGGTCTCGACTTGATCCAATTCTCTTCGGTCGTGTTCTACGAAATTACGTATAGTTTGTATACCCTCTGGCAGGCAGTTCGCCGGGTATGGCGACTGGGCCAGGTGCGGCCGGTACGGGCAGTGTTCTCCGTCTACAACGGTACGATGGAAGCGCGGGCCTTATCCCTGATGGGCGCGAAGATGAAAGCCGCCCAGCTGCTGTACGGGGATGAGGTCGGCGGCGCGATCGTGCCAGAAGAGGACGGGGATCTGCTGACCGCGCTGGCGCGTGAAGTGCTCAACGGCGCGGATCTGCCCGACTTGCAGACCCTGTTTGCCGACGAGATGAGGGTGAGCAGCAACCCGCTTGGCAGCCTGACCACGCCGAGCGTAGTGATCCTGCCGGGTGAGAAGGTGATGACCTGGTCGGACTGGATGGCCGAGAAGGTGGTCGTGGTTCGGAGAAAATCAAGAAAGGAGGTGGTACCAGAGGGGCAAATGGGATTAGGGATTTAATTAACTTGGAAGGCTTTAACAATTGAAGCCTTCCAAGTATCTTTTATAGGAATTTCCCCATCTAGGATTGTTTGATTTTTTTAGTTATAAGTTTTATACTAACGGTTGTTTCTAGGTCTTATAGTTGACGAATTAGCATAATCAAATTTGTAGTCCTTTTTATAAATGGGTAATACCCATTTATTTTCGATTCCCCTTCTCTGGAATAGCCTCTTATGGACATTTCCTTCTTTCGTTCAAGAAGACAAGGGCCCGAATTATTGCTTGAAGATGCAGTAGTTAATTTTGTTGACAGGTTAACTTCGACATCAGATTTACCCACTTGGGTTGCTTGTTCACCAACAATAGGTGCTGGGATGCCGGATATTTTGCTAGCATATTATGAACCAAAATTACTAGCATTATCAAAAACAAATTTGTCAAAAACTCAACTACTTGCGTTTCTCAGGGGTGTGAAAAATGCGAATCTTGATACAATTAAGTTCTACTTGAAATATACTGAAAAAGCAATTAATTTGGATTTAGAAGAGTTGATTAGTATCGATGCGGTTCATTCCGATGAAGGCGTTTTCGCATTATCACCGCTTTGGAAGAATATTATTCCTACAATTATAACGGTTGAAGTAAAGGTACATGATTGGAAGAAAGCGGTTTCCCAGGCAGCACGCAATAAGATTTTCGCTCATCAATCTTACGTTGCATTGCCCAAAAAACTGGTTGTTCGTAAAAAGGATGATCCGGTATTTGTGAAGCTGGGGATCGGCTTACTGTCGATAGATGATGACAATGTCACAGAGGTAATACCAGCTTTTATAGAAAAGCCCAGGATATGGGAATACTACTACAAGCTTGCTTTACTATTAGCAAATAGCAGACAGGATGATCACCAATGCCGTTCATTGTATCTTTAGATCAAGCCCAAAAATTATTTCCTGAGTTTGACTTTGTTTCTCCTTTAACACCTAGTGAACAAAAAGCAGCTTTCCATGTTAGAGATAAAAATAGACAAGATTTATGTTTAAAAATAATTGCCCCTGATTATGATTTGGGAAGGCTACAACGTGAGATAATTGCGTTGCAATCCTTATCTCATCCAAATATAGTCAGTTTACGAGAATATACTTTTTCATCAAAACTCGGTGTCCAACGTCATTACATCGTTGAAGAATTTATTGATGGTAATGACTTACATGATCTATTGCTTGGTAAACCTTGGGGAATTGAAAAAACGGCTAGATTTTTTGCTGGACTATTTGATGGCTTAAGTGCCCTTAACGAAAAAAACCTGGTTCATCGTGACTTAAAACCAAAAAACATAAGAGTTAGGCGTAATTATTCACCTGTTATTATCGACTTTGGTTTAGCACGGCATTTGTCATTAAGTGACCTAACCAAAACCAGCGAAGGAGCTGCAATTGGAACGCCTATCTACTTTGCTCCTGAACAGTTCCAGGGGAACAAACATGACATAGATCATCGAACTGATCTTTACGCCATTGGAACAATTTTGTACGAAGCCTTAGTAGGTCATCATCCATTTCATAAGAAATTTACATCTTATGCAGCTCTCATGGATGCTGTATGCAGTTCTGATGAATATAAAAGCGATCCTGTATTTCAATCATTACCAAACCAATGGCAACTGCTAATAAGTAGACTGCTAGAAAAGGAAAGGGTTAAAAGGCCTCTCAATGCTAACCAAGTAGCCAATATTATTCGGAGGTTGGGAGGTATTTCATGAGACGGGGCGTTTGGCATCAATTTGGAGACAGGAGCCAACGGCTAGTACAAGAGCAGTTAGAAGCTGGTAATGGTGTTGGGGTGATAATAAGCCCTCGTGATCTAGCATTCCACAATGCTGTCAATTACGCCAATATTTATCGTGAATTTGGTGCTGAGGTTATTGTTGATCTTCAGTTTTATAATCCGCAGTTTCACAATGGTCTTATTGAATCTTACCCAGTGAATGAGTTTCGGATTAGTGTATCGGAGCTTTGCAAAATAAATGAAAATCAATTGAGTGGTTTGGCTAATAGTTTACGAATAATAAATAACGACATAGGTTCTTCGGCTATTCTGTCACCAGCCTTGTTATATGAAGCTGGAAGAAATGATCTTATTGAATTAAATTCTCGGCTGTTCTCAGTGGCAAAAAGTGTTGGAGATGATTTAGGTATACCTACTTATGCGACTGTGCTTTTAGGAAGATCAGCAAATGTTTCCGAAGGTAACATAGCCTCTTTGTTATCCTATGCTACCGGATTAAACAGCGATGGTTGGTATTTTGGTTTTGAATTCATTCAAAACAGAATTCCGTTCAATTACGATGATATTTTACGGTTCGGTTTGGCACTCCTAACCTTAGCGTGTACCGGAAAACCTGTATTACATTCATATGCAGGTCCTTTATCTCTTCTGTCGATGGGGTTTGGTGCTACAGGGACGGCCATAGGTCATTCACAAAATCTATGGCAATTTACGAGAGGAAGGTGGGAAGCTTCAACAGGATCGCAAGGAGGAAGTGGAGACGCGCCACCTCGGTATTTCTCCCGAAATTTGTGGGGAACTTTTGTGTATCCTGATGAACTAATTCAGCTGCCAGTGTCTCTCCGTGAGAGACTACTTTCTCCCACGCCATGGTCTACTATGATAAACGAACATTCACCTCTTCCTTGGTCTAGGTGGGAAGCGAATAAGCATTTGCTTTATGTTATTGGACATACTGTTGATCTGATCTCTCAAAGTGCTAATGCGATAGATTGTGCATCTGTGGCACTAGAATTCTTGGAACAAGCAATTCAATTAGGTAATGATATTCAGCAATCGGGCTTAACCTTACGCGATGATACTTGCTGTTATCAGAATAATTGGAAACGGGCACTACTGCAAGGATTAGAGAGATATAGGGATGATTATGACTATTTATCTTTGTTGTTGGCTCCCTAATCTCTATTTACTTAGAAAAAGCCATAAGAAGTACTCATTACTTTCTACTAGCTCGGTGGGTTCAAACATGCGCCCAGGCCCGCCCTAGAGTTTTTTGGGACCCGCTCAAATTATCTTCGATCCACTTTTCCGCTCATCTATGCTCAGTTCCGAAGCAATGAATATGTTAACTTGAAAGATATCCAAAAGGTTATTTCGTTTATGGCTTAACAAGAATTGCCGAAATTGGATCAATTCCCTCTTTTGAATAAAGCTGCGGAATGCTTTCCTCTGAGATTCCTTCTAACATCAATTTGGCAGTTGCTTGATCAAAAGCTTGTTGAACAGATAAGCCAAATCAGAACCAAAATCTTTCATCTGGTTTCGTAGATCCTCGAGCCTCTTTGCTATAGACAAAACCCACATTTACTTATCGTAACTGGGTAGCAGAACCTCAATCTTACCCAACATTTTCAAGCTAAGCATATTGTCTCTCTGTGTTGCTTGGCGAGGCTTTCCATAATTACTCAATACCGGCCGAAAAGCAGAGCTATATGGCTTTGGCAGCTATATTAGGACGAGTGATACCTATTAACAAGATAAGCGTGCCGATCAAAACCACAACTACTTTTATCCTGTTCTTGAAGAACCGTTGGTCACGTTTTACCTGAGGGAGCGCGTGGCTTTGAGATAAATTATTGAATTTGGCTTCGTCATAATTTTTCATATGCCCCTACTCTGCCCAATCTTTGGCAATAACCTCCGCCTGCTCCAAGACGGTTCGTGTTGCCTTGTCCTGTTTGTCAGGCGGATAGCCGTATTTTCGCAAAATTCGTTTGACCATCACACGCAGCTTTGCGCGGACCGTTTCGCGCACCGTCCAATCAATCGTTGCATTGTTACGGACGGTTTCTACCAATTCCCTGGCGATGTTCTTAAGTGTGTCGTCCCCTAACACCTTAACGGCGCTGTCGTTGACTTCGAGCGCATCATAGAAGGCGATCTCATCTTCGCTAAGGTTAAGCTGTTCGCCCCGTTTTTGGGCTTTACGCATTTCTTCGGCCAGCTTGATCAACTCAGCGATCACTTCCGCCGATTCAAGCGTGCGGTTCTGGTAGGAGCGGATCGTGCGTTCGAGTAGTTCGGTGAAAGACCGGGACTGCACAAGGTTCTTCCGCATCCGCATTTTGAGCTCATCATTGAGCAGCTTCCGCAACAGCTCAATAGCCAGGTTCTTTTGCGGCATGCCTTTCACATCTGCCAGGAATTCATCTGACAGGATTGAGATTTCGGGTTTTTTCAAGCCGGCGGCAGCAAAGATGTCGATGACTTCATCGCTGGCGGCGACGGCGCGAGATAGGATCTGGCGAATGGCCTGATCGAGATCCTCTGCGCTGCGTTCCCCATCCACCGTAGATTTGATAAAAGCAGTGCGAACTGCCTGGAAAAATGCAATATCATCTCGAATGGCGAGCGCGCGCTCATCTGGAACCGCCAATGCAAAGGCTAGCGACAGTTCCCGCACAGCCTGCAGCAGCCGTTTTTTTCCATCCTCCTGTTGGAGAATGTGTTCCATCGCCATAGGCAGAATGGTTGTTCTTTCAGTCGCGGTTCCAGTGAAAAACTTTGACCAATCGAATCCGTGGAACAGCCCCTTGCATATCTCGTAACGCTTGAGTAGCTCGTTGACTGCTTCTTCCTGGTTGGGCGTGTCGGCTGGGTGACCGGCTTCGGTGTACGTCGCCAGCGCTTTTTGCAGGTGATAGGCCAAACCGAGATAATCCACGATCAGGCCGCCTGGCTTATCTTTATAAACACGATTGACCCGGGCAATCGCCTGCATCAGGCCATGCCCCTGCATGGGTTTGTCAATGTACATGGTATGCAGCGGTGGAACGTCGAATCCGGTCAACCACATATCCCGCACGATGACGATTTTGAACGGATCGTTCGCGTCTTTGAAGCGTTTGGCAAGTTCTTCACGGCGCACCTTGGTACGAACGTGCTTCTGCCATTCAAGCGGGTCGGTGGCGCTGCCCGTCATCACAATCTTAATCGCACCTTGTTTGTCATCCTCTGAGTGCCAATTGGGGCGCAATTTGATGATGGCATTATATAAATCTATGCAGATTCGGCGCGACATACACACAATCATTGCCTTGCCATCCATGGCTTCGAGCCGTTTCTCGAAATGGTCAACCACATCTCTGGCAACCAGGCTGATACGTTTCTCGGTTCCCACGATGGCCTCGAGGGCTGCCCATTTAGTCTTGAGTTTTTCCTTCTTTTCGAGTTCTTCGCCCTCGGTAACTTCATCAAATTCTGGGTCGATCTTTGGTTTTTCTTTTTCATCCAGATCGAGTTTGGCCAGCCTGCCCTCATAATAAATCTTGACCGTGGCTCCATCTTCCACTGCCTGCTGGATATCGTAAATGCTGATGTAATCACCGAACACGGCGCGAGTGTTGGCGTCCGTATGCTCGATGGGCGTACCAGTGAACCCTATGAAGGAAGCATTGGGCAGAGAATCGCGCATGTGTCTTGCGTAGCCGTCAATAAAATCATACTGGCTGCGGTGCGCTTCGTCGGCAATGACCACGATGTTGTGGCGGTCCGAAAGCGGACCGCCCGATTCAGTGGTGGGCATGAACTTTTGGATGGTCGTAAAGAATACCCCGCCGGCTTTCCGTCCCTTGAGTTTTTCAACCAGGTCCTCGCGGCTTGTTGCCTGTTCGGGCATCTGACGCAAAATTTCAGAACAGCGCGAGAACGTTCCGAAGAGTTGATCGTCGAGATCGTTACGATCGGTCAGAACGATAATGGTGGGGTTTTCCATGTCGCGATGCGCCACCAAACGTCCGGTGTAGAAGGCCATCGTCAAACTTTTCCCCGATCCCTGAGTATGCCAGATGACACCGATGCGCTGGTCACCGATTTCACCGCCTCTCATTGGATTGGCCAGGTAGGTGCCCCTTAGCTCCCCTAAGGCAGCACGATGTACCCGTGAGGCGCGGATGGTTTCCTCTAGCGCGTAATTCACCGCGTGGAACTGGTGATAGCCGGCAATCTTTTTGAGAGTGGGAGCGCCGCGCTCTTGTTCGAAGACTATGAAGTACCGGATCAGGTCTAGGAAGCGGCATTTGTTGAACACGCCTTTTAACAGCACTTCGAGTTGGGTGACAGAATCAGGCGCGCCGGTCTGACCTTCAATGGTTTTCCACGGCAAAAACCATTCCTTGTTTGCGGTCAGCGAGCCGATGCGGGCGTTGAGTCCATCGGAAACGATGAGCAACTCGTTGGTGTGGAAGAGCGCCGGGATATCGTTTTTGTAGGTTTGCAACTGGTTGAATGCCGACCAGATGGTGGCTTTCTCATCGGCGGCGTTCTTCAGTTCGATCACTGCTAGCGGCAAGCCGTTGACGAACACAACCACGTCCGGCCGTCGGTTGACCTTGCCGTTTTGATGTGTGGCCTCTACTGTGTATTGGTTGACGACCAACCAGTCGTTGTTCTCGGGGTATTCAAAATCCATCACATACGCCCGGCCACTAACCATGCGCCCGTCTTTGGATTTGAAATCCACCTCGATGCCGTTGACCAGCAGGTGGTGAAAAGCGTGATTGTTGAGCAGCAGCGATGGCTTACCGATTCGTGTAATTTTGCGAATCGCTTCTTCCTGCGCCTGAGTGGGTAGGTTTCTGTTGATGCGTGTAATGGCGTCTCGCAGGCGACCTACCAGAAGCGTTTCCTGGTAATCGCTGCGTTCAGGGTGTAGGCCATCACAAGCAATTTCAGGGCCGAAGGTGTAATGGTAGCCCAGATCTTTGAACCAATCGATGGCGGCTTGTTCGATAATGGATTCTGTGAAGGGTGGCATGGAGTAATCTCCCCTGTAGATAATTATATATGCAAGAACTCTGAACGGTAAATCATCATTTAGCGTCTAAATCAGCCACGGATACCTCGCCAGACATCAGGCGGGGCAAGAGAGTGTCACGTAGTTCAACAAGACGAATGGACTCGCATAGATTATTCTCAATTTGATTAACCAAAGGCACTATAACAGTTGTGAATTCACTAATTACTTCATTTGAGGGTATGAGCATAGGCAATTGTGCCAGCATTTTAGTGGTTATACTGCCCCGACTGCTGCTCGAATCTGATATTGCTCGAAGTTCGTCATATCGCCCAGACAAATTAAAGAAAAGATACAGCGGATTTTGCCCACTCATCACAATCACCGATTGATTGACATAAGTATCTAGGAGCAATAAAGAGGTTTGCCCTCTCGTGAATCCTTGTCCCGCTGATGCCATAACGATGTCATGACGGCGTGCAATTCGTGTTGAAGAATTATCAACGCCATTTTGTGTTATTAATTTCTCGGTTTTGATGATAAAGTGGTTCCGAGTTTCCCCTGAAGATAGCCACGGTATATTTCCGTTCCAATATGCCTCAACACCTGTACTTGGCGTACCTCCGCTATAGATTGTAGGAGTGATATCGCTGAGAACACCCTGTCTCCAATTGTCTGGCATAAGACCGCCGAACGGCTCAAATTCTATGAACCATGACTTGAAAAGCGTCTGTGCCAATTGCTCTAAATGATGATTTACCTTTCTTCCTGCCTCGGTGAGAATCTACCGAAAAAGGCAGGAGGAGCAATGAAGGACAAGCTGATTATGGATATTCAAGCAAGTATGGCAACGATGCTCAACACGGCACAATTGGAAGAGCTTCGAAGGGTGTTGACCTACCATCTCCATAATGTAGAGGTTACAGAGCACCGAGACGCTTCACCACAGGAAAACACCGAGAATAACGAATTACACGATGTGTTTATCGCTGCAAAGAGAGTGGAGGGTTGCTCGGAAAAGTCGTTAAAATATTATAGTTCCACGATCAAGCAAATGCTCAGCTCCCTATGTAAACCAGTTCGGGAAATTAGCACCGACGATTTACGTGGATATTTGGCGAATTATCAGAAGGAGCACAGCTCCAGCAAGGTTACAATTGATAATATGCGTCGTATTTTCTCCAGTTTCTTCGGATGGCTTGAAGACGAGGACTACATCCTTAAGAGTCCCGTACGACGCATCCGGAAGATCAAGACCGAAAAGACCATTAAGGATACTTTTTCGGATGAGGGCTTGGAACTCCTTCGTGATGCTTGCGAAGAAGTGCGCGATTTGGCGATGATCGACCTGCTCGCGTCAACGGGGATGCGTGTCGGCGAATTAGTGCAATTAAACCGTGAGGACATCAATTTCCACGAGCGGGAGTGTGTGGTTTTGGGCAAAGGCAACAGCGAACGGGTGGTTTACTTCGATGCTCGAACTAAGCTCCACCTGCAAAACTACCTTGACGGTCGGAGTGACGACAATCCCGCTCTGTTTGTATCACTAACCCCACCTCGCGAGCGACTTCTGATCGGCGGTGTGGAAACGCGGCTGCGTAAAATTGGCAAGCGGGCAGATATGCAAAAGGTTCACCCGCACAAGTTCCGGCGCACCCTTGCCACGCGAGCCATTGATAAGGGTATGCCTATCGAGCAGGTGCAGCGGTTACTAGGCCATGTCAAGATCGATACGACCATGCACTATGCGATGGTCAATCAGGCTAATGTAAAGATTGCGCACAGGAAATTCATTGGATAGGAGGGAATATTTCAGATGGTGGAATTGTTTCAATTTGAACTAGGGCAAGTATGCTCGCGCCTAAGCAGCGGGAAAGGCATTTCGGCAAAAGAGGTGCATGAAATTGGTGAGTATCCCGTCTATGGTGGTAATGGTTTACGTGGATATACTGACCAATCCAACTTCGAGGGTGAATGCGCTATTATCGGCAGGCAAGGGGCTTATTGCGGTAATGTTCGCTATTTCAGTGGTGCCGCATACATGACAGAACACGCGGTGGTCTTATGCGCAAACGAGAAAAACGACACCAGATACCTTGCATATTTGCTGTCCATTATGAATTTAGGCCGTTTGTCTGGCCAATCAGCACAACCTGGGCTGTCGGTAAAATCTCTGGCGAAGCAAATTGTAAGCCTACCCTCACTCTCCGAACAAAAAATCATGGCCGACACTCTCTCCGCACTAGACGAGAAGATTGAGAATAACTCGAAGATAAATCATCATTTAGAGCAGATGGCGGAGGCGATTTTTAAGTCGTGGTTCACGGAATTTGAGCCAACAAAGCCGTTTACTTCCATTGTGCAGGTGTTGGGTGGTGGTACACCACAAACTAACACTGCTGAATATTGGAATGGCAGGATACCATTCTTCACGCCCAAAGACGCTATCGAAACGTATGTACTGTCGACGGAAAAATCCCTTACTGAATCAGGCTTGAATAATTGTAACAGTAGGCTTTACCCGGTGAATACCGTGTTTGTTACAGCACGAGGTACAGTTGGTAAACTTGCTATGGCAGGTGCTCCGATGGCGATGAACCAATCTTGCTATGCGCTTGTAGGTAATGCCGGATATGGACAGTATTTCGTTTATCACCTGGCATTAAAAACTGTTGAGAGCTTAAAACATAAGGCAAGTGGGGCTGTGTTCGATGCAATCGTCACGCGAGATTTCGAGAGTGAGATTGTTCCCGCTCCGTCCGTTGAGAGTGTATGGGTTTTCGAGGAGAAAGTTGCACCCTTTTATAAGGCTATACTCAATAACCTGAAAGAATCCGCTCGTCTTGCTGCCATTCGAGACGCATTATTGCCCCGCCTGATGTCCGGGGAGTTATCCGTCGCAGATATGGACACTAAATGATGATTTATCGCTCGGTTCAGGGCAATTCGTGCGTCTATGACGGAGAGGATATTTGCGATCCCAATCTGTGTTTCGAGTGGCAGATCAGGAACTTCATACCGCATAATCGCGCCTTTATCACCTCGCGGCATCTTCGTTCCTTTAGCTGTTGCAGTGGCAAAATTGAAAAAGTTATCGTCTGAAAGCAGGTAGTAGAGGAAGCCCGGATGCACATGCTCTTTTGCCCGCAATACCAACACATCATTTGAACAGCCGCCATTTTGGTTAGCAAACCATATCTTGCGGAAGTAAGGACGAATGTTAGATATCAATATATCCTCTGCTTGGTAGGCTTGCGTCTGTGGTACAGTCGGAAGCCCCGCCGAGCGAGTGATGCCCTCCTTGTTTGAGAGCATATTCTCTGTGGAAATGTAAGTATCCAAATCCAAGTCGGCGACTAGAACTCGCCCATCCGCGTAGTAGCAGAGGTCGGAAAGAGTTAAGTCAGATGTCATATCTATCGCCACCGATCCATTCAAACACAAAACGGTCTTGGTTTAATAGTACAAGCAAGGCGTTTTGATAGTTATATGGCCTATTCTTGAACGCAGAGAGTTTTTCCCGGTCTTGGATAATTAACTGATTGTTACTCCACCAAGGTTTGAACTCAACTACCAGCAAGTTGTTTTCATTATTACCTCGCTTGTGAACAATCAAATCTGGTAAGGCACCGTTTTCTGCCCAACGAGTATTCGGCAAGGACTTTACGTTATCTAAATTGCGATTATATTCTGTGTCAATATTGAAGTCTTTCAAAATCGAATGCTGCGAAGCAAGCCATTGAAAATAAATACCAAATCGGAATACTATACCACGCTCTGAAACGTGGCTATCCATGCTTGGCAAAGTTATACCCTGATGAATAATGAGATAGCTGTCGTTCTCATACAAACAAACTAATGCCTGATGAATGATGGTTTCCAATTGTTCAGATGTCATACCCAATCGCCCCCAGTTTCTTGCGGATATCATCCTCTAATTCGCGCGACCGTTTGAACATCTCGGAGAGTTCGCCCGTCAACCGCGCCATCTTTTCCTCGAAGGCTTCGCGGTCGTCCTCCTGCTCCTCGATGCCAACGTAGCGTCCTGGGGTTAGTATGTAGCCTTGCTCTTTGATCTCCTCAACCGTTACGGATTTACAAAACCCTTGAATATCCTGATATTCTTCATCCCCACATTTCCATTTGTGGTAAACACCGGCGATCCTGAAAATGTCTTCATCCCTTAATTCACGATGCACCCGATCGAACAGCGTTCCCAGCTTGCGCGCATCGATGAATAACGTCTTGCCACGGCGATTTTTCTTGTTACGCGAGAGGAACCACAAACATACCGGGATCTGTGTGCTGTAAAACAACTGCCCCGGCAGCGCTACCATGCAATCCACTAGATCGTCTTCGATGATGGCTTTGCGGATCGCGCCTTCTCCTGAAGTGTTGCTCGACATGCTGCCGTTGGCCAGCACAAAACCCGCTGCGCCGTTAGGCGAAAGGTGATGGATGAAATGCTGCACCCAGGCAAAATTTGCGTTGCCGGCCGGCGGCATGCCGTACTTCCAACGCTTATCCTCGCGGAGTGCATCACCGCCCCAATCGCTCATGTTGAAGGGTGGGTTCGCCAGAATAAAGTCAGCTTTCAAATCTGGGTGCTGGTCGCGGTGGAAGGAATCGGCCGGCTCTTTGCCCAGATCGCCTTCGATGCCGCGGATGGCAAGATTCATCTTCGCCAACTTAAAGGTGTTGGGGTTGGATTCCTGCCCGTAGATCGAAATGTCGCCGATCCGCCCGCCGTGCGCCTCGACGAACTTCTCGCTCTGCACGAACATCCCGCCGGACCCGCAGCATGGGTCGAATACCCGGCCTTTGTAGGGAGCGAGCATCTCTACCAGTACGCGAACCACCGAGCGAGGTGTATAGAACTCGCCGCCCTTGCGCCCCTCCTGGCTGGCGAACTGCGAAAGGAAATATTCATACACCCGCCCGAGCGTATCCTGCTTGCGGCTTTCCTCGTCGGCGAAGTTGATCTTATTGCTGACCAGGTCCACCAGGTCACCGAGCCGGCGCTTATCCAGCGTGGCACGCCCGTAGTTGCCCGGCAGCATTCCTTTCAGGGGAGGGTTGTCCCGCTCAATAGCCTCCATCGCCTGATCGATTAAGTTTCCGATGGATTCTTGCTTAGCGTTACCCTGAAGCACTTTCCATCGAGCATCTCTTGGCACCCAAAAGGTGCGCTCGGCCAGATAAACATCCCGATCCTCAGGGTCATCCAGCCCTTCTTTCTCTACCCGAGCTCTCACCTGCTCGAATATGTCGGAAACGTATTTTAGAAAGATCAGCCCCAACACCACGGACTTATACTCTGCTGCATCCAGGTGGCCGCGTAACTTGTCGGCGGCTTCCCATAATTCATTTTCGATCCCAAGCGAAGCGCCGTTCCCGTTTTTACCGTTCTTCTTTTTTATTGGCATAAGTTTCCTCTATAATGCATTTCTCAACAACAAGAGATGGAAAATAAGGTCATTGAGACGAGCTAGCTTTCTCAAATACAAGCAAATCCCCTACCTGACAGTTAAAATATTCGCATAACGCCTGGATCACGGGAGCATCATATCGGGTTACTTGGTTATTAGCCCATGAATTCAAGGTTGACCATGCAATGCCGGTTCCGCGCTGCACATCATTAATTGCAATGCTGTGTTGCTCTCTGGTGGCCTTTTCTGCAAGCAGCATCCGAAATCTATTGATTATTCTTCCGGTCATGTTTGACCCCTTATGAGAAGGGAATAGGATTATCTTATGCGCTCTTGATAAAATTGTCAAAGAAAATCAAGGACTAGTCGTGCAATTAGGCTGCTGATCAAAGAATCATGCGATCTAAACGATCGGAACATTCATCCACAATCCCTGACAATCCCTTTGGTTAGCAACGCTAATCACGTGAAGTGTTCCACACGATATAATGAATGTTGTTGCCCAGGTTGACTTTAGATATGGTAAAGAATGGAGTGTCAGTATCATGGCGCAGAAAGTTACTATCCCCCAGAAATATCAGGTGTGGATCGAGGCGCGCAGACGTTATCACCTATCTGACGCCCAAGTCCAGATGGCAAGAGAATTGGGCCTGAACCCGAACAAGTTCGGCAAACTGGCGAATGAAAAGCAGGAGCCGTGGAAGAAACCTTTACCGGAGTTTATCGAGGAGATCTATTACAAGCGTTTCGGAAGGAGACAGCCTGAAATTGTTCGTAGCATTGAGCAGTTAGTACAGGATCAACGGGAAAAGAAAGCGGAACGTAAAGAGCGTCGTGATAAGCCATCAGAGCAGTGATTCAAAACCAACGTGTTTATTGATAGAGGCTTTACCCCCTTAAATTCAATGTCTTTCAGACAAAAACTACGTAGGACTCAATATTTGGATAGTTCTGCTGGCAGAACTGACGCACCTGTTCTGCACACTCGTTAGCCAGGAGCACACTCCAGTGCGCGCCAACGATCTCCACGTGAATGTACTGTACCCGGATCTCCTCTTGCCGATACCTTTCTACATGGTCATGAATCTGGGCAAATGCATCCTCGCAAGTTTCACCGTTCGCTAAATGGATACGCACTTCCACGCTTCCGGTCGAAAGCTCTGGATCGTTGATGTTCAGGTGTTGACCCGTGCGTAGGCAAGTTTTGCAAACGTCGCCGGCGAAATCAGGCTCGACGAAAGGAAGCGGATCTCCACAAAAGTAGTAACTTCCCTCCACCTTTCCGCAACGGCTTTCAAGCCTGGGCATGCTGTTCGCCAGTTGAAAAGCCTCAAAGAAGTGAATTTTTCCGGTGTCGGGATCATACCATCCGTTCAGGTGGGGTAATAGGTGTTCTTCGTAATACTTGTCAGGACCCAGGTATCGAACAGGCAGAACTGGCAGCCAGGGATACCCTTCGTATAAAGTATCGATCTTTTCCTGAACAATATCCTGAAGGCCAGGATCTTCTAGACATACAATCAGTTCACTGACCGTTGGACTTGAATTTTCGGCAGTGATTCCCGACCAGCCATAATTCACTTCGGCAATAACCCGATCCTCAGCCCCGATAACAAAAAATGACCAGCGTGAAGTAACCGAAAAATCCTCTTCGCGTTCCTGCGCTGCATAGATCAACAAGTCGTACTTGAGTAACTGAGAACGGTATTTTGGAAGATCGTTACGAATTCTCGACATGAATGTTCCCTGTTTTGGTGTTCATCATAGATGAAAGTACGGAACTGCACAAGAAGGTCAGAAGCTTAATTGTCCAAACCAACTGTGGAGGAGTCGTACAAACCTAATATTCCTGCTTTTGCAACCAGGTGTTCGCGAGTGAGTGCCTGCATACGATCTTTCAGTCTAGAAACATAAAAGCGTACAGTTCGAGGCTTGATATCGCAAACAGTCGCGAGTTGATCATCACTCATTCCGGCAGCCAATCCTTGCAAGATGCGCGCTTCTGTAGCGGAAAAATTCATTCGCCGGTATAGCGATTCAGTCCCACGAATAGGCGTAATGATAAGCGTATCTCCCTTTTGGATTGCTTGAAAAGGGCCGCAATGTGCCTGGAAGGGTGGTTCCCATAATCCCATTTGGATGCGCTGAAGCAACACTTCGGTTTGAACAGTCTCTTGCATAACAATAATGGCATTATTTTCGCCGATAAAGACGATCTGGGACAAAGTCTCAAATTCCCCCTTTTTTTGTTTGGTTGTATATCGGTTTTATTTCGGTTATTTTATATGACCGATCCTTTATGAGTAACTGGGAATATCCGCAAGATTGATTGCGGTTTTCCACACTCCATTGCGGGAAACCGCAATCTCTTCTCTGATTGTCAAAAGCGGCAAGACTACTCTCTCTCTTGCCGGTTTTGACAAATGGTCAGGCGGGTTCGTGCGCTGTACATTCAGAGCATCACAACTTTCGAGGAAAACGAATGAACCAACCTGATCATCCTTCTTTGTTGACTGTGGATGCTGCCCAGCAGATGCGCCAGGCCGCGAAAGCGATGCGCGATTTGGCCTTCGGCCTAGAGCAATATGCCGCCGAACCTTGTTTTTCCGCTGTGAATAAGATCAGCCGCGACCTGAGCCGAGTTGGATGGAACGCAATATACACCTCATTGTTGATGGCTGAACTGGCTGAAGCGATGCAGGAAGAGAATGGTAATCACCAAGAACAAATGGAATCAAATTACTTCTTCCAGCACCTGGATGCCTTGCTGACGGCGATCAATTACTTTTCCAGAAGCATTGTCCGGTTGAAACGCATTGGGAAAAACCTTCGGGGAACTGAAGGGATCAAGCCCCATTGGACAGAATTGTACGATCGTCTGAAAGAGGTGTCGCGTGAATGCAAGCCCTTCTGACGTTTCCGGTGAAGAACCACTGAATCCGGCTGCTGAAGAAAAAATCCGCGAGTTTTGTTATGAACTAGCCCTGGCGCTGCGCCGCATCACCGGACGCAAAGTGGACCAGGGGCTAGAAGAACTGCCCAAAGTCGTCCGAGAAGCCATCGAGAATGCCAATGGAACTGAACCTACCAACCAATCCTGACGACCTGAAAAATAAAATCCAGAGCTTTCTTGGTGACCTTGCGCGCAATCCTGATCAGGAAGTAGCCGGCATTTATACCCGCATTTCTCGCCTGGACCCGCGTCATCATGGTTACTCTTTGGAGATCCAGCCGGATCGCTCTGAAGAGTACGTGAAGTCGAAGGGCTGGCGTGTGTATGCAGTTTATGAAGACCCAGCGAAAACAGGGCGCAACAGCCGGCGCCCAGGCCTCCAGCGGCTGCTGCAGGATGTTCGCGCGGGAAGAATCACGGTGGTGGTCGTACACCGTTTGGACCGTCTTTACCGCAACTTGGAATCCCTCTTGCGCTTTTTGAAGCTGATCAAGCGTTACAAGGTGCGGCTTGTCTCGGTAACCGAGCAGATCGACACGGATAACTGGTGGGGCAGGTTGGTGCTCTACGTGCTGGGCGCGCTGGCAGAAATGTACATCTGGCAGGCCAGCGCGCGGACGCGTGAAGCTAAGCTGGAGCGCGTGATGAAAGGACTGTCGAATGCTTCGTACCGCTTTGGATACTGCAATGGGTTATGCTCCACCTGCACGGACCCGAATGGCAAAGATTACTGCCCGCTGTTTGGCAACCCAGACCGCCAGGAAAGCGAGCGTGGACGCATCCCAGTTCCTCATCCAATTGAATCTCATGCTGTCCAGCTCATTGTCGTTTGGTATCACCAGGGAAAAAGTGATCTTGATATCGCCAGTGCTCTGAATGGAAATATCTTCCGTTTGCCCGATGGCACGGAAGTCCATTTTCGCACGAAGGGCCGGCCAGGCAGCGTTCCGCCTGGCCCGTTCAGCCGGGATAATATCCGCGACATTGTGCGCAGCCCGTACTACGTCGGTCTGGTAGCGCATTATCCAACTCGCCCATTAGACATGGAGGATGATCCTGAAGATCCTCGGAGAAAACCGAACAGTCTGCCATTAGCCAATAAGCGCGTGCCTCAGCAACTCACCGCAGGCGTACACACTCCCCTTTATGGAAAGTCTCTGTGGGAATCGAATATGCAGCTGCGAAAAGCCAAATCGAACATGAAAGCGACTACCCACACGCCCCGTCCAGAGTACCTACTGACCGGTATCGGGCGCTGCTGGGTGTGTTACGAGCACGGGAAGATCAAAGCTGGCTTCTGTGGTGTTCGGGGTGGCAGCGGTATTTCGTATTATCGCTGCGCCACGGTTCGAGACCGGGGAAAAATTATGCAGGCTAAACAATCAGAGGAAGTCGTTTATACGGGTACACGGCCGGTGGAACCGAATCACCAATGGGAGTGCTTGCTGGAAGCGCATCTGGGCAATTGGAAAGCTGAGGAAGTCGAAAGTGAGATCGACAGGCTAGTAGGCAAGCTGGTGATCCCTGAGAAGTGGCACGACATGATCTATGCGTATTTTCTGCATGATAATGGTTTGGCCGAATTCGAGCGAGAAACCTATAACCTTCGCAAGGAATTGGAACGGCTGCAGCGGCTATTTACAGGTGGGTATATCAACCAGGCTCAGTTTGAAGAGCGTGCTGTTGAAATTACGAGACGACTGAAAGAACACCAACCTACCAGTCGTCCAGAAGCAAAGGAACTATTTCCTCTCCTTAAGGATTTTAAATCCACCTGGAAGCGACTTTCTCTAGCCGAGAAAAAAGCGATCCTAAATGTTATGTTTGTCGCCCTCTATTTCGATCAGGATGGAAAAGTAAAGAAGGTGCTTGCGAACACACCTTTTGATGCAGTTGTATGTTGAAAGAAGGTTTGAAGCAAACAAGCCCGAGGCCACCTCCCTACCTCGGGCTTGTTTATATGTAGGACCTTCATAGGACCATATGGTTTATCTGTTGTTCAAAATTCATTTGCCCTGTCCCACTTGAAAAATTTCTAGAGGATGTTGTGGAATAGAAATTTAGGAGGTGCTCAAGAATGTACAGGGAAAACTGTTACATCTTTTTACCAGACAATTTAATTTGGTATCTCTCAAGACAGGGTTCCACTGATGAGGCGAGACCTTTTCTCTTTATTTTTTGTCTTTAACCAATAACCCTTCTTATCGGTTCTGACTGAAACCCGTCATGATGGGTCTCTAAGTTCTTGGTAAATCATCCCTTAAGGGCAATAAGAAATAAAAAATGCACAGAAGAGGTAAACAAACCAATTTTTAAGTTTTCCAGAGAACCGGGAGACAGTATAGTCTCCCGGTTTTCGTTTCCTGATATATAATATTTTCATTCCACAATTGATACAAACATATAGATGAGTATTTAGGGGAGTAACGAAAATGGCTGTACAGACCGTTGAAGCAATTAAAGGGACGTCCCAGATTTTCAAAGACGGTGAATACCTTTTTTCCGCAACATAAAAAATTGATTTGAATCAAGCAGCGCCAGACTCGCAGTATGAAATAGTAGGCACTATAAAGACACCAGGCGAAAGGCATGCTTAGGCACTTTATTCAAAGTCCAAATCTATTAGCAGAGATAATATAAAAAGGCGACTTATCACAAAGAAACAGTGTGCATATTGCGGTACGGCCGTCGAAAAGATAGAGAAAGAACACGTAATACCAGCCTGTTTATATCCAGAAACTCGAGAGTACTCCATTATTAATCGGCTAACTATTCCATCATGCGGAAATTGCAATCATGGTTGGGCAGATGATGAAGCGCATTTCCGAAATATTTTAACTGTCGCAGGGGACAAAACAGACCCAAAAGAAAGCCTTTACTGGACAAAAGTATTGCCTAGTTTTGATAAGATAGATGACCGTAGGCGATTATTTGATCTGTTCCACCAGCTTGTGCCGAGGATGTTGATGGCGAGGATAGGAGCAAGATCTATCTAGTGCTATCTCAGGGGAGATAGCTTGAAGTATGGTATAACGGTGAAATGAGTACAAAACCGTTGTATGTCAGAACCTTAACAGATGATGAACGCAGGCGATTGGAAGCAGGCTTACATGCCTCCGATGCCTTTGTAATGCGACGCTGCCAGATCTTGCTGGCGAGCGCACGCGGCCACCATGCTATCCCGATTGCCCAAAACTTGGGATGCAGTGACCAAACCGTGCGCGAAGTAATCAAAGCCTTCAATGCCGAAGGACTGAAGGCGCTGGAGCAGAAGTCCCACCGCCCGCATAGCACGAGCGACGCTTTTCCACCCGAACAGGCCGAACGGTTGAAGGAACTGCTCCATAACAGTCCCCGCCAGTACGGAAAAGCGACCAGTTTATGGACCTTGGATCTGGCCGCAGATATCTCGTTTGAGCATGGTTTGACCGAAAGCCGGGTGAGTGGGGAAACCATTCGGGCCACCTTGGCACGCCTCGGCGTGCGCTGGAAACGGGCCAAACAATGGATTACCAGTCCCGATCCGGAGTACCAGCGAAAAAAAGGCTCCGCGATCGACTGATTGCGTTGACTGCACGCCATCCGGATTGGGTGATCGGCTTTCAAGATGAAACCTGGTGGAGCCGTTTCATCCAACCGCGCCTCTCGGCCTGGTCGCCGGATGGACAACCCTTGCATCTGGTTGAACAAACGCCCCGAGCGAAGGATACGGGCGGGAAAGCGCTGGCTTGTTATGGAATTCTGTTGCGTGACTGCCCGCAAGAAGCGGACCACTGGGAAGAGCGCATTTGGCTGCGCTTTGTGGATGGTCGTCCGGTAAGTGCCATCACCACCCAGTTTTTGGCCTGGTGCTGCACCAAACTGCAGGCGTTGGGCAAGCGGGTCTTCATTCTGGTCTGGGATAATGCTTCCTGGCATATTAGTCGTGTGGTGAAAGATTGGCTTGCCGAGCACAACCGGCAGGTGCAGCAGACAGGGCAAGGGGTGCGCATTTTTGTTTGCCCATTGCCCATCCAAAGCCCCTGGCTCAACCCGATTGAGCCCAAATGGGTGCATGGCAAACGGCGCATTGTCGAACCGGACCGTGCCTTGCCGCCTTTGGAGTTGGAAGAGCGTGTTTGTGCTGCTCTCGATTGCCCGCGTGAAGATCATCTGTCCCTTCCAAAAATGTCTTCTGATTAAGCACTAGTAGACTGTCAGACCTCAATCTTGGGGTAAAGACTTTTTAACTTTACCCGCGCATCGGCAGTCGTGAACTGCCAATGAACTTTAACAACCTCAGAGTTACGTTGATCTTGCCATGCTTCGACTTCTTCAGCCAACTTTTCCATGCTAGGAATGCGGCGATCTAAACACTGCCGAACCAGAGCGCTCAGTTCGATCTCAGCCATATTGAGCCAACTGCCATGTTTCGGGGTGTAGTGGAACTCAAATCGCTCTACCAAACGTCTCGCTTCACTCGGCTCAAACACCAGATAGAAAGCTGCCGGGGTGTGCGTATTGAGATTGTCCATTACCACCACGATCTTCTCTGCGTCCGGGTATAGTTCGTCGGAAACTTTGCGCATCACTTCGGCCCACTCCTCTCTGCGACGTTGATCGGTGATTTCAATGTGGCGTTTGCCCACCAACGGCTCAAAAAGCATGAAAAAATCGGCTACACCTTCGCGCTGGTATTCGTAATCCTCACGGGCCGTTTGTCCAGGTCGAACGGGTAAGGGATCACGGATGTCACTCAAAAGCTGTTTGGGCATCTCATCCATACAGACTAGCGGTCGTTTTGGATCATAGGGACGCTTGTAAACCTCTAAAATGTTCTCCATGTTACAGACAAAGGCTGCGTCAGCTTTGGGTGGGATGCACCACTGCTCCTTTAGCCAGGGTTTGAGTTCGTTTTTTTCAGCACAGAGCGGATCGTTTCATGCGAAATACCATCCACGTGACCCAAGCGAATGAAGCGATTCCGCAACAAACGCAAACTCCAACGTGTTTGCCCGGTTGGCGGTTCACTGCATGCCAACGCAATCAGATGCGCTTCTGTTTCTCCATCCAACGCCCGTTCGTACACACGATCCGGTTTTTTGCGCTCCAGCGTAGTTTCCATCCCTTTTTCAACGAAACTCTTCCGTACCTTCATAATTGTGACCACGGTTACGTGGTAGGCGGCGCGAATCTGCTCGTACGTCCAGTTCTCACCCTTCGGCCCGCTGTCGGATTTGAGCAGGATCAATGCGCGTTTCATTTTTCGTGCTGGTAATGATCCCGAGGAGGTTAGGTTTTCAAGGTGCTGCCGTTCTTCGTCTGTCAATTCGACTTTGTATTTCCGCTTCATCGCTCTTGCTTCCTGTTGAGTTTTTTCAACATTGTAGCAAGTTTCGCGATATTTTATACCTTTAGGCTGGACAGTCTACTAGGTAACGATCCAAGAATTCTTTGGGTGGTGCGTAAAGTTGTAAGAGGATTGAGTTATCACCACAAGATTTCTTTCCCGGTACCTGAGGAAAGAGCGTGGGTAGATGTATTGAAATATAAAATCCCTGATGAATTCTTGAGTGCGATGGAATACTCTGATCGAGGGAAATCTTTTTGCTACTATCGGTATGCGGCCCTAAACGAGGAAGATATTTAATCTGCTTGGTTGATAACGGTTTTTGAAACAGTGTCATTTATTGGGATTGTCTACAATTTCGAGATAAATACGTCTCCCACCCTATCGCCAGCAAAGGAATAGATATGAATTTGATAAACCTTGATGAAATTTGGGGTAGCCCTGCCGATTTGATATTATACGTGAAAGCCTCAAACGAGTTCAAGGTCGGCGAAACATTTAAAAACCTGGAATTTTGCTGGTACGTTTTTGAAGAGAACTATAAAGATTTGAGGGAGTCGCTTACCTCGACCACTTTCACTGATGCTAAGGAATTTGACCTGGTTTTGAAGAGGTTTTCGCGATTGTTGCACAATTTTTTAGCGGCTGCCATGATGCTTAGAGACGTAACGAGGGCATTGAAAGCAGGTGAGAGCCAAGAATTTCAAGAGGATTATCAAAAAGAAATAAGTTCGCGGTTCGTAGGCAACCATCTGAATTTATTTGTAGAAAATTTGCGGAATTATTCTCTTCACTATCGCCTTCCCATTGGGGGGATTATGACCGAGTTCAAAGCGGACCCTCAAACGGGAAACTTGTTTTTGGATGATTCTTTCTTTTACCTGGATAAGAATTTATTGGAAAAGTGGAATAACTGGGAAAAGGGAAAAGTATATTTAGCATCCGCTGATGAAAATATCAAAATTATCGATCTTATCGACGCCTATTTTATTTCTATTATGGAGTTTCAATGGTGGTTACGCAAGTACTATTCAAATGCACATCGGGCAGAACTTGAGCGACTCTCTTTAGTCAATACGAGAATTTTTGAGTTGATGAATAAACCTAAATAATGTCAGGTGACTGACCAGTGCATTAATGGGGGAGGGAAAGGCTCCGCCGTCCAGTTTTTCAGATTGAGTGAGAATGTTTTTAATTGCAAAACTATACCCCAATGTAAAGAACGGGCGCAATTATCATCCTCAATATAGGGGTATTTCCAAAAATAGGGAGCAATGTTCACCAAAAATCAAGGGATGACCCTGGCAAACATCTCCATCCGGAGAGTTCTCCTGGTTATTCGGCATGCCGAAATACATTTCGGAATTGCTGGAAGAGTCGGTTTACCCCTTGCCGTTGGGAGCAATCAGGATCCGAGACCGGAGCACCTTGAACGAGTAGCCCCTTCCCATTCTGTTTTCTGTCGGGATCAGTGCATTGAGCCCTTCGGTATACTCATTGGAGACAGGGCAAACAGAATAGGCAAAGATCTCGTCCTTCCAATTCTAAATGGCCATCAGGAAAAGCAGTTGCTGTAACCAGCTCTGATTTGTCCCTGCTGGAATACCGGTCTTCTTCGAGTCTTCGGCCATTCTCAAGCATTCTGCCCAAGCAGCTACAGCCTCTTCCTGTCTGGGGGTGAGCTTTGTTTTCCGAGGATCAAATTTGATGACTGTCGTTGAAGAGATTTTTTATCATAGCTACAGTTCCTCTGGTCGCATCCATTCGGGTAGGATAATATTGTACTTTTGCGCTAGATCAAGTAGGCCACTATTCAATTCCGGGTCCCATGATGCGGGCTCTATTTGATAATATATCGCTCCTAAAGCTGTGGCGTTCTTTTCTAGATCATCCGCACGCTGCAGACAATCTTTGCGACTGTTCTCTGTTTTTGTCATAGGAACTTGTTTCAACAAATCGGACTTGCGAAACATCATTTCGGCAGATAAATTCCAGATAACTTCACTTGCCCTGCCCACTCGTCCAGCCAATTGACCTAAAGGATGGGCGATGCCCATTGTGGTTATTGCCCCTGTTCCATCCTGTCTCATCCAGTCAGGTAAAGCTATCCCGTATTTGTCTGCTCTCTGGATCAAGATGTGGTTGTATTCTGGGCTCGTGAGACTGCCACTAGGGTCCATTTGAATTGCTACAAGGTAAATAGCAGATCCATACCTATCCAAATCATCGTTTCTGTTCAACATATGCATTGCAACAACTTTAAGGGCACTTGCTGGGGTGCCTTCGGTGTTTGATTCCTTTATTTCCATACGGATTGGATAAACGATTTTTAGCTGCATAATATTATCCTCTTGGTTGTGGGGCTTCTACGTTAGGATAAAGCTTACGATACCGGTTATATTCCCGTTCGTAGTATTCCCGCCCAAAGTCAGTTAAATAAATCCGGTATTTGCCCATATTAGGTGCCAGGCTTTCAATTCCTGGCTATTCGGCCATATAAGCCCTTATTGTCCTTGAGAGTCCTCGTTGCCAGGAAGTGAGATATCTTTTGAGGGGTTGACCGAATAATCTTTATCAACCACACCAGTATTTATATCGCCCCTTACGTGGGCATCCCACCAGTAAATCCCTTTGTTTCGGCCAAAAAGCCCACTCTCTCGATAGTCCTTGAAATGTCCTCGACAAATGTGCAGGGCCTTTTTTAGTCCATGCTGTTCGCTGTTCCCCTCTGTTCTCAATATCTTTTTCATGGGCTCGATTTCCAGCACATGATAGCGCAAGCGCGGGCCGTGCCTATGGCGCTTGCCTGCCCTGGTGCCCTGGCCTTTCGGAATAACAGTTACGTTTTTGCAGTGCATAAATGCCAGGGTTAAAAGTGGGGTTGCCATAGTCCAGCCAATTGTGCTTTGCGGATCCTCTACTTGGGACGGGTAGTGGACCACTATGCAATCCCCGCCTGTTCTCGCATCTTTACAGATTCGCCCATTACCGTCAATAACTATGAACCAATTAGCAGCCTCGATTGACGGGCCCTTTTCTTCAAGAATCAAAAAGCCGCTATCATCCCTGACAAAAAGCACAAAAATGCTTACCCACCTCGCCCCGACAGGGTTGCAAGGCTGTTCCTTTAGCTGTGGGAAAACATCTTCGAAGGCGTATTCTTGCAAATCGAAAGATCGAATAGCCATTCCTATTTTTCGAACTTCGTCCCTGTACTCAATAAACATTCGCTCGAAAGGCGGAGCAACATTAGGAAAATCATCATTCGTGAGCTGTTGTCCCTGTTGCTTGATATACTGCCAAACGTTGCTGGCATCAATGATATAGGCACCGTTCAGGACTTCGTTTAGGGAATTGTCCTTCGTTATTGCTAGCAGCTCTTCGTAAAGCATTTTTTCTCCTAATCGCATGCACACAGGCTCTCCGCCCCGATGATCCCGTAAATCATCCCGTTGAACGTCTTCCGCGTTCGTTCATCACCCATGAGTCGCTCGTAGGCGATCATTTAATCCGCACCCTGCTCCTGCTCTTTTTCACTCAATTCCATGACTTGCCATCAATCACAAGTCCGTTTCTCCTAAAATTATCGCTACCCTCGTTCGCAGTCACTCATGTTTAACATGAGCCAAGTTTAGAATAATTGTAAGCGATCAGTTGGTAGCAGGAAGAGCGTAATACAGGATGTAAGTGTTTGAATTATTAGATTATAAATCGGTTATTAAGTCCAAAATCAACAAGGGTGTTGGTCACGCAAAATTATTTGCAATGGAGGGTTACAATTGATTCGGTAAAGAGAATATCATTATTTATCAATGTTATTTGCACAACAAGGATAAGCAGTGAAATTATACAAACGTGACTACACTGAATTAACTGCTGAAGAATTTGCGGAATGGAATTCCATCCGTGAAAGTGAGATTGTACGAAAATCTGGGAATTTACTCATTCGCCAAAGCAGGTTTCACGATTATCCAAAGGCAGCCAGGCACTTTGATTCTTTATTCCCAAACAATTACTTAGACCCCGTTGATTTGAAAGATAAGGAAAAGTTGCTCGAAAAAGTTGCTCTCTTTAACGACGCTTTAAATTCTGAAGAAGTTACAGAGCGAATAATTCTGAATTTTATTAGTGAACAACAAACATATTTCATCATTGCGTCTATGCTAAAAGAGTATTTTCATTTCGGGCATCATGACACGTTTCTCTTTCCAGAATTTCAACTCGGTAATTCATATCAAGCCGATTACTTACTTGTTGGAAGATGTTCAGATGGCTGGAATTTTGTGTTTGTTGAACTTGAAGCACCACTTGGTCAAATTACATTGAAAGATGGAGAATTAGGCACCAGTTTTAGAAAAGGAATTGAGCAAGTAAAGAACTGGGATGTTTGGCTCGAAGCACATTACAGTTCTCTACGAGAGACTTTTGATAAATATCGACGTGAAGGCGAAAATCTGCCAGACGAATTTTTTACTTTGGATAAATCTCGAATAAACTATGTTGTAGTTGCAGGTCGCCGTGGAGATTTTAGTAAAAAAACCTATCGAGAACGCCGTAATTTGAAGAAAAATTCTGTATTGATTTTGCACTATGATAACTTGATTGACACCTCAAAAAACATTATTGGTCAGAGTACTTATTAAAGATACCAAGACTAACAAAGCGTATACTGGACTGGTGGATACGGCCCGGCTTTTCAAGCATTTTTCTGGCTTCAAGTTTTTCCTGCTTCCAAGCATAATCCAATCCACCTGTCAACAACGTGAACCGGTATTCAAGCTGGGCATATTGTCCTTGTTCTCTCGTTATTTATTTATCCTAATGCCATCATTTTTCTCGGCTGGTGAACCACTGAGCTTGAAAATGGCAACTTGAAGATTATAGGTCAATTTAAATATTCTTGATATTGTATTGTGCGCTCAGTTGGGTACGCTTATTATTAGATTCATTATATGTTGCTGATGCGTTTTCAAGGTCCTAAAGATAGTTTTTTGCCATAAAGGACGATTATTGGCCCAAAAGTAGACAGAAATTCGTCAAAATACCTATCAACGGTCGATCGGTAGAGTGGTTGGGCATAACCGACTGAACGCTATATACCCACTTTATAAATATCAAAAAGTCGATACGGAATCTTTACGACACCTGGTGGATCGTATTTTTACCAGCGAAATCCGACCGACTGAACACTTACCAGACTAGGCAGAGACCTGGTCTGTTTGTATTTTTTTAAGACGATACTCAAATTTGCCATGAAACGATAGAGTTCACGTTAGGAACGAAAACACGAGCTATATGACCGGTAATCTCTATTACTGGTTCAATATGAAAATACAGAATCGGCCAAGTTGCCGGTTTTTGTTCGAGATTTTTCCAAAATTTATCAAACATTGAACTTTGGTAATGCCAAATTTCTAAGCTAGGCTTTATCCATTGAGGACAATTCATCCCAATCTGATGGTAACAACCCCTATTTGCAGTTTATAAACTTCGCTATCTGCTTTATATGGTGGGTGTATGAGAATGGAAAGGACTAACTACGTATTAGTCTTCAAGGTATTTTTTGGTTAAGAACAGCATAGCTTCCACTACAGCTTTCCGCGTTCCAGGATCAGGAATCTTTGCTACTGCTAATGCAATATCCACAGCTTCCGGTGGAAGATTTTCTGTATCAACGGACCGAACGTCAAAAATCTTCAAGGTTGGCCACCCGGCCAATTGGAGAAACTCGTTGGGATTAACGCCATAATGATCCGCCAGTAAAATGCAAATGTGCATACTTGGTCGCTGGCCTTCTAACACCCGGCGCACCCCTTGATGGTCTAATCCAGCGCGCAAGCTGGCCTCCCGATAACTCTCGTTATGTTTTTCCAGTAATTCCCTCAGCCTTTTGATCATTGGCTCAGGATCGTACGGTTTCTCCAGTGTTTTTCGACGTGACTTCGCAATTGGTTCTTCCATGTGAGTCCACCTGACGTAAAATAGGGGAACATCCGTTCTTGCCGGATGTATCAAAACCATTATAGCACTAGGAGGTCCATGTGGAAAAAGAAAGGTTGCGAGCGGTTGGATACCGCAGAGTATCCATGCGTGAACAGGTGGACGGGCACAGCTTGGACGCGCAAGCCAAAAACATCAAGGATTATGTGAACGGTCAAGGCTGGGATTTGCTGGAGATCTACACCGATGCCGGCATTTCTGCAAAGAAGGATAGCTTTCGGCCAGACCTGGCCAGGTTGATGCAGGATGCGGAAGACGGCAAGATCGACGTGGTGGTGGTTGACAAGATTGACCGCTTTTACAGACACCTGGCAGGGCTTCTGACGGCCCTGGATACCCTCAGGCATATGAACGTCGCCTTTGCTTCTGTGCAGGAGCGCCTGGACTTCACCTCGCCCTGGGGCAAGCTCACCCTGACAGTGTTGGGTATCTTGGCCGAGCTGTACTTAGATAATTTGAGACAAGAGACCATCAAGGGCAAGAAAGAACGCGCCCGCAAAGGGTTGTGGAATGGAATGCCGCCGTATGGCTATTGCAAAGGGCTGTGCGAAGCCTGCGAGGATCCAAATGGAAAAGGCTACTGTCCTGACTTTGGCCAGCCCAGTAAAACAGACGGCAAGCACTTGGTAGCCCATCCCATCGACAGCCAGGTGGTCAAGCTGGCATTCGCCTGGTATTTGGAAGGGAACGCATCTGACGCGATCATCGCGGAGAAGCTGAATGAGTTCTTCCTGGAACTGCCCGATGGCGAAAAGATCCAGGTGCATCAGCGCGGCCATCCGGGCGTATCTGAGCCAGGACCGTTCAAGAAGGACGTGGTTCGGGATATGCTCAAGCGCGTTTTCTATACCGGGTTCTTGCCCTACAAATCTTCTTCTGGGCTAGGGGCCAGGCGTACGCGTCGAAGCGATCTGGCTAGCGCTGAACTTTATCCGGGCCAACATCCTGTACTAATCAGCATGGAAGACTACCATAAAGCTCAGGAATTGAGGCGGTTGCAAACGGTTACCCGCCACACAAAGTGGAGCACGCCGGCTCACGTTTTCCCGATGTCTGGCATTCTTTACTGTGGCTACTGTGGCAGTTCGATGCGCGGTGTTTCCAATCAGAACCGGTTATATTACCGGGATGGGGCGAACATCGAAAAGACCAGAAATTGTCCGCAGCATACTGTACGAGCAGAAAAGCTGGAAGCCAGCATGGTCGAAGCCCTCAAGAATATCCTGGCAGCGTGGGACAAAACTCATGAGACTATTGATCCAGAGGAAGCAAGCCGGGATATCGAGAACCGCTTCAATCGGGCTCGTGAGCTATACTTAGCAGGAGACCTTACACGCGACCAGTATCAGGTCGAGAAGGAGCGCTACGAAAAATCGAAAAGTAACTTGCGCCTCGAAGATGCAAATGTTATAATAACACTAACCGATAGCCTTCGAACCAGCTTGAATAACTGGGACGAAACCTTACCAATCGAAAAGAAAAAGCTGCTACGGATGGCCGTCCGAGCAGCTTTTGTCCGAGGCGATACCCTGGTAGCTCTACAGCCCACTGAGGTATTTTGGCCTCTAACCGAACCTATTCGTTGTCAGAGCGGGGAGGGCGGGATTCGAACCCGCGGCTGAGTTAATGCCCCAGCACTCACTTAGCAGGCGAGCCCAATCGGCCTCTCTGGCACCTCCCCGAATTCCCAAGCAGTTACATTCCACTACCAGGAAGGCTTCTGGCGGAGGGAGTGGGATTCGAACCCACGATGGGTTACCCCATACCTGTTTTCAAGACAGGCGCCTTCGGCCGCTCGGCCATCCCTCCTGGTAGACCATGTTACTGCTACGAAGGGGCATTCTAACACAGTTTACAAGCAGCGGCAAGAGCCGCTGGTTTTGTATTATCGTTTTTTGACCTATTCCTGCAAGGTCATTTGCCACAGATCGGTCTATTTCCCCGGCCACAGCTTTTCGAAGCGCCTTGAAGCCAGCAGTAAACTGCCCACCAGAGCTATCAGAATCAGGAACCAGGAGAGTGTCAGCCGCCAGCCATACGCCGCCGGCATGCCAAAGCCAAGCAGGATGCGATCGGACGTGAACAGCATCCCAATAAAGCTGATTTCCAGCGCCAGAAGCAGGGTTGTCGCCAGACCGGCGAACGCCGTCCATAAAGACCAACCGGACTGCTTTACATGGCGCAAAATGAGGAAAAGGCCGATCAGGGCAACCAGCCCCAGGCCAATGCCCAAAGCCACTGCCACCCCAGGAGAGGGAAAGATGAGGTTCGCGGTCAGCCAATAGGGCAGCGGCGTCACGACCAGGTCAGCAGGCGTGATGAAATCCAATTGTTCAAGTCCAGGCGCGCACAGCCCGATCACTTCTGGACCGGGTAGTTCAATAAAGGCGGCAGCAATCTGCCTGGAACAAACATCTACATCCATAACGGCATGTGTCAGCCCTGGGACGTTGAGGTAAACCGCTTCTGGAAGGCGAGCTGCGGCGGCGGAGCTGACGGCAGGGGCGATCACCGCGTCAAGCGCGCCGCTGAGAACCAGCGCCGGAACGCCTTCTACTACCGGCTGGCGAAAGTCTGCTGTTACCGGCTCTGCCCCCCAGGCCGCGCAAATGAAGGGATCAGAAGGAGTGGGCAGAAAGTGTTCTAGCCCCGGATACTGCGCGGCAGCCTGCCGCTGGCGATCCAGATCATTAAAAGGATATTCCTCAGCGCACTCCGCTGCATAATACATTCCCAATGGGTTGTTAAACATGGAAGAAAAACCGTTTTGAGCCACGGGAGTGATCACATCCAGGTTGCCAGCGTAAACTTCTTCAATTAAGAACGGTAAATAGGGCAGCAGGCGGGCATCACGCACGGCATTGAACACTCCCAAGGCCAGGTCGTCTCCGGTTAACTGGAGGGTCACAGGCTGGCCAGTGCGCGGATGATGGATTTCGGCCCGCAGTGGTTCCTCATTCGCGCGCGCCAGCACCGCCAGGAAATGCTCCCTCAGGTCCGGAAAGGCTGAAGAACAGGCTGCATCTGAGGCGCACTGCACGAACAGCCGCTCCAGCGCCCCGGCATAGGCTGGAACGCGCTGTTCGATAAAGGCTACAGAAGGATCGTAAACTGAATCTAACACTATCGAGCGCAGGCTGTCGGGATACAACCGCATGACGGTTAGCACGATCCGCGCGGCGTACGAAGTGCCGATCATATTCCACTGTCGAATGCCCAACAGAACGCGCAAATCTTCTACATCCGCGGCGCTTTGCAGCGTGGTATAGCCGTCCAGATCAACCCCTTGCGAGCGGAGCGTGTCGCGGCAGTGCAGTGCCGCTTCGACTTCCAAGGCGATTTCCTCGTCTCTGGCGCGCACCTGTGTCAGGTTGGCAAACATCGCCTGGTTCAGTTCTGGACAGGCCAGATAAGGCTCTGCCCAGCGCGTGCCGCGCTGTTCCAACAGGATTAGATCTCGCGATTTGAGAAAATCGAAATTATAGGAAAGGTGTTTCCAGGCGCCAAAGGCCCCTCCGCCCGGCCCGCCGGAGGAAGTATAGAGGATAGGATCGGGCTGCGGGTGGGAAGCTGTGCTGTGAATAATCGCATAAGGCAGGCGGATAAGGCGGCTCTCTGGGGCCAGCCGGTTTTCTGGTACGACCAGCTTACCGCAAGAAACCTGTAAATCTGAAGGAAACGGGAACGGGCAGTCGGCGGCTTCCAGATAAGGCGCCGGCGGTTCAGTTGACGCCGGAGTTGCCGCTGCGAGCAGGCCCACGATGGCAGCGCATACCGCCAGGAGGAGCAGGGGTTTAAGGGTCGGGCGAGTGTTCATTTCCCTCCGAATACTGCGGCCCTTGTGGAGAGTTATATTTGCGAGTAGTGGTGTAGGGATCATCCCGCAGTGGGAGCAGTTTACAGCATAGTTATTTTCCCCTCCAACGCCTCGCACAGAGGCATATTGTATGCAATTTGCCAATTGGCTGCACCTCGCAGTGTACAACCTTAAAGTGGATCACTGTTGACCGCTCTCACCTTCGCGGACCAGGTGGAAATCGTCGAGTACCAGGACAAAAGACCTGGCGGCCTGAGCGGCGGCATTAAGCAGGCTGGTCAGGGTCTGGTCTGGCGCGAAGATGGGCGGCGACTGGAACAGCGGCAGAGCGGCCTCGTCCGCGCCCGGGGTTACCTGTATATATCAACGACATGCCTCTGCCCATCATCGTGAAGTGGAATAGTCCCGTCTGGCAGGATTTCTCCATCCAGCAAGATGCGCCACGCGCCATCACCTGGTGGAGACGGCTGTTTCACCTGAATCTGGTAAGTGGTCGCGCCAAACCGGTAGGTAAGGGTTACGCCCTCCCAATCGGGCGGCAAAACGGGATCTATCAACAGCCGGTTACCAGCGCGGCGCAGTCCCAAAATGGCCTCGACGCCCAGCCGGTACAACCAGGCCGCCGAGCCGGTATACCACGTCCAACCGCCGCGTCGTACATGCGGTGGAACGCTGTAAATATCAGCGCACACAACATATGGCTCGACCCGGTATACATCCGCCATCGCTTCATGGTCAGCTTGCAAAATGGGGTTAAGCAGGTCAAACAATACGCCGGCTTGCTGGCCGTCACCCAGGCGGGCCATCGCCCAGGCAGTCCAGATGGCCGCATGGGTATACTGCCCTCCATTCTCGCGGATGCCCGGCAGATAGCCCTTGATATAGCCAGGATCTTGCGGAGTCTGGTTGAAGGGTGGCGCAAACAGCAGTAACAGCCGGTCATGAGGACGCACCAGCCGCTCCATAGTTGACTGCATGGCCTGACGCGCACGCTGTGGGTTGCCCGCGCCACTCAACACCGCCCATGACTGGGCAATACTATCAATCTGGCACTCGGCATTCTCCACCGATCCCAGCGGGGTCCCATCATCATAATATGCACGGCGATACCAGGCGCCATCCCAGGCAAACTGCTCAACGGCCGCGGCGTAATCGGCGGCCCGCGCACGGTAGAGATCTGCCAGCCCAACCGGAATAAGGATTGCTCCATGGGTATGGCTGACCTGATCACACAGCGCAGCAAAGCGGTTCAGCACATCACACAAGAACCAGGCCAGCCAAACGCTCTCACCCCTGCCTTCTGCCCCTACCCGGTTCATCCCATCGTTCCAGTCGCCCGTGCCGATCAACGGCAGGCGGTGCGGCCCCAGGGTGGCCCCGCGTTCGATCGCTCTGCGACAGTGTTCAAACAGAGAGTAGCGCTCTACTGTAGTAGGGTATTCGCCATAACGTTCATCCTCGCCGTCTTTTAATTCGGGTGCTTGCAAAAACGGAATACGTTCGTCCAGAATCTCCCAATCACCGGTCGCCTCTACGTACAATGCAGTGGCGTAAGGCAGCCACAGCAGATCGTCCGAGAAGCGCGTGCGCACCCCGCGGCTCGATGGCGGATGCCACCAGTGGAGAACGTCGCCCGCTTCAAACTGATGACTGGCCGCATTCAGGATCTGCGCGCGCGTGATGAGGGGGTCAATTGGCAGCAGCGCCAGTACATCTTGCAACTGATCGCGAAAACCGAAAGCCCCACTGGATTGGTAAAATGCCGTCCGCCCCCAAATGCGACAAGAAAGGGTCTGATATAACGCCCAGCGGTTAAGGATGAGATTCATCGCCGGTGAAGGCGTTTGCACCTGGATGGTATCTAGCAGCCGGTTCCAGAACGCCTGAGTGCGATTCCAGGCATCACCCACAAAACCGCCTTCATGATATTTATCCACCAAAGATTGGGCCTGTTCCAGGCTGCTACCTTGCCCCAGAATAAAGTATATTTCCTCGGATGCGCCTGGAGGCAGGTCTAGGTGCACTTGCAGCACGCCACAAGTATCTTCGCCTGCCGTGATGCGCGTTTCTAACCCCAAGCGACGTAGGGCCGCCGGATGGGCCAATGAGCCGTTTCGACCAATGAACTCCGTGCGGTCAGCCGTGACCCCATGCACCGTTTTCGACGCCGCCAGGAAGCCCACTTGCGCGTTAAACTCGCTATTGTAGGGATTGCGCACCAACAAACATTCACGCGCAGAGTCATAGGTGGGGATCAGATACGGCTGGCTTTGAGCGTGCGTAGTCCCCAACACCCATTCCACGTACTGCGTGGCGGTGATGCGCCGGGGATGCCCCCGTGTATTTTGCAGCTTGAGGTGGACTACCTTCACCGGGTCCTCAGGGCTGGCAAACAGGGTCAACTGCTGGCGCAGGCCGTGTGACTCATGCTCAAAGATCGTGTAGCCGGCTCCATGCCGCACCGTATGGATCACATTGTCACCGGCAGGCAGCGGCGTGGGCGTCCACACCTCCCCGGTCTCTTCATCGCGCAGATAGAGCGCCTCGCCGGTAGGGTCGCTCACCGGGTCATTCGACCAGGGCGTCAACCGGTTTTCACCGCTGTTCATTGCCCAGGTACACTGGCTGCCCAATTCCGTCACCAGGAACCCAAACTGCGGATACCCAATCACATTGACCCAGGGTGCGGGTGTTGGCCGGTTTGCCGCTGTAAGGATAACATACTCGCGTCCATCCTCCGAAAACCCGCCATATCCGTTAAAGAATTGCAGCCCGGTTTGCGAGCTATCCGCTGGCATGGTGACGGGAATGGCAGCAGTGACCTCACGTGTGGGGGTCAGGTCTGGCAGGTGGGGAACCTGGATCGAGTACCCTGGCAATTGGGCCGACAGCGGTCCCGCAGCACCCGAAAGGATGACCCGGGCAGCGGTCTGGAGCAAAACATGCTCGGCAGCTTGCATTTGGTCAGCGTACAAAATAAAAACGCCGCCGCGCTGGTTCAGCCACTGTTCACTGTTCACCCGGCTCACCAGCCGGTGGAGCAGCCCATTCAGTGTGGCCCCATAATCTGTCTGCTGCTGATTGATTATGACTACGTCCATCAAGAAGCGGCGGCCGCGCAAGTAACGATGGATGTATAGTGCCTCGCGCACGACATCTAATTCAGTCGCATCCTCAATCTGCACCATCAAAATTGGGTAATCACCTGAAATGCCAAAGCGCCATAAGCCCGGTTGCCCCAGCCCGTTGGAAGCGATCACTTCAGGCGCTGCACGGGTGGCCGGGAAAGGGTACATCAACGCCGAAAGGACTTGCGATGTATCGGCAAGTAACTGCGAATGGATATTGAGCTTGCTCAACCATGATTGAACGCTCAGATTGGCCTGATGGAAGGCCTGGTCAACAGACGCCCAATTGCGGTAACGCTGCGCCAGGGCCACGATCTCTTCGCGGCTCTCGCCGGCCAGTGTCACATAGGCCAGACGGACAGTCTCATGGGGCTTGAGGGAAATTTCCTGGCCCAATGCCAGGATCGGATCGAGGGTAGCGCCGGTTGTGCCGCTCAGACGCCTATGCGAACACAGCGCATCAGGATGGCGGGCATTGCGCCCGCGCCCGATAAAGCGCGCTCGATCAGATTCATGCGCCAGCGTAGGCGTCATTCCTTCCGAGAGAACCAGCAGATGGCCCAGAAACACCGACGCGTCGTTCTCCGAGCGGGGGCGACGCTTGAAAATCTGCAAGTTCAGAGCTTCTACCCACTCGGACTCGATGAACAGCTTATTGAACGCCGGATGGCGGGCATCGGCTGCCTGCCGGTTTAGTACCACTTCTCCATACGAGGTTAACCGCAAACAACGCGGGCGATTTTCGCTGTTATTCAGGGTTACCCGCCGGATCTCAACCGGATATTCCGGGGCGATGGTCACCTCCATCGTCGAAGTAATTCCATCATGTGACCGCTGGAAGACGGCCATATGCGCGAAAAACGTCACCAGGTGTTCATTTGGCTCGCCAGGGATTGGTTGAACGCCCGCTGACCATAGATCTGATTGAGTTCCCGGCGGCAGTTGTAGATCCTGAATATAGATCCACATCCCCCACGGGTCTAGTGCGGCATCCGGCTGCCAGCGCGTCAGATTGATGTCATGCCAGGCAGAATAGCCACTGCCCGAATTGGAAATCAAGACGCTGTAATTGCCATTCGAAAGCAGATGTACCTGTGGAATGGGCGTTTGTACAGGTACGCTCCAGGGCTGTACCGTTTCCGGAGCGGCTGCGGGACCACGCTGAGCACCTTTGACTTCCTCACTAAAGGGATTGACCACCGGGCTGCTGAATGGCATCTGTTCTTGCAGAAGCAAATCGGCGCTTTGGATGCGCAGGTCGCGGCTCATGCGGCGCACCATTGGGCGGTCATTGAGGAAATTATTCAATGCCAGCAAAATCATTCCCTGGTGATGCGCCATATACTCTTTCACCACGGCCCAGGGTTCACCGAACAAAAGCCGGTTGGCGGTAAAATCCAACGCCTCATAGAAGCCCCATAATCCCAACGCCCCACGCTGCGTCAAATCTTCAATGTTACGCATGACCGCTTGTGGGTCATACTCCACTGCCATCAAGGAAGCATACGGCGCAATCACCTGGTCGTCGTCGAGGCCGCGCTTGAAGCCTAACCCAGGCACGCCAAACGCGCGGTACTGGTAACTCTGATTGGCGTCAAACTGATAAAATCCCGATTCAGAAATGCCCCAAGGCAAGCCCTTCGATTTACCATATTCGATTTGGCGCTGGACAGCCCCATAGGCGCTTTCTGTCAGCAGTGTTCCCGGATAAGACCGTAGAAACAGGGGCGGCATCAGATATTCAAACATGGTGGCAGACCATGAAAGCAGCACGCGCCGTCCCGCAATATCTGTAACTGGGCGGCTCAGGTGCAACCAGTGCGACTGCGGCACTTCGCCGCGCGCAATGGCGATATACGACGCAATTCGCGCCTCAGAAGCCAGCAAATCGTAAAAATTGCTGTCAACTAACCCCACATCAACGTTATAGCCAATGTGGAAAATGCGGCGCAGGGGGTTATACAGGAATTGGAAGTCCATCTCGCGTATGTAAGATTCTGCGGTGATTGCCACATGTGCAAAGCCAGATAAAAGCGCCCCGGCGTTGATCGCCCCCTGCGCAATGGCTGCTTCCAGAGCATCCAACCAGGCTCCAATCTCCACTCTCGCCGCATCTGTACCGGCCTCGCTGGCCGCCAATGCATCCCGCAGGTTCGCAATGCACGCGTGTGCTGCCTCTACCTGCTTGCGAATCTGTCCCAGAGTCATCCCACCTGGCAAGATCTGACGCAGCGCTTCTGCGTAAGGTCGCAGTTGCGGAGTTTCCAACAGGTCAGGTGGATCGGCCAGCAAAGGAATCCATGGCGACAACTGATCAATGGTACGTTGGACCGCCATATGAAAGTGCGCGACCTGAGTTGCTATTTCTTGCAACCCACGCAGCGATTCCAGGTCAAACACCGTCCGGCCCGTACGGAGTAACACGGTCAACCGATTGGAAAGTTCTACCCAGAATGGGCCGCTAGCCTTCTTGAAGACTGGATACCAACGATCGGGGGTTTCGCGCGCGCCTTCGATCTCGGCGAGCATGGCATCCATATGCTGCTCGATCTCGATGATCTGCCGCACCGCAGAAGATGCCTGCGTAGCGGCGGCTTCTGCGCTGGCGGTGCGCGACCGTTGGGCCCCATGGCGGCTGGACTGCGCGCCGTGATGTAACCCAGATAGGGTCTCACGCAAATTTGACAGAGTATCT